>Ga0310821_100082_pt1 | contig 133195 bp, 130 predicted proteins | sample P4_ome_FD_201300 | JGI IMG/M metagenome (GOLD analysis project Ga0310821, IMG submission 201300) | Sorghum-adapted microbial communities from Joint BioEnergy Institute, Emeryville, California, United States - P4_Day56_Rep1 | ecosystem: Engineered > Bioreactor > SSF (Solid state fermentation) >...
TGCTCAACCCGCTGCCCGGCGAGGCCGGCGGGTGCACGGGGCTCCTCGGCCACGCCGTGCCCTGCGGCGCGACGTTCGCCGGGGTGGCCGCGGGGGGCACGACGCTCGTCGTCGGAGCGTTGCTCGCCTGGGCCGCCGACCGCCGCCAGCGGCGGCGCGACCACGCCGACGCGACCGGCGTCGGGCGGCCCCAGGCCGCCGTGGGGTAGGAACGGACCGGCGACGGGCGCGGCACGGCCGGCTGAGGACGGCCGACGACCGGCAGGGCGGCGGGTCCGGCGGCGCGCGCCGGACCCGGCCCACCGGTCACAGGCCCTGGATCATCTCCACGACCTGGAAGGCCATCTCCAGCGACTGCTGGTGGTTGAGGCGCGGGTCGACGAGGGTCTGGTAGCGCAACGACAGCCCGTCCTCGTCGATCTCCTCGGCGCCGCCGAGGACCTCCGTGACGTCGTCGCCCGTGAGCTCCACGTGCAGCCCGCCCGGCACGGACCCGACCGCGCGGTGCGCCTCGAAGAAGCCGCGCACCTCGTCGAGCACGTCCGCGAGCCGGCGGGTCTTGATCCCCTGCGCCGACGTGAACGTGTTGCCGTGCATGGGGTCGCACACCCACGTGACCGGCCGGCCCGACGCCGTGACCTTCTCCAGCAGCGGCGGCAGCACGTCGCGGATCCGGTCCGCCCCCATCCGCGTGATGAAGGTCAGTCGGCCCGGCTGCTCGGTCGGGTTGAGCTTGTCCATGAGGGCGAGCGCGTCGTCGGCGGTCGCCGTCGGGCCGAGCTTCACGCCGATCGGGTTGCGCACCCGCGACAGGAAGTCGACGTGCGCCCCGTCGAGCTGCCGGGTGCGGTCCCCGATCCACAGGAAGTGCGCCGAGCAGTCGTACGGGGTGCCCGTGCGGGAGTCGATGCGGGTCAGCGGCCGCTCGTAGTCGAGCAGCAGCGCCTCGTGGCTCGAGAAGAACTCCACGGTGCGCAGCGAGTCGAAGTCCGCGCCGCACGCCGCCATGAAGCGCATCGCGCGGTCGATCTCCGCCGCCACCTGCTCGTACCGGGCGTACGCCGGGTTCGCGGTGAAGCCACGGTTCCACTCGTGCACGCGCCGCAGGTCCGCGAAGCCGCCCGTCGTGAACGCACGCACGAGGTTCAGCGTCGCCGCCGAGCGGTGGTACGCCTCGACGAGCCGCCGCGGGTCGGGGCGGCGCGCCTCGGGCGTGAACTCGTGCCCGTTGATCGCGTCGCCGCGGTAGGCGGGCAGCGTCACGCCGTCGCGGGTCTCCCACTCGGCACTGCGCGGCTTGGCGTACTGCCCCGCCATCCGGCCCATCTTCACCACGGGCAGGCTCGCGCCGTAGGTGAGCACGACGGCCATCTGGAGGATCGTCTTGATCTTGTTCCGGATGGTGTCCGCCGTCGCCTCGGCGAAGGTCTCCGCGCAGTCCCCGCCCTGCAGGACGAACGCCTCGCCGCGCCCCGCCGCCGCGAGGCGCGAGGAGAGCACGTCCGCCTCGCCCGCGAACACGAGCGGGGGCAGCGCCGCGAGCTCCGCCCCGACGGCGGCGAGCTCGGCCGGGTCGGGCCAGGGCGGCTGCTGCCGCGCGGGCAGCGAGCGCCAGGCGTCCAGGCCCTCGACGACGCCGGGGGCGGCCTCGACGCTCATGACGTCGCCGGCACGAACGGCTGCCCGATGTCGGCGAGCAGCGCGGTGAACCACTCCTGGTGCACGTCGAAGGGCTTGCCGCCCGCGATCCGCGGGAACGGGATCGCCTTGAGGCGGTTGCCGTCCTCCTCGTCGTGCCCGATGACGCCCGCCTCGCCGCGCAGCGCGCACTCCACGGCCAGGTCGGTCATCGACTTGATGAGGCGCAGGTCCTCGACGTTCGCCGCCGCCGAGCGCGAGAAGTAGCCGGACTTCTGGACCATGACCTTCTCGGCGCCGAGCTTCGCGGCGAACTGCTTCGCGAACCACTTGCCCGGGTTGATCGTGTCGAGCGCGACGTGCCCGAACGCGTCCCGCTGCACGGTCTCCCCCGCCGCCTCGAGCTGGGCGACGATCTCGTGCGTGCCCGCGCCCTCGGACAGGAAGATGTTGACGTTGCCGAGGGTGTCCATGACCCCGCGCAGCCGCTCGGCCTCGGCGTCGATGTCGATCGCCAGCTCGGGCACGAAGACGGCGTGGATGTCCCACCGCTCGCGCGTGAGCCCGATGCCGGGCACCCACTCGCGCGTGTCGAGCCACTGGCGGTACTTCGCCGCGGCGGCAGCGGTCAGCCAGCCGCAGTGGCGGCCCATGACCTCGTGCACGATGAGCATGCGGGGCCCGGACCGGTGCTCGCCGATGATGTTCTGCGCGAACAGCGAGGTCTGCTCGGCCGCCGTCCAGGCGCCGAGGGACTGCTTGATCGGCACGACGTCGTTGTCGATCGTCTTGGGCAGGCCGACCACGGTGAGGTGGTAGCCGTTCTCCTCGAGGTACGCCGCGAGGTCGGCGGCCGTCGTGTTCGTGTCGTCGCCGCCGATCGTGTGCAGCACGTCGACGCCGTCGGCCTTGAGCTGCTCGGCCGCGACCTGCAGCGGGTCCTGGCCCTCCCGGACGAGGCCGCGCCGCACGCAGTCCTCGACGTTGGTGAGCTTGACCCGCGAGTTGCCGATCGGGCTGCCGCCGTAGCGGTGCAGGAGGCCGGCCCTGGCGCGCGTCTCGTCGTCGATGACGACCTTGTCGCCCCGGAGCAGGCCGTGGTAGCCGTGCTGGTAGGCGATGATCTCGATCTCGGGCGCGATCTCCGTGTAGCGCTCGATGAGGCCACCGATCGCGGACGACAGGCACGGTGCGAAACCACCGGCGGTCAGCAGGGCGACACGGCGAACCGTCATGACACGACACCTTCCACTTGTTGCGGGGGCCAGCGAGCGCTGTGGGCCCGGCCACGGCGTCGGGGCGGGCCGGCCCGGACGCGACGTCAGGACCGGGCTCATCCTACTGAGGCGGGGCCCTGCTCCGGCTCCTCCGGCGGCAGCGGCACCTGCACCTCGGGCGCGGGGCGCCCGCCGGGGGCGCCGTGGCCGTGCTCGGCCGAGGGCACCTCGTCCGGGCGGTGCCCGGCCGCGATGCGCGCCTTCGCGGTCGCCGCGTACATGTCGACGTACTCCTGGCCCGACAGGCTCATGAGCGCGTACATGATCTCGTCGGTCACCGCCCGCAGGATGAACCTGTCGTTCTCCATCCCGGCGTACCGGCTGAAGTCCAGCGGCTCGCCGATGACGACGCCGACCCGCCGGGGCGACGGCATGACACGCCCGAGCGGCTGCGCGACGTCGGTGCCGATCATCGCGACGGGGATCACCGGCGCGCCCGACTCCAGCGCGAGCCGCGCGACGCCCGTCTTGCCGCGGTAGAGGCGGCCGTCGGGGCTGCGGGTGCCCTCGGGGTAGATGCCGAAGAGGCCGCCCTCCTCGAGCACGGCCAGGCCCGTGCGGAGCGCCGCCTCCGACGCCTTGCCGCCGCCGCGGTCCACCGGGATCGTGCCGACGCCGCGGAAGAAGCCGGCCTTGAGCCGCCCCGTGATCCCGCGGCCCGTGAAGTACTCCGCCTTGCCGATGAAGCGCACCTTGCGCGGGATGACGATCGGCAGCACGAACGAGTCGATGACGGCGAGGTGGTTGCTCGCGAGGATCGCCGGGCCGCTGCTCGGCACGTGGTGCGCGCCGCGCACCCACGGGCGGAAGTACGCGCGCAGGAGCGGGCCGACGAGCACCCTCAGGACCCAGTAGAACAACCGTCACCTCCGCGGGCGCCCGACGCCGTGTGCTGCCGCGCCCCCGCCGACTCTAGAGTGCTCTGCATGCCCGTACGTCCGCACGGCCCCGACGAGCCGGACCTGCCCGGCGGCGAGGACGAGGCCCGCGAGCGGTCCGCGACGGACGACGCGGGGGCGTCCGAGGACCCCTCCGCCGCCCTCGACGACGACCACGACGACGACCACGACGACGTCGTCGGCGACGGGCGCGGCGACGACCTCGACCCGGACGAGGTCGAGGCGCGCTGGGCGCGGATCGTCACCGAGCTCGGGGGCGGCGGGGACCCGCGCGCCTGGGCCCCGGACCCGGCCGCCGAGGAGGACGAGGATCACTTCACGCCGCCCGAGCCGGGCCCGGTGCTCGGCGGCGACCCGCTGCTGACCATGGCGTGGATCGTCGTCGTCGGGGTGCCGGCGCTGCTCGTCGTGGCCGCGATCGTCTGGCGCGACGCGCCGACGTGGGTGCTCCAGGCGGCCGGGGCGGCGTTCCTCGCCGGCGTCGGGCTGCTGCTGTGGCGGATGCCGCGCGACCGCGAGGACGACCCGGGGCCGGGCGCCGTCGTCTGAAGCCGTCGCCCCGGCTACAGGCGCGCGAGGTCCGCCGCGCCGACGATCCCGGCGTCGTTGCCCATCGACGCGAGCGCGAAGGTCGCCTCGGGCCGGAAGCCGCGCGCCGACAGGTGCGCCGCGAACGCCTCGCGGGCCGGGGCAAGCAGCAGGTCCCCCGCCGCCGCCACGCCGCCGCCGATGACGACGAGCTCCGGGTCGAGCAGCGCCGCCACCGTCGCGGAGCCCTCGCCGATCCAGCGCCCGACGTCGGCGAGCAGGTCCACGGCGAGCGGGTCGCCGTCGAGGGCCGCCGTCGTCACGGCGGGGCCCGTGATCCGCTCGGGGTCGCCGTCGGCCAGCTCGAGGAGGCGGGCGGCCCGGTCGGGGTCGGTCGCGGCCGCGGACCGCGCCTCGCGCACGAGGGCGGAGCCGGACGCGTACTGCTCCCAGCAGCCGCTCTGGCCGCACCCGCAGAGCTGCCCGTCCGGCACGACCCGCATGTGGCCGACCTCACCCGCCATCCCCCACGCGCCGACGACGAGCCGCCCGGCGACGACGACCGCGCCGCCCAGGCCCGTGCCGATGGTCAGCAGGAGCATGTCGGACACGTCGCGACCGACGCCGAACCGGAACTCGGCCCAGCCGGCCGCGTTCGCGTCGTTCGCGACGACGATCGGCACGTCGAGCCCGAGGGCGGCCGCGACCCGGTCGCGCAGCGGGTGGTCGCGCCAGGGCAGGTTCGGCGTGAACCGCACCGTCGCCTGGTCCGCGCCGATGAACCCCGGCGCGGCGAGGCCGACCGCGCCGACGTCGTGCGCGGCGGCCAGCTCGCGGCACGCGTCGACGACGGCGGCGTCGAGGTCGTCGACGTCGAGCCCCCGGCTCGTCCGCTTGGTCATGGCGACGATCCGTCCGTCGTCGTCCACGACACCGGCGGCGATCTTGGTACCGCCGATGTCGACTCCGATCGCGTGCATGCTCCAGCCCTCGGCGCTCTCGTGGGTCGGCTCGGCCGAACGGGTGATCCGTACGACCCTCGCGGGAAGGCTACCGAGTCCCGGGGGATCCCCGTCGGGATGATCAGCCCGGCGCAGGCGGTTACATTCAGGTCTTCATCCGTCTGCCAAGGGAGCCAGCATGGAGGAGTTCTCCGTCCCTGCCGTGGTGCCGCCCGACCCCAGGGCGAGCATCCCCGGCCTTCTCGCCGATCGGGTCGCGACCGCCGGCGACGAGACCCTGATCGAGCACAAGGCGACGCCGGACGGCCCCTGGCAGCCGGTCACCGCCCGCGAGTTCGAGGCCGTCGCCACCGCCGTCGCCAAGGGCCTCGTCGCCCGCGGGATCGCCCCCGGCCAGTCGGTCGGGATCATGAGCCGCACCCGGTACGAGTGGACGATCCTCGACTTCGCCACCTGGCTCGCCGGCGCGGTGCCCGTGCCGCTGTACGAGACGTCGTCGGCGGAGCAGGTGCACTGGATCCTGTCCGACGCCGACGTGCGCCTGCTCGTCGTCGAGACCGCGCACCACGCCGAGGTGGTCGCCCAGGTCCGCGACCAGCTCCCGGGGCTGACGGACGTGCTCGTCGTGGAGGACGGCGCGATCGCGACCCTCACCGCCGACGGCGCCGACGTGCCCGACGAGGAGATCGCCCGACGTCGGACCCTCGCCGGGGCGGCCGACCTCGCCACGATCATCTACACGTCGGGGACGACCGGGCGCCCGAAGGGCGTCGAGCTCACGCACGGCAACTTCGTCGAGCTGGCGGCCAACGCGATCGCCAAGCTCGGCGCGCAGGTGTGCCCGCCCGGCTCGCGGACGCTGCTGTTCATGCCGCTCGCGCACGTGTTCGCGCGGTTCATCGAGGTGCTCGTGGTGCCCGCGGGCGCGGTTCTGGGCCACACGCCGGACACGAAGAACCTCGTCGCGGACCTCGGCACGTTCCGGCCGACGTTCATCCTGTCGGTGCCCCGCGTGTTCGAGAAGGTCTACAACTCCGCCGAGCAGAAGGCGGCGGCGGGCGGCAAGCGCGGGATCTTCCAGCGCGCCGCGAAGACGGCCATCGTCTACTCCCGCGCGCTCGACACCCCGAAGGGCCCGAGCCTGTGGCTGCGGCTGCAGCACAAGGTCGCCGACGTCCTCGTGCTGCACAAGCTCCGCGCGGTGCTCGGCGGCCAGGCCGCGTGGGCGATCTCGGGCGGCGCGCCCCTCGGCGAGCGGCTCGGGCACTTCTACCGCGGCATGGGCCTGACGGTGCTCGAGGGCTACGGCCTCACCGAGACCACGGCCCCGACCAACGTCAACGTGCCCGGGAACGTCAAGATCGGCACGGTCGGCCCGCCGCTGCCCGGCACCTCCATCCGGATCGCCGAGGACGGCGAGATCCTCGTCAAGGGCGTCCAGGTGTTCCGGGCGTACCACGACAACGAGGCCGCGACCGCCGAGGCCCTCCAGGACGGCTGGTTCCGCACGGGCGACCTCGGCTCGATGGACGAGGACGGCTACCTGCGGATCACCGGCCGCAAGAAGGAGATCATCGTCACCGCGGGCGGCAAGAACGTCGCGCCGGCGGTGCTCGAGGACCGGCTGCGCGGCCACCCGCTCGTGTCGCAGGTCGTCGTCGTGGGCGACGCGCGGCCGTACATCGGCGCGCTCGTCACGCTGGACGCGGAGGCGCTGCCCGGCTGGCTCGCCACCCACGACCTGCCGGACATGGACGTCCCGACGGCGGCCACGCACCCCCGCGTGCTCGCCGCGCTCGACCGGGCCGTCGAGCGGGCGAACCGCGCGGTGTCGCGCGCGGAGTCGATCCGCCGCTACCGCATCCTCACGACCGACTTCACCGTGGAGAACGACTACCTCACGCCGTCGCTGAAGGTGCGCCGCGAGCGCGTGCTCAAGGACTTCAGCGCGGAGATCGAGGCCATCTACGCCGAGGCGGCGCCCACGGACGCGGGGGCCGGGACGGGGGCCGGCTCGGGCGCGCGCTAGACCACGCGCCGCAGCCGCAGGGGCGGGACGAGCCCGGAGTCCGCGAGGACGTCGAGCGCGCCCCGCTCCGCGGCGTCGAGCTCGACCCGCGTGTCGACGCCCGGGTCCGCCGGGCCGGACGCCGCGCCAGGGGCCACCGGGCGCATGGGGATCGTCAGGAAGGTCACCACGCAGTCGGCGCAGGCGTCGCCGCGGACCGCGCACTCACCGCAGTCGATGATCATGCCGGTCACGCTAGGGCCCCCCTCCGACACACCCGCCACGCGCCGTCCGGCACGCGCGCAGGCACACCCTGCGACACGGAGGGTGCGCACGGGTGAGCCGGCGGGGCGGCCCGGCGCGGCGGCCGCGGCCGTGTCGGCGCCCCGCACTACCGTCGGGCCATGCTCGACACCGGCTCCTCCCCCGCCGCGGCGGGTGCGGCGCCGGCCCCGCGTCACCTCCAGCCGACGCTCGACGACGTCGGCACCCCGCTGTCCCAGGTGACCTTCGTCGTCGTCGACCTCGAGACCACGGGCGGGACTCCCACGACGGCCGCGATCACGGAGATCGGCGCCGTGAAGGTCCGCGGCGGCGAGGTGCTCGGCGAGTTCCAGACCCTCGTGGACCCGGGCGTCCCGGTGCCGCCCTTCATCGCGGCGCTCACGGGCATCACCACCTCGATGGTCCGCACGGCGCCGCGCATCGAGCAGGTCCTGCCGTCGTTCCTCGAGTTCATCCGCGGCGCCGTCCTCGTCGCGCACAACGCCCCCTTCGACATCGGCTTCCTCGAGGCCGCTGCGCGCCAGCACGGCTACGACTGGCCGGGCAACCAGGTCGTCGACACGGTCGCCCTGGCGCGCCGCGCGGTGACGCGCGACGAGGTGCCCAACCACAAGCTCGCGACCCTCGCGGCGTTCTTCCGCACGGCGGTCGCGCCGGAGCACCGCGCGTTGTCCGACGCGCGGGCCACCGTCGACGTGCTGCACGGCGTGCTCGCCCGGCTCGGCCCGCTGGGCATCACCCACCTCGAGGACCTCGCCACCGCGGCGGACCCGGTGCCCCCCGCGCGCCGGCGCAAGCGCCACCTCGCGGACGGGCTGCCCGACGCCCCCGGCGTGTACCAGTTCCGCGGCGCGAACGGCGAGGTCCTCTACGTGGGCACCGCCACGTCCATCCGCAACCGCGTGCGCAGCTACTTCACCGCGGCCGAGCACCGCCGCCGGATGAACGAGATGGTCGGCCTCGCCGAGCAGGTCGTGCCCATCGTCTGCGGCACCGTGCTCGAGGCCCGCGTGCGCGAGCTGCGGCTCATCGCCGAGACGTCGCCGCGGTACAACCGCCGCTCGCGGGCGCCCGAGCGCCTCCCGTGGGTGCGGCTCACCGCCGAGCCCTACCCCCGCCTGTCCGTCGTCCGGCAGGTGCGGCCCGACGGCGGCCCCCGCCCCGGCGAGGCGGAGGCCCACATCGGCCCGTTCGCGGGACAGGCGGCGGCGCAGGCCGCGCTCGAGGCCCTCGAGGCGACGTTCCGGCTGCGCCAGTGCACCCGCCGGCTGCCCCGCACCCCCGTCCCCGGCGCGAGCGCGTGCGCCCTGGCGGACATGGGCAGGTGCGGCGCCCCGTGCGTCGGGGGCCAGTCGGAGGCCGAGTACGCCGAGGTCGTCGCGCAGGTCCGGCACGCGATGCTCGTCGACCCGACGCCCGTGGTCGAGGTGCACGCGGCGCGCATCAGGGCGCTCACCGCGGCGGAGCGGTTCGAGGAGGCCGCCGAGTGGCGCGACCGGCTCGAGGCCTTCCTGCGGGGCGCCGCGCGCGCCCAGCGGTCGCGCCGGATCGCCGCGCACGCCCAGCTCGTCGCCGCCCGGCCGCACGGGGACGGCGGGTGGGAGATCGTCGTCGTGCGGCACGGCCGGCTCTGCGCCACGGTGACGACGCCGCCCGGGGCCGACCCGCGGCCCGCCGTCGACGCCCTGCTCGCCACGGCCGAGGAGGCCCCACCGCCCACCCTGCCGGCCTCGGCCGCGCACCCCGAGGAGACCGACATCGTGCTGCGCTGGCTCGAGCAGCCGGACGTGCGGCTCATCGAGGTCGGCGAGGGCTGGGCGTGCCCGGTCCGCGGCGCCGAGGCCTACCGGCACCGGCCCGGCGACGGGGCGAGCCCGCTCGCCGCGGCGCTGCGCCGGGTGAGCGACGGGCACGCGCCGAGCGCGGCATGATGGGGGCACGCCGCACGCGACCGGAGGGGCCCATGATCACCGCCATCGTCCACATCGACACCGACCCCGGGCGCATCCCGGAGATCGCCGCCGAGGTCGCCGAGGTGGCGGGCGTGTCGGAGGTCTACTCCGTGACCGGCGAGGTCGACCTCATCGCGATGGTGCGCGTGCGCGAGCACGAGCAGCTCGCCGACGTCATCGCGGACCGCATCAGCAAGGTCCCGGGCGTGCTGCGCACGCAGACGTACATCGCGTTCCGGTCCTACTCCGCGCACGACCTCGACGCGGCTTTCGCGCTCGGCCTCGAGGACTGAGCGGGGACGGGGCCGGGCCGCCGGGCCCGTGCGCTGACCTCGGTCTCCGGTGAGATCGGGCTCAGGCCCGCTGCGAGGCCGCGACCCAGCGCTCGAGCACCGCGGCCGCGCGCCCGTCGTCCACCGCGGCGGCGGCCGCCGCGACGCCCGCGCGCAGCCGATCGGCCAGCGGGCCGGCGTCCGTGCCCGGCGTCGAGCCCTCCGCGACGAGCGCGGCCGCCGCGTTGAGCAGCACCGTCTCGCGCACCGGGCCGCGCTCCCCCGCGAGGTAGCGCCGCACGACGTCGGCGTTCTCGGCCGGCTGCCCGCCGCGCAGGTCGGCGATCGTCACGGGCGCGAGGCCGACGTCGGCGGCCGCGTCGACGGCGACCTCCGTCACCTCGCCGTCGCGCACCCACCAGACCTGCGAGACGCCCGCGGGGGCGAGCTCGTCGAGGCCCTCCGGCCCGCGGAAGACCAGCCCGGAGGTGCCCCGCGCCGCCAGCACGCCCGCCATGAGGGCGGCCATCGACGCGTCGGGCACGCCGATCGCGACGGCGCCCGGCTGGGCGGGGTTCGTCAGCGGCCCGAGGAAGTTGAACACCGTCGGCACGCCGAGGCCCGCGCGGACGGGACCCGCGTGGCGCATCGAGGGGTGGAACCGCTGCGCGAAGCAGAAGGTGATGCCGACCTCCTCGGCCAGCTCGGCCACGCGCGACGGCTCGTGGTCGAGCCGGATCCCGAGCGCCTCCAGCACGTCCGCCGTGCCCGTGGACGACGACGCCGCCCGGTTGCCGTGCTTGACCACGCGCACGCCCGTCCCCGCGACCGTGAGGGCGGCCATGGTGGAGATGTTCACCGTGTGCTTGAGGTCGCCGCCCGTGCCGACGACGTCGACGCACCGCCCCGGGACGCTGATCCGGTGCGCGTGGGCGAGCATCTCGTCCGCGAAGCCCGTGAGCTCGCCGACCGTGACGCCCTTCGCGCGCAGCGCGACGAGGAAGCCGGCGAGGTGCACCGGGCTCGCCTCGCCCTCCATGACCTGCCCCATCGCCCAGCGCGTCTCGGCGGGCGTGAGGTCGCGCCGCTCGAGGAGCGCGGTGATGAGCCGCGGCCACGTGGGGGCGGCGGCGCGTGCCGGGTCCGCGGGCGGCACCGGCGGCGTGGTCATCTCCGGTCCTCCGCGGGTGCCCGGAGCAGGCGGGCGACGGTCTCCTGGAGCTCCAGCGGGTCGAGCGGGCGGGCCAGCACGGCGTCGGCCTCGGACCAGGAGGCGAGCCACAGGTCCTCCCGCCGGCCCACGAGGACGAGCACGGGCGGGCACCGGAAGATCTCGTCCTTGAGCTGGCGGCACAGGCCCATGCCGCCGGCCTTGCCGGCCTCGCCGTCGAGCACGAGCAGGTCGAAGTGCTCCGACTCCGCGCGCGTCACGACCATCGCGGGCGTCGCGACCTCGACCCACTCGATGCGGGGCAGGTCCTTCGCGGCGCGCGTGCCCACGCCCAGGAGCACGGCCTCACGGGTCTGGGGGTGGTCGCTGTACAGGAGGACCCTGCACACGGGCTCGACATCGGTGCCCTCCGCCACGTCCCACTCGTCGCGCATCTCACCCTCACTCGTCCGCCGGACACGTCCTCCGCGCATCTTCGCACGACGGCGCGGCACGGCGGCGGCGGCGTCCGGCGGGCACGGGTGTCCGGATGGGCCCAACTCGCGGGCCCCGGGAGTAGGTCCAAAGTCCCGGGATCGGCCATAATGGCGGGCGTGTCGACTACGACGGCGGTCGCCGCCCGCCCGCAGCTGAGCGTCAACCGACCGAACCCCGTCTCGGTCGGCACCATCGTGTGGCTCGCCTCCGAGCTCATGTTCTTCGCGGGCCTCTTCGCGATGTACTTCACCACCCGGGCCGCGCTGCCCGAGATGTGGGCCGAGCAGACGCAGAAGCTCAACCTGACCTTCGCGGCGATCAACACGACGATCCTCGTGCTGAGCTCGGTGACCTGCCAGATGGGCGTCTGGGCCGCCGAGCGGTTCCAGCCGCACCGCACCGGCTCGCTCCTGCAGGTCAACCGCTGGGGCATGCACGAGTGGACGACCCTGACGTTCCTCATGGGCGCCGCGTTCATCGGCGGCCAGGTCTACGAGTACGCCGAGCTCATCGGCCACGGGGTCGCGATCAACTCGCACCCGTACGGCTCGGTCTTCTACCTGACCACCGGATTCCACGGGCTGCACGTCATCGGCGGGCTGCTCGCCTTCCTCTTCCTCCTCGGCCGGTCGTTCAGCGCGCGCCGGTTCGGGCACCACGAGGCGACGACGGCGATCGTCGTCTCGTACTACTGGCACTTCGTCGACGTCGTCTGGATCGCGCTCTTCGGCGCGATCTACCTGATCCGATGACCGATCGGATGAGGGGCGCCCCCGTCGCCCGCCTCATCAGAAAGCTGGGGACCGCTGCGTGAAGGCGATCGCTGACCGTCGGCACCACCGGATGGCACCGGTGGTGCTGCTCATGCTGGCGCTGTTCGTCACGGGCGCCGTGTACGCGGCCCTCAGCCCCAGCCCCGCCGAGGCCGCCGCCGTGAGCGAGGACGACGTCGCCGCCGGCCAGGCCCTCTTCCGCGCCAACTGCGCCACCTGCCACGGCACCGACGCCGAGGGCCGGGGGAACGCGCCGAGCCTCGTCGGCGTCGGCGCCGCGGCCGTCGACTTCCAGGTCAGCACCGGCCGGATGCCCATGCAGGCCACCGGCCCGCAGGCGCCGAGCAAGCCGCCGGTGTTCGACGCCGAGGAGATCCGCCGGCTCGCGGCGTACGTCGCCTCGCTCGCCCCGGGGCCGGCCGTCCCGACGGACGAGCAGGTCGACCCCGCGCTCGGCGACCCCGCGAACGGCATGGCGCTCTTCCGCACGAACTGCGCGATGTGCCACGGCGCCATCGGCAAGGGCGGCGCGCTCACGCAGGGCAAGTACGCGCCGTCGCTGGCCTCGACGTCGCCGCGGAACGTCTACCAGGCCATGCTCACGGGCCCCGGGTCCATGCCGGTGTTCAACGACGCGAACCTCACCCCCGAGGACAAGCGCGACGTCATCGCGTTCCTCGACCAGCAGCACCAGGGCTCGCCGGGCGGCACCGACCTCGGCGCCGTCGGCCCCGTCGTCGAGGGCCTGTGGGTGTGGATCGTCGGCATGGGCGCCCTCATCGGGGCCGCCGTCTGGATCGGAGCGAAGTCCGCATGAGCGAGTCCCGCGCCTCGCACGAGGTCACCCGGCACGAGCCCGCGGGGGCCGTCGGGCCGTCGGAGTTGCCCGAGCGCTTCGAGAACCCCGGCCTGCCGCCGCACCGCCCCCGGCTCACGGACGAGGACCCGGCCGCCGCGCGCCGGGCGACCCTCCAGGTCGCGGCGCTCTTCGGGCTCTCCGTCCTCGGCACGATCGGCCTGATCGTCGCGTACGTCCTCGTGCGCCCCGGCGACACCGTGGCGAGCGTGCGCACGTCGACCATGGTGCTCGGCGGCGCGCTCTTCCTCGTGCTGTTCGGCATCGGGGCGGCCGCGATCCACTGGGCGAAGACGCTCATGTCCGACCGCGACGTGGTCGAGGAGCGCCACCCGCAGAAGAGCCCGCCCGAGGTGCGCGAGGGCGCGGTCGCCGTCCTCGAGGAGGGCGCGGAGGACTCCGGGATCGCCCGCCGCGGCGTGCTCAAGGGCGCGATGATCTCGGCGCTCGCGCTGTTCCCGCTGTCGCTGGCCGTGCCGCTCGTCGGCGAGGTCGGGGGCGACTGGAACGTCGGGGCGTTCCGCCACACCATGTGGCGCAAGGGCGTGCGCCTCACCAAGGACCCGTCCGGCGAGCCCATCAAGGCCTCGGACGTCACGGTCGGCTCGGCCTTCCACGTCATCCCGGAGGGCCTGCGCGACTCGGAGCGCTGGATCGAGGAGAAGGCCAAGGCCGTCGTCCTCATGGTCCGCCTCGACCCGAAGGACCTGAAGTCCGAGCAGGGCGAGGGCTGGTCCTACGAGGGCATCGTCGCCTACTCCAAGATCTGCACGCACGTGGGCTGCCCGGTGGCGCTCTACGAGCAGCAGACCCACCACCTGCTCTGCCCCTGCCACCAGTCGACGTTCGACGTCGCCGACGGCGCGCGCGTGGTCTTCGGGCCCGCCAGCCGGCCGCTCCCCCAGCTGCCGATCACCGTCGACGACGAGGGCTACCTGGTCGCGCAGAGCGACTTCCACGAGCCCATCGGGCCGAGCTTCTGGGAGCGTCTGAAGTGAGCCGAGGGAGCAAGGGCGCCGCCGCCACCGCCGACTGGCTGGACCAGCGGACGGGCATCGGCCTGCTCGTCAAGAACGCCGCCCGCAAGGTGTTCCCCGACCACTGGTCGTTCCTGCTCGGGGAGATCGCCCTCTACTCGTTCGTCGTCCTGCTGCTGACGGGCATCTTCCTCACGCTGTTCTTCGTGCCGAGCATGGGGCACACGGTGTGGGAGGGCTCGTTCGCGCCGATGAACGGCGTCGAGATGTCCGAGGCGTTCGCCTCCGTGCTCGACATCTCGTTCGAGGTCACGGGCGGCCTGCTCATCCGGCAGATCCACCACTGGGCGGCGCTGCTGTTCCTCGCGGCGATCGTCACGCACATGATGCGGGTGTTCTTCACCGGGGCGTTCCGCAAGCCGCGCGAGATCAACTGGCTCGTCGGCTTCACGCTGATGCTCCTCGGCCTGGCCGCCGGCTTCTCCGGCTACTCCCTGCCCGACGACGTCCTGTCGGGCAACGGCCTGCGCATCGCCGACGGCGTGGCGAAGTCGATCCCGATCGTCGGCAGCTACCTGTCGTACTTCCTCTTCGGCGGGGAGTTCCCGGGCGACGCGATCATCCCCCGGCTGTACGCCGTGCACATCCTGCTCGTGCCGGGTCTCATCCTCGCGCTCGTCGGCCTGCACATCTTCTTCGTCGTCCTGCACAAGCACACGCACTACGGCCTGCCGGGGCGGACGAACCGCAACGTCGTCGGGCAGCCGTTCTTCCCGCTGTACGTGGCGAAGGCCGGCGGCTTCTTCTTCATCGTCTTCGCCGTCCTGGCCCTCATGGGCGCGACGATGACGATCAACCCGGTCTGGAACTACGGGCCCTACGACCCGTCGCCGGTGTCGGCAGGCGCGCAGCCGGACTGGTACATGCTCTTCCTCGAAGGCGCGCTGCGCCTCATGCCGGGCCAGGGCACGGAGTGGGTGATCGGGGGCTACACGCTCTCGCTGAACATCCTCGTCCCGGGCGCGATCATCCCGGGCGCGCTGTTCACGGTGCTCGCGCTGTGGCCGTTCATCGAGGCCTGGATCACCGGCGACCGCCGCGAGCACCACATCGCCGAGCGGCCCCGCAACCACCCGTTCCGCACGGCGTTCGGCGTCTCGCTGCTCACGGCCTTCATCGTCCTCGTGCTCGCCGGGTCCAACGACATCCTCGCCACGCACTTCGGGCTCTCGATCAACGCCGTGACCTGGGCGTTCCGCGTGCTGTTCCTCGTGGGGCCGCCGCTGGCGTTCTGGGTGACCAAGCGCGTGTGCCTGGGCCTGCAGCGCAAGGACCGCGAGCTGGTGCTGCACGGCCACGAGACCGGCCGCATCGTGCGCTTCGCCTCCGGCGAGTACGTCGAGGTGCACCGCCCGCTCGACGAGTACGAGCGCTGGGTGCGGGTCGCGCACGAGCCGCGCCGGCCCGTCCCCCTGCTGCCCGCCTACGACGAGCGCGGGGTGCGCCGCAAGGGCTACCGCAAGGACGCCATCCGGCACCGGCTGTCCCGGCTCTTCTACGAGGACCGCGTCGAGCCCGTCACGCCGGCGGAGCTCGCGGCGGCCCAGGCGCACGGCCACGACGAGGTCGGCGCCGCCGACGCCGGCGCGGCCGTCGAGGCCGGCGGGCAGCCCGTGGGCGCCCTCCCGACGTCGGGTCAGGGCGGCTCCGGCGCGGCCGACGCGCACGACGCGTGATCCTGGACCAGAGTGGGGAATGCGTCCGAGCGTGACGCAGTTCATGCCTAAGACGATCTTGTCTGCCAACCGGAGGAGCTCATGGCTGAGTACACGCTGCCCGACCTGCCCTACGACTACGGAGCCCTCGAGCCGCACATCTCCGGCCGGATCATGGAGCTGCACCACGACAAGCACCACGCGGCGTACGTGACCGGCGCGAACCAGACGCTGGAGAAGCTCGCCGAGGCCCGCGAGAAGAACGACTTCGCGTCCGTCATGGGGCTGGAGAAGACGCTCGCGTTCAACCTGGGCGGCCACGTCAACCACTCGGCGTTCTGGCAGAACCTCGCGCCCGACGCCGCGGACCGCCCGAGCGGGGAGCTCGCCGCGGCCATCGACGAGTACTTCGGCTCCTTCGAGGCCTTCGCCGCCCACTTCGCGGCCGTGGCGACGAGCATCCAGGGGTCGGGCTGGGCGATCCTCGCGTGGGACTCGGTCGGCCAGAAGCTCATCACCTTCCAGCTCTACGACCAGCAGGGCAACATCCCGCTCGGCGTCGTGCCCGTGGTGCTCCTCGACATGTGGGAGCACGCGTTCTACCTCGACTACGTCAACGTCAAGGCGGACTACGTCAAGGCGTGGTGGAACGTCGTGAACTGGGCGGACGCGGAGCAGCGGTTCGCCCGCGCCCGCACGCAGACGCAGGGGCTCATCGTCCCCGCCGTCTGACCGCAGCCGAGTACGACGACGGCCCGGTCCCCCTCGGGGGGCCGGGCCGTCTCGCGTCCTGTCGGTCGGAGCCGCTGAGCGGGGCTGAGCGCGCGCTCAGTGCGCGTGCTGGCCGCGGGAGAACTCGAACACCCAGCCGACGAGCGCGAGGAGCCCCAGGACGAACCCGACGCCCACGAGCCACCAGCCGACGGCCAGCCCGAGGAAGACGACGGCCGCCGCGCCGGCGCAGGCGATCGGCCACCAGCTGCCCGGGCTGAACACGCCCTGCTCGCCGGCGCCCTGGGCGATCTCGCCCTGCGGGTCGTCCTCGGGCCGCGGGTCGATGCGGCGCGCCACGAGGGCGAGGTACATGCCGATCATCCCGACGAGGCCCGCGAGGAGCAGGAGCGCCACGACGCCGACGGGCTCCCACCCGCTCCACCAGCCGTACGCGAGGGTGACGACCAGGAAGAACGGGACCAGCGCCAGGAACAGGCGGCTCTCGAACCTCATCGCTCGTCCTCCTCGTCCTCGGGCCGGGGCCGGTCGTCGACGATCGTCGCCGTCGACTGCTCGGGCCGGGCGTCACCCGTCGCCAGGCGTTCCTGCGCGGCGGACACCTGGCCGCGCCGGTCGGCCTCCCAGTCCAGCGGGGCGTCGTCGGGCTCCACGTGGTCCATCGCGGCGACCTCGGGGTGGTGCAGGTCGAAGGCCGGCCGCTCCGAGCGGATGCGCGGCAGCGAGGTGAAGTTGTGCCGCGGCGGCGGGCACGACGTCGCCCACTCGAGCGAGTTGCCGTAGCCCCACGGGTCGTCGACGGTGACCAGCGGGCCGCGTGCGCTCCGGTAGACGTTCCAGAGGAACGGCAGCGTCGCGGCGCCCAGGATGACCGAGCCCACGGTCGAGAGCTGGTGCATCCACGTGAAGCCGTCCTCGCGGAGGTAGTCGAAGTACCGCCGCGGCATGCCGCCCGCGCCGAGCCAGTGCTGGATGAGGAAGGTCATGTGGAAGCCGACGAAGGTCAGCCAGAAGTGCAGCTTGCCGAGCCGCTCGTCGAGCATCCGGCCGGTGAACTTCGGCCACCAGAAGTAGAAGCCGGAGAACATCGCGAAGACGACGGTGCCGAACACGACGTAGTGGAAGTGCGCGACGACGAAGTACGAGTCGTGCACCTGGAAGTCCAGCGGCGGCGAGGCGAGGATGACGCCGGTCAGGCCGCCGAAGAGGAACGTCACCATGAAGCCGAGGGCCCAGACCATGGGCGTCTCGAAGGTGAGCTTCCCCCGCCACATCGTGCCGATCCAGTTGAAGAACTTCACGCCCGTGGGGACGGCGATCGTCATCGTCATGAGGGCGAAGAACGGGAGCAGGACCTGGCCGGTCGGGTACATGTGGTGCGCCCACACCGTCACCGACAGCGCCGCGATGGCGATGGTCGCGTAGACGAGGCCCTTGTAGCCGAAGATCGGCTTGCGGCTGAACACCGGGATGACCTCGGTGATGATGCCGAAGAACGGCAGCGCGATGATGTAGACCTCGGGGTGCCCGAAGAACCAGAACAGGTGCTGCCACAGCATCGGGCCGCCGTGCTCCGGGTCGAACACGAGCGACCCGAGGCGCCGGTCGGAGCCGAGCGCGAAGAGCGCGGACGCCAGCGGCGGGAACGCCATGAGCACGAGCAGGCTCGTGATGAGGATGTTCCAGCTGAAGATCGGCATCCGGAACATCGTCATGCCGGGCGCGCGCATCGTGATGATCGTCGTGATGAAGTTGACGGCGCCGAGGATGGTGCCGAAACCGGCGAGCGCCAGCCCGAACACCCACAGGTCGCCGCCGAGGCCCGGGCTGTACGTCGTCGTCGACAGCGGCGTGTAGGCGAACCAGCCGAACGCGGCCGCGCCCGACGGCGTGAGGAACCCGCCCGCGGCGATGAGGCCGCCGAACAGGTAGAGCCAGTACGAGAACGCGTTGAGCCGCGGGAACGCGACGTCGGGCGCGCCGATCTGCAGCGGCATGATGACGTTCGCGAAGCCCGCGAAGAGGGGCGTCGCGAAGAGCAGCAGCATGATCGTGCCGTGCATGGTGAAGAGCTGGTTGTACTGCTCCGGGCTCTGCACCACCTGCTGGCCGGGCGCGAACAGCTCGGCGCGGATGACGAGCGCCATCACGCCGCCGAGCAGGAACCACACGAACGACGTGACGAGGTACAGGTAGCCGATCTGCTTGTGGTCGGTGGTCGTCACCCAGCGGATGACCGCGCGTCCGAGCGACCGCTGCGGTGCTGCGGCGATCGCGCTCGCGGGCTGCGCGTAGGCGGTCATCAGGCCTCCCCGGTCGGGATCGAGCTGTCGTCGCCGGTCGTGTGCTCACGGTCGAGCTCCGGTCCCAGGCGGCCCGTCTGGCCGGCCTCGCGGAGCGCCTCGATGTGGGCGTCGTACTCCTCCCGGGAGACGACGGCGACGTTGAAGAGCATCCCCGCGTGGTACTCGCCGCAGAACTCGGCGCACTTGCCGGCGTAGGTGCCCTCGCGGGTCGGGACGACCTGGAAGACGTTCTCCTGGCCGGGGAAGACGTCGAGCTTGTACAGGAACGCGGGCACCCAGAACGAGTGGATGACGTCGCGGGACCGGAGCCGGAACTCCACGCGCTCGTCGACCGGCAGGTAGAGCGTGGGCATGTCGGGCGTCTCGGCGCCGCCGATGTCCTCGACGTGCACCCCGGAGTCCCAGACGTCCTCGTCGAGGTAGTTGAAGTCCCAGCTCCACTGCTTGCCGTAGACCTCGATGACGACGTCGGGGTCCTCCTCGAGCGCGGAGATCGCGTCGATGTCCCGGGCCGTGTAGATGAACATCACGCCGATCATGAGGATCGGCAGGACGATGTACATCACCTCGAGCGGCACGTGGTACCGGAGCTGGACCGGCAGCACGTCGTCGTCCTTGCGCTTGCGGTAGACGGTGACGCACCACAGGACGAGCCCCCACACGACGAGGCCGACCGCGAGCGCGGCGACCCACGAGCCGGTCCACAGGGTCGTGACGCGCTCGGTCATGTTGGTGACCTCGCCGTCCGCGTAGCCGGGCAGGAAGCCGCGGCCGACCTGCTCGGCCGAGCACCCGCTCAGCAGTGCGGTGCCGGCGACCACCGCCGCCGCGGGGAGGACCCGCGATCGGCGTCGGCGGGGGTTGTCCACGCTGACCTCACATTCGAGTCAGGACGCGGCGGCGCGCGCGTCACTTGGGACCTTGGTCCTGGCTCGGTCAGCCTACCGCGCGCGGGCACCGGTGTCCGCCTCTGATCACCCGGTGTCGACGGTGAGTTGGCCGTGCAAAATCGCGGGCCTGACCGGCGGCGACGCGCGCTAGCGTGGCCGCGTGCGGACCTACCTGGACGCCGGCGGCCGGGCGCCGGTGCACCCCGTCGCCCGGGAGGCGTTCCTGGCCGCGCTGGACGACGGCTGGGCGGACCCGCGGCGCGTGCACGCCGAGGGCAGACGAGCGCGCCTCCTCCTCGACGCGGCCCGCGAGACGTTCGCCGAGGCGCTCGGTGCGCGGACCGCGGAGGTGCACCTCACGCCCGGGCACACCGCGAGCCTGCACGCCGCCGTCGCCGCGACCACGCGTGCCCGACGGCGGGTGGGCACCCGGGTGGTCCTGCCCGCCGTGGAGCGGGCCGCCGTCATCGCGGCCGCGCGCGCCGCGGGCGAGGCGGTCGTCGTCGGCGTGGACCGCGCGGGGCGGGTGGACCTCGACGCATGGCGGGCCGCCGTCGGCGCGACGACGGCCCTCGCCGTCCTGCAGCACGCGAACGGCGAGGTGGGCACCCGGCAGCCGGTCGCGGAGGCGCACGCGCACGCCCTCGCCGCCAGGGTCCCCCTGCTCGTCGACGCCGGGGCGAGCGTGGGCCACGTCGACGTCGGGGCCGACTGGGACGTCCTGGCCGCCGACCCGCCCGACTGGGGCGGGGTGCCCGGCGTCGGCGTGCTCGCGGTGCGGGCGCGCGTGCGCACGGCGCCGGTCGGCCCCGAGGACGAGGACCCCTGGGCCCCCGGGGGCGTCAGCGTGCCGGCCGCGGTGGCCGGCGCGGCCGCGCTGCGGGCGGTGCTCGCCGAGCGCGCGGCGCCCGACCCGCGGGCGGCACTCGTGGCGCGCATCCGCGAGCGCGTCGCCGCGACCGTGCCCGACGTCGAGGTGGTGGGCGACCCCGACGACCGCCTGCCGCACGTGGTGACCTTCTCGTGCCTGTACGTCGACGGCGAGGCGCTGCTGGGCGCGCTGGACCGCCGGGGCTTCGCCGTGGGGTCGGGGTCCGCGTGCACGTCGAGCTCGCTCGAGCCGAGCCACGTGCTCGCCGCGATGGGCGTGCTCACGCACGGCAACGTGCGCATCGCACTCCCCCGCAACGTCACCGCGGAGCAGGTCGACGCGTTCCTCGCCGTGCTGCCCGAGGTCGTCGCCGAGGTGCGCGGCGCGGTCGGGGCGGGCGGGCTGTGAGCGGCGCGAGCGGGCCGGTGGGTCCGGTCGGGCCGGAAGGGCCGGCGCCGTCGGGCGAGGTCGTGGACGCGCGGGGGCTGCGGTGCCCCGCCCCCGTGATCCGGCTGGCCCGGGCGGCGAAGGACGCGGCCCCGGGCGCCGTCGTCACGGTGTGGTGGACCGACCCCGCCGCGCGCCACGACATCCCGGCTTGGGCGCGCATGCGGGGCCACGAGGTCCTCGACACGGTCCCGCTCGAGGAGCCGGCGGCGGGCGACGCGGCGCACGGCCCCGCGTGGGCCACGCGGGTCCGCCTCGCCGGCTGAGGGCCGGCCTTCGAGGCCGAAGGGCCCGGACAGCACGGGACCGCCCGACTCCGCATCGGACGGTCCCGGCGATCAGGTGGGGCGAAGGCTCAGGCGAACGAGCCGCCGCAGGCGCAGGAGCTGCCCGCGTTCGGGTTGTCGATCGTGAAACCCTGGCGCTCGATGGTGTCGGCGAAGTCGATCGTGGCGCCGTCGAGGTACGGCACGCTCATGCGGTCCACGACGACCTCCACGCCGCCGAAGTCGCGCACGGCGTCGCCGTCGAGCAGCCGCTCGTCGAAGTAGAGCTGGTAGATGAGGCCCGAGCACCCGCCCGGCTGGACGGCGACACGGAGCCGCAGGTCGTCGCGCCCCTCCTGCTCGAGCAGCGCGCGCACCTTGGCGGCGGCGACGTCGGTCAGCTCGACGCCGTGGGTCGCGGTCTGGGTGGTCTCGGTCATGCTGTCTCCTCGTCACGGGGCCGTCGGTGCCCGAAGAACGCACGGGCCGGGCCGGTTCTTCCAGCGTACGCCGTCGTGGGAGCGACGGCGTCCGCGCGCCGCGCCGTGGACGAGGATCCCACGCACGCGGCGCAGCCGCCTGCCCTTCGGTCCCGGGTGAGACCGGCGCCAGCCCGGTCCGTCAGCCGCCCGCGGGCCGCGGGGACCACGTGCGCGCGACGCGCTCGGCGCGCGCCGCGAGCGTGCCCGCCGGGTCCGCGAGCGACGCCGCGACCTGGTCCGGCCGCTCGGCGACCGCGTACGCCCCGCTCACGCCCGCGCCCGCCCACTCGCGCCGGCCGAGCGTCACCTCGCCCGCCACGACCACCACGGGCACCCCGCGCGCGAGCCCCTCGGCCGCGACCGTCGAGACGACCTTCCCGTGCATCGACTGCCAGTCGAGGCGGCCCTCCCCCGTGACCACGAGGTCGGCCGCGGCGACCCGTGCGGCCAGCCCGACGGCGTCGGCCACCACGCCCGCGCCGGGCAGCACGCGCGCGCCTAGCACCGCGAGCCCGAACCCGAGCCCGCCCGCCGCGCCCGCGCCGGGCAGCGTCGACCAGCGGCGGGGCCGCGACGGGGCGCCCACGGCGAGCGCCGCGGCGGGCGCGAGCGGCAGGGACCGCGGGTCGGGCGGGTCGAGGTCGCCCAGCAGCGCGGCGAGGTGGCCGAGCGCGCGCTCGAGGTGCTGCGCCTGCTCGGGCGTGGCCCCCTTCTGGGGCGCGAACCCCGCGCTGGCGCCGTGCAGCCCCAGCAGCGGCACGTCGACGTCCGCCGCGGCCACGAGGTCCACGCCCGCGACGGCCGCCCGGGCCACCGCGAGGTCGGCGACGTCGTCGGGGCCGGCGTCCGCGAGCGCGCCCCCGCCGCGCCGCAGCACCGGGGAGGCCATGCCGAGCGCGGCGAGCATGCCCGCGCCCCCGTCGTTCGTGGCCGAGCCGCCCAGCCCGACGACGACCCGCGTCGCCCCCAGCTCGACCGCCGCGCGCAGCAGCTCGCCGACCCCCGCCGACGTCGTGCGCGTCGGGTCCCGCCGGTCCGGCGGCACCAGGTGCAGCCCGACGGCGTGCGCCGCCTCCGCGTACACGGTCACCCCGGCGTCGGAGGCCGTGCGCAGGAGCACGGCGGGCACGGGGTCGCCGAGGGGCCCGGTCACCGTGCGCGGCACGAGCGCGACGTCCTCCGCCCCCCGGCCGCTCGCCGCGGCGTGGAGGATGTCGACGAAGCCGGGGCCGCCGTCGGACAGGGGCAGCCGGGCGACGTCGTCGTGGGGCGCGCCGCGGTGCCACCCCTCGGCGATCGCCTCGGCCGCCTGGACGGCTGTGAGGGTGCCGCCGAAGGAGTCGGGGGCGACGAGGACGCGCACCGGACCATCCTGGCCCACGCGCCCTCTCCCGCGCCCTCGCCGCGCCCTCGCCGCGCGCCTCTCCGCTCCCTCGCCGCGCGCCTCCCCCGGGCGCTGCCCCACGCCCCGCCCGCCGCGGGATTCCCCGGTCGGGGGCGCGGACGGCGGCGTGGAAGAATCGAGGCCGTGACCGCGACGACCACGACCGACTTCGTCGAGCCCACCCCGTCCGCGCTCCTGCTGCTCGGGCGCGCGAGCGACCTCGCGTCGGAGCGCGGCGTCGAGTGTCCCGGCGCGCTGCCCGCGCCCAGCGACCCGGAGCTCGCCGAGCGCGCGCGGGCCGCGAAGGCCGCCCTCGGCGACCGGGTGTTCGTGCTCGGCCACCACTACCAGCGCGACGAGGTCATCCAGTTCGCGGACGTCACCGGGGACTCCTTCAAGCTCGCGCGCGAGGCCGCGGCCCGCCCGCAGGCGGAGTTCATCGTCTTCTGCGGCGTGCACTTCATGGCCGAGTCGGCGGACATCCTCACCACAGACGACCAGCAGGTGGTGCTCCCCGACCTCGCCGCGGGCTGCTCGATGGCCGACATGGCCGCGATCGAGCAGGTCGAGGAGGCCTGGGCGGTCCTCGCCGACGCCGGCGTCGCCGAGCGCACGGTCCCCGTCACCTACATGAACTCGTCGGCGGCGATCAAGGCGTTCACCGGGCGCCACGGCGGCACCGTCTGCACGTCGTCGAACGCGCAGGTCGCGCTGCGCTGGGCGTTCGACCAGGTCGGCGGGGTCGACGGCGACGGCAAGGTCCTCTTCCTGCCCGACCAGCACCTGGGCCGCAACACCGCGGTGCTGCAGCTCGGCATCCCGCTCGAGCAGTGCGTGGTCTTCGACCCGCGCCGGCCCGACGGCGGCCTCACGGCCGAGCAGCTCGCGGACGCGCGGATGATCCTCTGGAAGGGACACTGCTCGGTGCACGGGCGCTTCTCGGTGCAGAACGTCACCGAGTTCCGCGAGCGCATCCCCGACGTGACGGTGCTCGTCCACCCCGAGTGCAAGCACGAGGTCGTCACGGCCGCCGACATGGTGGGCTCGACGGAGTACATCGTCCACGCGCTCGAGGCCGCCCCGGCGGGCTCGTCGTGGGCGATCGGCACCGAGCTCAACCTGGTCCGCCGGCTCGCGAAGCGGTACCCGGACAAGCACGTGCACTACCTCGACTCGACGGTGTGCTTCTGCTCGACGATGAACCGCATCGACCTGCCCCACCTCGTGTGGGCGCTGGAGTCCCTCGTCGACGGGCGCGTGCCGAACCGAATCGTCGTCGACCCCGACGACGCGCACTGGGCCCGCGTCGCGCTCGACCAGATGCTGGCGCTGCCGGGCGCCTGACCGGCGCCGACGCCCGCGCCCTGCTTCTCCCGCGCGCCGAGTTCCGGCACCCTGGGCGGGTGGGCACGGACCGACCGCTGCAGGTGGGCATCTTCGTCTTCGACGACGCGGAGGAGCTCGACGTCGTCGGACCCTACGACGTCCTCGCGGCCTGGGCGCGCCAGTCCGCGCTGCGTCCCGACGTGCTGACGTTCTCCGCCGACGGCGCCCCCGTGCGCTGCGCGAAGGGGCTCGGCCTGGTCCCGGACCGGGGCGCCGAGACGGTCGGACCGCTGCACGTGCTCATCCACCCCGGCGGGTGGGGCACGCGCCGCCTCGCCGCGGACCGCGACCACCTCGCGTGGATCCGGCGGATGCGCGCGACGACGCCGCTCATGGCGAGCGTGTGCACCGGGGCGCTCGTCTACGCCGCGGCCGGCCTGCTCGCGGGGCGCCCGGCCACCACGCACTGGTCGGCCGTCGACGAGCTCGCGCGCCTCGACCCGAGCGTGCTCGTGGACACCGAGGCACGCTTCCTCGACGACGGCGACGTCGTCACCTCCGCGGGCGTCTCGGCCGGCATCGACATGGCCCTGCACCTCGTCGCGCGGCTCGAGTCGGTCGAGGCCGCGCGGGCCGTGCGCCGCCAGATCCAGTACGACCCGGCCCCGCCGGTCTGACGGGCCCGCCCGCGCCCCACTGCCCGGACGACGGCGGCGGGCTACCGTCGGCGGGTGAGCCGCCAGCTGCACCTCGCCCGCGTGGCCCTCCGACCGCGCCGCCCCGTCCCCGGCCAGGGGGTCCTCGACCCGTCCGTCACGCGGATGCGCGTGCGCCCGGGCGACCTCGACCTCTACCTGCACGTCAACAACGGCGTGTACCTGCAGATGATGGACGTCGCCCGCACCAACCTCCTCGCCGACCTCGGCGGCCTCGGCGCCCTGCGCGAGCGCGGCTGGTACCCGGTCGTCGCGGCGTCGACGGTCTCCTACCGCCGCTCCCTGCGCCTGCGCGACAGGTTCACCATCACCTCCCGCGTGCTCGGCTGGGACCCGCGCGTCGCCTACCTCGAGCAGGTGTTCACGCGGGGCACCGAGCTCGTCGTCCGGGCCTGGGTCGCCGGGCGGTTCCTCGCCCGCGGGGGCGGGCGCGTCCCCGCGCCCGACGTCGTCGCCCTCCTCGGCGGGGACGTGCAGAGCCCTCCCCTGCCCGACGACGTCGCCGCCTGGGCGCGCGCCGTCGGGGTCGCGCACCGCGACCCGTCCTGAGCGCCGTCCCGCGCGCCGTCCGCCCCCGCGCGCCGCCGGCGCGGGAGGGGCCGGACACCCCGCCGGAACCCGTCGGCGGAACGCCCCTCCGCCGCCCCGGCGATCGGCTACCGTCCGCCCGTGACCGCGAGCACGACCGGGCTCACGACCGGGTTCCGGACCGGGTTCACGACCGGCGACGACCGGCCGCTGCCCGCCGACGCCCGGGCCACGGTCGCCGGTGCCGCCGCCCGCGGTGGGCGCATCACCGGGGCCGACGGGCTGCGCGCGCTCGCGGCGCTCTGGGTGGTGATGTCGCACCTGTTCCAGCGACTCTCCCCCGACCAGGTGCCGTGGGTGCGCGACCTGCAGCTCGTCATGATGAAGGGCCCGTTCGGGGTCAGCATCTTCTTCGTCCTGTCGGGCATGCTCCTCGCGACGCCGTTCTGGCGGGCGTACCTCACCGGGCGGCCGTTCCCGCGCATCGGGCACTACGCGCGCCGCCGGGCCGCGCGGATCGTGCCGGGGTTCTACGCGAGCCTCGCCGTGAGCTCGCTGCTGGCGCTGGCGGTGTTCCCGGATGCCCAGCACCGGCTCGTCCGGCTCCTCGCCGGCCTCACGTTCACGTCCGGGTTCCACTGGGTCACGTTCTTCCCGGTGCCGATGAACGGGCCGCTGTGGTCGATCGGGTTCGAGGTGGTCAGCTACGTGCTGCTGCCGATCGCCATGGGGGGGCTGTTCCGCCTGCCGCGGCGCAGCGCTCGGCTCGCGCTCGCGTACTGGGTCGCGGTCGTCGGCGTGATCGTCGGGGCGAACCAGTGGATCGTCACCACGCTCGTGCCCGGCCCGGAGCGGCGCGGCTGGCAGTGGGGCGACCTCGGCGGCGCCAAGGAGTGGATGCCGTCGTACAACCCGGTCGGCTTCTTCGCGCACTTCTGCGTGGGCATCGCGGCCGCGGCGGCGATCGCGTGGTGGCAGCTGCGCCGCGGCGGGCGCCGGCACTGGGGGTTCGACGCGCTCGCGGGCGGGGCGCTCGCCGCCGCCGCGGTGCTCGTGTGGGTCAACCGCGAGCCGCCCGAGCCGCTGTTCCACACGAACTTCCAGGGCCAGCCGTACCTGTTCCCGTGGTTCGCCGGGCTCGTCGGGGTGGCGCTCGTGGGCCTCGCCCACTCCGAGGTGCTCGGCGGCCTCGTGGACAACCCGGTCGCCCGGTACACCGCGCGCATCAGCTTCGGCATCTACATCTGGCACTACCTCCTGCTCGAGGGGTTCGCGCACATCACGGGCGGCTGGTACTCCTACGGCCGCATCGCGAACGCGAGCACGCACTTCACGATCTCGATGGTGATGCTCGCGCTCACCTACGCGATCGCGGCAGCGTCGTGGCGGTGGATCGAGCGCCCGGCGCTCGAGTCCCGCTGGGCGAACCGCCGCTGACCCGCCCGGACCGGCCTCCCCCCGGGGCGCCTCAGCCCAGGCGGGCCAGGAGCAGGGCCTCGGCCAGCGCGGCGCGCTCGAGCTCGCCCAGGTGGACCGACTCGTTCTCGCTGTGCGCCCGCGAGTCCGGGTCCTCCACGCCGGTGACCAGCACGGTCGCCTCCGGGAAGACCTCGAGGAGGTCGGCGACGAGCGGGATCGACCCGCCCAGCCCGACGTCGACGACGTCGGTCCCCCACGCCTCCGCGTACGCCTCGCGGGCCACGCGGGCCAGGGGGGAGTCGGCCGCGCCCGCCCACGGCCGGCCGAGCTCGCCGTCGGTCACCGTGACGCGCGCCCCGAAGGGGGCGTGCGCCTCGAGGTGCGCGCGCAGCGCCGCGAGGGCCTCGGCCGGGTCCTGGCCGGGCGCGACCCGCAGCGAGATCTTGGCGCGGGCGCTCGGCGCCAGCGTGTTCGACGCGTGCGCGACGCTCGTCGCGTCGATCCCGATGACGGACAGCGCCGGCTTGGTCCACAGCCGCTCCGTGATCGAACCGGTCCCGGCGAGCGCGGTGCCCGGCAGCAGGCCGGCGTCGGCGCGGAAGTCCGCCTCGTCGTAGTCGACGGCGGGCGGCGGGGCGGAGACGAGCCCCGCCACGGCGACGTCCCCGGCGTCGTCGTGCAGGGTCGCGAGCAGGCGCACGAGCAGGGTCAGCGCGTCGAGCACGGGCCCGCCGTACATCCCGGAGTGGAGCGCGTGGTCGAGCACCGCCACCTCCACCACGCAGTCCACGAGCCCGCGCAGGCTCGTGGTGAACGCGGGCACGCCCACCTTCCAGTTGACGGAGTCGGCGAGCACCACGAGGTCGGCGGCGAGCACGTCGCGGTGCTCGCGGAGGAAGTCGAGGAACGTCGGCGAGCCGACCTCCTCCTCGCCCTCGACGAACACCGTGACGCCCACGCGCCGGTCCGCGCCCAGGGCCCGCAGGGCCGTCAGGTGCGCGACGATGCCGGCCTTGTCGTCGGCCGCCCCGCGGCCGTACAGCCGGCCGTCCCGCTCGGTGGGCTCGAACGGCGGGGTGCGCCACGCGTCGTCGGCCCCGGGCGGCTGGACGTCGTGGTGCGCGTAGAGGAGGACGGTCGGGGCGCCGTCGGGCGCGGGCGCGCGGCCGACGACGGCGGGCCGGCTCTCCAAGCCGTCCGCCCGGGTGGCCGTGCGGATGGTCACGTCCGGCAGCACCTGGCGCAGCAGGTCCGCGACGGCCTCGGCGCTCCGGCGGACCTCGGCGGGGTCGAACGCCGGGTTCGAGACGCCGGGGATCCGCACGAGGTCGGCAAGGTCGGCCCGCGCGCGCGGCCACTCCCGGCGGACGCTGGCGCGCAGGTCGTCGGCGGACGGGGCGGGGCGGGAGGCGTCGGGGGTGGTCACGGCCACCAACGTACCGGCGCGGCTCGCGTACCCTTGCCCCGTGCCCCCCCGCAAGCGACCGTCCCCGTCCGCGCCTCCGACCACGCCCGACGCCGGGCACCCGGAGGCGTCCGCCGACCGCGCCCCGCGGGGCAAGGGGCGCCCGACGCCGAAGCGCAAGGAGGCCGAGGCGGCCCGCCGACGGCCGATCGTGCCGGACACGCGCGGCGACGCCAAGGCGCGCAAGGCCGCGGAGCGCCAGCGTCGGCTCGCCGAGCAGAAGGCGATGCTCGAGGGCGACGAGCGGTACCTGCCCGCGCGCGACAAGGGGCCGGTGCGCCGCATGGCGCGCGACGTCGTCGACTCCCGGCGCAACTTCGGCGACTACTTCCTGTGGGTCGCCATCGGGCTCATGGTCGCGCTGCTCGCCCTCCCGCTCGTGGTCACGGGCCTCGGCGAGCAGGGCGCCGTCTACTACCTCGCGACGGTCAACTACCTGACCATGGCCGCGGCGGCGTACGCCGTGATCGACGGCTGGCTGCTCGCGCGGCGGCTGCGCAAGGTGCTCGGCGCGAAGTTCCCGCCCGAGCGGATCCCCCGCGGGACCGTCATGTACGGGGTGCTGCGCGCCTACCAGCTGCGGCGGATGCGCCTGCCCAAGCCCAAGGTCGAGCGGGGCGCCACCGTCCGCTGAGCGCGCCGGCCGACCGGCGACGGCGTCGCCGCCCGTCGACACGTCGAATCGATTCGCGCATCGCAGCTAGACTCGCCGCATGAAGCACCGGTTCCTCGGCAGCAGCGGCCTGCAGATCTCCGAGATCGCCTACGGCAACTGGATCACGCACGGCTCCCAGGTGGAGAACGACGCCGCGATCGCCTGCGTCCACGCGGCGCTCGACGCGGGCATCACGACGTTCGACACCGCCGACGTCTACGCGAACACGGTCGCGGAGCAGGTGCTCGGCGAGGCGCTCGCCGGCCAGCGCCGCGAGTCGCTCGAGATCCTCACGAAGGTCTTCTGGCCCGTCGGCCCGGGCGGCCCCAACGACTGCGGCCTGTCGCGCAAGCACATCATGGAGTCGATCCACGGCTCGCTGCGCCGCCTGCGCACCGACTACGTCGACGTCTACCAGGCCCACCGCTACGACCACGGCACGCCGCTCGAGGAGACGATGCAGGCGTTCGCCGACGTCGTCCGGCAGGGCAAGGCGCTCTACATCGGCGTGAGCGAGTGGACCGCCGAGCAGATCCGCGCGGGCCAGACGCTCGCGCGCGACCTCGGCTTCCGGCTCGTCTCCAACCAGCCGCAGTACTCGATGCTGTGGCGGGTCATCGAGGCGGAGGTCGTGCCCGCCTCGCGCGAGGAGGGCCTCTCCCAGATCGTGTTCTCCCCCGTCGGCCAGGGCGTGCTCACCGGCAAGTACCGGCCGGGCGCGGCGCCGCCCGCGGGCTCCCGCGCGACCGACGAGAAGGGCGGCGCCCGCTTCATCCAGCGCTTCCTCCGCGACGACGTGCTGGAGCGCGTGCAGCGGCTGCGCCCCGTCGCCGACGAGCTCGGGCTGACGATGGCGCAGCTCGCCGTCGCGTGGGTGCTGCAGAACGACAACGTGGCGGCCGCGATCATCGGCGCCTCCCGGCCCGAGCAGGTCGCCGAGAACGTCAAGGCGTCCGGCGTCGAGATCCCGCCGGCGCTCATGGCCCGGATCGACGAGGTGCTGGGCGACGTCGTCGAGCGCGACCCCGCCCGCACGCACGAGAGCTCACCGGCCGCACGGCCCTGGTGAGGCCGGCCCCGGCCCGGGGGAACGCTCGGCTGTCACGCCCCGGGCCGGGAGGCCGGTCGGCCGTGCCCGTGGCGCAGCGCCTCAGGACGGCTCAGGACGTCCGCAGGGGCAGCGGCGCGCCCACGGGGTCCCCGTGGTGCGCCAAACGCGCGGCGGCGACGCCGGCCTCCGCCAGCTGCCGCCACGTCTCCCCCAGCCACGCCTCGGCGTCGAACCGGCTGGCGAACGCGGGGCTGACCGGCTGGTCCATCGGCCGGTCCGCCGCGTCGAGGAACTCCCAGTCCCAGGCCGGCCGCGCGGTCACCGGGCCGCCCCCACGCCGGCGCGCGCGAGCCCCCGGTTGACCCGCGACGCCCAGAACGGCCCCTCGTAGATGAAGCCCGTGTACCCCTGCACGAGGTCCGCGCCCGCGTCGAGGTAGGCCCGCGCGTCGTCCGCCGTCGTGATGCCGCCGCAGCCGATGACGACGGGCCCCTCGCCGAGACGCGCCCGCACCCGGGCCACCACCGCCAGGCCCCGCGGCAGCAGCGGCGGGCCGGACAGGCCGCCGGGGCCGTGGTCGTGCGCGACGGTGGTGTTCACCGCGACGACCCCGGCGAGACGGAGGTCGGTCACGAGGTCGGCGACCGCGTCGACGTCCTCGTCGGAGAGGTCGGGCGCGATCTTGACGAGCACGGGGACGGCGCCCGGCCCGGTCGCCTCGTCGGCCGCCGCGCGCACCGCCTCGAGGATCGGGCGCAGCCGGTCCACGGCCTGCAGGTCGCGCAGGCCGGGCGTGTTCGGGCTCGACACGTTGACCACGAGGAAGTCCGCGTACGGCGCGAGCAGCCGCGCGCTCGTCGCGTAGTCCTGTGCGGCCTCCTCCGCCGGGGTCGCCCGGCTCTTGCCGATGTTCACCCCGACGACGTACCCGCGCCCCGACCGCCGACGGCGCAGCCGGCGCAGGCGCTCGGCGACCTCGGCGGCGCCGTCGTTGTTGAAGCCCATGCGGTTGCGGATCGCCCGCTCGTCGAGCACGCGCCACAGCCGCGGCCGCTCGTTGCCCGGCTGGGCGAGGGCCGTGATCGTGCCGACCTCCACCCAGCCGAAGCCGAGCATCGTCAGCCCGCGCACCCCCACGCCGTTCTTGTCGAACCCGGCCGCGAGGCCGAACGGCGCCGGGAACCGCGTGCCCAGCACCTCCACCGGCGCGTGGCCGCGCGTGAACCAGCGCCGCAGCAGCCACGCCACGCCCGGCACCGCCGCGACCCAGCGGATGCCCGTGAAGGCGAGGTGGTGGGCCCGCTCCGGGTCCATGCGGCGGAAGACCTGGTTGAAGAGCAGCCGGTACACGCCCGCAACCTATCGGGCGGAGCCACCCCCGCGTGGCCGGGTTCGCCACAGCCACCACAGGCCGACCAGCGGCAGCACCGCCGGCACGTAGCCGTACCCCTGCCCGAAGCCGGACCACACCGTCGCGTCCGGGAAGAGGTCGGCCCGCGTGAGGGAGAGCGCCCCGACCACGACGACGCCCACGAGCTCCGTCCCGACCGCGACCCACGCCACCGGCCGCCACCGACCGCCCTGCGCGAGCGCGACCGTCGCGAGCACGTACACGACGGCGGCCACGCCGGAGAGCGCGTAGGCGAGCGGCGCGGCGTCGAAGTCGCGCAGGATCTGCACGCCCGAGCGGAACGTCGCCGCGATCGCGAGCACGGCGTACACGGCGACGACGAGCCGGCCCGGCCCGGTGGCGGTCTCCCCGCGGGGCTCCGGGGCCGTCGCGCCCGTCGCGCCCTTCGCGCCCGTCATGCCCACACCTGCACGAGCCGCAGCTGGAGGAACGCGACGGTCAGCCCCGCCACGAGCAGCACCACGGAGCTCCACCGCGTGCGCTCGGCGAACGCCCACAGCGCCGCGGCCGGGAGGATGCACAGGGACGTCAGCTGGTAGCCCCAGAAGGTCCAGGAGTCGGCCGGCCCGTCCCCCGTCGCGCCGCGCACCGCCGCCATGACGGCCTGAACGACCAGCAGCACCTCCACCACGCCGCCCGCGAGGAGCTGGCGCAGGATCACCGGGCGGTCCAGCGCCGCGCGCCAGCCGGCCCAGCCCGCCAGGAGCAGCGCGCCCGCGGCCACGGCCCAGGCGAGGGGGATCCACACGGCGTGCAGGATACGGGTCGATAGCATCGCGACGTGACCACCGCCGCGACTCTCACCGCCACGCCCGCCGCCCGCCTCGACGTCGACGTCCTCGTCGTCCCGGTCGCCTCGGGGCCCTCGGGGCCCGTGCTGCTCGACGACGCCGACCTCCCGGGCGCGCTGCGGCGGCTCGCCGTCTCGCCCGCCCTGGGCGTCACGGGCGAGGCCGACGAGGTGCGGCGGATCCCCACCGGCGGCGTGGCGAAGGCGCCCGTGCTCGCCGTCGTCGGGGTGGGCGAGGTCGACCCGGACGACGTCGAGCCGGAGCATCTGCGCCGGGCCGCCGGCGCCGCGTCGCGCCAGATCACGGGTGTCGCCTCCCTCGGGCTGGCCTTCCCCGCCGACGACGCCGACCGGCTGGCCGCCGTCGTCGAGGGCGCCCTCCTGGGCGCGTACGCGTTCGACAGGTACCGCGCGGTGCCCGAGGCGCAGCGCCCGGCGGCGCGCGTCGAGGTCGTCACGAGCCTCGCCAAGGACCGGGCGGCCCAGCGGACGACGACGCGGGCCGCCGTCGTCGCGCGGGCCGTGCACGCGGTGCGCGACCTCGTCAACACCGCGCCCGCCGACCTCTACCCCGCCGCGTTCGCGGACACCGCGCGCGCGGCCGCCAAGGGCACCAAGGTCAAGGTGACGGTGCTCGACGAGAAGCAGCTCGCGGCCGGCGGCTACGGCGGGCTGGTCGCGGTCGGCCAGGGCTCCGTGCGGCCGCCGCGCCTGGTCAAGGTCGCCTACGCGCCGCCGCGCGCGAAGCGGCACGTCGCGCTCGTCGGCAAGGGCATCACGTTCGACTCGGGCGGCCTGTCGATCAAGCCGGCCAAGTCGATGGAGACGATGAAGAGCGACATGGCCGGCGCGGCCGCGGTGCTCCACACCGTGCTCGCGGCGGCGGCGCTCGAGCTGCCGGTCGCCGTGACGGGCTGGCTCTGCCTCGCGGAGAACATGCCGTCAGGCACGGCGCAGCGGCCGTCGGACGTCATCACCCAGCGCGGCGGCAAGACCGTCGAGGTGCTCAACACCGACGCCGAGGGGCGGCTCGTCCTCGCGGACGGCCTCGTCGCCGCGACCGAGGAGCACCCCGACGCCGTCCTCGACGTCGCGACGCTCACGGGCGCACAGATCGTCGCCCTCGGCTACCGCGTCTCGGCGGTCATGGGCACGGGCGGGCTGCCCGACCTCGTGGTCGAGGCGGCGCGCGCGTCCGGCGAGCTCGTGTGGCCGATGCCGCTGCCGAGCGAGCTGCGGGCGAGCCTGAAGTCGAAGGTCGCCGACCTGGCGAACATCGGCGACCGGATGGGCGGGATGCTCACGGCGGGCGTGTTCCTGCGCGAGTTCGTGGGCGACACCCCGTGGGCGCACCTGGACATCGCGGGGCCGTCGTTCAACGAGCACGAGCCGTGGGGCTACACGCCCGCGGGCGGGACCGGCGTCGCCGTGCGGACGCTCCTCACCCTGCTCGAGTCGCAGCCCACGCGCTGAGCCCGCCGGGCCGGGCGAGGGGCACGGTCGGTCGCTGCCCCGGCCGCCTCCCCGCCCGGTCCCCTCGCCGCCCCCCTCGCCGCCTCCCCTCGCCGTGAGGGGCGCGCGGGGTGATGCTGGGAGCCGACGGCCACCCCGGCCGTCCGGCGGCAGCGGAGCGGCGACGTGCGCGCACACTCGGGAGCCCACGCCCGGCGGGCCGACCACGGCGGCTCGCGGGCCCGCCGCGCGCCCGCACGCCGCGCCACCCGCCTCGCCGTCGGCGTCACGGTCGCCTGCGCCCTCGCGGCGGCGCTGACGGGGTCCGTCCCGGGCGCGCGCGACGAGCCCGAGCGCCGCGCCGTCGCCGTGGAGCGCCCGGCCGTGCGCGCGGGCGCGGCCGCCCGGGCCGAGGTGCTCGCCCTCGCCGACGCCGCGCTGGCCGACGCCGCCGCCACCGCCCGCGCCGCGCCCGCCGACGCGCCGGCGAACCTCCTCGCCGCGCTCGACGCCGCCGCCGCGCGCCTGCGCTCCTTCGCCACGCCGGGCGGGCGCGGCCCCCTCTTGCCGCCACCGGGCACGGCGGTGCGGCTGTCGCAGATCGAGGCCGCGGTCGGCGACGTCTTCCGGGCGGCGGCCGCCGTCCGGGCGGTGGCGGGACCGGCGTCGTCCACGGTCGCCGTGGGCTGGACGGCCCCGCCCGGCCTCGCGCGCCTGGAGGCCGCGGTCGCCGACGCGCGGGCCGCGGCGGCCGCCGTGCGGCGACCCGACGCCCCCGCCGCCGACGGGTCTGCGGGGTGGGTGGACCGCCGGCACCCCGCCGTCGACGAGGCGGACCTGTGCCCCGTGCCGTTCGCGCCGACGCACCGGCTGCGCTGCGACGCCGCCGCGGCGCTGGCGGCGCTCAACGACGCCTACCGCGCCGAGCACGGCGCCGACCTGGAGCTGAGCTCGGCGTACCGCACGCACGCGCAGCAGGTCGCGCTGCGGGCGGCCCGGGGCGCGCTCGCCGCACGGCCCGGCACCTCGCTCCACGAGCGGGGCGTGGCGGTCGACCTCGCGGGCGCGGGCGGGCTCGGCGAGTTCGACGCGCCGCTGTACCGCTGGCTCGCGGCCACCGCGCCGCGCTTCGGCTGGGCGCACCCCCCGGCGCTCGGCCCGGGCGGCTCCGGCCCGCCCGAGCCGTGGCACTGGGAGTTCGTGGGCTGAGGTGGGCGGCCCGTCAGGCTCCGGCGCGGCGCTGCCGCGCGGTCCACTCGCGCATCCGCCGCGGGTAGCCGGTGAGCTGCACGTCGTAGACGGGGATGGCGAGCTCGCGCGCGATGTCGCGCGCCGCCCGCGCGTCGGGCACCCGGCGGCGGGTCCACTCGCCGGTGAGCGCCACGAGGACGAGGGTGGTCGGCGTCGTGCGCGTGTGCGGCTCGATGTACGCCTCGACGCCCGCACGCTCGCTCGCGAACCGGCGCAGGTGCTCGAGCGTCGCCTGCTCCGCCTGCGCGGCGGCCTCGCGGTGCGCGCGCCGCCTGCTCCACCACGACATGCGCGCAAGCGTAGACGCCGCAAGTCGTGGGATGATTGCACCCGAAAGACCACTTCCGACGGCGGAACCCGGCTCAAGTTCACGCCCTCACCTGGGGGATGACAAGATGATCGGAGACCGCCCCGCGCGACCGAGGAGAGTCATGGCCGACAACCCCACCGTCTACGACATCGTGGTCCTCGGTGGCGGGAGCGGCGGCTACGCGACCGCCCTGCGCGCGACCGAGCTCGGCCTCAGCGTCGCGCTGATCGAGGCGGACAAGGTCGGCGGCACCTGCCTCCACTACGGCTGCATCCCCACCAAGGCGTTCCTGCACGCCGCCGAGATCGCCGACGCCGCGCGCGAGAGCGAGCGCTTCGGCGTCAAGGCCAGCCTCGAGGGCATCGACATCGCGGGCGTGCACCAGTACAAGGACGGCGTCGTCGGCCGGCTCCACAAGGGCCTCCAGGGCCTCGTGAAGGCCCACGGCATCACCTACGTCGAGGGGTACGGGCGGCTCGTCGCCCCCGACACCGTCGAGGTCGACGGGCAGCGCTACACCGGGCGCCACGTCGTGCTCGCCACGGGCTCGTACGCGCGCACCCTGCCCGGCCTCGACATCGGCGGTCGCGTCATGACGTCCGACGGCGCCCTCACCCTCGACCGCGTGCCCGGCTCCGTCGTCGTGCTCGGCGGCGGCGTCATCGGCAGCGAGTTCGCGAGCGTGTGGCGCTCGTTCGGCGCCGAGGTGACGATCGTCGAGGCGCTCCCCCACCTGCTGCCCGCCGAGGACGAGGCGCTGTCCAAGGCGTTCGAGCGCGCGGTCCGCAAGCGCGGCATCACGTTCTCCGTGGGCGTGCGCTTCCAGGGCGTCACGCAGGACGAGAACGGCGTGCACGTCACCCTCGAGGACGGCACCACGTACGACGCCGAGTACCTCCTCGTGGCCGTGGGGCGCGGCCCGCGCACCGAGGGCCTCGGGTACGAGGAGCAGGGCGTCACGATGGACCGCGGCTTCGTGCTCACGGACGAGCGGCTGCGCACGAGCGTGCCGAACGTCTACGCGGTCGGCGACATCGTGCCCGGCCTGCAGCTCGCCCACCGCGGCTTCGCGCAGGGCATCTTCGTGGCCGAGGAGATCGCCGGGCTCAACCCCGCGCCGATCGTCGAGTCCGGGATCCCACGCGTGACCTACTCCGACCCGGAGGTCGCCTCGGTCGGCCTCACCGAGGCCAAGGCGAAGGAGACCTACGGCGCCGACGCCGTCGAGACGCTCGAGTACAACCTCGGCGGCAACGGCAAGAGCCAGATCCTCGGCACCACCGGCTTCGTCAAGCTGGTCCGCCGCAAGGACGGCCCCGTCGTCGGGGTGCACATGATCGGCGCGCGCGTCGGCGAGCTCATCGCCGAGGGCCAGCTCGTCGTCAACTGGGAGGCGTACCCGGAGGACGTCGCCGCCCTGGTGCACGCGCACCCCACCCAGAACGAGGCTCTCGGCGAGGCCTTCCTGGCCCTGGCCGGCAAGCCGTTGCACGCCCACAACTGACCCCATCGAAGGAGACGCCTGGTCATGTCCGACACCGTGCAGATGCCGGCTCTCGGCGAGTCCGTGACCGAGGGCACCGTGACCCGGTGGCTCAAGCAGGTCGGCGACACCGTCGAGGTCGACGAGCCCCTGCTCGAGGTCTCCACCGACAAGGTCGACACCGAGATCCCGTCGCCGGTCGCCGGCACGCTGCTCGAGATCCTCGTCGGCGAGGACGAGACCGTCGAGGTCGGCGCCCCGCTCGCCCGCATCGGCTCGCCCGACGAGGCCGGCGGTGACCAGCCCGCCACCGCCGACGACGCCGGCCGGCCGGCCGACCAGCCGGCCGCCGCGGAGGCCCCGGACGCCGCCCAGGTGCCCGAGGAGGTCACCGAGGAGCCCGCCGCAGCGCCCGCACAGGAGGCCGCGCCCGCGGCCGAGCCTGATGCCGCCCCGGCCGCCGAGGAGCCTGCGCCCGCGCAGGCCGCGCCCGCGGCCGGCGGCGCCACCGAGGACGTCACGATGCCCGCGCTGGGCGAGTCCGTCACCGAGGGCACCGTCACGCGCTGGCTGAAGGCCGTGGGCGACACCGTCGAGGTCGACGAGCCCCTGCTCGAGGTCTCCACCGACAAGGTCGACACCGAGATCCCGTCGCCGGTCGCCGGCACGCTCGTCGAGATCGTCGTCGGCGAGGACGAGACCGTCGCCGTGGGCGCCGTGCTCGCCCGCGTCGGCGCCGCGGGCGCCCAGCCCGCCGGCGGCGCGGCCCCGGCGCCGGCCGAGCCCGCGGAGGCTCGCACAGCCGCGCCCGCGTCGGCGGCCCCGGAGGAGGCCCCGCAGCAGGCCGCGCCGGTCTCCGGCCCGGAGCGGACCGAGGCGCAGGAGCCGCCCGCCCAGGCCCAGCCGGCGGAGGCGCCCGCGCAGCCCGCCGAGCAGCCCGCCGCGCCCGCGGAGGCGCCCCCGGCGGCGCAGCAGACCACCGGCGGCTACCTCACGCCGCTCGTGCGCAAGCTGGCCGCGGAGAAGGGCGTCGACCTGTCCACGGTGACGGGGACCGGCGTCGGCGGCCGCATCCGCAAGGAGGACGTCCTCGCGGCAGCCGAGAAGGCCGAGCGCGAGCGCGCCGAGAAGGAGGCGGCCGAGCGTGCCCGCGCCGCGGCCCCGGCGGCCGAGCCCACGCGCCGCTCGCTGCGGCAGACGACGCCCGCGGAGGTCTCGCCGCTGCGCGGCACGACCGAGAAGGCCAGCCGCCTGCGGCAGATCATCGCCTCGCGGATGCTCGAGTCGATGCAGACGATGGCGCAGCTCACCACCGTCGTCGAGGTCGACGTGACGAAGGTGGCCCGCCTGCGCGAGCGCGCCAAGGCCGACTTCAAGGCGCGCGAGGGCGTCAACCTGTCGTACCTGCCGTTCTTCGTGCTCGCGGCGACCGAGGCCCTCAAGGCGCACCCGAAGATCAACGGCGTCCTCGAGGGCGACCAGATCACCTACCACGGGCACGAGAACGTCGGCATCGCCGTCGACACCGACCGCGGCCTCGTCGTGCCGGTGATCCGCGACGCCGGCGACCTCAACCTGGCGGGCATCGCCCGGAAGATCGCCGACCTCGCCGCCCGCACGCGGGCGAACAAGGTCACGCCGGACGAGCTGAGCGGGGCGACGTTCACGGTGACCAACACCGGCTGGGGCGGCGCGCTCTTCGACACGCCGATCGTCCCGGTCGGCACGTCGGCGATCCTCGGCACGGGCGCGATCGTCAAGCGGCCGGTCGTGGCCCAGGACGAGGACGGCGCGGACTACATCGCCGTGCGGTCGATGTGCTACCTCGCCCTCTCGTACGACCACCGGCTCATCGACGGCGCCGACGCCGCGCGCTACCTCGCGACGGTCAAGGAGCGGCTCGAGGCCGGCGACTTCGAGGCCGAGCTCGGGCTCTGACGCCTCCCGCACGCGTCGTGGCGGCGCCCGGCTCCGGCCAGGCGCCGCTGCGGCGCGGGGCGGGGTGACCTAGCGTGACGGGCATGCACGTCGTCGTCGCCGGCTCCCACGGGTTCCTCGGCGGCGCCCTCGTGCGGTACCTACGGGCGCACGGCCACCGGGTCACGCGCCTCGTCCGCCGGCCCGTCGTCTCCCCCGCCGAGATCTCGTGGGACCCCGACGCGGGGCGGCTGGACCCCGCCGACCTCGCGGGCGTGGACGCGGTCGTCAACCTCGGCGGCGTGACCCTCGGCCGGCCGTGGACGCCAGCCTATCGGCGCCGGATCCTCGCGTCCCGCACCGGGCCGACCGGCCTGCTCGCCCGCACCCTGGCCGACGCCGAACCCCGCGTCCTCGTGCAGGCCTCCGCGGTCGGGTACTACGGCGACCGGGGCACCGAGGTGCTCACGGAGGAGTCGGGCCCGGGCGAGGGGTTCCTGGCCGACGTCGTGCGCGCGTGGGAGGACGCGACGCGGCCCGCCGAGGACGCGGGAGTGCGGGTGGTCCGGCTGCGCTCGGGGATCGTCATGGCGCCCCACGGCGGCGCGTTCGGCCGGCTCCTGCCGCTCCTGCGCCTGGGGCTGGGCGGGACGCTCGGCGACGGCCGCAACACGTGGTCGTGGATCACGCTCGTCGACCACGTGCGCGCGGTCGAGCACCTCCTGACGGCCGACGTCGCCGGGCCGGTCAACGTCACCGCGCCGGAGCCCGCGACGCAGCGCGAGGTCATCGCGGCGGTGGCGCGGCGCCTGCACCGGCCGGCCGTGCTGCGCGTGCCCCGGTGGGCCCTGCGCGCGGTGCTCGGCGGGTTCGCCGACGACGTGTGCTCCTCCCAGGTCGCGCCGCCCCGCCTGCTCCTCGGCTCGGGCTTCGCGTTCGCGCACCCCACGCTCGACGACGCCGCCGCGTGGCTCACCCGGCGGGGGCCGGCCCGGGCGGGGGCTCGACCGCACTGACCCGCCAGGTGCCGGCGTCGCGCACGAGCACGAGCACGACGGCGTCCGGGGCCGATGCGTCCTCGCCGCCGGGCGGCGGGTCGGCGGCCGGCTCGCCGGTGCGCACCCACGCGCGGGCCCGCACGAGAACCCGCGCGGTGGTCGGCCCGTCGCCGTGCTCGACGCCGTGCTCGACGCCGAGCAGCCGGGCCTCGACCACCTCGGCGCCGCCCGCGGTCGGGGTGCGGCGCCACACGTCGCGCGCGACGAGCGCGTCCGCGGCGGCCGCGGGCGAGCCCGGGAGCGTCACGGCGGCGAGCGCGTCCCGGTCCCGGTCGACGAGCGCCCGCGTGCGCGCCGTCGTGAGGCGGACCGCGGCGGCGACCGGGTCCGCCGAGCCGACGGCGCGCGGCGGCGAGGCGTCGGGGCTCGCCGCGGCGCGCAGGTCACCGGCCTGCAGGCTCGCCCCGACCACGGCCGCGAGGCCCAGCCCGACGAGGAGCACGGCGGCCACGCCCCGCGGCCCGCGCCGCCGCGCCCGGTGCCGCCCGCGCGCCCCGGCGCCCCGTCCGGGCGCGCCCGCGGGGCCGCCCGCCGCCCGGCGGCGCGGCCGGCGCTCGGTGCGCAGGCGCGCCGTGGCGTCGTCGGGCGGGACCGCGAGGCGGCGCAGCGTGAGCCGGGCGAGCACGGCCGCGTCCGGGAGCCGTACCGGCTCGGGCGGGCACGCGGCGTAGACCTGGGCGGCGAGGTCGGCGGCGGTCGGCCGGAGACCCGGGTCCGGGCTCGCGGCGGCCCGGAGCACCGCGGCGAGCGCGGACCCGGCGTCGGCCCCGCCGTCCCCGGCGCCCTCCGACGCGGGGACCACGCCGTCGGCCCCGAGGAGCGCGAGGCCCACGCGCGCGAGCGCGTGCACGTCGCCCGCGGGGGTCGCGCCCGACGCCCGCTCCGGCGCCGCGAACCCCGGCGTGCCGGCCTCCACCCCGGCGGCGCCGCACGCGAGGTCCACGAGCACGGGCCGCCCGTCGGGGTCGAGCACGACGTTCGCGGGCGCGACGTCGCCGTGCACCACCCCGACGCGGTGCAGCGCGGCGAGGGCCTCGGCGAGCGGCACCACGACGGTCGTCACCTCGCCGGGACGGAGCGGCCCGCGCGCGGCGCGCACCGTGCCGAGGTCGGGCCCGACGACCTCGGCCTGCAGCACCGCGGCCGTGCCGTCCCGCAGCTCGAGGAGCGGCCGGACGCGGGCGACGTGGGGGTGGTCGAGCGCGGCCAGGGCGGCGACCCGGCGCCGCAGGTCGGCGCGGGCGACGGCGTCGGCGGGCACGACGGTGACCGCCCACGCCCGCCCGGCGGCGTCGCGCGCCGACCAGCGGGGGCCGCCCGCCCCGGCGCCGAGCGGGCCGGCCGGGGCGAGGCCGGCGCGCTGGAGCGCGTGGACGAGGGCGCGGGAGCTCATGCGCCCACGCAACCACCGCCGCGGCGGCCGCGGCCGTCATCCACAGGCCGCCGCGGCGGAGGGCCTCAGGCCGCGGCGACCTCCCGGGCGGGCTCCGCCTCGGCGGGCGCGGCGTCGGCGGGGATCCTCCGGAGCCACGGCCACCAGGAGTCCCGCCCGACGTCGTGCACGAGGCCCGGCACGAGGAGCGTCCGCACGACGAACGTGTCCACGATGACGCCGAGCGCCACGAGGAAGGCCAGCTGCACGAGGAAGAGCAGCGGCAGCACCGCGAGCGCGCCGAACGTCGCCGCGAGCACGAGTCCCGCGCTCGTGATCACCCCGCCCGTGACGGCGAGCCCGCGGCGCACGCCGTGCCTCGTGCCGTGCCGGAGGGTCTCCTCCCGGACCCGGGTCATGAGGAAGATCGAGTAGTCGATGCCCAGGGCGACGAGGAACACGAACGCGTACAGCGGCACGGAGGCGTCCGCCCCCGGGAAGCCGAACAGGTGGTTGAAGGCCAGCGCCCCGAGGCCGACGGTCGCCGCGAAGCTCAGCAGGTTGGCGGCCACGATGAGCAGCGGCGCCACCACCGAGCGCAAGAGCAGGATCAGCACGAGCAGGATCACGAGCAGGATCGACGGCACGATGACCTGCAGGTCGCGCGCGCTCGTCTCCTGCGTGTCCAGGCGCTCGGCCGCCGTCCCTCCGACCAGGCCGTCCGGCGAGACCTCGTGGACCGCCGTGCGGACGGCGGAGACGACCTCCGAGGCCTGCTGGGACTCCGACGACACCGCGGTGACCGCGTCGACCCGGACCCAGCCGTCGACGACGCGCGGCGCCTCCTCCGACGGCGCACCCGGCGCGCCGTTCGCCCCGGTGTAGGGCGTGACCGAGGCGACCCCCTCGACGCCCTCGAGGGCCGCCACGGCGTCGGCCAGGTCGGCCTCGGGCACGAAGACCTCGATCGGCTCGGAGCCGCCCGCGTCGAAGTGGGCCGCGAGGACCTCGCCGCCCGCCACGGACTCGACCTCGGTGAGGAAGATGTCGGAGTCGCTCGTGCCGTCGGCCTGGAGCGTGGGCACCCACACGGCGGCGGCGAGCAGCGCGACCGCCGTGCCGACCCAGACCAGGCGCGGGCGGCGGCCGATGAGCGCGGACACCTTGCCCCAGACGCCGGTCCGGGCCTCGAGGTGCTCGAGCGTCTCGTCCTGCGGGCGGCCCTGCTCGTCGACGGGCACGGCGTGCGGCATGCGCGGCCAGAAGATGAAGCGGGCGCGCCTGCCGGCGACGAGCAGCAGCGCCGGCAGCAGCGTCATCGCGGCGAGCATCGCGGAGGCGACGCCGATCGCGGCGACCGGGCCGAGGCTCGAGTTGGACTTCAGGTCCGACAGCAGCAGCGTGAGGAGGCCGGCGATGACCGTGCCCGCGCTCGCGGCGATCGGCTCGAACGAGGCCCGCATGGCGCGGCCCATCGCGGTGAACGGCGACTGCACGCGACGGAGCTCCTCGCGGTACCGCGCGACGATGAGCAGCGAGTAGTCCGTCGCGGCGCCCACGACGAGGATGAACAGGATGCCCTGGCTCTGCCCGTTGAGGACGAGCACGTCGGCCTTCGCGAGCTCGTAGACCACCAGCGCCGCGGCGGCGAGGCCGAACAGCGACGTGAGCAGGACCGTGAACGGCAGGCTCGGCGAGCGGTAGACGAGCACGAGGATGACGAACACGACCGCGAGCGCGACGAGCAGCAGGATCGTGTCGATGCCGCCGAACGCCGCGACGAGGTCGGCGATCGAGCCGGCCGGGCCGGCCACCCAGGACTCGAGGCCCGCGTCCGCGAGGTCGTCGTCGGCGTCGCGCAGGACGTCGACGACGCCGTTGACCGCGCGCTCCTCGCCGATCTGCGCGCTGGCCAGCGCGGAGTCGAGCGCCACGGTGACGAGCGCGGCGCGGCCGTCCTCCGACGGCACGGCGAACGGGTCGGCGACCAGCAGGTCGGCAACGGTCCGCCCGTCGGCGAGCTCCAGGGCGCCGAGGCTGGCGGCCCAGCCCTGGATCGTCCCGAGCTGCTGGTCGCTCAGGGGCTCCTCCCCCGACGCGCGCACGACGACGAGCGCGGGCAGCACGGAGTCGTCGGTGAAGCCGGCGCCGAGCTCGGCGGCCCGGGTGGACTCGGCGCCCTCGGGCAGGAACGCGGCGACGTCGTTCTCCTGCACCTCCGAGAGCTTGCCGATGGACTGCCCGCCCAGCCCCGCCAGGGCCAGCCAGACCAGGATCAGAGCCAGGATCCCGGCCCCGCGCAGCACACCTCGTCGATTCCTCAGCATGCTGAGTAGTATGCGGGGTCCGGGACACCCCGCCACCGGAGAGCGGGGCGCGGGACGGTCCGTTCCCCTCAGGGCGAACACGGGAGGCGCGATGGAGCAGTGGCCCACCGGCCGGATGCTGTCGGCCGTCGCACGCCGGATCGAGCACGAGTGGAACGCCCACCTCGCCCGCTGGGACCTCACGCACGCCTCGATCCCCGTCCTCTACGTCCTCCTCGGCGGCCCGCGCTCGCAGCGCGAGCTGGCCCGCGCCACGGGGGTCACGGAGCAGACGATGAGCCGGATCGTCGCCGGCCTCGAGCGCCGCGGCTACGTCGAGCGTCGCGTGCCCCCCGACGACGCGCGGCGGCACGACGTCGTCCTCACCGACGCCGGGCGGCGCGCCGTCGTGGAGGCCGGCGACCCGCGGGTCGCCGAGGAGATGAGCGTGCGCGGCCTCGACGCCGAGCAGGTCGCGCAGCTCCGCCAGCTCCTCGCGGTCATGCTCGCGGCGCACCCCGACGGCACGCCGGGCGGCGCGCCGCTCCCCTACCCGGCCGGCCACGGGCGCGGGTAGCGTCGCGTCCCATGGAGTTCTGGCCGGTGGACCTGGGGCGCCGGCACGTGCCGTACCACGAGGCCTGGGACCTGCAGCGGACGGTGCACGCCGAGGTCGTCGCGGGCACCCGAACCGACACGGTCCTGCTCGTCGAGCACGAGAGCGTCTACACCGCCGGGCGCCGCACGTCGGCCGCGGACCGGCCCGTCGACGGCACGCCGGTCGTCGACGTCGACCGCGGCGGCCGCATCACGTGGCACGGCCCCGGCCAGCTCGTCGCCTACCCGATCGTGCGGCTCGCGGAGCCGGTCGACGTCGTCGCCTACGTCCGCGCGCTCGAGCAGGCCGTCATCGACGCCGCCGCCGCGCTCGGCCTGGCGACGGTCCGCGAGGAGGGCCGCTCCGGCGTCTGGGTCCCCGTGCCCGACGGCGAGCGGCCCCGCAAGCTCGCCGCGATCGGCGTGCGCGTGGCCCGCGGGGTGACGATGCACGGCCTGGCGCTCAACTGCGACGCCGACCTCTCGGCGTTCTCCCGCATCGTCGCCTGCGGCCTGCCCGACGCCGACGCGACGTCGCTCACCGCGGAGCTCGGCCGGCGCGTCACCGTCGAGGACGCCGCGCCCCCGCTGCGGGCGGCGCTGGCCGCCGCCATGGCCCCGCTCCTCGCCGAACAACCGGTCCCGGCCTGGAATAGTCTGGCGGGGTGACGATCGCCCCCGAGGGACGCCGGATGCTCCGGATCGAGGCGCGCAACGCCCAGGTCCCGATCGAGAAGAAGCCCGAGTGGATCCGCACCCGGGCGACCATGGGCCCCCAGTACGCCGAGCTCAAGCAGCTCGTGCACGGCGGCGGCCTGCACACGGTCTGCGAGGAGGCGGGCTGCCCCAACATCTTCGAGTGCTGGGAGGACCGCGAGGCCACGTTCCTCATCGGCGGCGACCAGTGCACCCGGCGCTGCGACTTCTGCCAGATCGACACGGGCAAGCCGGCCGCCTTCGACGCCGACGAGCCGCGCCGGGTGGCCGAGTCCGTCCGGCAGATGGGGCTGCGCTACTCCACCGTCACCGGCGTGGCCCGGGACGACCTGCCCGACGGCGGCGCGTGGCTCTACGCGGAGACCGTGCGCCAGATCCACGCGCTCAACCCGGGCACGGGCGTCGAGCTGCTCATCCCCGACTTCAACGCCGTGCCCGAGCTGCTCGACGAGGTCTTCTCGTCGCGGCCCGAGGTGCTCGCGCACAACCTCGAGACCGTGCCGCGGATCTTCAAGCAGATCCGCCCCGGCTTCCGCTACGACCGGTCGCTGTCGGTGCTCACCGCCGCGCGCGACGCGGGCCTCGTGACGAAGTCCAACCTCATCCTCGGCATGGGCGAGACGTACGAGGAGGTCGTCGAGGCGCTGCGGGCGCTGCGCGACGCGGGCTGCGACCTCGTCACCATCACGCAGTACCTGCGGCCGTCCGTGCGCCACCACCCCGTGGACCGGTGGGTGCGGCCCGAGGAGTTCGTCGCGCTCGCCGCCGAGGCGGAGGAGATGGGCTTCCTCGGCGTGATGTCCGGGCCGCTCGTCCGCTCGTCGTACCGGGCCGGCCGCCTGTGGGCGCAGGCCATGCAGCGCCACGGCCGCCCCATCCCCGCCGAGCTCGCGCACCTCGCGAGCCCGACGACGGCGCGCCAGGAGGCCGCGAACCTGCTCGGCCGGGGCTGAGCGGCCGACGACGGCGGCCGACCGGGCTCGGAGGGCCGAGGGCCTGCGCCTGGGGACCCCGCGCGGGAACTAGACTCACCGACCATGGCCCGATCCTCCGACGCCCCCGCCAAGCCCAAGAAGCAGCGGTGGTACCGCACGCTCTGGCAGGCCTACCGGTTCACCGCCGAGACGGACCCGGCGGTCACGTGGTGGATCGTGGGCGCCTTCGTCGTGATCATGGGCATCGCGACCGGCGTGGGCATCGGGCTCGGCCGGGTCTGGTACTTCCTCATCCTCGGGCTGCCGCTGGCGCTCGTGGTGATGATGTTCGTCCTCGCCCGGCGGACCGAGGCGGCCGGCTACAAGCGGATCGAGGGCCAGCCGGGTGCCGCGCTGTCGGCGCTGCGCACGGTGCGCGGCTGGGACTTCCCGGACGACCCGGTCGACCTCAACGCGCGCACCATGGACCTCGTGTTCCGCGGGTCGGGGCGCGGCGGCGTGCTGCTCGTCAGCGAGGGTCCCCCGCACCGCGTCCGGCCGATGCTCGAGCAGCAGCGCAAGCGGGTCAGCCGCGTGCTGCCGAACGTCCCCGTGACGGTGATCCAGTGCGGCGACGCCGAGGGCCAGGTGCCGCTGCGCCAGCTCGCCAAGCGCGTGCGCAAGATCCGCCCGAAGCTCGACCGGCGGGCGACCGACGAGGTCACCAAGCGGCTGCGCGCCCTCGGCGGCGCGAAGCTGCCCGTGCCGAAGGGCGTCGACCCGCTCCGGGTCCGGCCGGACCGCAAGGGCCTGCGCGGCCGCTGACCCGGTGACCCGCACCGCGCCTGCGGCGCCACCTCTACCGGCGGCACTCGCTCGTCCGGCGGGCCCCGTCCGCCTGACCTGCCCGCGGGCGCCGGTCAGCCCCTGACGAGGACGGTGCCCGCGGCGGTGTCGTGCAGGCCACGGCCGTCGCGGTCCCAGACGACGGCGGGGATCACCAGGCACAGCAGGGCGCTGCGCACGAGCCCGGCGAGGATGCCGGGAGGGGGCGCCGCAGCGACCCGCGCGGCCGCGCCGTCGGCGGGCCCGGCGAGGTCGCGGGCGCGCACCACGCGCAGGCCGAGGAGCCGGTGCCCCACCGTGGTGCCGAGCAGGCCGACGAGGACGGTGCTCGACACGCCGAACACCGCCATCGTCACGAGCGGGGCGCCCGCGAGGATCCCCCGCCCCTGCCCCGGCACGGGGGCGATGAGCCCGCTCACCGCGAGGCACAGCGCCCAGTCGATGGCCAGGGCGGCCAGCCGGCGCGGCAGCCGCGCGAGGGAGCCGGGACCGTCGGGCGCGACGCCGAGCTCCGCCCGGGCCTCCGGGTCCTCCGGCGTGCCCTCGAGCCAGGTCCCCAGGTCCTCCCGTCGCGCCACGCGGCCAGGCTACCGGTGCCCCGCCCGGGCGACCGGCCGCGGTCGGCGGGCGGACGACGAGGGCGAGGGACGGCGTCGGGCGCGGCCCGCGCGTCGGGCACGGAGTGCGCGGTAACGCGACGGAAACATGAGGTACACGGTCGGGAAATCGCACGCCCCTACCGTCGGGGGCGAACCGCGGCGGACGAGGTCCGCGGCGTGCGGTCCTGGTGAGCCGGCCCCCCGGCCGCCGACCACGACGAGCGAGGAGAACTCCGGATGTTCAGTTCCGCCGATGAGGTCATGGCCTTCATCAAGAAGGAGGGCGTCAAGTTCGTCGACGTCCGGTTCTGCGACCTGCCGGGCGTGATGCAGCACTTCAACGTCCCCGCGGAGACGGTGGACACGACCTTCTTCACCCAGGGCCAGATGTTCGACGGCTCCTCGATCCGCGGCTTCCAGGCCATCCACGAGTCCGACATGAAGCTGCTGCCGGACCTGTCGTCGGCGTACGTCGACCCGTTCCGCGCCGAGAAGACGCTCGCGCTGAACATGTCGATCGTCGACCCGTACACGGACGAGCCGTACTCCCGCGACCCGCGCCAGATCGCCGCGAAGGCGGAGGCGTACCTGAAGTCGACGGGCATCGCCGACACCGCGTTCTTCGCGCCGGAGGCGGAGTTCTACATCTTCGACGACATCCGGTTCCACACGAGCCAGTCCGCCAGCTTCTACTACATCGACTCCATCGAGGCCGCCTGGAACACCGGCCGCAAAGAGGAGGGCGGCAACCTCGGCCACAAGACGCCGTACAAGGGCGGGTACTTCCCCGTGCCGCCGGTGGACCACTTCGCCGACCTGCGCGACGAGATGACGCTCGAGCTCAACCGCGCGGGCCTGCAGGTCGAGCGCGCGCACCACGAGGTGGGCACCGCCGGCCAGGCCGAGATCAACTACCGCTTCGACACCCTCGCCCGGTCCGCGGACAAGGTGATGCTCTTCAAGTACATCGTGAAGAACGTCGCCCACCGCAACGGCCGGACCGTCACCTTCATGCCGAAGCCGCTCTTCGGCGACAACGGCTCGGGCATGCACTGCCACCAGTCTCTGTGGAAGGACGGCGAGCCGCTGTTCTACGACGAGAAGGGCTACGGCGGGCTGTCGGACACGGCGCGCTGGTACATCGGCGGCCTGCTGGCGCACGCGCCGTCGCTGCTCGCGTTCACCAACCCGACGCTGAACAGCTACCACCGCCTGGTCCCGGGCTTCGAGGCCCCGGTCAACCTCGTGTACTCGGCGCGGAACCGCTCCGCGTGCGTGCGCATCCCGGTGACCGGCTCGAACCCGAAGGCCAAGCGCATCGAGTTCCGCGTGCCCGACCCGTCGAGCAACCCGTACCTGGCGTTCTCCGCGATGCTCATGGCCGGCCTCGACGGCATCCGCAACAAGATCGAGCCGCCGGAGCCGATCGACAAGGACCTGTACGAGCTGCCCCCGGAGGAGCACGCAACGATCCAGCAGGTCCCGTCGTCGCTGCCGGAGGTGCTGGCCGCGCTCGAGGCGGACCACGACTACCTCACCGAGGGCAACGTCTTCACCCCGGACCTCATCGAGACGTGGATCGACTACAAGCGGACGCACGAGATCGACCCGGTGCGCCTGCGGCCGCACCCGCACGAGTTCGAGCTGTACTACGACGTCTGATCGTCGGGGCTCGCGGAGGTGTCCGTGAGCCGCTGACCTGGGACGACGGCACCCCGGCCGCCCGCGTGGCGGCCGGGGTGCCGCATCTTCGCCACAACTCCCGCGCGCCGACTGCGTGGCGCGCCCGGCCCCCGCGCGCATCACGCGCCGAAGCGGCCGCCAAGCGCACGCACGCCAGGCCCCCGACGGCGACCGGCCGCCGTCGGGGGCCACGTGCCGTGCGCCGTCAGCCGCCCAGGGCCTCGGCGATCGCGTCGTACGCCGGCTTGATCCCCATGTCCTCGGTGAGCACGGTGGCGGCACCCATGCCGTCGAACCACGACGGCACCCACGAGTACCTGTCGGTGAAGCCCCACAGGGTGATCGAGCTGCAGCCCTCGACGGCGAGGCAGCCCTCGATGACGTCGCGGTAGTAGTCGGCCTGGCGCGCGAGGTCCTCGACGCCGGCCTCGCCGCCGTCGAGCTCGATGCGTACGTCGAGCTCGGTGATCGCGGTGGCCAGCCCGAGGTCGGCGAACCGCTGCAGGCTCTCCCGCACGCCGTCGCCGGGCGAGCCGTACTCGAGGCTGAGGTGCCCCTGCGCGCCGAACCCGTGCACCGGTACGCCCTCGGCGAGCAGGTCCTCCACGAGCATGACGTAGCCGTTCGTCTTCGCGTTGACCGACTCGGCGTTGTAGTCGTTGAGGAACAGCAGCGCGTCCGGGTCCGCCTCGTGCGCCCAGCGGAACGCGTCGGCGATGATCTCCGGGCCCAGCTCGCGCACCCAGATGTTCTCCTCGCGGCGCAGGTGGCCGCCGTCGTCGAGCACCTCGTTGACGACGTCCCACTGCTGGATGCGCCCGGCGTACCGCCCGACGACCGTCGTGATGTGGTCCTCGAGGATCGCCCGCAGCTCGTCGGGCGTGTAGTCGCCGTTCTCGAGCCACGCCGGGTTCTGGCTGTGCCAGACCAGCGTGTGCCCGCGCACGGCCATGCCGTGCTCCTCGGCGAACTCCACGATCGCGTCGGCCGCGGCGAAGTCGTACTCGTCGGGGGCCGGGTGGACGTACTCCCACTTGAGCTGGTTCTCCGGCGTCACCGAGCTGAACTCGGCCGCGAGCACCTCCCGGTACTCCTCGTCCACGTCGAACGGGTCGCGCCCGCTGCCGAAGTGCCCGCCGCCCGCCGCCGCGGCGCCGATGACGACGCCCTCCGGCGCGAGGTCGCGCAGCGGCGTGTGGTCGTCGTGGATGGACGGGACCGGCTCGCCCTCCGGGGTGGGCGCCGCCGCCTCCTCCCCGCCCCCGCCGCAGGCCGCCAGCGCCAGCGCGACGCAGGCCGTGACCGCCGCGCACGCACCCGAGCGCCCTCTCCCGTACCGCATTCCGCCTCCTCGTCGATCCGTGGGCGCTCCCCCGCAGGCATCATGCCGCGTCCGACGACGACGGCGGCGCGCCGAGACCGGACCGTGACCAGGTCGTGCCCAGGGCGGGCCGGAGCGGTCAGTCGAGCCAGACGAGCGTCCGGCCCACCCACACGACGGGGCGGTCCGCGACGACGGCGAGCTCCGGCGGCATCGTGACGATCGAGACCTCCCGGGTGCCGGGCACGCGCGTGAACCAGAGCGGCTCGCCGTCGGTGACCCGGAACGCGTCGAGGGTCCACTCGTGGTCGCGCAGGCTCGTCACGACGACCGTGTGCCCGTCGCTCAGCGCGGTGAGCGAGGCACGGAGCCCGTCCACCTCGCGGGCCCAGCGCTCGAGGCCCGTGAGCACCTCGATCGAGCGCAGGGCGCGGCCCTGGGTCAGCAGCACCGCGCCGTCGTGCCGCGCGACCACCTCGCCCTCCTCGAGGGGCGTGGTCCACAGGGTGGCTCCGCTCGTCGTGTCGACGCCGGCGAGCGTCCGGCCCCCGTCCGGCGTGACGAGCAGGACGCGCGGCACGGAGCCGTCGGACACCGCGGGCTCGGCCAGCCGGCCCTCGATCTCGACGACGGGCCGGCCGTCCGCGTCGTACCACGTGCCCTTGGCGTCCCGCTGACCGTCGACCTCGAGCGACCAGGCCGCGAAGCCGCCCTCCGCCACGGCGACGTCCGCGCCGTCGAACGAGGCGTTGACGAGCTCCGTCGGCGGGTCCCACCTCGCCAGGAGGCGGCCGTCCTCGACGTCGAGCACCGCCGTCGTCGGCCCGCGCACGACGACGACGTCGCCGCGCACGTCGAGGTTCGCGCGGTAGAGACCGCCGCCGGTCCGCGGGAGGAGCGGCACGTTCGTCGACCAGGACACGCGCCACGAGTGCGGCTCCACCCGCATGACCGTGAGCAGCGACTCGGTCCGCATGCCCATGACGAGGTCGTCGCCGACGGCCACCTGGCCGGCCGACGGCGCGGTCATCTCGAGCTCCGTGACGACCTGCCCGTTCGCCACGTCGATCCCGACGAGCGCCTCCTTGCTGAGGGTGTAGCGACCGGGCGGGCCCTCCACCCAGTGCCGCTCCCGCCAGCACCAGGCCGTGGGCGGGTCGAGCGTGACGCCCGCGGCGCACGTGTCGGCCGGGCCCCGGACGTTCAGCGGCACCGACCACAGCGTCTCGCCCGTGGCGGCGTCGAGCCCCCGCAGCGCCGGCGTCGTCGACGCCACGGACCGCACGACGACGACGTCGCCGACCACCGCCTGCACCTCGTCGGCCGGGGTGGCCCACGCCTCGGTGAACGGCTCCGCAAGGGGCCCGATGATCATCGTGTCGGCCCCCTGGCCGCGCTCGGCCAGCACGATCGCGCCCGTCAGCACGGCGACGGCGACGCCGGCCGTCGCCCAGCGGACGGCCCGGTGGACGTGCTGGGCGCGGCCGTCCGCGTCGTCGGCGGTCGCGTCCGGGCTCCCGAGGGCGCGCGACGACCGGCCGGGCGTGGCCGAGGGGGCCGACGAGACGTCCTCGTCGTCCTCGACCAGCTCGACCTCGACCATCCAGTCGCGTGGCCGCGCTGCCATGCCTACGACGGTACTCCGCGGCGGCGTCAGGCACGCCGCGACGACCACTCCAGCAGGCGCTCCACCGGCCACGTCGTGACCACGCGGTCCGCCGGGACGCCCCGCGCCGCCAGCCGGTCGCAGCCGTCCACGAGCCAGTCGAGCTCGCCCGGCGCATGGGCGTCCGTGTCGATGCTGAACAGGCACCCGGCGGCCGCGGCGGCGTCGATGAGCTCGTCGGGCGGGTCCTGGCGCTCGGGCTGGCAGTTGACCTCGACCGCGACGCCGTGCCGCGCGCACGCGGCGAACACCACCTCGGGGTCGAACTCGCTCTGCGGCCGCTCGCGCCCGCGCACCTTGCGGCCCGTACAGTGCCCGAGCACGTCGGTCCACGGCTGCTCGACGGCCGCGACCATCCGCCGGGTCATCGCGGCGCGGTCCATGCGCAGCCTGGAGTGCACGGACGCGACCACCACGTCGAGCCGCCCCAGCAGCTCGGGCTCCTGGTCGAGCGTGCCGTCGTCGAGGATGTCCACCTCGATGCCCCGCAGCAGCCGGAACGGCGCCAACCCCTCGTTCGCCCGGTCGATCTGCTCGATCTGCGCCCGCAGCCGCTCGGGCGACAGCCCGTTGGCGACCGTCAGGCGCGGCGAGTGGTCGGTGATCGCGAGGTACTCGTGGCCCGCCTCCACGCCCGCGCGCGCCATGACGCCGAGGGGGGCGACGCCGTCGGACGCGTCCGTGTGCGCGTGCAGGTCCCCGCGGATCGCGGCCCGCAGGGCGCGGCCCGCCTCCGTCGCCGCCTCCTGCGGCCCCACCACGCCCTGGAGCTGCGGCGGCACCTCGCCCGCGAGCACGGCGGCGACGACCGCCGCGGTGCTCTCGCCCACGCCGGGCAGGTCGCGGAACCGGCCCTCGCGCGCCCGGGCCCGCCACTCGTCGTCGGGCAGGGCGGCCAGGACGTCGCCCGAGCGCCGGTACGCGCGCGAGCGGTAGCGCGCCTCGCCCTGCCGCTCGAGGAGCTGCGCGATCCGGTGCAGCGCGCGCACGACGTCGTGCCGCGTCACCTCGCGGTCCGCGCGCGGACCGGCCCGGCCGCTCCCCTCACCCGCCACGGGTCCCTCGGGTGCCACGGGTCACGACGCGCGGCGCCGCGTCGCCTTCTTCGCGGGCTTGTCCGCGTCGGCCTTGCCGCCGCCGGCCTTCGCGCGCGACGACGCCGCCGGCTTGGCCTCGTCCTTCGCCGCGGCGCGGCCCTTGCCCCCGGCGCGGGGCTTCTTGCCGCCGTCGGCACCGTCGGCCGCCTCGCCGTCGTCGTCGGCCCCGCCGCGCGCCTTGCGCGCCCGCTCGACGCTGCGCTGCAGCGCCGAGAGCAGGTCGACGACCTCGCCGCCCTCGGCGGCCTCCTCGCCGGCCGGCGTCGGCAGGGACACCGTCGCGCCCGAGCTGACCTTCGCCTCGATGAGCGCCTCCATCGCCTCGGCGTAGGAGTCGGTGAAGTCCGACGGGTCGAAGTCCGCGGCCAGCGACTCCACGAGGGAGGCGGCCATCTTCGCCTCCTGCGGGCGCACCGTGACCTCCGCGTCGAGCACCGGGAAGTCCGCCTCGCGGATCTCGTCGGGCCACAGCAGGGTCTGCAGGCAGATGACCTTGCCGCGCACCCGCAGCACCGCCATCGTCTCGCGCTGGCGCAGCGCGACCTTCACCACCGCCATGCGGTCGGTCTGCTGCAGCGCCTCTCGCAGGAGGGCGTACGGCTTCGCGGCGTTCTTCTCCGGCTCGAGGTAGTAGGTGCGGCCCAGCATGATCGGGTCGACCTGGTCGGCGGGCACGAACTCCTCGACGGCGATCTCACGCTCGGTCGCCAGCGGGAGCTGGCCGAGGTCCTCGTCCGTGAGCACGACCATGCGGCCGTCGTCGGTCTCGTAGCCCTTGGCGATCTGGTCGTACGGGACCTCCTCGCCGTCGATGCTGCAGACCTTCTTGTAGCGGATCCGGCCGCCGTCCTCGCGGTGGACCTGGTGCAGGGTCACGTTGTGCTCGCCTGTGGCGGCGTACACCTTCACGGGCACGTTGACCAGCCCGAAGGCGACCGCACCCTTCCAGATCGCTCGCATCCCGTCTCCTCCTCGGCCGGCGTCCCGTCGCGCGCGGCGTCGACCCGGCCGCGGGTGCCGCCGGTCCCCCTACCAGGCAATATGGACCCGTGCGGCCCATGCTGGCTACCCGAGCGGCCGATAAACCCGACATCCCCCGTGGCCCTGACTGGCGCTACGAGGTCAAGTGGGACGGCGTCCGTGCCCTCGCCGACACCACGTCCGGCACCCTGCGGCTGCGCGCCCGGTCGGGCTCGGACGTCACGGTCGCCTACCCGGAGCTGGCCGGTCTCGCGGCGTGGCCGGGGGCCGTCGTCGACGGCGAGATCGTGGTCCTCGCGGGCTCCGTGCCGAGCTTCGAGGCCCTCGCCGAGCGCATGCACGTGCGCGACGCCGCCCGCGCCCGGCGCCTCGCCGCCCGGTCCCCCGTGACGTTCGTCGCGTTCGACGTCCTCGTGCTCGACGGCACGGACGTCACCCGGCGGCCGCTCGACGAGCGGCGTGCGCTGCTCGAGGCCCTGCCGCTGCCCGACCGCGTGCAGCTCTCGCCCGTCTACCCCGACCTCGACCCGCTGTGGGACGTCACGCGTGAGCACGGGCTCGAGGGCGTGGTCGCCAAGCGGCGCTCCTCGACCTACCAGCCCGGGCGGCGGTCGGCGGACTGGGTGAAGGCGGCCCACCGCGCCACGCGGGTGGCCGCCGTCGTCGGCTGGCGCCCGGAGGGCGCGCGGGAGGCGGGCCGGGCCGCCGTGGCAGGGGTCGGTCGCCTGGGCGCCGTCCTCCTCGGCGCACCCGACGCCGACGGCCGCTGGCGCTACCTCGGCCGGGCCGGCAGCGGGCTGGGCGGGCGGCGGGGTGAGGACCTCGCCCGCGCGCTCGCCGGGCTGACGCGTGCCGACTCGCCGCTCGCCGAGCCCGTCCCCGCGGCCGACGCACGGGGCGTCACGTGGTGCGAACCGCGCGTCGGCGTCGACGTCGCCTACCTCCAGCGGCTGGGCAGCGGGCGCCTGCGCCAGCCCGCCGTCCGCGCCCTGCGGACGGACGTGCCGATCGACCCGTGGGAGGCCCCGTGACGCCGTCGGGCAAGGTCCAGTGGGTCGACGTCGAGGGCCGCCGTGTGCGGCTCACGTCCCTCGACCGCGTGCTCTACCCGACGGGGATGACGAAGGCCGAGGTCATCGCCTACTACACGGCCGTGGCGCCGGCCTTCCTGCGGCAGCTCGCCGACCGGCCCGTCACGCGGATCCGCTGGCCGGAGGGCGTGGGCGGCGAGCGCTTCTTCGAGAAGAACCTGCCGAGCGGGGCGCCCGAGTGGGTGCGCCACCAGCGCCTGCCGGCGAGCCCGGGCGGCGCGGAGGGCGACGACGGCGACGACGACGAGGGCACGATCGTCGACTTCCCGTTCCTCGACGACCTGCCCTCGCTCGTCTGGGCGGCGAACGGCAGTGCGCTCGAGCTGCACACGCCGCAGTGGCGCGTGCGCGACGGGCGCCCGCAGAACCCGGACCGGCTCGTCGTGGACCTCGACCCCGGACCGCCCGCGGGCCTCGACGAGTGCGCGCGCGTCGCCCGCCTCGTCGCCGACCGCCTCGCCGAGGACGGGCTCACGACCACCTACCCCGTGACGAGCGGCAGCAAGGGCATGCAGCTCTACGCCCCGCTCGACGGGTCGCTCACCGCGATGCAGGTCCGCGACTACGCACGCAACGTCGCCGAGGAGCTGGCCGCGCGCGACGCGGGCATCCTCGCCACGCAGAAGCGCGCGCTGCGGCCGGGCAAGGTGCTCATCGACTGGTCGCAGAACCACCCCGCCAAGACGACGATCACGCCCTACTCGCTGCGGGGGCGGGAGCAGCCCGCCGTCGCCGCCCCGCGCTCGTGGGACGAGGTGGGCCCGGGCATGAGGCAGCTCTCCCCCGACGAGGTCGTCCGCCGCCTCGAGGACGACGGCGACCTGCTCGACCGCTGAGCCGCGCCGCCCACCCCGCCCCGCCCTCTCCGCCCCGCCCACCCCGCGGAGTGGAACGAAACGAGGCGGTGGCACCCAGAGTGGAACGAGATGCCAGCAGATCGTTCCACTCTGCGCAGGGGTGGGGTGTGCAGCGTGGGGGGCGGGGGGTGGCAGCGTGGGCCGGAGGTCCGAGGGCAACGGCCCGTCCCGCGTGCTTCCCTGGACGTATGCACGACGACGACGCCGTCCTCATCGACCGGCTGCTCACCCTGCCCGGCCGCTGGGCGGTGGTCGGCCTGTCGACGAACGAGCACCGGCCCGCGTACGGGGTCGCGGCGTACCTCCAGGCGCTCGGGCACACGATCGTGCCGGTGCACCCGCGCGCCGAGACCGTGCACGGCGAGCGCGGCTACGCCCGGCTCTCCGACGTGCCCGGCCCGATCGACGTCGTCGACCTGTTCGTCAACTCCAGCCGGGCCGGTGCCATCGTCGACGAGGCGATCGCCGTCGGCGCGAAGGCCGTCTGGTTCCAGCTCGACGTCGTCGACGACGGGGCGGCCGAGCGGGCCCGGGCGGCGGGGCTCGGCGTCGTCACGGGGACCTGCCCGAAGATCGAGGGCCGCAAGCGCGGCCTCTGAGCTCCCGGCGGCGCCGGCGGAGCCGACGGCCTCCAGGAGGCCCTAGCCGTAGAAGACCCGCTCCATGACGGCCCGGGCGCGTCGGCCGGAGCGCAGGTAGCGCTCCTCGAGCTCGCCGCCCGACGCCGGCGGGTAGCCGAGCATGCGGGCGAGCCCGTTGAGGGCGCGGCGGTCGTGCGGGAGGACGTCGCCCATCGCGGCGCCCGGCCGGCCCGTCCACAGCACGATCGCGTCGCGCAGCCGGGTCGACAGGAGCCAGGCCTCCCGCAGCGTCGCGGCGTCCGACTGGTCGAGCAGGCCGGCGGCGGCCGCCGCGTCGAGCGCCCGCAGGGTCGAGGGCGTGCGCAGGCCGGGCACCTCGTGGGCGTGCCGCAGCTGCAGGAGCTGCACCGACCACTCGACGTCGCTGAGCCCGCCGCGCCCGAGCTTGAGGTGGCGGGCCGGCTCGACGCCGCGGGGCAGCCGCTCGGCCTCCATGCGCGCCTTGAGGCGGCGCACCTCCTTGATGGTGGCCGCGTCCGCGCCGCCCGGCGGGTAGCGCAGCGGCGCCACGAGCTCGACGAACCGCAGGCAGAGGTCGGGGTCGCCCGCCATCGGGCGCGCGCGGAGCAGGGCCTGGCTCTCCCACGGCGACGACCAGCGCTCGTAGTACTCCGCGTACGAGCCGATGGTGCGCACGAGGGGCCCGTTGCGGCCCTCCGGCCGCAGGTCGGCGTCGACCTCGAGCGCGGGCTCCGGGCCCGTGCTGCCGAGCAGCGCCCGCAGGCGGGTCGCGACGGCGGTCGCCTGGGCCTGCGCCGCGGCCTCGTCGGCCCCGGGCAGGGGCTCGTGCACGAACAGCACGTCCGCGTCGGAGCCGTAGCCCATCTCCCGCCCGCCGAACCGGCCCATGGCGACGACGCAGCCGCGCGTGAGCAGCCCCTCGCCGTCGGCGGCCTCGCGCTCCACCGCGCGCAGGGTGCCGCCGAGCACGACGTCCGCGATGTCGGTCAGCGCCTCCGACGTCTCGGGCGCCGACCGCAGGGCGAGGACCTCCGCCATCGCCGTGCGCGCCATCTCCCGCCGGCGCAGCGCGCGCAGCAGCGTGACGGCCTCCTCGGTGTCGGGCGTCCGGTCCAGCAGCGCGTCCACCTCGGCCTGGAGGCGGTCGCGGCCGCGCGGGGCGAGGTCGGCGTCGTCGTCCAGCCAGGCGATGGACTCCGGCGAGCGCGCGAGCGCGTCGGCCACGTACCGCGAGGACGACAGCACCCGCGCGAGGCGCTCGGCCGCCGCGCCCGAGTCCCGCAGGAGCTTGAGGTACCAGTGGGTCGAGCCCAGCTCGTCCGACACCCGGCGGAAGGACAGCAGGCCGGCGTCGGGGTCGCTGCCCTCGGCGAACCAGCCCAGCAGCACCGGCAGCAGCTGGCGCTGGATCGCGGCGCGCCGGCTCACGCCCTCGGTGAGCGCGGCGATGTGCCGCAGCGCCCCGGCGGGGTCGCGGTAGCCGATCGCCGCGAGGCGGGCGCGCGCGGCCTCGGGCGCGAGGCTCACGTCCTCCTTCGACAGCCGGGCCGTCGCGGGCAGCAGCGGGCGGTAGAAGAGCTCCTCGTGCAGGCGCCGCACGTCGCGGCGGACGGTGCGCCACTGGTCGAGCACCTCCGGGCCGTCGCGCAGGCCGATGGACCGCGCCAGGCGCCGCAGCTCCGCGTCGGTGGTCGGCATGAGGTGCGTGCGGCGCAGCCGGTGGAGCTGGAGGCGGTGCTCGAGCACGCGCAGGGTCCGGTAGCACACGCCCAGACGGGCGGCGTGGTCGCGGCCGACGTACCCGCCGTCGGACAGGGCACGCAGGGCGTCGAGGGTGGTCGGGCTGCGCAGCGACTCGTCCGCGCGGCCGTGCACGAGCTGCAGGAGCTGCACGGTGAACTCGACGTCGCGCAGGCCGCCCGCGCCGAGCTTGATCTGCCGGTCCGCCTCGGCGGGCGGCACGTGGTCCTCGACGCGCCGCCGCATGGCCTGGGCGTCCTCGACGAAGTGCTCGCGGCCCGCGGCCTCCCACACCATCGGCTCGATCGCGCGCCGGTACGCCTCGCCGACCTCGGCGTCCCCCGCCACCGGGCGGGCCTTGAGCAGCGCCTGGAACTCCCACGTCTTCGCCCACCGCTCGTAGTACGCGGCGTGGCTGGCGACCGTGCGCACGAGCGGGCCGTTCTTGCCCTCCGGCCGCAGCGCGGCGTCCACCGGCCACAGCGCGGGCTCGCCCGACGGCGCGGAGCACGCCTTGGCGAGGCTGGTCGCCAACCGCGTGGCGACGGCGAGCCCGGTCGCCTCCTCGACGCCCTCCGCGGGCTCGGCGACGTAGATGACGTCGACGTCGCTGACGTAGTTGAGCTCCCGGCCGCCGCACTTGCCCATGCCGATGACGGCGAGGCGCGCCGCGGCGTGGTCGGGGTGCTCGGCCCGCGCGACGGCCAGCGCGGCCTCGAGCGCGGCCGCGGCGAGGTCGGCGAGGCACGCGGCGACGTCGGGCAGCACGGCCGCGCTCGGCTCGCGCGCGCCGATGTCCCCCGCCGCGATCGCGAGCAGGCGCCGCCGGTAGGCGCGGCGCAGCGCGTCGATCGTCTCCGTGCCGGCCCCGGCGGCCACCGGCACGGGCGGCCCGCCCTCGACCGCCACCTCCGTGGCGCCGACGGCGGCGAGCAGCTCCGCGCGGACGGCGGCCGCGTCCGGGGTGATGAGGTCCCCGTCGGTGACGACCTCCACGTCCTCGGGGTGCCGCGCGAGGTGGTCGCCGAGCGCGGTCGACGCGCCGAGCACGCCGAGGAGCCGGTCGCGCACCACCGACTGGCCCGCGAGCACGGCCCGCAGGTGCGCGCCCGCCGGCGTGCCCTCCGCCGCGGCGAGCACGCGGGAGAGCGCCAGCAGCGCCTCGTCGGGGGACGCGACGGTGCCGAGCGCGTGCAGCAGGGGGCCGCCGTCGTCCAGGTCGCCGACGGCGGCCCGCAGGGCCGGCTCCTCGAGCAGCCGGACGGCGCGGGCCGGGTCCGCGAACCCGAGCCGCACGAGCGCGGCGCGCAGCGACCCGGCGGGCCGGCCGGCGGTCGGCGCGGTCACGGCTCCTCCCGGCGGGTCACAGCAGCGGCAGGTACCGGGTCAGCTCGTACGGGGTGACCTGCGACCGGTACGCGTCCCACTCCTGGCGCTTGTTGCGGAGCACGAAGTTGAAGACGTGCTCGCCCAGCGTCTCCGCGACGAGCTCGGAGCTCTCCATGATCGAGATCGCGTGCTCGAGCGACTGCGGCAGCGGGTCGATCCCCATCGCCCGGCGCTCCGCGTCGGTGAGCTCCCAGACGTCGTCCTCGGCGCCGTCGGGCAGGTCGTAGCCCTCCTCGATGCCCTTGAGGCCCGCGGCGAGCAGCACCGCGAAGGCGAGGTACGGGTTGGTCGCCGAGTCCACGCCGCGGTACTCCACCCGCGTCGAGTTGCCCTTGCCGGGCTTGTACAGCGGCACGCGCACGAGGGCCGAGCGGTTGTTGTGGCCCCAGCAGACGTAGCTCGGCGCCTCCGCGCCGCCCCACAGCCGCTTGTAGGAGTTGACCCACTGGTTGGTGATCGCGGTGATCTCGGCCGAGTGGCGCAGGAGGCCGGCGATGAACCGGCGGGCGGTCTGCGACAGCTCCAGCGGGGCGCTCGGCTCGTAGAACGCGTTCCGGTCGCCTTCGAACAGGGACAGGTGCGTGTGCATGCCGGAGCCGGGGTGGTCGGCCAGCGGCTTGGGCATGAAGGACGCGTAGAGCCCCTGCTCGAGCGCGACCTCCTTGACCACCGTGCGGAACGTCATGACGTTGTCGGCGGTGGTCAGCGCGTCCGCGTAGCGCAGGTCGATCTCGTTCTGGCCGGGCCCGGCCTCGTGGTGGGAGAACTCCACCGAGATGCCCATGGACTCGAGCATCTGGATGGTGGCCCGCCGGAAGTCGTGGCCGGTGCCGCGCGGCACGTGGTCGAAGTAGCCGCCCTGGTCGACGGGCACGAGCGGCTGCGTCGGGTCGGCGGGACCCTCGAACAGGTAGAACTCCACCTCCGGGTGCGTGTAGAAGGTGAAGCCCTTGTCGCTCGCCCGCGCGAGCGCGCGCTTGAGGACGTGGCGCGGGTCCGCGAGGGACGGCTGCCCGTCCGGCGTGAGGATGTCGCAGAACATGCGGGCGGTGCCGTGCGTCTCGCCGCGCCACGGCAGCACCTGGAACGTCGACGGGTCGGGCTTGGCGAGCATGTCGGCCTCGAAGACCCGCGTGAGGCCCTCGATCGCGCTGCCGTCGAAGCCGATGCCCTCGCTGAAGGCGGACTCGAGCTCCGCCGGCGCGACCGCCACGGACTTCAGCACGCCGAGCACGTCGGTGAACCACAGCCGGATGAACCGGATGTCCCGCTCCTCGACGGTGCGGAGCACGAACTCCTCTTGCCTGTCCATGGCGCACATCCTGCTACACGCGTGTTGCCGTCATGTGTCGTGCGCGTGCCCGGGGTCCCGTGTCGTTCGCGCGCGTCCCGACGCCGGACCCGCCCGCGGCGCGACCCCGCGCCGTCGCTAGTGTTGCCGTCATGGTGCGCATCGCCCTGGCCCAGGTGGACGCGTGCGTGGGCGACGTGGCCGGGAACGCCGAGCTCGTCCTGCGCTGGGCGACGACGGCGGCCGAGCGCGGCGCCGACGTCGTGGTGTTCCCGGAGATGGTGCTCACCGGCTACCCCATCGAGGACCTGGCGCTGCGCGACTCGTTCGCCCGCGCCGCCGACGCCGCCCTGCGCACCGTGGTCGACGGCCTCGTCGCGCGCGGCCTGGGCGACCTCGTCGTCGTGCTCGGCACGCTCGGGCGGTCGTCCCGGCCCGGGCACGCGGGCCGCCCGACCAACCGGGCCGTCGTCGTGCGCGGGGGCGCCGTCGTCGCCGGCTACGACAAGCACCACCTGCCCAACTACGGCGTCTTCGACGAGTACCGGATCTTCGTGCCGGGCGCCGCGCCCTGCGTCGTCGACGTGGGCCCCGCCGACGCGCCCCGGCGGGCCGGCGTCGTGATCTGCGAGGACATCTGGGTCGACGGCGGCCCCCTGCCCCCCATGGGCGACGCCGACGTGCTGCTCGTGCTCAACGGCTCGCCCTACGAGGAGGGCAAGGTGGGCGTGCGCACCGAGCTGGCCGCGCGCCGCGCCGCCGAGCTGGGCGCCCCCGTGGTGTACGTCAACCTCGTCGGCGGGCAGGACGACCTCGTGTTCGACGGCGGCTCGTTCGTCGTCGGCGCGGACGGTGCGCTCCTCGCGCGCGCCCCCCAGTTCGTCGAGCACCTCCTCGTGTGGGACCTGCCCGACGCCGGCGCCGCTCCCGCGCGCGGCGAGGTCGCCGAGGTCCTCGTGCCCGACGAGGAGGTCTACCGCGCCGTCGTCGCGGGGCTCGAGGGGTACGTGCGCAAGAACGGCTTCCGGTCGGTGCTGCTCGGGCTCTCGGGCGGCATCGACTCAGCGCTCGTGGCCGCGATGGCGGCGGACGCGCTCGGCGGCGCGAACGTCGTCGGGGTGTCCATGCCGTCGCGGCACTCGTCGGAGCACTCGAAGGAGGACGCCGCCGACCTGGCGAAGCGGCTCGGCCTGGACTACCGCGTGCAGCCGATCGAGCCGATGGTGCAGGCGTTCCTCGGCGAGATGGACCTGCCGGGCGTCGCGGGCGAGAACCTCCAGGCGCGCGTGCGCGGGATGATCCTCATGGGCCTCTCGAACGTCGAGGGCCACCTCGTGCTGGCCACGGGGAACAAGTCCGAGCTCGCGGTGGGCTACTCGACGATCTACGGGGACGCCGTCGGCGGGTTCGCGCCGCTCAAGGACGTCGACAAGTCGCGGGTGTGGGCGCTCGCACGGTGGCGGAACAAGGCGGCGATCGACGCGGGCGACATCCCGCCGATCCCCGAGAGCTCGATCACCAAGCCGCCGTCCGCGGAGCTCGCGCCCGGGCAGGTGGACACCGACTCCCTCCCGCCGTACCACCTCCTCGACCAGGTGCTCGACGCCTACGTCGAGCACGCGGAGGGGCGGGAGGAGCTGCTCGCGCGCGGGTTCGACGCCGCCGTCGTCGACCGCGTGCTCGCGCTCGTCGACCGAGCGGAGTGGAAGCGGCGCCAGTACCCGCCGGGCCCGAAGGTCACGGCCCTCGCCTTCGGGCGGGACCGCCGGCTGCCCGTCACGAACCGCTGGCGCGAACCGAAGGGAGACCCCCGATGAGCGAACCCACCGGCACCCCCACCTCCGGCCAGGGGACGCCGCCGCGCCGCGTGCGCGTGCACCACCTGCGCGAGGCGAAGGAGCGCGGCGAGAAGATCACGATGCTCACCGCGTACGACGCGCCGACCGCGCGGATCTTCGACGAGGTCGGCACCGACGTCCTGCTCGTCGGCGACTCGCTCGGCGACAACTTCTACGGCTACTCGTCGACGATCCCGGTGACCGTGGACGAGATGATCCACCACACGCGGGCCGTGTCCGGGGCGGTCCGGCGCGCGCTCGTCGTCGCCGACATGCCCTTCGGCTCCTACGAGGACTCCCCCGCGCACGCCTTCGCGACCGCCGTCCGGCTCATGAAGGAGGCCGCCGCGCACGCGGTCAAGCTCGAGGGCGGGCGCCGCGTGGCCGAGCACGTCCGGCTGCTCACGTCGTCGGGCATCGCGGTGATGGGCCACCTGGGCTTCACACCGCAGTCGGAGAACGTGCTGGGCGGCAAGCGCGTGCAGGGCCGCGGGTCCGACGCGGCGGAGCGGCTCAGCGAGGACGCCATGGCGCTGCAGGACGCGGGCGCGTTCGCGATCGTGCTCGAGATGGTGCCCGCGCCGCTGGCCGCCCGGGTGACGGAGATCCTCACCATCCCGACGATCGGCATCGGCGCCGGCCCGCAGTGCGACGGCCAGGTGCTCGTGTGGTCGGACATGGCCGGGCTCTCGACGTGGACGCCGCGCTTCGCCAAGCAGTACGGCAACGTGCGCGAGGAGATGATCCGGGCGGCGACGGCGTACAACGCCGAGGTTCGCTCGGGCGCGTTCCCCGACGACGCGCACAGCTTCCTCGAGTAGCGGGGCGGCCGGGGTCCCGCTCAGGCCTCGTCGGGATCAGGCCTCGTCGGGATCAGGGCTCGTCGGGGTCCTCCCCCCGGTCCTCCGCGCGCCGACGCCGGTCCTCGGCCTCCCACGCCTCGTCGCGCTCTCGGGCGCGTTCGAACGCGTGCTCCGCCGCCTCCCGGGTGGCGTACGGGCCCATGCGCTGCGCGGCCGGGCTCTGCCGCCCCTTCTCGACCTGCCCGGTGGCAAGGTCCACCCACCAGTCGGGCCCGGCGTCGTCGGCGCCTCGCCACCGACGGAACCACCGGATGATCGGCCCGCTCTGCTCGCCCATCCGTCCTCCTCCGGTCGCCTCGCGCCTCCCCTCGTAGACTGCCAGGCATGACGCTCGCGCACGCGCCGCAGGGCTCGCTGGTGCCCGGCACGGTCAGCCCGCTCCGGCCCGTGCCCCGGCACATCCCCCGGCCCGAGTACGTGGGCCGGGACCGCGAGCGCCGCCACGGGAGCGACGTCAAGGACGCGGAGACGATCGAGCGGATCCGGCGCGCGGGCCGCCTCGCCGCGCAGGCGATCGCCGAGGTCGGCCGGCACGTCGCGCCCGGCGTGACCACCGACGAGCTGGACCGGGTGGGGCACGAGTTCCTCTGCGACCACGGCGCCTACCCGTCGGCGCTGCGCTACCGCCCGCACCCGGACTCGGTGGAGTTCCCGAAGTCGATCTGCACCTCGGTCAACGAGGTGATCTGCCACGGGATCCCGGACTCGACGGTGCTGCGCGAGGGCGACATCGTCAAGATCGACATCACCGCCTACCTCGACGGCGTGCACGGCGACTCGTGCGTGACGTTCTGCGTGGGCGAGGTCGACGAGGAGACGCGGCTGCTCGTCGAGCGCACCCGTGAGGCGCTCGAGCGGGGCATCAAGGCGGTGGCGCCCGGCCGTGAGCTCAACGTCATCGGCCGCGTCATCGAGCGGTACGCGGCCCGCTTCGGGTACGGCGTCGTGCGGGAGTTCACCGGGCACGGGGTGGGCGAGATGTTCCACTCGGGCCTCATCGTCCCCCACTACGACGCCGCGCCCCACCACGCGACGGTCATGGAGCCCGGCATGGTGTTCACGATCGAGCCGATGCTCAACCTCGGCACGCACGAGTGGGAGATGTGGGACGACGGCTGGACCGTCGTGACCCGCGACCGGCGCCGCAGCGCCCAGTTCGAGCACACCCTCGCCGTCACCGAGCACGGCGCCGACATCCTCACGCTGCCATGAGCGCCCGGGCGCCCGGCCGGGCGGCGACCGGCCACGCGGGCCGGGCCTACACGCGGGCGTTCGGGATCGACATCGGCGGCAGCGGGATCAAGGGCGCGCCCGTGGACCTGACCACCGGCGAGTTCACCGCGGACCGGCTGCGCATCCCGACCCCGCAGCCCGCCACGCCGGAGGCCGTCGCCACGACGGTGGCCGAGCTGCTCGGCTCCTTCGACCTGCCGATGGGCACGCCGATCGGGCTGACCTTCCCGGCGGTCATCCAGCACGGCGTCGCGCGGACCGCCGCGAACGTCGACGACTCCTGGATCGGCACGGACGTGCCTGCGGTGATCCGCGAGACCACCGACCGCACGGTGCTCGCGGTGAACGACGCCGACGCGGCCGGGTACGCCGAGACGCTGTACGGCGCCGCGAAGGACGTGCCCGGCACGGTGCTCGTCGTGACGCTGGGCACCGGAATCGGGTCGTGCCTCGTGGTCGACGGCACGCTGGTGCCGAACACCGAGCTCGGCCACCTCGAGATCGACGGCGAGGACGCCGAGCGCCGCGCGTCCGACGCCGCGCGCGAGCGCGAGGACCTCGACTGGGAGGCCTGGGCGGCGCGGCTGCAGCGGTACTTCCGCGTGGTCGAGGACCTGCTGTGGCCGGACCTCATCGTCGTCGGCGGCGGCGTGAGCAAGAAGCACGAGAAGTTCCTCCCGCGGCTCGACCTGCGCACCCCCGTCGTCCCCGCGGCGCTGCGCAACGCCGCCGGCATCGTCGGCGCGGCCGCCCTCGCGGCCCGCGGCGCCGCGCTGGACTGAGGCGCCCGGTGCGCCGCGGCACGGCCGACGACGACGCCCCGGAGGCCGGGGCGTGAGGAGCCTCGTCGAGGTGGCGCCGTGCGTCCACGTCGCGACCGCGGCCATGTGGGCCACGACCACGACGGTGGTGACCGCCGACGACGGCGCGTGCCTGCTCGTCGACCCGGCCGTGACCGTGGCCGACGTGCACGGGCTCGCGGAGACCCTGGCCGTGCTGGGCTGGCGTCCCGTCGCCGGGTTCAGCACGCACCCGCACTGGGACCACGTGCTGTGGTCGGCGCGCCTGGGCGACCCGGCGCGGTGGGCGACGCCGGAGGCGTGCCGGGTGGCCCGCGAGCGGCGCGAGCAGATCCTCCGCGACGCCGACACCGAGGCCCCGGGCCACGACCACGTGGCCATCGGGCGGCTCACCGCGCTGCCCACCGGCGCGGGCGAGCCGTCCTCGGGCGTGCGGCTGCCCTGGTCCGGCCCGACGGCGCTCGTGCTGCCCCACTCCGCGCACTGCCCGGGCTCGGCGGCGCTCGTGCTGCCCGACCCGGGGGTGATCTGCGTCGGCGACCTGCTCTCCGACCGGGAGGTCCCGCTGCTCGACCTGGACGCGACGGACCCGGTGGGCGACCACCTGCGCGCGCTCGAGGTCGTCGAGGCGGCGATCGCCGCACACGGGGTGCGCGTGGTGGTGCCCGGCCACGGCACGGTGACCGACGCCGAGGGCGCCCGACGGCGCGCCGAGCGCGACCGCGCCTACCTCGCCGCCCTCGTCGCGGGCGACCCCATCGACGACGACCGGCTCGACGACCCGTGGGTGGCCGGCGAGCACGAGCGCCAGGTCACCTGGGCCGCCGCGCGGCAGCTCCCGCGGCTCTAGGCGTCGACGCAGGCCACCTCGGACGCCGGCTCGCCGCCGGCTCGGTCGCCGAGCTCCGCCGTCGACCGGTCAGTCGGCCCACTGCCAGTCGTCGGCGGACAGGTCGAGGGCCGGGCGCGGGCTCGGCACGCCGCGCGTCGCGGGGAGCGGGGTGTGCGGCACGCCGCACACGGGACACGCGAGGTGCAGGCCGAGGTCCCGGCCGACGGCGACGGCGATCGGCTCGGCCGCCTCGTCGTCGGGCACCAGGGCGTCCCGGAGGGCGGGCCATCCGCCGTCGAGCAGCCAGGCGAGCAGACCGAGCGCCGTGAGGATCAGCAGCGTGCTCATCGGCTCCCTCGCCTCCGGCTGTCGGCGCACCGGCCGTCCGGCCGGGGCGACGGTGCGGATCTCCGTCGACCACGCGTCCAGTATCGACGCCGCGCACCGTCGTTCAGAGCAGCGCGTCGAAAAAGAGTCAGTCTTGACCAGTTCAAAAGCGCGTCAGGGCGCGCTTGGACGCCTTCGCCAGGGACCAAAGTCCGGCAAGTGTCGCGGAAACCGCGCGTCGCGCCGGGCGTCGTCGGCGCGTCGCCACCGTGCGCCGAGTGCCCCGAAGGGGCGGATGAGTCGGCCGGTACGCCGGGTTCTGTCCCGGCGCCTCGCGGCGCCGGTGGCGGCCATCCATCTCGGGTGTACGTTGCCGCACACCTCCAGCGGCCTACCCGGGAGCTCGGGCGAGCCACCCTCGGACGCTCCCTGTCTGGCCTTGCTCCGGGTGGGGTTTGCCGAGCCGCACCGGTCACCCGGTGCGCTGGTGGTCTCTTACACCACCGTTTCACCCTTGCCGCGCCCGGCGAACCGGGCGAGGCGGTCTGTTCTCTGTGGCACTGTCCCGCGGGTCACCCCGGGTGGGCGTTACCCACCACCCTGCTCTGCGGAGCCCGGACGTTCCTCGGCGGGCGTGGTCGCCCACGCCCGACGCGACCGCCTGGCCGACTCATCCGCACCGACCAGGGTACCCGCGCTTCACACGTCCGTGGGCATCCCGACGACGGCGACCTCCCTGGCACCGTCCGCCCACCACCGGACGATCGTGACGGAGGCGGGCGCGACCCGCACCGAGCCCCAGGCCGCCGTCGGCACCCCGAGCGTCACCCCGACCGCGGCGCGGATCGCCACGGAGTGGCTGACGACGACGACCGTGCGGTCCACGCCCTCGGCCACGAGCCGCTCGAGCCCGGCCCGCACCCGCGCGCCGACGTCGACCATCGACTCCCCGCCCGGCGCCGCGAAGTCCGCCTCGCGGTGCCAGCGCTCGAGCGCACCGGGCCAGCCCACCTCGATCTCGTCCCCGGTGAGCCCCTCCCACGCGCCGAAGTCCGCCTCGGCGAACGCGGCGTCGACGGTCACGGGCAGCCCGAGGCGCCGGCCCACGGCCTCCGCGGTCTGGCGCGTGCGGACCATCGGCGAGGCGACGACCTGCGACGGCCGCGGCACGTCCGGCCAGACCTCCCGGCCCACCCGGTACACGAGGTCGGCGGCCTGCGCCGCCTGGGTGCGGCCCCGCGCGGTGAGGCCGGGGCCCGGCACGGACGACCCCGAGTACGCCTTCGACGCCGTCATCTCCGTCTCGCCGTGCCGCAGCAGGACGACGGTGAGCGGCTCCTCGTCGTCGAACCGCACGTACGCGCCCGACGGTCGCCGCTGGCGTGCCGGCGGGCGCGGGTGCGGCCCGAGCTCCGCGGTGGTGCGGGCCGCCCCGGAGTCCGCCTCGACGAGGGACGCCGGCGCGTCGGCCGCCGCCGGGTGGTCGCGCTCGACGCCGGCGCGCGTGTCCATCGCCTGGTTCGCCAGGGCGTCCGCGCGCGCGTTCTGCGCGCGCTCCACCCACGTGTAGGTGACCTGGTCGGGCGGCAGCACCGCGCGCGCCTGCTCGACGAGCCGGCGCATGTCGGCGTGCTTGACCTGCCACCGGCCGCTCATCTGCTCGACGACGAGGCGCGAGTCCATCCGCACCTCGACGAGCGCCTCCGGGTCGATGGCGCGCGCCGCCTCGAGGCCCGCGATCAGCCCGGAGTACTCCGCGACGTTGTTCGTCGCGACGCCGAGGTAGCCCGCGCGCTCGGCCAGCACGTGACCCGTCCGGGCGTCCCGGACGAGCGCGCCCCAGCCCGCCGGGCCGGGGTTGCCGCGGGACCCGCCGTCGGCCTCCACGACGAGGCGGCGTCGCGTCATCAGGCCGGCACGCCCCGCACGAGGATGCGCCCGCACTCGTCGCAGCGGACGACCTCCTCCGGCGCGAGGGCGGCGATCCGCGCCAGCTCGCTCGCGTTGAGCTCGAGGCGGCACCCCTCGCAGCGGTGCCCGCGCAGCGCCGCGACGCCGGTGCCGCCGAGCTGGGCGCGCAGCCGGTCGTAGAGGGCGACGAGGCCGGCGTCGAGCCCCTCGGCGCGCTCGGCCCGCTCGGCGGCGACCTGCGCCGCCTCCGCGTCGAGCTCCGCGAGCACGCGCTCGAGCTCGGCGGCCTGCGCCGCGTGGACGCTGCGCGCCTCCGCGGCGGCCGTCTCGACCTCCGCGAGCTCCGCCTCCGCCTGCTCGAGCGTCTCCATCGCCTCGAGCTGGACGTCCTCGAGCTCGCCCTGGCGGCGCGCGAGCGCCTGCATCTCGCCGGAGAGTGCCTGCACGTCCTTGACGCTGACGGCGCCCGAGTCCATGCGGGCCTGGTCGCGGGCGGCGCGGCTGCGCACCTGCTCGACGTCGGCCTCCGCCTTGGCGAGCGCCTGCCGGGCGTCGGCGACCGCCGTCCGCGCGACGAGGAGCCGCTCGTCGAGCTCGGCCAGCCGCGCCGCCGCCTCCTCGACGACCGCGCGCTGCGGGTGCGACGCGCGGGCGTGCGCGATCTGGGCCGCCCGGGTGTCGAGCGCCTGCACCTCGAGCAGGCGGTGCTGGTCGGCCACGGGGGCGGTGGTCACGGGTGTCCTCCGGTGGTGGGTGAGGGGACCTGGAACGTCCACGGGTCGGTGCGCACCGTCGAGACCCGGGTCTCGACCCGGGCGCCGATCCCGGCGAGGTCGTCGACGAGCGCCGCCGCCGCGCGGCGCAGCCACGGCCACTCGCTCGCGGAGTGGGCGACGTCGACGAGGAAGGGCCGGCCGCCGTCGGGCTCCCCGCCCGCGCGCGCCGCCTCGAAGCGGGCGCGCTCCCGGAGCTCGAGCGCTGGGTGGTGCCGCAGGTCGCCGGTGACGTAGACGTCGGCGCCGGACCGGCGCACGGCGTCGAAGAACGAGTCGCCCGAGCCGCCCACGACGGCGACCCGGCGCACCTCGGCGTCGGCGGGCCCGGCCACGCGGACGCCCTGCGCCGTCGGGGGCAGCACCCGCGCGACGCGCTCCGCGAAGGCGCCGAGCGTCGTCGGCTCGGCCAGGTCGCCGACCCGCCCGCCGCCCGCGCGGCCCGGGAAGGCGGCGAGCTCGAGCACGTCGAACGCGGGCTCCTCGTACGGGTGGGCGGCGCGCAGGGCGGCGACGACGTCGGCCCGCAGGCGACGGGGGGCGACCATCTCCACGCGCGCCTCCGGGACGCGGGTGACCGCCCCGCGCTCGCCGATCGCGGGGTTCGCGCGGTCGCCCGGCACGAACGTGCCGATGCCGGTGGTCGTCCAGGCGCACCGGGTGTACTCCCCCAGCTCGCCGGCGCCGGCGGCCGCCAGCGCGTCGACGAGGCGGTCGGCGTCCTCCTCGGGGACCATCACGACCACCTTGTCGAGCGGCTCCGTGGGGCGCGGCACGAGCGGGGCGCGGTCGACGACGCCGAGCGCCTCGGCGAGCGCGTCCGGCACGCCGCCGTCCGGGGCGTCGGCGTTCGTGTGCGTGACGTGCAGGGCGCAGCCGCCGCGGACGAGGCGGTGGACGACGGCGCCCTTCGCGGTCGTCGCGGCCACGCCGTGCACCGGCCGCAGCAGCAGCGGGTGGTGCGTCCACAGCAGGTCGGCGCCCCAGGCGAGGGCCTCGTCGGCGACCGCCGCGGTCGCGTCGACGGCGAGCAGCACGCGGCGCACGGGCTGGTCGGGGTCCCCGCACACGGTGCCGACCGCGTCCCAGGACTCGGCCGTCTCCGGCGGGTACCGGCGGTCGAGGAGCGCCACGACGTCGGACAGCGTCGCGGCGGGGGTGGCGTCGCTCACGGCGGCAACGCTACCCGGACCGCGCCGCGGCGAGACCGCCCCGGCGAGCGCCGTCCCGCGGAGGGGGGTGGGGCGGCGCCGCCCGGCGCCGGTAGCGTGACGCCAGGGGCACACACCGGGAGGCGTCATGGCGGCCGATCTGGGGGCGATCCTGCGCGAGGCCGCGGCGCAGATCGGCCACGCCACGTCCTGCAGCGTCATCGTGCGCGTCCGCGACGGCCTCACCCGGCTGGCGAGCTCCGACGCCCGGGCCGCCGCCTGCGACGACGCCGAGGTGCAGGACCGCCGGGGCCCGTGCGTCCTGGCCATGGACCAGCTCTCGGGCGTCCTCGTGCCCGACGTCGCCACCGAGGACCGGTGGGCCGCCTGGACCGCCGCCGCGCGCGAGGCCGGCTTCCGGTCGGGCGCCGCGCTGCCCGCCTACGTGGCCGACGGCGTGGTCGCCGCGCTCAACCTCTACTCGGACGAGCCGGACCCCTGGGACGGCGACGCGCTCGTCCGCGCGGACGGCTACGTCCAGGCGGTCGCGCGCGCGATCCGCGAGCGCGGCCTGTAGCCCGACGCCGACGCGCGGCACGACGGCGGGCCCACCTCGGGTGGGCCCGGCCGGTCTCGAACCGACGACCTCCGCGGTGTAAGCGCGGCGCTCTGACCACCTGAGCTACAGGCCCGGCGTCAGAGTACCGGCGGGCCCTCGGCGAGCGAACGGCCGGCGCCCGCGCCGGGACCGCCGCTCAGAGCGCGGCGATCGCGGCGAGGTAGTCGCCCATGTCGCGGGGCTGGCCCGGCGCGTTGACGACGCGCCAGCGGACGATCCCGTCGCCGTCGACGAGGAACGACCCGCGCACGGCCATCCCGGACGCGTCGTCGAAGACGCCGTACGACCGCGCCGCCGCGCCGTGCGGCCAGAAGTCGGAGAGGAGGTCGAAGCCGAACCCCTCCTCCTCGCTCCAGGCGCGCAGCGCGAACCTCGGGTCGCACGAGACGCCGAAGAGCCGCACGCCGGCGGCCTCGAAGTCCTCGAGGTGGTCGCGGAGCTCGCCGAGCTCCGACGTGCACGTCCCGGAGAACGCGAAGGGGAAGAAGACGAGCATGACCGGCGTGCCGCGCAGCCCCACGAGGGACACCGGCGTCCCGTGGGTGTCCGGCAGCACGAGCTCCGGGGCGGGGTCGCCCGGCCGCGGCGCCGGGACGGGTGCCGTCACCGGCCGCGGCTACGGGTCCCGAGGCGCGTCGCCGACCAGTCGGGCGCGATCGAGAGCGTGCTCGTCGCGTGCAGCCCGGCGGTGGTCGCCGCCTCCTCGATCTCCGTGTGGTCGATGTGCCCGCTGCGCCCGGGCTTCCGGGTGAACAGCCAGATCAGGCCGCCGTCGTCGTCGAGGCTGGCGTGGACGTCGACGAGGGCGTCCGTGAGGTCGCCGTCGCCGTCGCGCCACCACAGCACCACGCCGTCGACGATGTCGTCGTAGTCCTCGTCGACCAGCTCGCCGCCGATCAGCTCCTCGATGCCGGCACGCAGGTCCTCGTCGACGTCGTCGCCGTACCCGAACTCCTGCACGACCTGGCCCGCGGTGAAGCCCAGCCTGGCCGCGTTCGACCCGACACGGACCTCCTCGGTCCCGCCCACAGTTGCTGCCCGATCCCTTCGTCGCGCCTCGCGCCCGGTGGGGCGCCCTTTGGCGGTCAGCACACCGCATGGTGGCGCCGGATGGCAAGCGCTACGCCGGTGGCCCCCCGCGCGCCGTCGGGGGCCGCCCGGAAAACCCGCCGGAGACGGGCGGAAATAAACCCGAGACGGGGGTCACGCCCGGGCCGGTGTGACTTCACCAGGCGCGGGGGGCGACAATGGTCCTACGACGGACCAAGGTCCCTCCCCGGGCGGCGCCGACCGGCGCCGCACCCGGCGGGACCGCGCCGGCCGCCGCGGACGACGGGCCGGCGCTACGACACGAGGTGAGGTTCTGGTGGCTGCACGCGACACGACCGGCCCGCTCATCAACGGCCTGCTCAGCCAGGTCCCGGACATCGACCCCGAGGAGACGCAGGAGTGGGTCGAGTCCTTCGACGGGCTCCTCGACGAGCGCGGCGGGCCGCGGGCCCGGTACGTCCTGCTCAACCTGCTCAAGAGGGCGCGGGAGCGGAACGTCCCGATCCCCACGAACCTCACGACGCCGTACGTCAACACCATCGGCGTGCACGAGGAGCCGTACTTCCCCGGCGACGAGGCCCTCGAGCGCTCCTACCGCCGTCTCATCCGGTGGAACGCCGCGGTCATGGTGACCCGCGCGCAGCGGCCGGAGCTCAGCGTCGGCGGCCACATCTCGTCCTACGCGTCCGTCGCGACCCTCTACGAGGTCGGCTTCAACCACTTCTTCCGCGGCAAGGACCACCCCGGCGGCGGCGACCAGGTCTTCTTCCAGGGGCACGCCTCCCCCGGCATCTACGCCCGCGCGTTCCTCGAGGGCCGGCTCACGGCCGAGCAGCTCGACGCGTTCCGGCAGGAGGTCTCCGCGCCCGGCGGCGGCCTGTCGTCGTACCCGCACCCGCGGCTCATGCCGGACTTCTGGGAGTTCCCGACCGTCTCGATGGGCCTCGGCCCCGCGGCCGCGATCTACCAGGCCTGGGTCAACCGCTACATGCACAACCGCGGGATCAAGGACACCAGCCAGCAGAAGGTCTGGGCGTTCCTCGGCGACGGCGAGATGGACGAGCCCGAGAGCCGCGGCATGCTCCAGCTCGCCGCGCAGCAGCAGCTCGACAACCTCGTCTTCGTCGTCAACTGCAACCTGCAGCGGCTCGACGGGCCGGTCCGCGGCAACGGCAAGATCATCCAGGAGCTCGAGGCGTTCTTCCGCGGCGCCGGCTGGAACGTCATCAAGGTCATCTGGGGCCGTGGCTGGGACGCGCTGCTCAACGCCGACAAGGACCGGGCACTCGTCAACCTCATGAACACCACGCCCGACGGCGACTACCAGACCTACAAGGCGGAGAACGGGGCGTTCGTCCGCGAGCACTTCTTCGGCCGCGACCCGCGCACCAAGGCGCTCGTCGAGAACATGACCGACGACGAGATCTGGGCGCTCAAGCGCGGCGGCCACGACTACCGCAAGGTGTACGCCGCCTACGCCGCGGCGATGCAGGCGACCGGCCAGCCCACCGTCATCCTCGCGAAGACGATCAAGGGCTACGCCCTCGGCAGCGGCTTCGCCGGGCGCAACGCGACGCACCAGATGAAGAAGCTCAAGAGCGACGACCTCAAGGCCCTGCGCGACACGCTGCAGCTGCCGATCGACGACAAGGACCTCGAGGACCCGTACACCGCGCCGTACTACCACCCGGGCCCGGACGACCCGCGCATCAAGTACATGATCGAGCGGCGCAAGGCGCTCGGCGGGTTCCTGCCGGAGCGGCGGACCACGTTCGAGCCGGTCAAGCTGCCCGACGAGAAGCGCTACGAGGTGATCGCGCAGGGCTCGGGCGGCCAGCAGGTCGCCACGACCATGGCCTTCGTCCGGCTCCTCAAGGAGCTCATGAAGGACAAGGAGTTCGGGCACCGGATCGTGCCGATCATCCCCGACGAGGCCCGCACGTTCGGCCTCGACGCGATCTTCCCGACGGCGAAGATCTTCAACACGCTCGGCCAGAACTACATGGCGGTCGACCGGGAGCTCATGCTCTCGTACAAGGAGTCCGAGTCCGGCCAGGTGCTCCACACGGGCATCAACGAGGCCGGCTCCGCGGCCGCGTTCCAAGCCGCCGGCACCGCGTACGCGACGCACGGCCAGGTGCTGGTGCCCTTCTACATCTTCTACTCGATGTTCGGGTTCCAGCGGACCGGCGACCAGTTCTGGGCCGCGGGCGACCAGATGGCCCGCGGGTTCATCATCGGCGCGACGGCCGGCCGGACGACCCTGACCGGCGAGGGCCTGCAGCACGCCGACGGCCACTCGCCGATCCTCGCCCAGACGAACCCCGCCGTCGTGCACTACGACCCGGCCTGGGCGTACGAGATCCGGCACATCGTCCGCGACGGCATCCAGCGGATGTACGGCGAGGGCGACCCGCGCGACCCGAACGTCATGTACTACCTCACGGTGTACAACGAGCCGATGCCGCAGCCCGCGGAGCCGGCGGACGTCGACGTCGAGGGCATCCTGCGGGGCATCCACCGCGTGCACCGCGCCGAGGGCACCGGGCCGCGCGCACAGATCCTCGCGTCCGGCGTCGGCGTCCCGTGGGCGCTCGAGGCGTCGGAGATCCTCGCCGCCGACTGGGGCGTGCAGGCGGACGTCTGGTCGGTGACGAGCTGGAACGAGCTGCGCCGCGACGCGCTGGCGGCGGAGGAGCACAACTTCCTTCACCCCGACGACGAGCCGCGCGTGCCGTACCTCACCGCCAAGCTGCAGGGCGCCGAGGGCCCGTTCGTGGCGACGTCGGACTACAACCACCTGCTCGCCGACCAGGTGCGCGCGTGGATCCCCGGCGACTACGCGACCCTGGGCGCCGACGGGTTCGGCTTCAGCGACACCCGCCAGGCCGCGCGCCGGTACTTCCACATCGACGGCCCGACGACGGCGGCCAAGGTGCTGCAGCTCCTCGCCCGCCGCGGCGAGGTGCCGGGCGACGCGGTGCGGCAGGCGATCGAGCGGTACCAGCTGCACGACGTGCGGGCCGGCCGGTCCGGCACGGCGGGCGGCGACTCCTGACCCGTCGCTGACCTCCCCCGTGCGGGGCGCCGGCGTCGGATCGGCGCAGGCGCCGGAGAGGCGTCGCCGGCGTCAGGTGCCGGGGATGCGCTGCTCGGCCTGCGCGACGAGCGGCTCCAGGCCGCGCCGGGCGGCCGCCACGGCCGCCTGGTCGGGGTGCAGGTCGAGCGCGGCGAGGTGCTGCTTGGCGTCCAGGGGCCGGTCGGCCTCGAGCGCGGCCAGCACGAGCTGGCGCGCCACCTCGACCGGCTGCTCCTTCACGCGCCAGTGCCCCACGCCCAGGTTGAGCGCCTCGACGGGGAGCCCGGCCTCGCGCAGCATGGCGAGCCCCTCGATGAGGGCGTGCCCGCTCGGGTCCCGCTCCGCGGCGGTGGCGAGGCGGCGCAGCGCGCCCTCGTGGTCGTCGCGGATCGAGAGCCGCGCGAGCTCGACGAGCGGGTACCAGGCCCGCGGGTGCCCCGCCAGCTCCTCGGCGAGAGCCCACACCGCGAGGTCGGCCGCCCGCTGCTTCTCGTGCTCGTCGTGGGGCGCCGCCAGCGGGTCGTCGGGCGGGCCCTCCGCGGCGCGGCGGCGCACCATCTCCGCGAGCGCCCCGAACGCCTTGGCGTCGTTGGGGTCCTCGGAGAGCTTCACGCGCACCGCGTCCTCCCGGACGCTGTCGCGCCGGCCGAGCGACGTCGGCCGCCGGAGCCCGACCTTGTAGCCCGACGCCGGTCGGCGCACCAGTCGACGCAAGCGCGGGAGGAAATCCATACGGCGACGATAGCCTCCCGTGACCTTCCGCACCGGCTCGGCCGCCGCGCCGCGGACGCGGGCGCCGCGCCGCGACGTGCGCGGCCTTGTGGACTCTCTACAACGCGGTGTGTCCACGCGGGCGCCTCGACCCGTATCCTCGTCGCCATGCCCGCCCCGACGCGCGACCAGGCGCACACGCTGCGCCGCCTCCACGACGGGAGCGGCCTCCTCGCCGCCGCCGCGATGCGCAAGCTCGACGAGGCGCTGCCGTGGTACCGCGCGCTGCCGGCGGAGGACCGGTCCTGGGTCGGGCTCGTGGTGCAGGCCGGCATCTCGAGCTTCGTCACGTGGTTCGCCGACCCCAGCAGCCCGCCGCACGGCGCCCACGAGATCTTCGCGGCCGCGCCCCCGGAGCTGACCCGCTCGATCTCGCTGCAGCAGACGCTCCAGCTCGTCCGGGTGCTCGTCGAGGTCGTCGAGGACCACAGCGACCGCCTCGCCGCCCCCGGCGCGGAGCGCGACCTGCGCGAGGCGGTGCTGCGCTACTCCCGCGAGGTCGCGTTCTCCGCCGCCGAGGTCTACGCCCGCGCCGCCGAGGCCCGCGGCGCCTGGGACGCGCGCCTCGAGGCCCTCGTGGTCGACGCCGTCGTGCGGGGCGACGCCGACGACGCCCTGCGCTCCCGCGCGGCGGCGCTCGGCTGGGGCGGGCACGGCAAGGTCCTCGTCATGGTGGGCACGGCCGCGCAGCCGTTCGACGACGTGCGCGCCGCCGAGCTGCGCCGGGCCACCCGCCGCGCCGCGGACGACGCGCTCGTCGGCATCCACGGCGACCGCATCGTCCTCGTGCTCGGCGGCGACGGCGACCTGCGCGCGGGGGCGGCGTCGCTCGTCCCCCGGTTCGGACCCGGGCCCGTGGTCATCGGCCCCACCGTCGACGCGCTCGAGCAGGCCGGCGGCTCGGCGGCCGCGGCGCTGGCGGGGCACGCCGCCGCGCGCGCGTGGCCGACGGCGCCGCGCCCCGTGGCCGCGGACGACCTCCTCCCCGAGCGGGTGCTCGTCGGCGACCCCCTCGCGCGCCGGACCCTCGTCGAGCAGGTCTACGAGCCCCTCCGGGCGGCGGGCGGCTCGCTCCTGGAGACCCTCGCGGCGCACGCCGAGCACGGCCGGTCCCTCGAGGCCGCCGCGCGCGTGCTGTACGTGCACCCGAACACCGTGCGGTACCGGCTCCGCAAGGTCGCGGAGGTCACGGGCTGGGACCCGCTCGACCCACGCGAGGGGTACGTCCTGCAGACCGCGCTGGCGCTGGGCCGTCTCGAGGCCGGGCGCTGAGGCCCGGCACCGGTCCGCCCCACCCGCGCGGCGCGCCCGCGCCACTCACCCGCCCCTTGTAGGTTGCCGACAAGGAGACTGCCGGAGGTTGGTGGGCGTCGGAGGCCGGTCGCCCCCGGGGGGTTCGGCACAGTGGACGGGTGCTAGCCGTCGTGTGCCCCGGGCAGGGATCGCAGTCCCCGGGCTTCCTGCGTCCGTGGCTGGAGCTGCCCGGCGTGGCGGAGCGGCTGGATGAGCTCTCGGCGGCGTCCGGCACGGACCTCGTCCGCCACGGCACCGAGTCCGACGCCGACACCATCCGGGACACGGCCGTCGCGCAGCCCCTCATCGTGGCCGCCTCGCTCGTGGCGCTCCGCGCCCTGCTCGACGGGCGGGAGGCGCCCGACGTCGTCGACGTGACCGCGGGCCACTCGGTCGGCGAGCTCGCCGCGGCTGCGGTGGCCGGAGTGCTCACGGACGGCGGCGCCGTCGGGCTGGTCTCGCACCGCGCCCGCAGCATGGCCGCGGCCGCCGCGCTCGAGCCCACCGGCATGAGCGCCGTCGTCGGCGGCGACCCGGAGGCCGTCCTCGCCGCGATCGAGGCCGCCGGCCTCCACCCCGCGAACGTCAACGGCAGCGGCCAGGTGGTCGCGGCCGGCGCGCTCGACGCGCTCACGCGGCTCGCCGCGGAGCCGCCGGCCCGCGCGCGCGTCATCCCCCTGCAGGTCGCGGGCGCGTTCCACACGCCCTACATGCGGCCCGCGCTCGAGGAGTTCGCGCCGCGCGCCGAGGCCTGGTCCGCGCAGGACCCCGCGCTCCCGCTCCTCTCCGACGCCGACGGCGAGCCCTACCCCGCGCACGACGGCGCGCCGTTCGGGCGCGGCCGGGACGTGCTGCGGCGGATCGCCGAGCAGGTGGTCGCCCCCGTGCGCTGGGACCTGTGCCAGGCCACGCTGCAGCGCCTCGGGGTCACCGGCCTCGTCGAGCTCGCGCCGGCCGGCGTGCTGGTCGGCCTGGCCCGGCGCGCGCTGCCCGGCGTGGAGACCGTCGCGCTGTCCAGCCCCGCCGACCTCGACGCCGCCCGCGACCTCGCCCGGCGCCACTCCACCCGCACCGAGGAGGCCACGGCGTGACCCGCCCGACCCTGACCCAGAGCACCGGCCCGGCCGCCACGCGGATCCTCGGCCTCGGTGGCGTCCGCGGCGAGCGGGTCGTCACGAACGACGAGATCGCCGGCCCGATCGACTCCTCCGACGAGTGGATCCGCCAGCGCACCGGGATCGTCACCCGCCGCCGCTCGGGCCCGGACACCGACGTCGTCGACCTCGCCGAGGCGGCCGCCCGGGCGGCGATCGCCGACGCGGGCCTCGCCCCGTCCGACGTCGACGCGGTGATCCTCGCGACCACCACGTACTTCCACCAGACGCCGTCCGCGGCCGCGCTCCTCGCCGACCGCCTCGGCGCCCTCCCGGCCGCCGCGTACGACGTGTCGGCCGCCTGCGCCGGCTACACGTACGCCATCGGGCAGGCCGACGCGCTCGTCCGCGCGGGCGCCGCCCAGCACGTGCTCGTCATCGGCGCCGAGAAGATGAGCGACTTCGTGGACCCCACGGACCGCTCGATCTCGTTCCTGCTCGGGGACGGCGCGGGGGCCGCCGTCGTCGGGGCGTCGGACACGCCCGGCATCGGCCCGACCGTGTGGGGCTCCGCCGGCCAGGGCCACCTCATCCGCCAGACCGCCTCCTGGAAGGAGGCGTTCGAGCAGGGCACCGCGTGGCCGACCCTGCGCCAGGAGGGCGCGAGCGTCTTCAAGTGGGCCGTGTGGCAGATGGCGCCGGTCGCCGAGAAGGCCATGGCCGCCGCCGGCGTGACGCCCGAGGACATCGACGCCTTCATCCCGCACCAGGCGAACATGCGGATCATCGACCAGATGGTCAAGCAGCTGCGCCTGCCGGAGACCGTCGTCGTCGGCCGCGACATCGCCGACACCGGCAACACGTCGGCGGCGTCCATCCCGCTCGCGGCCGAGCGCCTGCGGCGCGAGGGTCAGGTGGGCAGCGGCGCGCTGGCCCTCCAGATCGGGTTCGGCGCCGGGCTGGTGTACGCCGCCCAGGTCGTCGTGCTTCCCTGAACCGCCGGGCCCCGAGCCCGCAACCCCCGGGTCCGCGGACCCACCACCCCGAGGAGAGAACCGATGGCGTACAGCGAGCAGGAGATCCTGGCCGGCCTGGCCGAGATCGTCAGCGAGGAGACCGGGCTGCCGACCGACTCCGTCTCGCCGGAGAAGTCCTTCACCGACGACCTCGACATCGACTCGCTGTCGATGATGACGATCGTCACCCTGGCCGAGGAGAAGTTCTCCGTCCGCATCCCCGACGACGAGGTGAAGAACCTCACGACCGTCGGCGACGCGGTCGCGTACATCGTGGGCGCGCAGTCCTGACGCCCCCCGCAGCGTCCCGGGCCTCCGGCGGTCGTCCCGCCGGGGGCCCGGTCGACCCCACCCGCCGCGGCCCCGCGGCGGACCGACCCGGCGCCCGCCGTCGGGCCACCCGCAGGAGGATCCCGTGACCGCACCCGAGGTCGTCATCACCGGACTCGGCGCGACCACGCCGCTCGGCGGCGACGTGCGCAGCACCTGGGCCGCCGCGCTGGCCGGCGAGTCCGGCGCGCGCACGCTGGACAACGACTGGGCCGAGACCTACGACATCCCGGTGACCTTCGCCGCGCGCGTGCGCGTGGACCCCGCCGAGGTGCTCAGCCGCCCCGAGCTCAAGCGCATGGACCCGTCGGCCCAGTACGCGATCGTCGCGCTGCGGGAGGCGTGGGCCGACGCCGGAGCCCCCGACGTGGACCCGGTGCGCCTCGGCGCGGTGGTCTCCTCGGGCATCGGCGGCATCTGGACCACCCTCGACGCGTGGGACACCCTGCGGGAGAAGGGCGCGCGGCGCGTCCTGCCGATGACGGTGCCCATGCTCATGCCGAACTCCCCCGCCGCCTACGTCGAGCTCGAGCTGGGCGCGCAGGCGGGGGCGCACGCCCTCGTGTCGGCGTGCGCGTCGGGCGCCGAGGCGATCGGCTACGCGGCCGACATGATCCGCACGGGCCGCGCCGACGTCGTCGTCGCGGGGGGCACGGAGGCGGCGATCCACCCGATGCCGCTCGCCGCGTTCGCGGCCTCGCGCACGCTGTCCACGCGCAACGACGACCCGGCGGGCGCGTCCCGGCCGTACGACGTCGAGCGCGACGGGTTCGTGCTCGGCGAGGGCGCGGGCATCGTCGTGCTGGAGAGCGCGGAGCACGCCCGGGCCCGCGGGGCCCGCGTGTACGCGCGGCTCGCGGGCGTGGGCCTGTCCGCGGACGGTTACCACATCACCTCCCCCGAGCCGGAGGGGCGCGGTCAGGTCGCCGCGATGCGCGCGGCGCTCGCCGACGCCGGCGTGGCGCCCGACGACGTCGCGCACGTCAACGCGCACGCCACCTCCACGGTGGTGGGCGACCTCATCGAGGCGCGCAGCGTGCGCGCGGTGCTCGGCGACGCGGCGGACGGCGTGGCGCTGTCGGCGACGAAGTCGATGACCGGCCACCTGCTGGGTGGCGCCGGGGCGGTGGAGACGATCTTCACGGTGCTCGCGCTGCACGAGCGCACGGCGCCGCCGACGATCAACGTCAGCCGGCCGGACCCGGAGCTCGCGCTGGACCTCGTGCGCGACACCCCGCGGCCGCTGCGCGACGGGCAGCTCGCGGCGATCAACAACTCGTTCGGGTTCGGCGGGCACAACGTCGCCCTGGTGCTGACCACGGCCTGAGGCCGCCCGGCTCACCCCACGCGGTGCAGCCACCGCACGGGCGCGCCCGCGCCCGCGTACCGGAACGGCTCCAGCTCGTCGTCCCACGCCTGCCCGAGCGCGAGCTCGAGCTCGCGGCGCAGCCGCGCCGGGTCGCCGACGTGCTCCAGCGCCGCGCGCACGCGGTCCTCGGGCACGAGGACGTTGCCGTGCACGTCCGTGACCGCGTGGAAGATGCCGAGGTCCGGCGTGTGGCTCCAGCGGGCGCCGTCGGCGCCGTGGCTCGGCTCCTCCGTGACCTCGTAGCGCAGGTGCGCCCAGCCGCGCAGCGCGGACGTCAGCCGCGCGCCCGTGCCCTGCACGCCCTGCCAGGAGAGCTCGGCGCGGAACATGCCGGGCGCCGCCGGCTGCTCCGTCCAGTCCATCGCGACGCGCGCACCGAGGACCCCGCCGGCCGCCCATTCCACGTGCGGGCAGAGCGCGCGGGGCGCTGAGTGCACGAAAAGGACGCCGCGGGTGATGGCACCGGCCATGTCGATCCTCCGCTCGGTCGAGGTGCGCCTTCCCCAACGTCCTCGATCGACGGCGACGACACGCTGTGTCGCGGCGTGCAGCACCAGCATGCCCGACGTTGGCCGCCAGGGCCAGCAGGATCGCCGTCGGGCGGGCGAACGGCGCGGGGCGCCGTCGGGCGGGCGAACGGTGCGGGGCGCCTCAGCCGAGCTGCTCGCGGATGGCGCGCATCGCCTTCTTCCGCTCGGCGCGCTCGAGGCGGTCCAGGAAGAGCATGCCGTCGAGGTGGTCGCACTCGTGCTGCAGGCAACGCGCCATGAGCTCGGTGCCCTCGACGACGACCTCGCGGCCGTCGAGGTCCTCCCCCACGACCCGCGCGTACCACGCCCGTCGCGTGGGGAACCACAGGCCCGGCACGGACAGGCAGCCCTCGTCGCCGTCCTGGTACTCGTCGGTGGAGACCTCGACGAGGCGGGGGTTGAGGACGTAGCCGATCTCGTCGTCGATGTTCCAGGAGAACGCGCGCAGCCCGACGCCGATCTGGTTGGCCGCGAGGCCGGCGCGGCCCTCGGCGTCGACGGTCTCGAGCAGGTCCTCGACCAGCGCCTTCACCCGGTCGTCGATCTCGCGGATCGGCTCGCAGGGGGTGCGCAGCACGGGGTCGCCGACGACGCGGATCTCACGCATGGCCATGCTGCCAATCCTTCCATGCGCGGCGCGCCGCCCGGACCGCCGCGCCCGACGGCGGGCCGGTCGCCGCCGGGCCCGACCGAGCCGATCAGGCGGGCGACCGGCGCGCAGAGTGGGCGCGCCGGACCTAGGCTCGTGAGCAGAGAGACGGACTTGCGGTCGCCGGCCACGCGACCGACCACGACGGAAGGGACGTGCTCCATGCGGACGAAGGCAGCTTTCCTCATCGGCGGTGCGATCGGCTACGTGCTCGGCACGCGCGCCGGGCGCGAGCAGTTCGAGAAGATCCGCGAGCAGGCCCAGAAGGTGTGGGAGGACCCGCGGGTCAAGAGCACGGTGTCCGACGTCGAGCAGCGCGCCAGCGCCCTGGTGAAGGAGAAGGCGCCGGAGATCAAGGAGAAGGTCACCGGCGCGGTGCGCCAGGCCACCGACACCGTGCGCTCGCGCGCCGGCGGCGACGGGGACGCCGGGTCGGGCACGGGATCCGACAGCTGACCCGCCCGGGCCCGCGGCGGCCGGGACGCGGGCGAGCGCGCGCGGCCCCGCCGCGATCGGCGAGACTGCCCCTGTGGAGATCGTGACGCTCGTCATCGGGGGCGTGCTCACCATCGGCGGGGCCGGTGCGCTCGTGGTCGCGTTCCGGCACGGCCAGGCGGGCCGCACGGAGGACGAGCGGCGCTGGTTCCGGGCCGCCGTCGGCGCGCTCGCCGTGGGCTCGCTCGCGTTCCTCGTGACGGTCGCGCAGTCGCTGTGACGGCGCGCGACTCACCGTCGCGCGCCGCCGGCGCGTCACAGGGCGCGGGTCAGAAGCACGCCCCGGCGACGTTGCCGCTGTTCGCGGCGGCGAACTCGGGGCTCATGCCCGGCTCGAGCACGCGGATGAGCACGACCATCTCCGGGGTGCCGGCCGGCAGCATCCCGTCCGCGTCGCCCTGGGTCTCGAAGACGAGCGTCCCGGCCTCGTCGGTGATCCACCAGACCTGCGAGACCGGACCCGCGTACGGGCCCTCGAGCGCCGGGTAGGCCGCCCGCAGCTCGGCCAGCGTCGACGTGACGTGGATGCCCTCGGGCGTGTGCGGGCTCGTGCCCATGACGTCGATGCGGTGCACGCCGCGGTCGTCGGCGTCGACGTAGAACGGCGTGGCGGGCTCACCCATGTAGTTGGTGTCCGTCGGGTACCCCTCGGCGAGCCACCGGGCCGGGTTCTCCGGGGTGCCCAGCTCGTCGCTCACGCAGGCCTCGGGGTCGAGCGCGATCATCTCCGCGCCCGGGTTGGACTCGGGCGGCACGCCCACGGTCAGGGGGCCGAGCCCGCTCGTCGTGATGACGAGGTCGGCGAGCGCCGGGTGCGGCTCGACGGTCGGCTCGGAGCTGGGCTCCTCGCTCGGCGTCGGCTCGGCGCTCGGCTCCTCGGTCTCCGGCGCGGACGTCTCGGGATCCGCGGGCGGGTCGTCGTCGCCGGTGCAGCCGGCGAGGCCGAGCGCCAGGACGGGGACGAGCAGAGGGACGACAAGGGCACGACGGGCACGCATGAGGACCTCCCTCGGTCGGGATGATCATGACAGCCCGTCACGATCCCGTGCCAGCGGCCACGCGGGTGGCCGGTGCGGCCGGGAGGTCAGCCCTCCGGGGCGAGCCGCTCCCGCGCGGACCGCAGGCGCACGGCGACGAGCACGGTCGTGAGCGTCACGCAGGTCGCGACGGTGTTGGGCACGACGAGCGCGAGGTCGCCCCGCGCGGCGCCGTAGGCGATCCACAGCACGAAGCCGGGCAGCAGCACGCCGAAGTAGCCGAGCGAGACGTCCTCGGCCGAGCGGGTGCGCAGCATGCGGCGGATCTGCAGGGCCGGGGAGACGGCCATCGCCACCCCCCAGGCGCCCGCGACGAGACCGAGCATGTCGACGGGAGCCACGTGTTCCTCCTTCGAGGCGCCCGGGGCGGCGTCGCGTCCACTCGTGGGTGTCCACCGGCGTGGGGGGCGCGCACGCGACCCTCGCAGGGTAACCCCGGCGGAGCGCCGTGCCGAGGGGGCGGACGTGGCAGGCCGGGGCGGGTGGGCCAGGCGGGGCTCGAACCCGCGACCGACGGATTATGAGTCCGCTGCTCTGACCTGCTGAGCTACTGGCCCCGGCCCGGCGACCCGGGCGCTGGCGCCAGGCTACCCGCGGCCCTGCGGCCGAGGTCGCGCCCCGCGCGCGGGCGGCGCGGCTAAGTTGGGCCCATGCCCCTCTTCCGTCGCTCTGCCCTGCCCGACGACGTCCGCGCCCGCCTCGGGGTGCGCGCCGGCGAGCGCGTGCTCGCCCACGCGCGCCTGACGGACGGGTGGGCCGCGGCGACGACGCACGCGCTCGTCGTCGTGCCCGACGACGGCCCCGAGCTCCGCCGGCCGTGGACCGACGTCACGGTCGCCCGGCTCGACGCGGAGGAGGCCGCGGTGGCCGTCGAGTGGGTGGACGGCAGCGAGACCCGCCTCGGCCTCGCCGACGAGCGCGCGCACGAGTTCCCGGCGGCCCTGCGGCAGTGCGTCGACTCGTCGGTCGTGCACCGCGAGCGGGTGGACCTGCCGGGCCGCCGGGTGGTGCAGGTGGTGCTGCGTCGCGACGGCGACGGGGCGCTCTTCACGCAGGTCATCGGCCCGGGCGGCGTGGACCTCGACGACCCCGGGACGGCGGCCGCCGTCGACGCCGCGGAGCAGCACGTGCGGGAGGCCGCGGGGCTCCTCTGACGGTCGGGAGCACCCTCGCGCATCGGGTAGCATTGCCGGGCGCACGATCCCGCGTAGCTCAATTGGCAGAGCATCCGACTGTTAATCGGACGGTTACTGGTTCGAGTCCAGTCGCGGGAGCCAGAGACACGGGCCCCTCACCTGCGGAGACGCAAGGTGAGGGGCCTTCGCTTTGGGGATCGTGCGACACACGTGCGACAGCGAGGGCCCCGGGAAGGGGCCAGACCTGCCATGAGCACCACCACGACGACCGCCCGCCCGCTCGTCGAGCGACCGCTGCGGGACCACTTCAAGGGTGACGGCCTGGTCACCAACGGCGACGGCACCATCAGCATCTACGGCTGGTGTGCGCCCTGGTGCGCCAGGGCCCTCTACGACGGCCTCGGCGACCATGGCCGCACCGTCGAGGACCACGGTCTGTGGTGCCAGACGACCGTCGGGCCGGCCGTCCCCGCGAGGTACCAGGACGGCACAGACGAGCGCCTCGGCCTGGAGCTCGTCCGTGCCTACGAGCACGGCGTCTACCCGGTGCCCCGCACCCTGCGGACGGAGATGGTCCGCCTCACCGTCGGCGCGTGGCAGGACGACGCCGACGAGCGGACCGAGCTCTACATGGAGCCCGCCGCCGCCCGATCGTTCGCCGCCGCGCTGCTCTACGCCGCAGACACCCTTGAGGGCATCGACCGACCCGTGCTCCGATCCGCCGAGGGGGCCCGATGATCGACGCCCTGTGCTGCGAGTGCGGGACCGTCCGCAAGGTCGCCGCGACCATCCGCACTGGCAACCTCGAGGACACCCGGGCCCTCAAGTGCGCCACCTGCGGCACCCGGACGACGCACGCCATCGTGTACAGCTACGCACCCGGGCACGACTGGCGCGAGGCACAGAACCGCCGGGCCGGGATGCCCGCCGCGAACGTGCTCGAGGCGACCGCCAGGGCCCTCGGCGTCACCGTCTACCACGTCGCCGAGCCCATGCACTCGCCAATCGTGATCGACGTCGAGCACATGACCATATGGGTCGGCCCCGACCTGACCGACGACTACGCGCCCAGGGCCGCCCGCTGGCTCGTCGAGCGGCTTGGAGAGCGCGACTAGCACCCGTTGGCGCAAGACGCCGCCCCTGGCCCCGGCCAGGGGCGGCGCCGGGCTGGGCGCCTAGCCAACCTTGTTCCGTAGCCGCTGTGCCCGCTGGCGCAGCACGGCCGCGCGCCCACCGACGTCCTCGGGCACAGGGGCCGGGTCCATGTCGAGGTCTCGTTCGTTGAGCGGGACCGTCGCCGCCGCGACCCGCGCGGGCATGCCGTCAAGTTCGTCGGCCTGCCTCGCGAGCAGGTCTGCGACCCACAGCTCGAAGCCGCCCGCCACCTCAACCGGCGGCATCTGCGAGTTGCCCACCCAGCCCTCGGGAGACGTTCGGGCGCAATCTGCCCGCAACCGCCCTGGCTGGGGCAGCGGGAACACGGGGTGGTGTGTGGAAAGAGCGCCGGGGGGAGAGAGGCGCTAACCCCGAAGGAGCGTCCCCCTTCCAGGCCAGGGCATTCCCCACCCTCGCGCCGCGCAGTGCAGTGCCCGACGGCCGCGCCCTCGCGAGAAGGGCAGCAGCGGTCGGGCTCGGGCGCGAGGCCCCTCGTTCAGAGGGTGCCGCGGCGGGCGCCTGGCCCAAGCGCCCAGCGACGCTCTGCGACGACGCCCCGGACAGCATCGAGGGGTGTGAGGGCGCCTCGGTGCTCCGTGGCGTAGGCGTAGCGAGCTGACCGCCATGCCTCGAACCTCGCCATGACGTCGGCGCCGGGCCAGTCCCGCGGTCGGAACCGTCGGAGCCGCAGCGGGACCTCGGCAGACTCGTTCGCGCGCCGCCTCATGCTGCACCTCCGCGCAGGGAGTACACGCCCCGGACGCCGCGGGAGGCCGGCAGGCTCGGTGCGTCCTCGGCCAGCGGGGGCACGCCAAGGGTGGCCAGCAGGCGGGCCAGGGCGAGACGCTGCTGACGCTCCTCGGCGATGGCCGGGTGCAGGCGCCGACCCTGGGAGGAGTCGATCATCAGGCCGTCGCGCGCGACCAGGTCGCGCAGCTCGGCGATCCGGTCCCGCACGCGGCAGGCTTCTTCGAGCTGGGCGGCCTCGTGCTCGGCCAACTCGTACTCGGCCACGACCGCGCGCCAGAGCCTCCTACCCGGCGCGGCGAGGCCCTTGGGTGTGTTCGCGCTCATCGGTTCTCCTTCGGGCGGGGCCCCTTCAGGGGCCGTCTGTTTCGGAAGCGGGGGGATATGCCGCTATCCCCCGGGGCCTGCGGTACCCCCTTGACCGGGGGGGTGCCCCCCCGAGGTCTGAGTCGACACGGGCCGCGCAGGTTGCCCGTTCGCGGAAATCGGCGATCTTGTTCATGCCGCGCACGTCGTCGCTGCGGTCCGGTGGCGCCCTAGCCGGGGTGTGGGCGCCACCGGACCGTTCAGGTCAGACCGTGGGAGCGGTGGCCTTGATCTCGGCGAGGACGGCCGCGTTGTGCTCCTTGGCGGCCTTGGTCGCGGCAGTGTTGGCGGCCTTCTGGACGATCCGGGCGACGGTGGCGGTGTAGTCGGTCTCCCCGAACCCCCGGGCCAGGCTCATCTCGGGGTCCTTGGGGTGCTTCATGAAGCGGTGGAGCTCCTCGTCGCCCATCGCGTCAGGCTCGCGCCGCCAGTCGAGGCCCAGGGCTTCGGCGACCGCGTTGATCTCGTCGTTGATCTGGGCGAGCCGCGTCGCGCCCTTGACGGGGCGCGGCGGTGTCGGGTCGCCCTTCCCCTGGACGAGGGCCAGGGCGTCCCACCAGGTCATGCGGGGGTGCACGAGGGGCTCCCCGGGGTCGTTGAGCTTGCGGATGTGCCCCAGCTCGACGTTCCAGGCGGCGACCTGTGCGGACAGGGCCTTGTAGCGGTCCATGGCTCGCTTGTGGAGCCACCGGGCGGCTCGGGCGCGCTCGGCGTGCAGGATCGCGACCTTGGTCTGGTACTCGATCCACCCCTGCTCGGGCCGCCCGTCGAGGACGGCGGTTCGCAGGGCGTCCTTGGCGGCCGCGAGCTCGCCGCGATAGGTCCGCTCGAACTCGGCCAGGCGCTGCTCCTCGATGGTGTCGCGGTGGGCCTCGTAGGCGCGCTGGGCGCGGTCCTCGGCCTCACGGCGGGCGTCCACTGCCGCCTGGAGCTTGGCGCGCGCCTCGGCGGCCTGCTCGGCGGCTGCGGCGGCCGCACGCTCCAGAGCGGTCAGGTCATCGGTCTTGGTCGTCGTGCTCATGTGATCTCCAATGGTCGGGCGCCGGCCGGATGGCTGGCGACGGGTGCGGTCGTGCCGGGTCGGATGGGGCTGCTGGTCATGTCGCTCCCGCCTGGAGAGCACTGAGGCCGATGCCCCAGGTGTGTGCGGGGGCGGTGGCCGCCTGGAGGGCGCGCTGCGCCGGGGTGGCCGCCAGGAACTGCTCGATGCGGTCGAGGGTGAACAGGCGGTCCACGCCGGCCGCGCCGAAGTGGCGGCCCTGGGCGCGGGGGGCGTCGTCCAGTAGCGACTCGACGTGCTCGACGGGCAGCCCGCGCGGGTCGATGACGTACTGCATGGCGCAGCCGGGCAGGTCCAGGGTGGCCATCAGCCGGTCCGGGGGCGCGGTGAGGGTCCACACGTCGCCGTGGTAGAGGCCGCCGTTGGTGGCGTAGAAGCGGGCTTCGTCGAGGTCGTCGGTCCACATCCACCCGTCGGCGCGTTCGGGGATCGCCCCGCGGTACAGGCGAACGGGCTCGGCGGGGCGCTCGGCAGGGTGACCGAAGCGGTCGTTGTCGTGGTGTGTGAAGCCGACGATGTCGAACAGCTCACGCCAGGCGTCGGGGCCGATGCGGTCCTCGGGGGCCGACTGGAGCATTTCCCAGCACAGGGCGATCGTGGGCGTGAAGACCGCGCGCAGGTCGATGGCGAGCTCGGGCGTGGCGCCGCCCGTGTGCCAGTGCCGGATCAGCTCGACGGTGCGCCCGCCGGTCTCGTGCTCGTCGATGAGGTAGCCGAGGAGCGTGTGCGCCTGGGCGAGCTGCACCAGCCGGTCCGGGGTCAGGCCCAGGCGGTCCAGGTGGGCGCCGACCGGACGCGGGCGGGGCCTCTTGCCGCGGGTGTACGGGGCGAACCCCGGGTGCATCGCCTCGTCGTAACCCATGCCCCACACGCGCTCGAGGCGCCTGGTGATCGACGCCTGCCAGGCGTGGGCGTCGGCGGTCGCCGGTTCCTGGTGGAACACGGGCCCGAGGCGATCCTCGAGCACCTCGAGCAACTCGGTGGCCACCCCGCGGCGCCGGTGCTGTGGGTGCGTCCAGATCCACACGAGCACGTGCCGGCCACGGAAGGTGGCCCTGTGCAGGCCAGCAGCGCCCACGAGCACGTCACCGTTGTGCGCCGTCACGGGGAGCATGAGGCGACGGCCGTGCGCCCGCAGGGGGCACACGTCGCGGTTGAACGCGGCCACGGCCTCGAGCACGTCGCGGTAGTCGGCCTCGTCGTCGACGCGGATGGTCAGGTCGTTGGTCACGCCGACACCTCCTGGTCCGCGGCGAGGACGCGCCAGGGGCGGTCGAGGATGAGGGGCGAGGCGAGGCCGCGACGGACCAGCCCCGCCGCGAGCGTCTCGGTGCTCGGGGTGCGGACCGCGGCGCGGATGCGGGCCTCGGCCGCGGCGAGGCGCTTGCGCCGCCCGAGGTCATGGGCCTGACCGCGAGGACGGTGGTGGCGCTTCATCGGCCCGCCTCCCGCCGCAGCTCGACGGCGCCGCACTCGCGGCAGCGAGCGATCGTCAGGCCGGGGACGGACCCGGACCGCTCGAGGTCCCAGCCGGGCTCGGTGCACCCCGGTCGGTGTGTGGTGGCTCGTTCGGGCATCTCAGCCCGCCTTCCTGGCGCTCGCGCGCCGCTCGAGGTCGGTGAGGCCGCCGTACACGCCGGCCTCCTTGGGGAACGCCAGGCCGTAGGCCCGGCACTGGTCGAGGGCCGGGCAGCGCTCGCACAGGCGCGCGCCGTAGGCCTGCTCGTCCGGGCGGTCGGACGTCCACCCGGCGTCGGGCTGCACCCGGCACGGGACGGCGCGGCCGGCGGCGTCGTGGGCGTCGAGAAGGTCCAGCAGCGCACGGCGGGCCGCGGCGCGGTCGGCGTTCATGGGGCCACCTCGCACCCGATGTGGACGCTCTCCCCTGCCTTGATAAGCCACGGGTCGAGCGCCTCGCCGCAGGCTGCACACCGACCCTCCCGCCCGTTGGCGGATTCGGCCGCTACATCCGCTACACCGCTACGCGGGGCGGGCGTCTGTAGCGGTGTAGCGCTTGTAGCGCTTGCCGCGGGTGACGGGGGCAGGTACCTGGCCCAGGCGTCCGCGAGGTCGGACGCCTCATAGCCCTTGACCACACCCGCACCCGTGCGGAGGTTCTTCGGGCCCACCCCGTACTTGGCGAGCCTGCGCGCCAGACCCCGCGCGTCCAGTGCCTTGCCCCGGATGTCACCCCAGGGCGACTCGTCCATCTCGATCAGGTGGTCGAGGATCGTCTCCGTGGGCAGGCGGTCCGCCCCGAGCGTGGTGAACACCTCGCGCAGGTCGCGCAGCAACAGGACACCGATCGTCGGTGCCCGCTCCTGCGAGCGCGCCACGAGGGCCACGGCCGCCCCTCGCGCGCGCTGCGGCCACGCGCCACCCGCGAGCTCGGCGATGGCCAGCAGGGGCTCCCACACGTCGGCGGCGCGGTCCTCGACACCGTCCGGCATCTCCGGCCATGTCTGACCCGCGAGATGCCTGACGGCGTTGGACCACTCGGCCAGGCGCGCCCCTAGTGCCTCACCCTCGGGGCCGCATGTGCGCAGCCGCCACGGCTCGACGGACTCCCCTGGCGCCCGGCGTCGCATCCGCACGACGACGGACCTGGACATGATCGTGTCCGGCAGGTCGTCGAGCCCTGCGAGGGCAACGGCGGCGTAGGCGGGCAGCTCCTCGGTGAGCACCTCCTTACCGCGGATGACGCACCGGCCAGCCATGGCGCCGCGCCGGTGGCCGGCGTTGAGCAGTCCGCGTAGCTCCTCGTTGTCCTTCGCCTTGGGGCCGAACACGGTGTCGATCTCGTCGAACAGGATCGTCGGCGGCCCGTCTGGGTCGGACACCTTGCGGAACAGGTAGGCAGGGGTGGCGTTGACCGCGTGCACCGGCCGCGGCACCAGCGGCTCGGTGACCTCGAGCGCCCTCGACTTGCCGGAGCCGGGCTCGGGCGACAGGAACGCGATGCGCGGCGTGGACTCCCAGGCCTCCATGAACCAGGTGTGCGCGATCCACAGGACGTGGGCGACGCGCTCGTGCTCACCGGGGTAGACGACGAACCGGGCCAAGAACCGCTCGACGTCGCGCAGGATCGCCCACCCGTGATCGCGTGCGTCCGCTACATCCGCTACAGCGCTACGGATCGCCTCGCTCGTGCCCGGCACGGCGACACGCGGCCACTCGACGGGGGCGCTCATGACGCCACCGGCCAGATGCCGCGCTCGCGCAGGATGCGCCGCTGTCGCTCGGCACGTGCGGGGTCACCCCGGCGCTCGCAGAGCTCGGCGAACGGCACCCCGGCGACCGTCGACGCGAGGTTGCGCTCGATCTCCTCGTTGAGCGCGACCATGCGGACGTAATGCGCGGCCAGGTCCTCGATCGCCTGGGCGTAGGTCCGCCCCTCACGGTCCATCCGCTCGAGGTAGCCCGTCTCATAGCCGGCCATGAACGCCGCGCGCTCGCGCAGGCTCATGGTGGCCAGGTCGAGCGCTACCGCCTCCACGGAGCGGCACGGGATACTGGGCTCAGGCCCGCCAGCCTTGATCTGTGCCCCGCCCTCGGATGCCGCTCCGGGGGCGGCGGCGTGTTCAGCCGCCCTCACGCGGCGTCACCACGCTGGACAGCGGGGATCGGGCTGAGCAGGACGCGGTCGCACTCGGCGAGGTCGACCTTCACCAGGCGCGGCCCCACGCGATAGCCGGTCAGGCGACCGGCGGCGATGTAGCGGCGGATGGTCTTGGTGCTGACGTCGAACCGCTTGGCGGCATCGTCGAGACTCGCCAGACGCAAAGTCGACGTCGTCTTGGAGTGAGGCATAGCGCGCTCCAGGGGGCGTGATCCGCCTCGCCTGATGAGCGAGCTCGCTGCGCTGGAAGTAACCCCGCCAGCGCCCAGGGGAACTATGTCCCTCTTAGGTTACTCGTGACACGTCAAGTCCCAAACCTCCGACACGCGACACCTCGACGATCAGCTCGTGCAGCCGAGCCGAGTCGATGCGGGGGGTCGCAGGGCAGCGGGGGCATCGGAACGTGTACGCCGTGCGGCTCGCCCACACCGGCCGCCCTGACCATGGGAGGGCCATGCCTGGGTCCGCTGCACGCTCAGGTGGCGCAATCGTCCTCCAGTGGTCGGCGTCGGGGAACGCCCGCGGAGTTGATCCGGGCGAGCTATCCACGCTGCGCCACACGATCCAGGTAGTCAGGCGAGTCTTCCGGTGCTCACCGGCCCCTGTGCAGACTATTGGTACCACGGCTTCTGCGATCCATCGGCGCCCGTCGGGCCCGTCAACAATCGCGCCCGGTGCGATGCGAGACCTCGTCATGACTGCGCCCCGTTGGCCAGTAGCGACATGGCTGCGGCGATTTGCGCGTCGCGCCCTTTGGCGGCGTGCTGGTAGCGCATCGCAGCCTGCGGGGTCGAGTGGCCGAGCCGCGCCATGAGCTCGGCGAGCGTGGCGCCGGTTTGTGCTGCGAGCACCGCCCCGGTGTGTCGCAGCGCGTGCGGCGTGAGGTCCGGCCTCCCGGCGGCGACCTTGGCGCGGTTCCAGTGCCAGAGGAACGACGAGTGCGCCAGGTGCCCCCCGTCCTGGGCGGGGAACAGCAGGCCGTCATGCCCCCATGCGGCGTGTGCCGCGAGGTGTTCCCGCACGGACGGGAGCAGGTGGGGCGGGATCGCGACGTCGCGCTCGCCGGCATCGGACTTGGTCGGCCCGACGACAAGCTCGCCGCCGACACGGACGACGCCACGGCGCACGTGCAGGACACCCTTGCGCAGGTCGACGTCCTTGCGGCGCAGCTCGGCGGCCTCGCCGTAGCGCAGGGCGCACCAGGCCATCAGCTGCACCATGAGACGCAGGCGGTCGGGCATCGCCGCCGTGAGGGCCTCGAGCTCGTCGAAGGTCGCCACCTCGACCTTGCGGACGGTCCGCGCCCGCCCGGCACCCTCGACCTTGCAGGGGTTGCGGATCGCACCCTTGGTGCGCCGCTCGGCGTCGATGTAGAGCGTGCGCAGCAGCGAGTAGGCGTGCTCGCGCAGCGTGGCGCCGGTCTGAGAGGCGAGGTCGGCGTACCACTCCTCGACGTCCTCCTCGGTGACCGATGCGAGCGGCCGTTGCCCGAACGCCGGGATGATGAACCGCTCGAGGATGCGGCGGTAGTGCGCGGCGGTGGTCGGCCTGAGTGGGCGCCTGCGGCGCTCCTGTGCCCTCCCAAGCCATGCTTCGGCGTGCTCGGCGACGGTGGCGGCCCGGGTGCCGGTGCGCCGCGCGCGCTCCTTGGGTGGGGCCCAGGCGCCATCCGAGATCAGGCGGCGTTCGGCGGCCAGCCAGGCCTCGGCGTCGCTCTGGGCCTCGAAGGTGTCCGGGGCGGCGTACCGGGCGCCGTCTGGGCCGACGTAGGAGGCCTGGTAGCGCTTCGACGGGAGGCGACGCACGTACCCGAACCCTCGCCTGCGTCGCGCCATGGGGCCACCTCCGTGCTGTCTGCGTGCGATATCAGTGTACGCGCATGTCCTCTTGTGTCCACGCATGACACTCGTTACTGTGTGCCGTATTCGCAGGTGAGAGGCGCGAAGTGGCTGGTCGCTCCACTCACGGGATGACCGTCTCGTGATTGGTTCGAGTCCAGTCGCGGGAGCCAGACAGCATCACCGCAGGTCAGGCCCCGCCCCGGCGGGGCCTTCGCCGTTGTGGGGCCGGCGCGCTCCCGGCGGCCGGCGAGGGGCTCTCAGGCCCCGGCCGACCGGGCCTGCCGGGCGAACAGCCCCTCGGTCCGGGCGAGCGCGGCGGCGCCCGCGAGCGCGGCCCCCTCGCCGCACGCGCCGACGAGCACGTCCGTCGCCCGGGCAATCGTCGGCGGCGCGTAGCGCTGCACGCCGTCGCGCACGCCCTGGGCCACGACGTCGCTCGCGGCGCCCAGCCCGCCGTCGACCACGATCGCGTCGGGGTTGACGAACACGACGGCGTCGGCGAGCCGCCGCCCGAGCGCGTGCCCGAAGCCCAGCAGCGCGCGCACCACGTCCTGGTCGTCGTCCGCGGCGGCGCGCGCGACGTCGGCGAGCGTGAACGGCCGCTCGTGGGCCTCCGCGAGCGCGCCGAGGAGCGCGGGCACGCTGCGGCTCTGCCAGAAGCAGCCGCGCGCCCCGCAGTGGCACAGGGGCCCCTCGTCGGACTGGTGCAGGTGACCGATCTCCCCCGCGAGGCCGCCGCGGCCCCGGTGGAGCCGGCCCCGGATGACGAGCCCCGCGCCCGTGCCGTGGGCGAGGCTCACGTGCAGGACGGTGTCGTACCCCGCGCCCGCGCCGAGGACCGCCTCGCCGAGCGCGGCGAGGTTCGCGTCGTTCTCGCTGTAGACGGGGCGGCCGAGGTGCTCGGCGAGCCGGTCGACGGGCGAGCCGCCGTCCCACGTGCGGAACCGGCGCAGGTGCCCGCTCGGCGGCGCGGCGGTGCGCCCCCTGCCGTCCGCCGCGAACTCCGAGGGTCCGGGCAGCCCGACGACGGCCATCGAGAGCCCGTCCGCCGTCACCCCCGCCTCGGCGACCGCCCGGTCGAGGGCCTCGAGCGCGGGCCCCGCGCGCCGTCCCTCCCCGGTGGCCTCGAGCGGCTCCGCCTCACGCGAGCCCAGCACGCGCCCGTTCGGCGCGACGACCCCGACGACGGTCCCGTGCGCCGTCGCGATGACGACGGCGAGCGGGCCGGGCGGGCGGGCGACGGACCACTCGTGCGAGGGCCGGCCCCGACCGCGGGGCCCCGGCTCGTGCTGGTCGACCTCCCCGGCGGCGGCGAGCCGGCGGAGCGCCTGGATGACGGTGCTGCGGGGGATGCCCGTCCGGGCGCTGATCTCGGCGGCCGTGAGGCGGCCGCCGTCGGCCAGCTCCGCGAGGACGGCACGTGGCGCCGAGCCCGCCACGGCGCGGGGGATGCTCATGGCCGCTGAGCGTATCGGCGGCGCCACATTAAAAGCAATACCAACAATATTCGTGGTCAGAGATACCTCCTTTAGCAGTATTGACGGGCGCGGCCGGGGTCCGTACTGTCACCGTTGTCGCAGCCGGCCGCCGACGTGTCGGTCGGCCGCCGGGTCGCCCCCAGGGCGACCGGGCGGAGCCACGACACCGGACGGCGGCGCCGCGCCCGGGACCCGGGTGCCGGCAGGGGTGCCCCTCCCCTGCCGGCACCCGCGCCAACCCCTGCACGCCGGGACGCCCGCCAGGGCGCGCACGCGCGGGTGCCCCGCGGGCGCGCACGCGGCAGCAGTCGGCCGACGACGACGCCGGCGACGACGCCGACCAGCGCGCGGACCTACTGCGCGAGGACGACGTTCCCCTCGCCGTCGGACACCGCGAACGAGCGCGTGGCGAGGTCCGCCTCGAGCAGCGCCGTCGCGCCGCCCTCCCCGGTCCACCGCCAGGCCAGCCGGCCGGGCGGCGCGGGCAGGATCTCGAGCCGCGCGTCGAAGCCGAACGCGGGCGAGGCGTGCCGGAAGCGCAGCAGCGTGAGCTGGTCGCGGACCACCGGCCACGCGAGGCGGCGCCCGACCTCCTCCGCGGCCAGGTTCGTGCGGTTGATCTCCTTGTGGCCGCCCACACCCGCGCGGGCGACGGCCTCGTGGTCGTTCGTGCCGGCGAAGAGGTCGAGGTACCAGACCTGCGGGCGGCCGGGCATGAACAGGTGGATCGCCCGGGCGAGGAGCAGGGACCTGTCGTCCGCGCCCAGCGCGCTGTGGTACGTGGCGTTGACCTGGTAGTACGTCTCCCGCTGCCCGTGCAGGTTCTTCACGTGCCCGCCGCGCTCGACGACCGTCCCGACGAGGGCCTCGATCCGCTCGGTGGGCACCAGGCCCTCGAGGTCGAGGAGCGGGATGCCGTCGTGGCAGCCGAGCATGGTGACCGTGCGGATCCCCCGCTCGACGACCTCCCCGGCCCAGCGCTCCAGCGTGCTCGCGTCGGCCCGCTCGAACGCGTCGAGGATGAGCCCGGGCAGGAAGAAGTCGTAGGTGAGGTAGCCCTCCCGGGCGATGCGCTCGTGCACCCCCTCGGCATACGTCGCGTGGATCTCGGGCAGCAGCGACAGGCCGAGGCCGTCGGCGATCCCGCGGAGCCGGCCGAGCACCTCCCAGGTCTCCGGCTCGTTGAGGAAGTTGCGCCGACCGGGGACCTTCGAGGCGTACGCGAACGCGTCGAGCCGCACGATCGACGCCCCGTACCCGGCGAGCGTGCGCAGCGTCTCCTCGTAGAAGTCCCAGACGAGGGGCGACCGGACGTTCACGTCCATCTGGCCGAGGTACCGCCGCCGGTCCGCGAGGAGGCGGGTCACCGGCTCGCGGTAGCGCTCGTAGGCGCCCCACTCGATCTCGCGCGGGGCCCGTCCGGTGTCGAGCGCCGCGTTGACCAGCGCGGCCACCTCCCGGGCGGTGCCGTACTGGATCGGCATCTCCGCCATGAGGTCCTGCGGGTCCAGCCGCGGGTAGACGACCTCCTGGTAGAAGGTGTTCCAGTAGGGCACGTCCCGGCCGTCCGGGAACCGCACCATGAGGATGGGCAGCCCGGGCTTGCGGAAGAACATCGGGGCGAGCAGCTCCGGGTCGGGCTGGACGTACCCCTCGTCGGTCATCTCGCCGTGGCCCGCCCAGAAGCGGTTCCAGTCGACGAAGAAGTCGCGGTAGGGCGACGCGTCGCCGCGCCGCAGCAGGTCCTGGAACTGCGGCGACAGCACCGAGCAGTGGTTGAGCACCACGTCGAGCTTGAGGTCGAGCCCGAGGTCGCGCAGCGCCGCCAGGTCGTCGTGCGTCGCGAGGCGCTCGTCCAGCCCGTAGTCGATGACGGAGAACCCGCGGTCGAGGTCGGTGTGGAATAGGCTCGGCAGCACGTACACCGCGTCGAACACGCCGGCGAGCTCGGGCCGGGCCAGCAGGCTCACCGCGCCCGCCAGCCGTCCCCCGACGCTGTCCGGGTACAGGTTGAGCATCGGGCGCGCGGAGGCGGGGCCGTCAGCCACGACCGCCTCCCGCGAGAAGCTCGGCGTACCGCTCGTGGCTCAGGCGCTCCCCGTCCGGGGTCATGATGATCCGCGCGGCGGCGGCCCGGCGCTCGAGCAGCTCCTGCTCCACCTCGAGCACCATCGTCGTGAACGGGCTGTCCGGCGCGCGGTCGCGGGCCCGGGCGCGCCGGTGCTCGAGCGTGGCCTCGGGCGTGCTGTGCAGCAGCACCGGCACGTCGACGCCGACGAGGTGCTCGCTGTTCCCGTGCGTCCACTCGACCACGAGGACGTCGACGCCGGTGAGGTCCACGAGCTCGTACCAGAGGTCGGCCGGGCCGCGCCCCATGCGGCGCAGGTGGAGCGCGGGCGCCCCCGCCTTGAAGCGGGCCACGATGTCGGACAGGTGCTCGAAGTCGATCTCCGCCGGGCTGCCGAGGTAGCCGCGCAGGCCCTCGCGCCCCGCGCGCTGGTAGGCCGCCAGCCAGGGGTGCTCGACGGCGGCGGCCGGGTCGGCGTCCACCTCCGCCGCCTGCAGCCGGCGCAGGACGACGGCCCGCTCGGCGTCGTACGCGTCCTCGGCGAGCAGGCCGCGGACGCCGGCCTCCCGGAAGATGCGCAGGCGCTCGGCGTCGTTCTGGCTGGGGATCCGGCGCGGGTAGTTGTCGCCCGAGAGCGTGTAGCAGCCGACGCCGACCGTCCCGAGCAGGTAGGAGACCACCGACGCGACCTCGGACTTGCCCACGCCCGAGCCGCCGCACACCGCGACGACGGCCCGCGACGCCTCGCTCGCCCGCACCACCGGCACGAGCTCGCCGACGAGCATCGGCACCAGCGCCTGGGCGCGGCGCACGTGCTCCTCGCGGATCGTGACCCGGTCCCCCGGCATGTCGCCGGTGGGGATGTCGTCCGGCACCGGGACGGGCGTCCAGGGCAGGGCCGCCTCGAGCGCGTCGAGGACACTCATCGGGCACCTCCCGCGGGCAGGCGCGCGATCAGGCGCCGCAGCCAGCGTACGCGCGCGGCCCGCGCGTCGGCGGAGATCGGCGCGTCGGGCGCGAAGTGGTCGAACCCGTGGAAGCCGCCCGGCCACACGTGCAGCTCGGCGTCGCCGCCGCACGCCCAGATCCGGCGGGCCAGGTCCACGGCCTCGTCGCGGAACGTCTCCGCCGACCCGACGTCGACGAACGTCGGCGGCAGGCCCCGCAGGTCGGCCGCGCGCGCGGGCGCCGCGTACGGCGGGACGTCCGGCTCCCCCACGAGGTCGCCGAGGTAGGCGCGCCACGCGGTCGCGTTCGCCGTCCGGTCCCATGCCCCGTACCCGGCCATCTGGGCGCCCGACGCCGAGTCGTTGCGGTCGTCGAGCATCGGGCAGACGAGCATCTGCCCGGCGGGCCGCGGCCCGCCGTCGTCGCGCGCGCGCAGGGCGAGCGCGGCGGCCAGCCCGCCGCCCGCGCTGACGCCCTCGAGCACGACGGCGTCGGCCCGCAGGCCCAGCGCGCGCCCCTCGGTCACGACCCAGCGGAGCGCGGCCCGCGCGTCGTCGAGCGCCGCGGGGTACGGGTGCTCGGGCGCCAGCCGGTAGTCCACCGAGACCACCGCGCAGCCGGTCTGCCGGGCCAGGCCGAGGAGGGGCACGACGTCGTCCCACATCGACCCGGCCACGAGCCCCCCGCCGTGCAGGTGGAGCAGGCACGGCACCGGGCCGGGCTCCGCCGTCGGGCGCAGGACGGCCACCTCGACGGGCGGCCCGCCGGCGGCGCCCGGCACGGTGTGCACGGACGTGCGGAAGGCGGGCGAGGCGGCCGCGACGACGTCGTCCCGCGAGGCGGCGCGCTCACGCAGCGGCCGGATCTCCTCCGGCCGCAGGGACACGACCACCTCGGCGGACCGCGCCTCGAGCGCGGCCGCCAGGTCGGGGTCGAACGGGGGTCGGTCCACTCCTCACCCCTTGAGCGAGCCCTGCAGGAGGGCGCTGACGAACTGCCGCTGGAAGAGGAGGAACACCAGCAGCGTCGGCGTCAGGATGAGCAGCGACCCGGCGCACAGCAGCGGGATGTCGGTCCCCCACTGGCCCTGGAACGCGCCGAGCGCGCCCGCCATCGTCCGTTGCAGCGGGTCGGAGACGAGCACGACGGCGATGAGGAACTGGTTCCACGTCCACAGGAAGAGCAGGATCGCCAGCGACGAGAGCGCGGGCATCGACAGCGGGACGTGCACGCGCCAGAACAGCTGCCACGTGTTCGCGCCGTCGATGCGGGCGGCCTCGGAGATGTCCTCCGGCATGTTGACGAAGTGCGCCCGCATCCAGAACACCGCGAACGGCATGTACAGGCCGATGAGCGGCAGGATGATCGCCCACCGGGTGTTGAGCAGGCCGTAGTCGCGCATCTGGTAGTACAGCGGCACGATGACGCCCTCGCGGGGCAGCGTCAGGCCGAGCACGAACGCCACGAAGACCAGCCGCGCGCCCCACGGCCGCAGGTGGCCGAGCGCGAACCCGGCGAACGTCGCGATGACGAGCGACACGGGGACGACCGCGATCTCGATGAGCACGCTCGACCAGAGGAGCTGACCCATCTTCGCGACGTTGAACGCGGAGACGAAGTTCTCCCAGTGCGGCGTCTCGGGCCACTGGAGCCCGGGCGGGTACGTCCCGGCGGGGTGCAGCGCCGTCACGAACAGGCTGACGAACGGCAGGATCGTGACGGCCATGAGCAGGACGAGGAGGGTGCGGCCGACCCACACCTCCCGGCGCGCGACGATCACGAGTCACCTTCCCGGTTGAGCCGCTGCAGCGGGAGGACCACGCCGAGCACGAGCACCATGAGGACGACGGCGAGAGCGGACGCGAGGCCCACCTCCCGGCTGAAGAACGCGAGCCGGTAGATCGCCAGGCCGGGCACCAGCGTCTGGTTGCCCGGGCCGCCCTGCGTGGAGATGTAGATGATGTCGAAGCTGGCCAGGGCGGCGATCACCGTGACGGTGATGCACACGCTGATCTCCTGGCGCAGGCTCGGCAGCGTGATGGCGAAGAACTCGCGGACCGGGCCCGCGCCGTCGATCCGGGCCGCCTCGTAGAGGGCCGGGTCGATCTTCGTCATGCCGGCGAGCAGCAGGAGCATGCACAGGCCGAAGTGGACCCAGGCGCCGATGACGCCGACGGCGGGCAGCGCGGACCCGAAGTCGCCGAGCCACGCGCGGGTCACCCGGTCGAGACCGATGATCCGCAGGACCTGGTTGACGGTCCCGTTCGACGCGTAGAGCCAGGTCCACATGATGCCCGCGGCGACGAGCGGGATGATCTGCGGCAGGAAGAGGACCGTCCGGGACACCAGGGCGAGCCGGCTCGTGGCGAAGCTGCGGATGGTGTTCGCCGTGAACAGCCCGAGCGCCACCGGGATGATGCTGAAGTACACGATCAGCTCGAAGGCGTTGACGATCGAGCCGTACAGCTCGGAGTTCTGGAAGACCTGGACGTAGTTGTCCAGGCCCACCCACGTGGACTGGGTCACGCCGTCCCAGTCGTAGAACGAGAACTGCACGGACTGCGCCATCGGGCGCAGCACGAACAGCACGTATGCGATCCCGGCCGGGGCCACGAGGAGCCAGGCGAGCCCGTCCCGGCGCAGGCGCCGCGCCCTGCGGGCGCGGCGCCTGCTCTCCGGGCTACCGGGAGCCGGGGACATCACCTCGCGGAGACCCGACGTCGGTCCGGTCTGCCGCTGGGGCATGGATCAGCCGACCTCGCGCTCGTACTCGGCCTGGACGGCCTCGAGCAGGGAGACCGGGTCGATCTCGCCGGCGACGAGCTTCTGCAGGTTCGGCGTCCAGCCCTCGGCGTACACGGTGCCGGTGGCGTTGGCGATGAAGTCCATCGCGCCGTCCTGCTCACCGATGGCGGCGCCGGCCGCCAGCGTCTCGGCGGTCACGCTGCCCTCGGCGATCGGCGGCATGTAGGCGTCCGCCGGGCCCATCGGGTGGGACCCGCCGACCTCGACGGCGATGGTGCGCGCCGTCTCGTCGGTGGCCACCCAGTTGAGGAAGAAGGCCGCGCAGTCGGGGTTCGCCGCGTACGCCGAGATGCCGTACGTCAGCGGGGCCGACATCGCACCGAACGAGCCGCCCTCCTCGAGCGGGGGCATGAGGAAGAAGCCGACGTTGCCGGCCATCTGGTTGTCGAGGTTCCCCGACTCCCAGTCGCCGTTGAAGATGAAGACGCTGTCGCCCTCGATGAACCGGCTCATCATCATCGCGTAGTCCATCGAGTTGACGTCGTCGGCGAAGTAGCCGGCCTCGACCCAGCGCTGCAGGTGCTCGGTCGCCGCGATGTTGCTCTCGGTGACGATCGTCGCGCCGGGCGCCTGGTAGATCCAGTCGTTGATCTCGCTCGTGTCACCGTAGGAGGCCATGAGGGCCTGCAGCGGGAACGCGAGGCCACCCGTCGCGCCGCCGTTGAACTGCGCGAGCGGCGTCAGGCCGGCGTCCTTCGCGGCCTGCAGGTAGCCGTCGAGCTCGGCGACGGTCTTCGGCGGCTCGGTCATCCCGATCTGCGCGGCGAGCTCCTTGTTGTAGAAGACGCCGGTCATCGAGAAGTTGAGGCCCATGGCGTAGAGCGGGCCGTCGCCGCGGCGCCCGTTCTCGTCCACGCGCATCTGCTCGAGCTGCGAGGCCGGCCACTCGTCCCAGCCGAACGCCTCGGCATACGGGTCGAGGTTGAGCAGGAGGCCGTCCTTCGCCAGCTCGGACATCTGCGGCAGGCGCATGAGGTCCGGCGGGTCGTCCACGAGGACGCGCGGCGCGCTCTGCGTCAGCACGGCGAACTGGTCCTCACGGATGTCGAACGACACGTTCGGGTACTGCTTCTCGAACTCCGCCGCGAGCTCGCTCGGCAGCGGGAAGCCCGTCTCGAAGTACGCCTTGAGCGTGACCGGCTCCGTGCCGCAGTCGGGCGTGGCCGACTCGGACGGCGCGCTCGCGTCGGGCGTCTCCGACTCCTCCGGGGTGCTGCTCCCCGGGCTGCTGCAGCCGGCCAGTGCGAGGGCACCCGCGACCAGCGTGGCGGTCAGCGCGGCGCGCTGAACTGATCTACCAGATCGAGACACCAGCGTCTCCCTTCATCGTCGAACGGAAGGCCGGGCGCCCCTTGCCCGTGCTTGCTAAATCGTCTTAGCACGGGCAGTCTTGCCAGTGCGCCTCGGGCATGTCAAGCCGCTGCGGGCGATGAGCGGACTTCCGTGACCGGATCGTCACCACCGCCGGTGCCCGGGCGGGCCCTACGATGTCGCCCCGACAGGAGGATCACGTGGGTCGCAGGAGGGTCACCCTCGCCGACGTCGCCTCGGCGGCGGGCGTCTCGCCGACGACGGCCTCCCTCGTGCTGTCCGGGCGCGGCGAGGAGCTGCGCATCTCGGCCACCGTCCAGCAGCGCGTCAAGGACGTCGCCGCAGACCTCGGCTACCGCCCCAACATCCTCTCGGTCGGGCTGCGCAAGGGCTCCGGGCTGGCGCTGGGCTTCGTCTCCGACACCGTCGCGACGTCGCTCCTCGCCGGGGACATGATCAAGGGCGCGCTGGAGGCGGCGCACGAGCGCGGCCTCATGCTGTTCATCGGTGAGACCGAGGGCGACCCCGCCGTCGAGCGCCGGCTCATCGACGCGCTGCTCGACCGGCAGGTCGACGGCGTCATCCTCGCCTCGATGTTCACGCAGACGCGCCCGCTCCCCGAGGGCCTGGACCACGCGCCCGCGGTCCTGCTCAACGCGCTCGCCGACATGCCCCGCCCCCGGATCCCGAGCGTCGTCCCCGACGAGCTCGAGGCGGGCCGGGCGGCGGCGCGCCTGCTCGTCGAGGCCGGCCACCGCGAGATCCACCTCATCGGCGCCGGCCCGGGCCCCGACGACACGCCGCCGGGGACCGTCGCCGGCCGCGAGCGCCTCCAGGGCATCCTCGAGGTCCTCGGCGAGGCCGGCCTGCGCCCCGCGAGCGGTCACGTGCACCCCGACTGGCTGCCGCCGTTCGGCTGTGAGACGACCCGGCGCATCCTCGACAGCGGCCGGCGGGGCACGGCGATCATCACCTTCAACGACCGCCTCGCGTTCGGCGCGTACCAGGCGATCCACGAGGCCGGCCTGACGGTCCCCGGCGACGTCTCGATCGTCTCCTTCGACGACGCCCCCCTCGCCGACTGGCTGCGGCCGGGGCTGACGACGTTCGCGATCCCCCACTACGAGCTCGGCCGCCGCTCCGTCGAGCTCGTCCTCGAGGCCATCTCCGGCCGGGACGAGGCCGGCGCGCGGGGGTCCGTGCACCGCGTCCCCATGCCGCTCCGCGAGCGCGCGTCGGTGGCGCCGCCCCGGCCGGCCCGATGACGGCGCCGACCCCGGGGGCCGACGACGCCGCGCGCCCCCGCCTGCACCTCACCGCGCGCTCCGGCTGGATCAACGACCCCATCGGGCTGACCCACCACGGCGGCCGCTACCACGTCTTCTTCCAGCACGTCCCCGGCTCGGCGGTGTGGGCCCCGGAGCAGCACTGGGGGCACGCGACGAGCACCGACCTCGTGCACTGGCGCGAGGAGCCCGTGGCCCTCTCCCCCGGCGACGGCGACGACGGCGTGTGGTCGGGCGGCGTCGTCGTGCCCGAGGGCGGCCGCCCGACGGCCCTCTACACGTCCGCGGACGCCTCCGCCGAGCACCTCGGCCGTGTCCGGGTCGCCTGGCCCGCCGACGAGGCGTGGCGCGCCTGGACGAAGGGGCCCGTCGTCGCGGGGCCGCCCGAGGGCGTCGACCTCGCCGCGGTGCGCGACCCGTTCGTCACCCACGACGGCGACGCCTGGCTCATGGTTCTCGGCGCGGGCCTCGCGGACGGGTCGGGCGCCGCCCTCGCCTTCCGCTCCGACGACCTGGCGCGCTGGACCTACGACGGCGTCCTGGCGAGCCGGCCCGCCGCGGCCGCCGACCCGTGGACGGGCGAGATCTGGGAGTGCCCCCAGCTCGTGCGCGTGGACGACCGGTGGGCGCTCGTCGTCTCCGCGTGGGGCGGCGGGCACCCGGGCTTCGAGGCGTACGCGCTCGGGGACCTGCGCGGCGGGCGCTTCGTGGCCGAGCGGTGGCACCGCCTCACCTACGGCCCCTCGCTCTACGCGGGCTCGGCGTTCCGCGACGCCGCCGGCGCGCCCGGCCTCGTGCACTGGCTCCGGGGGGTGCGGGACCCGGGCGGGCGCTGGGCGGGCGCGCACTCGGTGCCGCACCGCCTCGCCGTCGTCGGCGACCGGCTCGATGTCGCGCCGCACCCTGCGGTGCTGCGGGCGGCCACCGCGGTCGCCGGCCCGGAGGACGGGAGCCCGCGGTCCGTCGTCGGGGCCTGCCACGTCGAGTGGCGGGTCACCGACGGCGATGACGGCGCCGACGGCGCCGAGCGCACGGCGACGCTCGCGCTGCGCCGGGCGGACCACGTGGTGGCCCGGCTCGAGGCGCGCGGGCCGCGGCTCGCCGTGCGCTGCGGCGACGCGGCGTGGGAGATGCCCTTCGCAGGGCGCGCCGTCCTGCTCGTCGACGGCCCCGTCCTCGAGGTCTTCGCGGGCGGCGTGGTCGGCGCCGCCGCGCTGCCGGCCGCCCCCGCCCCGACGACGTTCGAGCCGACCGCAGGCGCCCTCCGCGTGCGCGCCCTGGCCTGAGCCGGACCGCGAAGGCAGCGTCGCCGTGCGCGTCAGGGGACGCGCACGGCGACGCTGCCGCTCACGCGGTCACTGCGCGAGCAGCCACCGCAGGATCGAGGAGTCCTCGTAGGTCGGCGCCGCCGCGAGGTGCTGGTCCGGCTCGTAGAACGCCTCGAGCGGGTACTCGGTGTACTTGACGAGCTTGGACGCCTGAGCCGGCGTCTTGCCGAGCGCCATGTACGCGTTCCAGATCCGGTTGAACGACGCCTGGCCGGTGGTGACGACGTTGAGCAGGTGGTCGCCCGTGCCGTGCGTGATCCAGACGGGCGTCTCCGACGCGGCGATCGCGTCGGCCTGCGCCTGGCTGGCCGCGAAGCCGCCGGTGAGGAGCACGCCGTCGAACAGTCCCGGGTGGTTCGCCAGCGCGGCCCACGCGAGCGTCGAGCCGTACGACACCGTCGAGGCGTAGATGCGGTCGGTGTCGATCGAGTACTCGCTGGTGAACCAGTTGACGAGCTCGACCATGAGCTCCGACTGCTGCGTGGCGCTGCCCACGCGGCGGTTCTGCACCGCGAGGACGATGACGTCCTCGTCCGTGCCCGTCCACTCCTCCTGGAGCCACGCGGTGGCCGGGATGTCCGACGCCACCTGGACGCCCTCGTTGTCCTCGCCGGCCGCGTTGGGCAGGAAGCCCTGGCCCTGGCCCGGGAGGATGACGACGACCGGGTACTGCTTCGCCGGGTCGTAGTCCTCGGGGATCCAGTAGGCGTACGGGACGTCGGTGCCCGACGCGGTGACGAAGCGCTCGTAGACGAAGTCGTCGTAGAGCAGGTTGACCGCCGGCTGGGTCGGCCCGTGCTCCTCGCTCGACGCCTTGGCGAGCAGCGGCCCGTTGCCCTTGCCGTTGCCGGGCTGGGCGTGCACGTCCTTGTCCTGGCGCACCCGCGTCTGCAGGTCGGTGTTGACCTTGACGCCGCCGTTCCAGGCGATCACGGTGCTGCCGCCCGGGTCCATGGGGTCGAGCTCGATGATGACGTAGCGCCCGCGGTCGGACTCCTTGTCCGCCTCGAGGCTCGGGGTGTCGTTCGTGTACACCGCGGTGATGGTGCGGTCGGCCCGCTTGGTCGGGTCGGTGAGGTCCGAGATCGGGTTGAAGCGGAAGTTGTAGAGGCTGTCCGAGACGGTGAACGTGTCGAGGTCCAGCGAGCGCGGGTTGACGTCCTGCGCGTACTCGACGGCCACCGCCGTGACCTTCTGCCCGTAGGACAGGATCTGCGTGATCGGGATGACGTTCTTGATCCCCTGCGATGCCGGTGGTGCTCCGGCCGATGCCGACGCGAGGACGAGGACCGCGCCGACGGCCGCCGCGGAGGCGGCCGCGATGCGTTTGCGGGTGAACATGTGTGCGTCTCCTTCCGGGTCGGTGGGCCGCTCTGCCCACCGACGGTTCCCCGGACGCTAGCCACCGTGGAAAACGCCCGTCAATAGATGGAAACGTGACCTCTCGATGGGATTTTTCGAGCGGTTCCACTCTTAATGAGCCCGCAATGTGCCCACGATCGCGTGAAGGGCGCGCGACGGCGGCCGTCCGGGCGCCCGCGGGGGCGCCGCCGGGGGGTCCTCAGCTCCCGATCATCGCCGCGATGACGCTGGTCACGACGACGGACGTGATGGTCACCGTGGAGAAGCCGGCCACGATCATCTTGGGCAGCACGTACGCCTCGATCGCGGCGACCTCCTCGGCCGTCTCCCCCGCCCCGCGCGCCGCCTCCTGGCTCAGCACGAGCGTGCCGGGGAAGCCGTACAGCGACGTGAGCCCGATGGCCACCGACATCGGCACGGTGTACCCGAGCATCCGCCCCACGACCGCCGAGACCACCACGATCCCCAGCAGGCCGAAGACGAAGGCGAGGACGAGCGGGAAGGCCAGCGCCGCGACGTCGGCGGGCGACACCCCGGCCAACGGCGCGAAGACGAGGATGAGGATCGACACCATCATCAGCCCCAGCGCGTCGATCCCCGCGAGCGCCGAGGGCGGCAGCACCCGGGTCGCCCGCAGCGCGATCCCGAGGAGCAGGGCCACGACGAACGTGTTGAGCACGCCGTCGGTCACCCGGTCGAGGCCCATCGCCACGAGGACGACGAGGCCGACGACGAGCAGCGTGCCCGTCGTCGTGCGCAGCGCGGCCGGCAGGCGCGACCCCGCGGCCTCCGCGGCCGCCGACGCCGGCGCCGCCAGCTCGCCCGCACGGTACGCGTCGCGCAGCCGGCGGGCCTCGCGCCGCAGGATGAGCGACGTCAGCGGGAAGCCGACGAGCCCCTGCAGGCCGACGACGAGCACCGGGAAGATCGCGAGCGTCGTCAGCCCGTACCCGAGGGCGGCCTCCTGCACGATGAGCACCGAGATCGTGCCGCCGCTGATCGCGCCCGTGCCGGCGACGACGAAGTCCAGCGCGCTCGCCACGCCCTCGTAGCCGCGCGGGGCCCGGTCGCCGAAGATCAGCATCGCGACGAGCAGGGCCAGCCCGATCCCGACGACGGTCGCCACCCCGACGACGAACGTCCGCCACTGCCGCCGGAAGTCGTCGAGGCCGATGAGCGTGCCGAGGTGGACGATGATGAAGCCGACGACGACGCCGCCCAGCCCGAGCAGCGCGGAGGACGCGAGCAGGTCGTCCGGGAAGACGTCGGTGAGGAACCCGACGAGGAAGATCACCGAGGCGACGAGCAGCGAGGACAGCAGCGAGCGGGTCTTCTTCGACACCCAGTCGCTGACCGTCCACACGGCCATGACGACGACGAACGCGACGACGGCGTTCATGCCCGCCCTCCCGCGCCGGCGGCGGGCACGGCGGGCGGGTCGGCCGCCGCGTCGAACCCGCGGGCGAGCTCGGCGAGCAGGCGCGCGCCGTCGCCCGTCGCGCCCTTGGGGCGCCACCCCTCGTCGGCGGAGGACTGCATGGTCGGGCAGATGTCGAGGTGCGCCCACGGCACGTCGCCCACGAACTCCGCGAGGAACAGCGCGGCGGTGATCGTGCCGGCGTACGGGCCGCCGAGGTTGGCGACGTCGGCGACGTCCGAGTCCAGCTGCTTGCGGTAGCCGCGCTCGAGCGGGAGCTGCCAGACGCGCTCGTCGGTGCGGGCCGCCGCGGCCCGGACGCGGTCGACCGTGCCCTGGTCGTTGCCGAGGACGGCCGCCATCCGCTGCCCGAGCGCCGCGAGCGCGGCGCCCGTGAGCGTCGCGATCGTCACGACCGCCGACGGCGCCCCCTCCGTGGCGAGGACGAGCGCGTCGCACATCGCGAGCCGGCTCTCGGCGTCGGTGTTGCGCACCTCGACGGTGCGCCCGCCGCGCGTGTGCAGGACGTCCGCGAGCACGTACGCGCTCCCGGACGGGACGTCGTCGGTGCACGCCAGGAACCCCGTGACCCGGCACCGGACGCCGAGGTCGCGCCGCGCCGTGAAGGCCCCGAGGATCGCGGCCGCGCCGCCCATGTCCATCTTCATGAGCAGGTGCATCGGGTCGGAGGGCTTGAGGCTGATGCCGCCCGAGTCGTACATGATCCCCTTGCCGACGAAGGCCAGGTGGCCAGTGGGCTCCCCCGGTGGCTCGTAGGTGAGCCGGACGAGCCGGGCCTCCTCCGCGCTGCCGCGGTTCACCGCGAGCAGGCCGCCGCAGCCCATCTCGACGAGCCGCGCCTGGTCGAACACCTCGACGTCGAACCCGTGCGCGCTCCCGAGCGCGACCGCGGCGTCCGCGAGGTCCGGGGCGGTGAGGTGGCCGGGCGGCGTGTTGGTGAGGTCCCGGGCGACGAGCGCCGCCCGCGCGGTCACCGCGGCAGCGTCGACCCCCGCCTGCACCGCGGCGTCGGACACGATGACGTTCACCGGGCTGCCGGAGAGCGCGAGCAGGGAGCCCGCGTGCGCCCCGAACGCGAGCGGCGCCAGCATCTGGGGCACGGCGTGGCCGTTGCGCAGCGCGACGACGACCACCATCGGCAGGAGCGCCGCGACCGAGCCGTTCGGGCTGACGACGGCGGTGAGCAGCGCGACGAGCAGCATGATCGCCACGAGGAGGGGCACGCGCCCCGTGCCCGCGCGCCGCGTCAGCGCGAGGCCGGCCCACGTCGTCACGCCCGTCGCGTCGAGGCCTCGCTCACGACGAACAGCGACGCCACGAAGATGACGACCGGGTCGCCGAAGCCGCTCAGCGCGGCCTCGGCGTCGAGGACCCCCGTCGCGTAGAGCGCGAGCGCGACGAGGATCGCGACGACGCCGACGGGCAGCCGGTTCCACAGGAACAGCGCGACCGCGCCGCCGAGGACGACGAGGCTGGCGACCGCGGGATCCATGGCGCTGGGTGCTCGCGCCCTTACTGCTCGTCGAAGGCGATGCCCTCGTCCTCGTCGCCGAGCACGAGCGTCCCGCCGTCGTGGACGAGCCGCGGCTCACGGAGCAGGAACGCCTCGAGCCAGGCGTCGAGCCGCGCGCGGTCGTCGGGGCAGGCCATCCGCGTGGACGCCATCGGGCCGACGACGCGCAGCGCGCCGTCGTCCCAGGTGGCCGCCGCCATGAGGGTGTTGCAGCCGGCGTTGACCGAGATGCGGTCCTCCTGGAAGACGAGCCGCACCTCGGCGCCGGGCCCCGGGTCGACGCCGCGGATCTCGGTCGAGACGAAGGCCTTGCCCGCGAGGTCGGGCCCGGCGCCCGCACCGCCGTCGGCGCACGCCGCGAGGACCAGGGCGCACACCGCGAGGATCGGGGCGGCCCGCAGCACGCGCGGGCCGGGGTGACGCGGTCGCGCACGCACGCGGGCCTCCCCTCGCCGTCGGTCAGCCCACCCTCGCGCACGCGGCGCGCGCCGGTGACCACCCGGAACGGGTGGTCCGGGCCGGGGCGCGCTCGGGACGCCGCGGGCCGCGCGTGCTCAGGGCACGCGGCCGCCCGCGCGCGCCCGCCCCGGCGCGGCGCCGGCCGTCAGGCCGTCAGGACACCGGCACGGCGAGGCGCCAGCCCTCGCCGACGGGCTCGGTGCCCTCGGGGAGGTCCGCCGTCGCGATGACGACGTTCGTCCCCGTCCCGGAGACCTTCTCCCACCGACTGCCGTAGCAGAGGTCGACCTTGATGTCCGGCGGATCCGCGGACAGCGTGGCCTCCTCGATCAGCTCGGTGGTGCCGTTCTCGGCATCGGCGGCCCAGTACACAGTGGCGTGCGGGTGGTAGCTGGCCCACTCCCACTTCCACTGGCGCTGGACCTGCTCCCAGTGGCAGAGGGTCTCCGTCGACTCGGACATGTACGCCCACCTCCTGGAGGTCGTGCGCGCCGTCGCGCACCGGTTCACCCGATCCTGACACCCCGGGCCCACATGGGGGGAGGGGACCTTGGGCCCGATGCCGACGAACCTGGCGTTCGGGTCACCCGAAGGGGGCTGTCTCTCGAACACCTGTTCGACTACCCTGGATCCGTGCCCACGGGCGGAGCGACGATCCTGCACGCCGACCTCGACGCGTTCTACGCGTCGGTCGAGCAGCTGCTGGACCCCGCCCTCAGGGGCCGGCCGGTCGCCGTCGGGGGCGGCCCGGGTGGGGGCGTGGTGCTCGCGGCGTCGTACGAGGCGAAGCGGTTCGGGGTGCGCGGCGGCATGGGCGGGTACCAGGCGGCGCGGCTGTGCCCGCACCTGACGTTCGTACGGGGGCACTTCACCGAGTACCAGCGGCTCGGCGACGCCGTGATGGCCGTGCTGCGCGACGTCACCCCGCTGGTCGAGCGGATCTCGATCGACGAGGCGTTCCTCGACGTGTCCGGCGCGGTCCACCTCTTCGGCCCGCCGGAGGCGATCGCCGCGCACATCCGCGCCCGGGTGCGCGAGGAGGTCGGGCTGCCGATCTCCGTGGGCGCCGCGCGCACCAAGCACCTCGCGAAGATCGCCTCGCAGGTCGCCAAGCCCGACGGCCTCGTCGTCGTGCCGCCGGGCCGCGAGCGGGAGTTCCTCGACCCGCTCCCCGTCGGCCTCGTGTGGGGCGTGGGCCCCGTGACCGAGGAGCGCCTCGCCGGGCTGGGCATCCGCACGATCGGCGACCTCGCCCGCACGCCGTCACGGACGGTCGAGCGGCTGGTGGGGCACGCCGTCGGGCACAAGCTGTGGTCGATGGCGCACGACGACGACCCGCGCCGCATCGTCACGGCGCGCCGCGCCGGGTCGGTCGGTGCGCAGTCGGCGATGCGCGCGCAGCGGCCGGACCCCGCCCGCGTGCGCGGGGTCCTCGCCCACCTCGCGGACCGGGTGGCGCGCCGGCTGCGGGAGAAGGGCCGGGCCGGGCGCACGGTCACGGTGCGCGTGCGCTTCGCGGGCATGCGGTCCGTGACCCGGGCGCGGACCCTCCCCCAGCCCGTGGCGACGACGCTCACGCTCACCGAGATCGCCGAGCGGCTCGTGCGGTCGGTCCTCGACGAGGAGCCGGACGCGGAGGTCACGCTGCTCGCGATCTCCGTGTCCGGGCTCGCCGACCAGCGGGTCATCCAGCCCGAGCTCGACCTCGAGCCGGACGACCCGTGGCGGCCGGGATCGGCGTCGGGGACCGCCCGCCGGGCGGTGGACGGTTCGCTCGATCGCATCCGGGCGCGGTTCGGCACCGGGTCGGCCGGCTACCTGCCCGCGCTGCTCGGCGGCGCGGTGGCCGTGCCCGACGAGTTCCGCGAGCTCGCCGAGCACGAGGTCTGAGGGCGGCGCCGGCGTCAGCGCCCGCGCGGTGCGCTCGGCCGCTCCGCCCGGGCGCGCCCGCGCAGCCGCCGCACGGCCATACCTGCCGTGGCCACCGTCACCGCGCCCGCGGCGACGCCCGCCGCCACCTCGGCGGGCAGCGAGACGAGGTCGCCGCTGCCGCGCGCCACCACGACCCACGAGAGCCCCCACACGATCGCCGCCCCGATCGCGAGCCGGCCGCGCGTCCACACCGCGGAGGCCACGCCGGCCACCCCGGCGAGGGCGAGGGCGGCGACCGCCCAGGCGTCGGCCGTCGTCGACGCGGCCGCGGCGGCCGGGTCGTCCGTCCCCGCGATGACGACCGCGAACACGTTGGCGATCGTCGCCACGGTCACCCAGCCGAGGTAGAGGCCCGTCGTGCCGTCCAGCACCACCGCCTCGACGACGCCGGACGGCCGCCGCTCCCCCAGCCGGGCCACGGCGACGAGCAGGACGGCGAGCAGCGCGAGGATGACCGGCACGCTCAGCACGAGCAGCCCGCCCTGGACGATGCCGATCCACGCCGCGTTGAGCAGCATCGCCGCCAGGACGAGCCACCCGACGCGGCGCTGGCGCTCGTCCGCCCGGCGGGCCGGGAGCGCCTGCCAGACGGCGTACGCGAACAGCCCCGCGTAGATCACCGACCAGATCATGAAGGCCGGCTCGCCGGGGGCCACCGGCGTCGCGTCCGCGGCGAGGGCGCCGTCGCCGACCTCCTGCTGCGACGGCCCGCCCGCGGCCCCGCTGCCGAGCCAGCCGGCGAGGGCGGAGAGCACCGCACCGACGACGACGGCGACCTGCCGGGCCACGTCGCCCCCGCGCCGCCCCGGCTCCGGCACCGCCCCGGGCGCGCGGCCGGGCGGCTCGGTCAGGTCGGTGGGGTGGCTCGGCGTCGGGGCGTGGGCGTCGGGCATCGCACCATGCTCACCGACGGCGGCGCCCGCCGCACCCGGGCGGGCGGGCGGCGCCGGGTCAGTCGTTGCTGCGCAGCGCGCGGCGGCGCTGCTCGAGGTCGACGAGCTCGGCGAACGCCGCGCCGTACGCCTCGGCGTCGGCCGTCGGGTCCATGCGCTGCAGGCGGCCGCGCAGGTCGGCGATCTGCCGGGTCAGCAGCACGTCGAGGAGCGCCCCCACGACCCCGCGCACGTAGTCCTCGAGCGCGGCGGGGCGGTCCTCCGGCAGCGGCGTCACGGCGAGCTCGGTGACAGTCCCGGCGATCGGCCCCGCCGCCTCCTCGCGGACACGCTCGAGCCACGCGGCCTCGCCGCCCGCCGCCGCGAGCGCGCCGACGCCACCCGCGGCGCGCACCGCCTCGTGCACCGCGCGCAGCGCGGGGACGGAGAACGCGTCGTCCGGCAGCGCGTCGAAGACGGCCGCGTCGACCTTGCCGGGGTGCTGCAGGACGGCGGCCAGCACGTTCCGCTGGAGCGTCGCCACCGGGTCCTCGCGCTCGAGGCGCGGGCGGGGCGCCTCGTCGCCGTCCTGGCGCGGCGCGGGGCCGCTCGCCCGCCCCGCCGCCTGCACGGCGCGCGCCACGGCGTCGTGCTCCATGCCGAGCCAGCCCGCGAGCATCCGCGCGTACTCGGGCCGCAGTGCGGCGTCGCGGATCCGCGCGACGATCGGCGCAGACGCCCGGAGCGCCGCGACGCGCCCCTCGGCGGTCTCGAGGTCGTGCGTGGCGATCGTCGAGCGGATGACGAACTCGAACAGCGGCACCCGCCCCTGCACGAGCGCCACGACCGCGTCCGGCCCCTTCGTCTGCCGCAGCTCGCACGGGTCCATCCCGCTCGGCTCGACCGCCACGAACGTCTGCGCGTAGAAGCGCTGGTCCTCGCCGAACGCCCGCAGCGCCGCCTTCTGCCCCGCCTCGTCGCCGTCGAAGGTGAAGATGATCTCCCCGCCGACGGACTCCCCCGACGACAGCTGCACGCCGCCGCCCGCGGTCGTGTCGCCGAGCAGCCGCCGCAGCACGCGCGCGTGGTCCGCGCCGAACGCGGTGCCGCACGTGGCCACGGCCGTCGGCACGCCCGACAGGTGGGCGGCCATGACGTCCGTGTACCCCTCGACCACGACGACCTGCTTGCGCCGCGCGATCTCGCGCTTGGCCAGGTCGATCCCGTAGAGGACCTGCGTCTTCTTGTACAGGACGGTCTCCGGGGAGTTGAGGTACTTGGGCCCGTCGTCGTCCTCGAGGATGCGGCGCGCGCCGAAGCCGACGACGTCGCCGGTCACGTCCCGGATCGGCCACACCAACCGCCCGCGGAACCTGTCGTACAGCCCGCGCTGCCCCTGGCTCATGAGGCCCGACGCCGACAGCTCGGCCTCCGTGAAGCCCTTGCCGCGCAGGTGGCGCAGCAGGGCGTCCCAGCCCTGCGGCGCGAAGCCCACGCCGAACTGCTCGGCCACCTGCCGGTCGAAGCCGCGCTCGGCGAGGAACCGCCGTCCGGGTGCGGCCGTCGGCGTCAGCAGCTGCTCGGCGTAGAACGCCGCCGCGTGGCGGTGCGCCTCGAGGAGGCGCTGCCGCCGCCCCGGCTCCTCGCCCGGACGGGCCGGGCCGCCGTCCTCGTAGCGGAGCTGGATGCCGACGCGGGCGGCGAGGTGCTCGACGGCCTCGGCGAAGCCCAGCCCGTCGATCTTCTGCACGAAGGAGATGACGTCGCCGCCCTCGCCGCACCCGAAGCAGTGCCAGAGGTTGACGGGCGGCCGGACGTGGAACGACGGGGTCCGCTCGTCGTGGAAGGGGCACAGCCCCTTGAGGGAGCCGACGCCGGCGGGCTTGAGCGTGACGTGCTCGCCGACGATCTCCTCGATCCGCGCGCGTTCACGCACCGCGGCGACGTCCTCGCTCCGGATGCGCGCCACGCCGCGAGTCTAGGCCGTGCCGACGACGGGCCGGCCGCGCCCGCTCAGCGGGCGGGGCCGAGCAGGCGGGCGTGCCAGTCGGCCGCGCTGACGTCGGTGAGCGAGGCGACCTGGTCGACGACGACGCGCAGGCGGGCGCCGTCGTCGGCGGCGGTGGCCCAGTCGGCGGCGAACGGCGGCTCGAGCTGGTCGGGCCGCTCGAACAGCTCGGCGACGAGGTCCCGCAGGAGGCGGCGCTGGCCGGCGTACAGGGGCTCCATCTCGCGGGGCGCCATGACGAACGCCGCGGCCAGCCCCTTGAGCACGGTGATCTCGGCGAGGACCGTCTCGGGCACCACGAGCGACGCGGCGTACCGGGTGAGCGGACCGGTGCCGTACCGCTCGCGGGTCGCGGCGATCGCGCCGCGGCAGAACCGGCCGATGAGGTCGCTCGTCATGTCCTTGAGCGCGGCGAGGGCCCCGCGGGAGCCGTCGAAGCCGCGCACCCAGCTCGGCATCCGCGGCAGCCGCGCCATCGCCGCCCGCAGCGCCGGCTCCCCCACGGCCTCCCCGTACCAGGTGCGGGCCGTCGCGACGACGCGGTCGCGCACCTCCGCGTCGGCGAGCACGCCGGGGTCGAGGCGGCCGGCGACCACGGCGTCCTCGACGTCGTGCACCGAGTAGGCGATGTCGTCGGCGAGGTCCATCACCTGCGCCTCGAGGCAGCGCACGCCCGGCGGGGCGCCCTCGCGCAGCCACGCGAAGGCCTCCTGGTCGTCGGGGTACACGCCGAACTTCGTCGTCCGCACGCCGTCGGGCCCGACGGGCGCGTCCGCGGCGCCCCACGGGTACTTCACCGAGGCGTCGAGGCTCGCGCGCGTGAGGTTGAGGCCGGCGCTCGCGCCGTCCGCGTCGACGACCTTCGGCTCGAGGCGCGTGAGCAGGCGCAGCGTCTGCGCGTTGCCCTCGAAGCCGCCGACGTGCGCCGTCAGCTCGGCGAGCGCGCGCTCCCCGTTGTGCCCGAACGGCGGGTGGCCGAGGTCGTGCGCGAGGCAGGCGGCGTCGACGACGTCGGGGTCGCAGCCGAGGGCCTTGGCGAGCTCGCGGCCCACCTGCGCGACCTCGAGCGTGTGGGTGAGCCGCGTGCGCACGAAGTCGTCGCTGGCCGGCACGAGGACCTGCGTCTTCGCGCCCAGCCGGCGCAGCGCGGCCGAGTGCACGACGCGCGCGCGGTCGCGCTCGAACGCCGTCCGGGCGGGCGACTTCGGCGCCTCCGGCACGCGGCGGGCGCGGTCGACGTCGGAGTAGGACGCTGCCACGAGCGTCACCCTAGCCAGGCGCACCGCCCGCCCGACGCCGGCCCCCGCTCACCCCTTCACGGCGCCGGCCGTCAGCCCGCCCACGATGTACTTCTGCAGGTACATGAACAGCGCGAGGACCGGCAGCGCGGTGATGACGGCGCCCGCCGCGAACAGGCCCCAGTTCGCCTCGAGCAGCCGGGACACCCAGCCGTACAGCCCGACGGCGAGCGTCCAGTTCCGCTCGGACTGCAGCACGACGCGGGCGATGATGAACTCGCCGAACGTCGAGATGAACGACAGCAGCCCGACCACGGCGAGGATCGGCGAGACCAGCCGCAGGATGATCGTCCAGTAGATCTGGGCGTGCGTGGCGCCGTCGATCTTCGCGGCCTCGTCGAGCTCGCGCGGGACCGTGTTGAAGAACCCGTACATGAGGAACGTGTTCACGCCGAGCGCCCCGCCCAGGTAGACGCAGATCAGCGCGATCTTCGAGTTCACGCCCAGCGCGGGCACCACGTTCCCGAGCCCGAGCAGCAGCAGGAAGATCGCGACGAACGCGAGCATCTGCGGGAACATCTGGATGACCAGCAGCGACGTCAGCCCCGCGCGCCGGCCGGAGAACCGGAAGCGGCTGAACGCGTACGCGGCGGCCGCGCCCATGAGGACGGTGCCGACCGCCGTCGCGATCGCGATGACCAGCGTGTTCGCCATCCAGGTCCAGAAGACCGTGCCGTTCAGCGCCCGGAAGTTGGACAGGCTGGCCTCGGCGAAGAGCCGGTTGGAGCCGGTGAGCGTGCCGCCGTCGGACAGCGCCGCCGAGACGACGTAGACGATCGGGAAGGCGGCGTAGACGACGGCGACCACGCCGACGACGTGCCGCCAGCCGATCTCGGTCAGCCACCGGCGGGCGCCCATCCGGTTGCGCGCGGGCGGCCGCTCCGCGGCGGACGCGGGCCGGGGCGCGGCGGCGAGGGGGGTGGGAGCGGCCATGTCAGCTCATCTCCTCGAGCTTGCGGGTCTGGCGGAAGGCGATCGCGGACACGGTCGCGACGATGAGGAAGATGACGATCGACAGGGCGCTCGCCAGCCCGTAGTTCTTCGGGGCGGACCCGTCGACGCCGGACACGCTGTAGACCATCGAGATGAGGATGTCCGTGTGCCCGAGGGGCACCGACGCGTCCGCGAACCTCGGCCCGCCGCCGGTGAGCATGTAGATCAGCGTGAAGTTGTTGAAGTTGAACGCGAACGACGAGATGAGCAGCGGCGCGGTCGCGACGAGGAGGAGCGGCATGACCACCGACCGCCACGTGCGGAACCGGCCGGCGCCGTCGACCTTGGCGGCCTCGAGCAGGTCGCTCGGGATCGCCTGCAGCGCGCCCGTCGTGATGAGGAACATGTACGGGAAGCCGAGCCAGAGGTTGACGCCGAGCACGGAGAGCTTGGCGAGCCACGGGTCCGTGAGCCACCCGATCTCGGCCCCGCCCAGCAACACCTCGTTGACGAAGCCGAAGCGCCGGTTGAGCAGGCCGGACCACAGCAGCGCGGCGAGGAAGCCCGGGATCGCGTACGGCAGGATCAGCAGCGTCCGGTAGACCCGGCGGCCGCGCACGCGCGGGTCGTTGAAGACCATCGCGAGGAACAGGCCGAGCAGGAACGTCGTCACGACGCTGAGCAGGGCGAACGCGAAGGTCCAGGCGAGGATGCGCAGGAACGGCTGGGCGTACCGCGCGTCCCCGAAGGCGGTGACGAAGTTCTCGGCGCCCACCGGGACGCGCCAGCCGACGCCGAGCGTGGTGCCGTCCTCCGCCTCGAACTGCCCCCTGTCGTTCGGGCGGTACACGGTGCCGGTGACCTGGTCCGTCATCGTGTCGGCGTCGGCGTCGTAGACGAGGGCGGACCGGTACACGTACCCCGTCCGCGCATCCTGCGTGCGGATCGACCCCGCCTCGGCGTCGTCGGAGACGGGCACGCGCAGCCGGGTCACCTCCTGCTGGCGGGCGAGGACCTCCTGCCGGGACAGCACCGTCCAGCCGGGCACGTCCGCGATGACCCGCCCGTCGACGACGGCGTCCGGCACCTCCTCCAGCGGCCGCTCCGCCGTGCCGACGCGGACGGCGTCGTCGACGACGACCGCGAAGCCCAGCGTGCCGCCGTCGTCCGCGACGACGGCGAGGGGCACGCCGGCCGTGCCCTCGACGCGCCGCTCGTTCTGGATGAGCAGCGCGTCGATCGCGTGCTCCTTGGTCGAGTTGTGCCCGTCGCCGTAGTTCGTGAACGCGACGAACCCGGTGTAGGCGACGACGTAGATCTGGTAGACGAGCAGGAACGCCAGCCCGGGCAGGACGTACTTCATGGGCAGCGTGCGCCGGCTGAAGTAGACGTAGTTGGCCGCCACGAGCAGGGCGACCATCGCCCAGAGGATGCCGAACGACTCCTCCGCCCACGCGGCGAGGACGACGTACACGCCGAACGCGTCGACGAGCGCCATCAGCGCGATCATGACGAGGAGCCCTGCGGTGGTGCCGCGCTCGTGCCGCGCGGTCACCCCGGGGCCGCGGGCGCGGTCGGCGTCGGTCCCGGCGGGCGCCGGACGGGTGGTCGAGCTGCTCATGGGTCGACTCCGCACCGTTGCGAGAGGGTCTGTGGCACGTCCCTGGTGCCGAGTGTGGCGCAGGGGGCGGGGGCGCACCCCTCGAGCGCGGGGCTCGAGGGGTGCGCCGGGCCGGCCGGGCCGGCGGCGTCGTCAGGCCGGGCGTCGCTCCCGGCCGTCAGGACGCGTCGAGCGCGCCCTGGATGTCGGCGACCATCTTCTCCCAGGTGGAGACCGGGTCCGCGCCGTTGAGGATGTTCGCCTCGGTCACGCCCCAGAACTCCCAGACGGCACCCATCTCGGGGATCGAGGGCATCGGCACGGCGTCGGCGCCGACCTCGCGGAAGCCCGCGGTGATCGGGTCGGCCGACGCGGCGTCGGCGGCCGCGACGAGGGCCGGGGGCCGGTCGCCCGCCTCGTAGAGCGCGAGCTGCGCCTCCTCGGTGGCCAGGTAGTTCACGAGGAAGTCGTTCGCCAGCAGCGCGTTCTCGCTCTGCGCGTTGACGTAGAAGCCCTGCACGCCCACGAACGGCTGGGCGGGCCGGCCGCCGGCCGACGGGATCGGGTCGATCGCCAGCTCGAGGCCCTCGAAGGACCCGAGCATCCAGGGGCCGCCGATGATGAACGGCGCCTGGCCGTTGGCGAACGCCTCGACCGCGATGTCGTACGTGATGGCCGTGTCGATGACGCCGGCCGCGCCCTGCGCCGCGAGCCACTGCGCGAAGGCCGCGCCGTTCTCGCCGCCGAGGGCGAGCTCGGCCGTGTAGCTGCCGTCGTCGTTCTGGACGAACACGGGCGCCCCGAACGAGGTCTGCAGCGGGTACATCGTGTAGGGGTCACCCGTCTCGCCGACCTGGATGAGGATCGGGAACTGCGTGCCGGCCGCCTGGCCCATCGCGACGGCCTCGTCCCACGTGGCCGGGGCCTCGGGGGCCAGGGCCGTGTTGCGGATGAGCGCGATGTTCTCGACGGCGTACGGCAGGCCGTAGACCTGGCCCTCGTAGGTGAACGCGTCGAGCGCGACCTGCTCGAACTCCGCGGCCTTGTCGCCGAGCTCGATCGGCGCGACGACGCCGTTGGCCGTCAGCTCGCCCAGCCAGTCGTGGGCGCCGACGGTGATGTCCGGGCCCTCACCCGTGGGCACCTGGGCGTTGAAGTCGGCGCGGATGTCCTCGAAGTTCTTCAGCACCGTCTCGACGGTGCTGCCGGTCTCCTCCTCGAAGGCGGCCGCCGCGGCCTCGACCGCGGCCTGGCGGGTCTCGTCGACCCAGACCGTGAGGGTGCCGCCCTCCGCGGGGGCGGACGTCTCGGGCTGGCCCTCGGCCGGCTCCTCGGACTCGGCGCTGCCGCCGCACGCGGCGAGGGCGAGCGCGGCGCTCATGGCGACTGCTGTCAGCGTGATGCTCCGACGCATCGGGGTCTCTCCCAACGACTCGAGATCGGCCCACGGGCGCCGTCGTGCAGCCCCCGTCGGCCCTGGTGCAGGAACGGTAGGTCGCCGGGTACCGATCATGCAAACGTTTGCGGTAACTTTCAGACAACGATTGCCGACGAGGGTCGCCGGCGTGCCCACGGGGAGGTCGGGATGTCCTCTACGCTGCGGCACGTGCGCACCCGTCTGAAGGACCTCGCCGAACAGGCAGGGGTCAGCACCGCCACGGTGTCCCGCGTGCTCAACGGCAAGCCGGGGGTCGCGGCGGAGACCCGCAAGGCCGTCCTCGCGGCCCTCGACGTGCTCGGCTACGACCGGCCGGAGAAGTTGCGCAACCGGTCACAGGGCCTCGTCGGCCTCATCGTCCCCGAGCTCGACAACCCCGTCTTCCCGGCGCTCGCGCAGGCGATCGAGACGACGCTGTCCGACCGCGGCTACACACCGCTGCTGTGCACCCAGTCCCCCGGTGGCACCACCGAGGACGAGTACATCGAGATGCTCATCGAGCACGGCGTCGACGGGATCGTCTTCGTCTCCGGCCGTCACGCCGACACGACCGCCTCGACCGAGCGCTACCACCGCCTGCGCGGCCGCGGCCTGCCGATCGTCTTCGTCAACGGCTACGCGGCCGGCGTCGACGCCCCCGCCGTCTCCACCGACGACGCCGTCGCCGTCACCCTCGCCGTGCGGCACCTGCGCAGCCTCGGGCACGAGCGCATCGGCCTCGCCGTCGGGCCCGACCGGTACGTCCCGTCCCGGCGCAAGATCGCGACCTTCACCGCGCTGCTCGCCGAGCAGCGCCCCGACGAGGACGCCGAGCAGCACGTGGTCTCCACCCTGTTCACCGTGGAGGGCGGCCAGGTCGCGGGCGGCGAGCTCATCGACAGCGGCCACACGGCGGTCGTCTGCGGCAGCGACCTCATGGCCCTCGGCGTCATCCGCGCCGCCCGCAGCCGGGGCCTGCGCGTCCCCGAGGACGTCTCCGTCGTCGGGTTCGACGACTCGCCGCTCATCGCCTTCACCGACCCGCCGCTGACCACGCTGCGCCAGCCCGTCGTCGCCATGGGCAAGGCGGCCGTCAGCGCGCTCATGGCCGAGATCGGCGGCACGCGGGTGTCCCGCACCGAGCTCCTCTTCCACCCCGAGCTCATCGTCCGCGGGTCCACCGGACCCGCCCCGGCCGCCCCGGCCGCCCCCGCCGCCCCCGCGGCGCCGACGACCACCGGTTCGGCCGAACCGACCCCCCGAGCCGCAGGAGTGCCGTGACCTCGATCCTGTCCGCCCTCGCCGAGCCGTCCACCACGACGACCCTCGTGCACCGCGCCCACCCGGGCCCCGCGCCGTGGTGGCGCTCGGCGGTGATCTACCAGGTCTACCCGCGCTCCTTCGCCGACGGGAACGGCGACGGCATCGGCGACCTGCCCGGCGTCCGCGCGCGGCTGACGCACCTCAGCCGGCTCGGCGTCGACGCGCTGTGGCTCTCGCCGTTCTACCGCTCGCCGCAGCACGACGCGGGCTACGACGTCGCCGACTACCGCGACGTCGACCCCCTCTTCGGCACGCTCGAGGACGCCGACGCGATGATCGCCGAGGCGCACCGGCTCGGCCTGCGGGTGATCGTCGACCTCGTGCCCAACCACACGTCCGCGGCGCACCCGTGGTTCGCGGCGGCGCTCGCCGCCGGGCCGGGCAGCCCCGAGCGGGCGCGCTACATCTTCCGCGAGGGGCGCGGCGACGAGCCGCCGAACAACTGGCGCTCGGCGTTCGGCGGGCCCGCCTGGACGCGCGTGACCGAGCCCGACGGCAGGCCCGGCCAGTGGTACCTCCACCTGTTCGACGACACGCAGCCGGACCTCGACTGGACCAACCCCGAGGTGCGCGCCGAGTTCGTCTCGATCCTGCGGTTCTGGCTCGACCGCGGCGTCGACGGGTTCCGCGTCGACGTCGCCCACGGCCTCGTCAAGGCCGAGGGGCTGCCCGACTTCGCCGGCCCGTCCGCCGCGCTGGCACCGCCGCACGAGGGCACGCACGGCTCGGAGGACGGCGCGACGGGGGCCGGCTCCCTCGGGCCCATGTGGGACCAGGACGGCGTGCACGAGATCTACCGCGAGTGGCACGCGGTGCTCGCCGAGTACGACGGCGACCGCGCGCTCGTCGCAGAGGCCTGGGTCGAGCCGCTGAGCCGGCTCGCGCTCTACGTCCGCCCGGACGAGATGCAGCAGGCGTTCAACTTCCCGTTCCTCACCGCGCCGTGGCGGGCCCGGGCGCTGCGCGAGGTCGTCACCGAGTCCCTGGCCGCGTACGACGCCGTCGGTGCGACGACCACCTGGGTGCTCTCGAACCACGACGTCGTGCGGCACCCCACGCGCCTCGGGCTCCCTGAGCCGGGCGGCAAGCCGTCCGGCATCGGCGTCGGCGACCAGCAGCCCGACGAGGAGCTCGGCCTGCGGCGCGCGCGGGCGGCGACCCTGCTCATGCTGGGGCTGCCCGGCTCCGCCTACCTGTACCAGGGCGAGGAGCTCGGCCTGCCCGAGCACACGACGTTGCCCGACGACGAGCGCCAGGACCCGACGTGGCGCCGCACCGGGCACACCGAGCGCGGGCGCGACGGCTGCCGCGTGCCGCTGCCGTGGGTCGCGGACGCCCCCGCGTACGGCTTCTCCCCCACGGGCCGGAGCTGGCTGAGCCAGCCCGAGTCGTGGGCGCGCTACGCGCTCGACCGGCAGCGCTGCGTCCCGGGCTCGACGTTCGAGATGTACCGCGCGGCGCTCGCCCTGCGGCGGGAGTACCGGCTCGGCACGGGCTCGCTCGCCTGGGTGGACGGCCTCCCGGGCGACGACGGCGACCTCCTGGCGTTCGTCAACCGCGACGTGCTCGTCGTGACGAACCTCGGCACGGCGACGTTCGAGCTGTCCGGCACCGACCTCGAGCCGCTCCTGGCCTCCGCCCCGCTGCCCGAGGGCGCCGCCGGCGGCGACCGGGTCGCGGTGCCGCCCGACGTCACCGTGTGGGTGCGCCGGCGCTGAGGACGACGGTCGTCCAGTCACGGGTGAGCAGGACGACCGCGTCGCCGGCCACGGCGAGCAGCTGCGGCCGGTCCGGCAGCGGGACGGCCCACCGGTCGGCGCCGGTGCGCACGTCGAGCGCGGCCAGCTCGGCGCCGTCCCGGCGCACCGCGAGCACCGCGTCGCCGTCGGTGGGCCCCGCGCGGCCCGCCACGTAGCCGCCGTCGGCGCGCCACAGCAGCCGCCCCGTGGTCGCCTCGATCCCGACGGCGGACCCCCCGCCGGTGGCGACGACGACGCCGTCGACCTGGGCCGCCGGGAGCAGGCCGGGCAGCGGGCCGGCCGACCAGAGCACCGCGCCGTCGGCGACGCGGACGCCGACGACCTCGCCGCCCGTCCTCTCGCGGCTCCCGCCGTCGCCGCCACGCCGGACGAGCAGGACCCCGGGCGCCGAGCCGTCGGTCACGGCGGCCCGCCACCACGCGCCGTCGACGGCGCGGACCGCGCCGTCCGGGCCCTCCAGCCGCAGCCCGGTGGCGCGGCCGCGCGTGTCGACGTCCCAGACCGCCGCGTGCCCGCCCGCCAGCGCGGCGCGGAGCGTGTACAGCGCGTCGGCGCGCGCGGTGTCCGGCGCCTCCTCGCCCGTCGCGGCGGTCAGCGGCGCCGAGCCCACGGTCCCCGCCCAGACGAGGTCCCCGGACGCCTGGAGCACCCAGCCGACCTCCTGCACCTCGGCCACGAGGCCGGGCCGGACGGTCGTCCACGCCGGCGGCCCGAGGTCGGCGGGCCGTCGCTCGACCACGAGGTCCAGGCCCTCCGCCCGCGCGACGACGAGGTCGTCGCCGAGCGCCTCCACCCCGAGCACCGGGACGGGCACCTCGAGGGCGGCGACCGCCCGGCCCGTCGCCGCGTCGAGGACCGCGACGTCGCCGGAGCCGAGCACGGTGCCCTCGGCCCGCGTCACGCCCCGGTCCCGCCAGCACACGAGCCGGTCCGCGGCCGGGACGGTCACGGACGGGGCGCCGTCCGGGGTCGCCGGCACCGACGGCACCGCCGCGCGGCACGCCTCGTCCGCGGCCGACGACCGCCGCCACACCTCCGCCCCCGTGGCGAGGTCCACCCCGTGCAGCGTCGCCCCCCGGACGGACGCGAGCACCAGCACGCCGTCCGCGGTCGCCAGCGGGTAGGCGCGGGGCGCGCGCCAGGCCTCCGCCGGCGGCTCCGCGAGGGAGGCGACGACGCCCGCTGCACCGGCCAGCCGCGCCCGCCGCTCCTCGTCCGCGCGGCGCTCGCCCGCCCACGCGACGGCGACGACGGCGCAGGCCACGACGACGGCGAGCGCCCCGGCCGCCCGGGCCCAGCGCGGCCGCGGTCGCCGGCCACAGGGGGCGCCGTCGTCGGCCTCGTCGAGCGCGACGGGGACGGCCTCCTCCCGCATGGCCCGAGCGTAGGCGCCGGGCGTCAGCGCAGCGCGACCAGCCCCGTCGCGGTCCGCACGAGGACCGTGCGCCCGTCGACCTGCTGCAGGCTCAGCGCCCCGCGCGGCAGCGGGACCTCCCACGCCACGTCCCCGGTCCGCAGGCGCCGCGCGGTGAGCCAGAGGCCCCCGACGCCGTCCTCGCGGGGCAGGAGCACGAGCCGACCGTCCGTGAGGGCGTGCCAGCCGCGCAGCGCCGCCGTCCCCTGGTGGTCCCAGAGGCGCAGCCCCGTGCCGAGGTCGAGGGCCACCGCCCGGGACGGGCCGACCCCGACCGCCACGCCCGAGACCAGGACCGACGGCCGTAGCCACGGCAGGTTGGGCAGGTCCCAGCGCACCCGGCCGGTCGTGGCGTCGAGGCCGACGAGGTGCTGGTCGCCGGTCCGGCGGACCACGAGCACGTCGCTCGACGAGCCGTCGCTCACGCGGGCCAGCCAGGGCACCCCGGGGGCCGTGAACAGGCGCTCGCCGTCGCGCCCGGCGACGGTCACCTCGGTCGGCCGCCCGAGCCGGTCGTGGCTCCACCGCGCCTCGCCGCCACCGGGCAGCGCCACGGACTCGCCCGTGCCGGGTCGCGCCGCCTCGCCGACGAGGGGGGCGCCGGTCGCCGCGTCGAGCGCGAAGCCTTGCCGCGCGCTGCCGATGGCGAGCACGCCGTGGCGCAGCGTGTAGCGGCCGCCGCCGGCCGCGACCAGGGCGTCGAGCAGCCGGGGCCGGCTCCGGTGGTGCCACAGGTCGACCCCGGTGGCGGGGTCCCACGCGACGACAGCGACGCCGCCGTCCGGCTCCGCCGAGGTGAGCAGCACGTGGGAGTCCACGACGTCGGCGAACATCAGCCCCGCGACGGCGCGCCGCCGCACCTCCGCGCCCGTCGTCGCGTCCACGACGGCGAGGGCGCCGTCCCGCGGCAGCCCGCGGTCGGCGTCGGGCAGGCAGAGCACCTCGCGGACCAGCGGCACGTCCGGGCCGGCCTCCGCGGCGACCGGCCGGCACGTCTGGCCGTGGTCGACCGCGCGGGCCCAGTGCGGGTGGCCGTCGGCGAGGTCGAGCGCGCGCAGCTCGTCGTCGCCGACGACGAGCACCGCGGTGTCCGTGCGCGCGACGGGCGTGCCCGCGCCGGCCCGCCACGCCACCTCGAGCGGCGCGGCCAGCGGGTCGAGGAACCCGGGGAGGTCGGCGAGCGCGGCCAGGCGGTTCTCGTCCCGGCGCATCGCCGCCACGTTCCCGAGCCCGGTCACGACGACGAGCGCGACGAGCGCCGCCACCGCCAGCCACGCGCGCACGTGGCGGCGGACCCGGCCGGCCGGCGGGTCGTCGTCGGGCGCAGGTGCGCCCCCCGCCGGAGGTGGGTCGTCCACCAGCTCGACGTCGACGAGATGCGGGTCCTCCGCACCGGACCGCATCCTCGGAGGGTAGGTCGCGCTCCCGGGATGCGCGACGGGTGTCTCAGCCCGGGGGCGCCTCACCGGTACGCGACGACGAGGCCCTCCTGCACGGCGAGCACCGTCCCGTCCCGCAGGACGTACCAGTCCCGGACGTGCCCGACGGGCAGGCGCCACGCCTCGGCCCCGCTGCGCAGCTCGAGGGCCACGAGGGACGTCGTCCCGTCGTCCTCGAGCACGGGCACCGCGACGCGCGTGCCGTCCGTGATCGCCGGCGGGGCCATCTCCCCCGTCACGACCTCCCACAGTCGCTCGCCCGTGCGCAGGTCGGTCGCCACGAGCAGCGGCGAGCCGCCGACGAGGACGCCGTCGAGCCGAAGCACCCCGTTGTCGTACGACAGCGGCATGGGGACGTCCCACAGGACGCTCCCGTCACGCACGTCGAGTGCCACCAGCCGGCTCCCGCCGTGGCCGGTCCGGTGGACGACGACCCGGTCGGGCAGCGACCCGTCGTCGAGGGCCGGCACCCACGGGTCGCCGAGGAACGAGAAGCGCTCCTCGCCGTCGGCCTCCCGCACCGACCCGACCACCTCGGCGCCGTCGTAGCGGAGCTCGAGGCCGGCGCCGTCGGGCAGGACGGCGACCACCAGCGCGTCGTCGAGCGCCTCCGCGGGCGGGGCGTCCTCACCGGTCCGCACGTCGAGGGCGCGCAGGACGGTCCCGTCCGTCGCGTGGAGGGTGAGCACGTCGCCCTGCAGCCACGACCCGACCCAGGGCGTCGGCCCGCCGGAGGCGAACGTGCGCTCCCACTGCGTGGCGCCGTCGGGCAGGGCGACCCGGCTGACGGCGACCGCCCCGCCGGGCAGGGCGCGGACCGACACGACGCCGCCGGGCACCTCCTCCCCGGCGAGCAGCGCACCGGGGAGCACCCGGTCGGTGGTGATCTCCCCGGAGGCCAGGTCGATCACCCGCAGCCGCGACGTGGTGCCCTCGGGGACCTCGTCCTCCGCCACCTGGCCGCTCGAGGCGCACACGAGCGCGGACGGCGGCACGGTCCGGCGGAGCACCTGGGCCTGCTGCCACGTCCGGTCCTCGGGGAGGTCGGACCACCATGCCTGACACCACTCGCCGAGGCGCCCGGTCTGCTTCCAGCGCTCCTCGCCGGTGGCCGGGTCGACGCCGACGTACAGCGGCACCGAGCCCCCGGCGTCGAGCACGAGCAGGCCCTCGCCCTCGACGAGGAGCCGGCCGCCGGCCTCGAGCCGCCACGCCTCGGCGGGCGGCTCCGCGAGGTCGAGTGCCGGCCAGCCCAGCGCGGCGAGGGCGTCCCGGCGCGCCTCCGCCCGCCGCGCGTCGAGCTCCGACGCGCCGAGGCTCACGCCCGCGACCGCCAGCAGCACCACGGCGCCCGCGGCGTAGGCGCGCCACCGGCGCACGGGGCGCGGCGCAGGCTCGCCCGGGGCGTCCTCCTCGAGGAGCGCGACCGGCACGACGTGGTCGGCGTCAGCCATGGGCCACCTCCGCGACCCGCCGGGCCCAGGCCGCCGGCTCCCCCGTCGCGGACCGCATCGTGGCAGCGTAGGTCGCCCACCCGACCTCCCGCGACGGGCGTCTCGCGGGCACGTCAGCGGTAGCCGACCACGAGGGCGTCGCGCTCCAGCACGACCGTCCCGTCGCCCGCCACCTGCCCCGACCACGGCGGACCGTCCACCGGGACCCGCCACGCCTCGCCGCCGTCGCGCAGCCGGATCGCCGCCAGGTAGCGCCCGCCGTCCTCGCGCAGCGCGACGAGCAGGCGAGTCCCGTCGGTGACGCGCCCGACGGAGGCCTCGTCGTCGGTCTCGACCTGCCACAGCCGCTGCCCCGAGAGCAGGTGGAACGCGGCCATCGTGGGGACCCCGCCGACGACGACGTCGCCGAACCGGAGGCCCTCCGCGCCGCCGACGGCGGTCCTCAGCTCGGTCCGCCACAGCTCCTGGCCCGAGCGCGGGTCCAGCGCCGCGAGCTCGCTCACGGCACCGGGGACCACCACCAGGAGCGGGTCCGCGGCCGACGGCTCGACCACGGTGGGCACCCAGAGGTTGCCGCGGAAGGTGAAGCGCTCCTCGCCGTCGGGCCCGCGGACGGTGCCGGTGGGGCCCGCGGGGGTGTAGGCGACCTCGACCCGCGCCCCGTCGGCGAGCGTGACGGCCCCGGCACCCGTCAGCATGTCCGCCTCGTCGATCGGCTCGGCCTCCTCGCCCGTGGCCGCGTCGAGGGCGACGAGCACCGAGCCGTCCGGGCCGCGCACGTGCACCACGCCCCCGAAGACGTACGCCCACACCCAGGAGACGTCGAGGTCGTCCGGCACCGCGACCCGGTGCTCCCAGCGCTCGGCGCCGTCGGCCACCGCCAACCCGGTGACGACGAGCGCCCCGTCGGGCTGCGCCCGGGTGACGACGAGCCCGTCCGCCGCGGGGTTCGCCCCGACGATCCGTCCGGGCATCTGCCGCGCCCAGACGTCGACGCCGGTCGCCAGGTCGACGACCCGCACGCCGCCCACCTCGCCGGGGTCCACGCCCGACGTGTCGCCGGATCCGTTGTTCCCGCAGACCAGGTCGGTCGCGTCCGGCACGTGCGACACGTCGACGACCTCGCCGCGCTGCGCGGCGTCGACGATCTCGGCCCAGGCGGGGTTCCAGACCTCGCACCACTCGGACTCGTCCTGCGCGACCTCCCAGACCACCCGCCCGTCGACGGGGTCGACGGCGCGCAGCACGCCCGGCAGGCCGGGGACGTTCAGGACGACGAGGTCCCCGGCGACGGCGGCGACGTGGCCGGAGGCGCGCCAGACCTCCTCGAGCGGCCCGGAGAGGTCGGCGAGCCGGATCCCGACCGCGGCGAGCGCCTCCTCCCGCTCGGCCGCACGCCGCGCGTCCTGCAGCGTGACGACGACGCTCGTGGCCACGAGCCCGAGCACGACCGCACCGCCGACGCCACCGAGCGCCCACCGGCGGCGCCGCTCGCGCGGGTCGGGTGCCGGTGCGCCGTCGGGCGCCTCCCCGAGGGCGGGCGGCACGGCCGGCCCGGCGAGGTGCCCGGGCTCGTCGGCGTCGACGAGCTCGACGGTGACGGACTCGCCGTCCTGCTCCGCGCCGCGCACGAGGCGACAGTAGCGGCGGGCGGCCCGCGTCGTGGACGGACCGGCCGGTCAGCCCCCGGAGACGTCCAGCTCCGCCTCGAGCAGCGCGGCGCGGAACGCGTCGTCGAGCTCCCGGGAGTCCAGCCAGCCGTCCGGGACGACGGGCCGGCGCGGCGACCCGGCACGCCCCCGCTGCCCCTCCGCGGGCGCGCCCGGGTACGGCTGGTCGAGGTCGAGCAGGCCGAGCAGCTCGTCGAGGTGCGCCAGCGTCTCGACCAGCCCGAGCCGACGGCGCAGCTCGCCGCCCACGACGTACCCCTTGAGGTACCAGGCCATGTGCTTGCGCATCTCGCGCAGCGCCTTCAGCTCGTCGCCGAAGTCCTCGACCATGAGCTCGGCGTGCCGCCGGATCACCGCGGCGACCTCGCGCAGCCCGGGCCGGACCCGCGCGTCGGAGCCGTGGAAGGCGGCGGCCAGGTCGGCGAACAGCCAGGGCCGCCCCTGGCAGCCGCGCCCGACGACGACGCCGTCGCAGCCCGTGCGCGCGACCATCGCCAGTGCGTCCTCGGCCGACCAGATGTCGCCGTTGCCGAGCACGGGGATCGACGTGACGGCCTCCTTGAGCCGGGCGATCGCGTCCCAGTCCGCGGTGCCGGAGTAGTGGTCCGCGGCCGTGCGCGCGTGCAGGGCCACCGCGGCCACGCCGGCGTCCTCGGCGATGCGGCCGGCCTCGAGGTAGGTCAGGTGGTCCTCGTCGACGCCCTTGCGCATCTTCACGGTGACGGGGACGCCGTAGGGGGCCGCGGCGTCGACGGCGGCCCGCACGATCGCGGCGAACAGGTCCCGCTTCCACGGCAGCACGGCCCCGCCGCCGCGGCGGGTCACCTTGGGCACCGGGCAGCCGAAGTTGAGGTCGACGTGGTCGGCGCGGTCCTCGGCGGCGAGCATGCGTACCGCGGCGCCCACGGTGGCGGGCTCCACGCCGTACACCTGGACGGAGCGCGGCCGCTCGTCGGGGTCGTGCCGGATGATCCGCATCGACTCGGGCGTCCGCTCGACGAGCGCGCGCGAGGTGACCATCTCCGCGACGTACAGGCCCGCACCGTGCTCGCGGCACAGGCGGCGGAAGGCCCGGTTGGTCACCCCGGCCATCGGCGCGAGCACCACGGGTGTGGTGACCGTCAGCGGCCCGATGCGCAGCGGCGGCAGCACGGGCGCGGCCGGCGCGGGGGTCGCGAGGGTCTCGGCGGGCACCGCACGATTGTCCCCCACCGCGCGGGTCGCGCCGCCCGACGACGGCCCGCGCCGACCGTCGGGGCGCGCCTACGCGGAGGTCGCCGCGCGCGCGGCGGCCCGCTCGGCCCGGTCGCGGATCCCGCGGAGCATCCGCTCGGTCATGACGAAGCTCACCCACGAGACCGGCTCGACCATGCGACCCGCCCAGTCCGTGCGGTACCCGTAGCGCTCCCGGACGAGCAGCCGCGTCCGCCCCTCGCCGGCCGGGCGCAGCACGAACGCCCAGGTGAAGTCGAACGGCGGCGCGTCGCCGTCGTCGTCCCCCGGCCCCGCGCCGTGCAGCACGAGCGCCTCCTGCGGGCGGACCTCGGCGACGGGGAGCCCGAACTCCGGGTGGAGCCGCACCTCGTCGCCGACGGCGATCCCCTGCCACTCGGGCACCACGGCGTCGGCGCTCCTGATGTCGCAGCCCGCCAGGTTCTCGAGCCGGTCGTAGGAGTAGAAGCCGCCGCGCCCCTGGCCCAGCTGGGCCAGCCACGGCCAGACGTCCGCGGCCGACGCCCGGATGGTGATCGCCCGCGTGGCCACGAGGTCGGCGTCGGCGACGAGCTCGTCGCCGGGCAGCTCGGCGGCCTGCTCCTCGGGGGTGGCCCCGAAGGCGAGCTGGGCGCGACGGCCCTGGCGGTAGGCGGCCACCGCGCCGGCGGCGGCCACGGCGGCGAGAAGGGTGCGGCGGACCACGACGGCGCTGTTCACGGGACAAGTCAACCGCGCGGCGGAGCCCGGCGACCAGGACCTGGCCGACAACCTCCGGGCCGGGTGCTGCGTTCCCTAGGGTGTGACCACCATGGCGAGCACGGGACCGCCCCCGCCGGCGGGGACGGACGGGCCCGGGCCCGAGACCTGGACCACGGCCGTCCACGACGACCCGGTGCAGCTCGTCGGCGCGCGACGCAGCGCCGACGAGGAGTTCACGGAGTTCGTCGCCGCCCGTCAGAAGGACCTGCTGCGCACCGCCTGGCTGCTCGTCGGCGACGCGCACCGGGCCGAGGAGCTCACGCAGCAGGCGCTCGTGCGCACCTACGCCGCGTGGCCGCGGGCCCGCGCCGGCGACCCGCTCGCCTACAGCCGGCGGGTGCTCGTCAACCTGCGCACCGACTCCTGGCGCCGCCGGCGCCGCGAGGTGCTCGTGCGCGAGGTGCCCGAGGCCCCCGCCACCGACCGGTCCGCCGCCGACGCGCACGCCGACCGCGACCGCCTGCTGCGGGCGCTCGGCACCCTCACCGCCCGCCAGCGCCGCGCCGTGGTGCTGCGCCACCTCGTCGGCCTCAGCGAGGCCGAGGCGGCCGAGGCCCTCGGCGTCAGCGTCGGCACCGTGAAGTCCACGACGTCCCGCGCGCTCGCCCTGCTGCGCGACGCGCTCGCCCGGGACGGCGCCGACCTCCCCGTCCCCAGGAGCCAGCCATGACCCTCACCGACGAGTGGGTCCTCTCGCACCTCGTCGACCACGCCGAGCGCGCGCTGCCCCCGATGTCCCTCGACGCGGGCTCCGTCCTCGCCGCGGGCCGCCGCTACCGCCGCCGCCGACGCGCGGCCGCCGCCGCCGGCGCGTGCCTCGCGCTGGCCGCCGTGGCCGTCGGGGCCCAGCTCCTGCCGGGCCGCGACGCCCCCACGGCCCCGCCCGCCGCCAGCGGCGGCGCCGGGCCGCGGGTGTGGCAGCCGTCCGAGGCGCGCGAGGTCACCACGGAGCTCGGCCCGGCGCTGGAGCTCACCGGCCCCGAGCTGCCCGGCGCCGACGCGATCCTGCTCGTGCCGGCGGGCGTCGACGCCGCGCCCGAGCCGCCGGTGCTGACCGTGGAGGTCCGCACCCGGACGGGCGGCGCCCTCGACGCCCCGCAGGACGTCGTCCGGTGGCCGCTGGAGACGGACGGCGTGACGTACGCCGACCTCGACGAGGCGTTCGACCGCACGGAGACGGGCACGGTCCGCGGCGACGTCGTCACGCTCGTCGGGGCGGTCCCGCCCGGTGCGGACCGGACCGTCCTCCAGGTGCTGGAGACCCGCGTCGAGCTCCGTCCGTTCACGACGGACCTGCTGCCCGGCCGGGCGGTCTACGTGGCGGTCGTGGACGTCTCCGCCCTCGACGGCCTCCCCGAGATCGCCGTCCGGCACACGGGCGACCTCGTCGACCAGGGGTGGGTGCTCCTGCCCTGACGTGAGGCCGTCAGCAGCCGGGCGCTCGGTGCCCGTGACGCCGGGCGGCCCCGCTCAGCAGCCGGCGAGGCGCTCGGCGAGCCAGCCGCGCACCTGGGAGATCGCCACCCGCTCCTGCACCATCGAGTCGCGCTCGCGGATGGTCACCGCCTGGTCCTCCAGCGTCTCGAAGTCGATGGTGATGCAGTACGGCGTGCCCACCTCGTCCTGGCGGCGGTAGCGGCGGCCGATCGCGCCGGCGTCGTCGAACTCGACGTTCCAGTACGTGCGCAGCTCCGCGGCGAGGTCGCGCGCGGCCGGCGACAGGTCCTCGTGCCGCGACAGGGGCAGCACGGCGGCCTTGGTCGGCGCGAGCCGCGGGTCGAGCCGCAGCACCGTGCGCTTGTCGACGCCGCCCTTGGCGTTGGGCGCCTCGTCCTCGGCGTACGCCTCCACGAGGAACGCCATGAGCGAGCGGGTCAGGCCGCCGGAGGGCTCGATGACGTACGGCACCCAGCGCTCGCCCTTGGACTGGTCGAAGTACGACAGGTCCTGGCCGGAGTGCTTGCTGTGCTCGCTCAGGTCGAAGTCCGTGCGGTTCGCGATGCCCTCGAGCTCGCCCCACTCGCTGCCGACGAACCCGAACCGGTACTCGAT
>Ga0310821_100085_pt1 | contig 121717 bp, 118 predicted proteins | sample P4_ome_FD_201300 | JGI IMG/M metagenome (GOLD analysis project Ga0310821, IMG submission 201300) | Sorghum-adapted microbial communities from Joint BioEnergy Institute, Emeryville, California, United States - P4_Day56_Rep1 | ecosystem: Engineered > Bioreactor > SSF (Solid state fermentation) >...
CGGGGGTGTAGGTCCAGGTGTCGTCACCGGCCGGGGTCAGCGTCCCGTGCGAGGGATCGTTGACGGTGATGGTGAGGTCGGCGGTGGGGGTGTCGATGTCGCCGACCAGTTGGGTCAAATCGATGGTGGTCGGCGCGTCTTCGTCGATGGTGACGGTGGTGTCGGTGGCGGTGGGTGGGTCGTTGACTGGGGTGACGGTGATCGAGACGGTTGCGGTGGTGGTGTGTTGGCCGTCGGTGACGGTGTAGGTGAATGTGTCGGGGCCGTTGTAGTCGGGGTCGGGGGTGTAGGTCCAGGTGCCGTCACCGGCCGGAGTCAGGGTGCCGTGGGTGGGATTACTCACCGTGATGGTGAGATCGCCGGCGGGGGTGTCGATGTCGCCGACCAGTTGGGTCAAATCGATGGTGGTCGGCGCGTCTTCGTCGATGGTGACGGTGGTGTCGGTGGCGGTGGGTGGGTCGTTGACCGGCCTGACAGTGATGGATACGGTCCCGATTTGGCTGGTCAGCTCGCCGTCATCGACGATGTAGGTGAAGCTGTCGGTGCCGAAGAAGTTCTCCGCCGGGCGATACTCGAAGGACCCGTCGGGGTTCAGTGTGACGGTACCGTGGGCCGGGGTGTCCACCAGAACAGCGGTGATACCGCCGTTTTCGGGGTCGTGGTCGTTCGACAGAACTCCCGAACCGGCAGGCACGGCCAACACGCCGTCTTCGTCAACGTCGTATGCATCGTCGACGGCGACCGGGGCTTTGTTCACCGGCGTGACGACAATGGTGACGGTGGCGGTGTTGCTGACGTTCTCCGCGTCGAGAGCCTGGTAGGTGAAGGTATCGACACCGGAGAAATCCGGGTCCGGCGTGTAGCTGAACGAGCCGTCGGAGTGGAACTCGACCGTCCCCTTCTTGGGATCCGAAACAAGTTGTGCTGTAAGGGGATCGCCTTCCGGATCATCGTCGTTACCGAGCACGTTGCCCGAAACCGGAGAGCCCTCGGACGTCTCGAAGGTGTCAGGGTTGGCGACTGGAGCTCCATTGGGGGCTGCCACGTTGATACGCACCGTCGCGCGATCGACATGCGCCCGATGCCAACCGAACAGACTGAGCAGCCCGTGTACATGCCAGCGGTCGGCGGCGTCGCTGACCGAGACGGTGAACTCGTCCTGCCCCACATAGCCTTCGTCGGCCTGGTAGGTGAACGTCCCGGTCGCCTGGTCGATGACCACGGTCCCGTGCTTCGGTCCGCCGACGCTTCCTCGCGCCGGCACCGAGTACGTCAGCTTGTCGTGATCGGCGTCAAAAGCATTGAAGGAGATGGGTTCACTGACGTCGCCGGGCCCCAGGACGAGGCTGACGTTCTGGTCGCGCACAATGGGCGGGAGGTTGAAGAACGTGCGCTGAACCTCCCGCCGGACCCAGGCCAGCACCGCCCACAACAGTGGAGGTTGCGCCGGATTGACGGGGCCTGGGGCGAGGAACGGCGTCAACAACGCGCCGACAAACGCGGTCGCGACCGAGACCAGCGTCCGCGGGATGAACAACCCCAGCATCGTGACCGGGGCCGGGGCGATCTCCTGCCACTGCGGCGTCCTGTCGACGTTCGTCGACAGCGTCGTCAGCGGCGCATCCGTTAGTTCATGATGCGCCATCGAAAGTGGTGTGACGACGAGGTTTTCGTCGTGCGAGGCCGAAATCAGGCTATCGGAGCCCTCCGACGCGGTGGTCGGAGCCTTCGATTCCGGCGATGTAGCCGGATCACGTCCATCGGGTCTTTCGTCGTCACTGGGTTGCGGCGACAGTGGTTCCTGGGCCGCCGCGGAGTGGTCGGAGTTCTCCGCTGATTGCTGGACTTCCGGTTCCTGGGCGGGCTCGGAGACGTTCGGTTCGACGTCGCTTATGGTCTCGCCGTCGTTGCCGACTGGTTCAGGTGAGGTCTCCGACGCAGCGGTCGACTCGCCGTCATCACCGTCGTCGTCGCCATTCTCAGCCTGTGTCTTCTTGGCGCTGTCCTTGGCGCCGGTTCCTTCATCGGCGTTCTGGTCCGTGCGCTGACCGGAGTCGTTGACCGACGTGTTCGGCCCACCGGAACTGCTCACCTTCATCCCGGGGGCGGAGTCTTTCGACGCGGTCGTCGAGGAGGCGCCGTGGGTGCCCGTGGACGAAGTCTCGGAACTCGAGGACGACTGTTTAGTTGACGATTCGTCCGCATCGGACTTGGCGTCGGAAGTGCTCGACGAGGAGGTGGACGAGGACTGTGACGCGGAGGACGACGACGAAGACGAAGAAGACGAAGATGACGAAGACGAGTCGCTGTCGGAGTCGGCCCTGGCGGGTCCGGCACCCTGGCTCATCGTCACCATGACACCCACGCCCAGAGCCACAGCCAACGTACCGACCCGGCCCACATAGGACGCCGGGCCGCCGGTGGCCGACCACGACAGCCGGGGTGCACCTTCCGCGGCGGAAAGGGTGAACGAGGGGTAGACCGCCTGGGGCCGGCCAGGGCGGCGACGCCTGCGGTGACGGCCCGCACCTTTTGAGTTGTGCTTTCCAATGGGCGTCGCCATGCCCCAAACTCCTATTAACCGCCCTGGCCACCGCAGGGAACCGCGAACTACTCAGGCGCGATGACCTGGCAAGGCGACACGCCATACGTTTACTTATCGAAATTTACGCTATCGAAACTTAAGTTTCAAATTGAACCTGACGAAATCGTTGACAAAGAAAACAGCGTGATGTAAGAACCGCCGTTCTCGGCCGGTCAGGTCTGGCACACCGGGCACCAGTACGACACCCGGTCGCCGGTCGTATCGGATCTGATAGCGGTGCCGCACCGCCGGCATGGCCGGCCGACCCGACCGTAGACCCACAGATCCCGGCCCGGCCGGGTATCGCCGGTGGTCGTCCTGTTGGCGCGCAACCGGTTGAGCCAGAGCATGTCGCGCGCCCGCTGCACCAGCCGCATCGGATCGGCGACCCGCCCCACCTCGCTGCTGGGCAGTCTGCCGAACACAAAGCACAGCTCGTTGGCGTAGACATTGCCCACCCCGGCCATCACCCGCTGGTCCAGCAGCGCTTCGGCGAGGGGCCGCCGCGGGTCTGCGACCAGGTTTGCCGCAGCGAGGTGTGGATCCCAGTCGTCTCCGAGCAGATCAGGGCCGAGGTGCGCGACCGCTTCCATGTCGCGGTCACGCTGCAGGATCTCCAGCACCCCGAGGTCCACGCCCGCAACACGTGAATCGGGCGTCTCCAGAATGATCCGGATCTTGTGCGCCGGCACCCGCCGAATACGCCCGCCGGACAGCCAGGCACCGTCCATCTTGAGGTGCGAGTGGATGCTGGCATCGGCGACGCGGATGAACAGGTGCTTGCCGCGGCTGAGCACCTCATCGACCACGCATCCGGTCAGGTCAACGGTGGCGAACCGGGGGATGCGTACGTCGCAGCGTGTCAACGTCTTGCCGGACAGCGCCGCGCGCAGCATCTCGGCGGTGCGGTAGACGGTGTCGCCCTCAGGCATCGAGCCGATTCTCCACCGCTCCGCTGCCAGCGTGTGCGCACCCGGATCGCATCAGCGCAGCCGCAAGCCGCGTGGTGTCCGGGCGAAGTCGGCGCCGACCAATGCATCGTGGACCGCGGCGCGTGTGGTGTCGACGCCGGGCTCGAGCACCGGCACCCCGTCGACCTTCTCGATGAGAAGTCCCTGGATTCGCCCATCGGTCACCAGCTCGGCGACCGCAGCCGCCGCGGCGTTGTGCGCCGCCGGATCGTCGAGGAAGGTCAGCAGGGTGCGCCCACCGCGCTCGAGGTACCACGCCAGTTCGCCGTCGACCAGCGCCACCAGCGCGCCGGCCTTGCGGCCCGGTCGGTGCGCGACGTCGTCGTCGACCCGGCGGGTGGGCCAGGGCAGCGCCGCGCCGTAGGGGTTGGCCGGATCGGCGGCCGCCAGCACCACGGCGTGGTAGTCACGCCGATCCGGATCCACCTCGTCGGCGAAACTGCGCAACCGGTCGACCGTTGAGGCCACCGCGAACTGGGCACCGCCCAGTGATTCGATGAAGTACCCCCGCTGGCACCGCCCGGCGTCCTCGAACGCCGTCAGCACCTTGTACAGGGTCGCGAAACCACCGGGGACCTGCTCGGCGGCCGCGGCTCCCTTGGTCAACACCCCGTGCCGGTTGAGTAGGAGCTCGGCGGCGAAGTGCGCCCGGACCGTGGATTCGGGCTCCGGGCGCGGAACCGCCGACCAGCGTCCCGCGACGGTCGGGTCGGTGGCCCGGGTGGTCTGGGCGTGCGCGAGGCTGTATCGGCTCAGCCGCGGTGGTCGGCGCCGCTGCCGGTGCGCGGGCGTGCTGCCGCGTCCGGTCCGGCGCCCGCCGGACAACACCGCCCGCACCGGTGCGAAAGTGTCGCCGGTGACCCATCCCGACCAGATCAGTTCCCACAGCGCCTCTTTGAGGGTTTCGCCGGGGTTGTCGGCGAGCTGACGGAAGAAGTAGGCTCCGCCGCCGCCGAGGGTGTCCATGATCGCGCGGTGCGCGTCGGTGAACTCGATGTCGGCCGGTTCGGCCAGGGTCAGCGGTGCGGTATCGGCCAGGTGGAACACGACCCAGCCGTCGCCGCCACCGATCTGGCCGGCGCCCGACCACATCACCTCTCCGGAGGCCAGCAGTTCGTCGAGCATCGCGGGCTGGTAGTCGCTGACCCGCTGCGGCAGCACCAGAGATTCGGCGGCCGAGGCCGGGATGGGCACACCCGCGAGTTGCTCGATCACCACGACCAGTCCGTCGATGCCGCTGTTCCGGGTGCCCACGTGCTGCCAGACCGGCAGGAACCGGCCGTAGGCCGCGGTGCTGACCGGTTCCACCTGGGCGCGCAGCGCCGCCAGCGATCGGCGGCGCAGGATCTTGAGCACCTCGGCGTCGCACCACTCCTCGGCGCCGACGACCGCACCGCCCTCCGATGTCGGGCCCGCGCCGAACTCGCCGCGAATCAGCTTGCCGTCAAGGGCCATTCGATTGAGCACATCGGCGGTCACTCGGACACCGAGACCGAAGCGGCCCGCCGCCTCACGGGTGGTGAACGGACCGCGGGTGCGGGCGTAGCGACCGAGCAGCTCGCCGAGCGGATCGGGCACCGATGCGGTGAACGCCGCCGGGACGCCCAGCGGAACCGCGACACCGATTCCGTCGCGAAGCATGCCGATGTCCTCGATCGCCACCCACCAGCTGCGCTCGGCGAACGACACCCGCAAGGCGCGTTTGGCCGCCTGCAAACCGTCCAGCCAACCGCCCACCTCGGGCGTGACACACCGTTGGGCGATCTCGTCCTCGGTCAGCGGACCGAGCACCCGCAGCAGGTCGGCCACGCCCTCGGCGTCGCGGGCCCGGCGGTCCTCGCTGAGGTGCTGCAGTTGCCGTGTGGTGGACTCGACCACCTGCGGGTCGAGCAGCTCGCGCAGCTCGACCCGGCCCAGCAGCTCGGCCAGCAGCACGCTGTCCAGCGACAGCGCGGCGGCCCGCCGCTCGGCCAGCGGGGTGTCGCCCTCGTACATGAACGCGCCGATGTAGCCGAACAACAGCGAGGCGGCGAACGGCGACGGGCTGGCGGTTTCGACCTCGACGACGCGCACGCGTCGTTGCGCGATGCCGGTCATCAACGCCGTCAGGGCGGGCACGTCGTAGACGTCCTGCAGGCACTCGCGCACCGTCTCGAGCACGATCGGGAAATCCGGGTACTTGCGTGCCACGTCGAGCAGCTGGGCGGCGCGCTGGCGTTGGTGCCACAGCGGTGAGCGCTTACCCGGGTGCCGTCGCGGCAACAGCAGCGCACGTGCGGCGCATTCGCGGAACCGCGATGCGAACAGCGCGGAGCCCCCTACCTCGGCGGTGACGATGGGCTCGATCTCGTCGGCATCGAAAACGAACAGATCCGCGCCGGGAGCGCGGGTTTCGGCGTCCGACCAGGTGTCGGGCAGCTGCACGACGATGCCGTCGTCGGAGGCGGTGGGCTTCGCCTCGATGCCGTAGCGGTCCCGCAGCCGCCGCGACACCGCCAGTGCCAGTGGGCCGTGGACCCGCAGCCCGTAGGGCGAGTGCAGGATGACCCGCCAGTCGCCGAGTTCGTCGCGGAAGCGCTCCACGACGAGCGTGGTGTCGCTGGGCACGGTGCCGGTGGCCTGCCGCTGATCGTCGAGGAGCCGCCACAGGTTGTCGGTCGCGAAATCGTTGAAACCGATCTCCCTGCAACGAGCGACGAACTCGTCGCGGCCCAGGGCGGACAGCTCCGCGGTGAACGCGCCCACCGCCGCACCCAGCTCGGCGGGACGGCCGACCCCGTCGCCACGCCAGAAGGGCAACCGGGCCGGCTCGCCCGGCGCCGGCACCACCAGCACCCGATCGTGGGTGATCTCGGTGATCCGCCAGCTGGTCGCACCCAGCGAGATCACATCACCGGGCCTCGACTCGTACACCATCTCCTCGTCGAGTTCGCCGACCCGCGAAGGTTTTTCCGACTCCGAAGCCAGATAAACGGTGAACAGCCCGCGGTCGGGGATGGCGCCGCCCGAGGTGACCGCCAGCCGCTGCGCACCCGGCCGGGCGGTCAGCATGCCGGTGTCACGGTCGTAGATCAGCCGGGGCCGCAGCTCGGCGAACTCGGTGGACGGGTACTTGCCGGACAGCAGGTCGAGGGTGGCCTCGTACGCGCTGCGCGGCAGGGAAGCGAACGGGGCACTGCGCCGGACCGCGTCGAACCACCGATCGGCATCGAGCGGTTCGACCGCGCACGCGGCCACCGTGTGCTGGGCCAGCACGTCGAGCGGATTGGCGGGGACGGTAAGCGCCTCGATCTGGCCGTTGAGCATCCGGGTGACGGTGACCGCGCAGCCGATGAGGTCGGTGCGGTGTTTGGGGAACAGCACACCCTGCGAGATCTCGCCGACCTGGTGGCCGGCCCGGCCGATGCGTTGCAGGCCGCTGGCCACCGACGGCGGCGCCTCCACCTGGATGACCAGATCGACCGCACCCATGTCGATGCCCAGCTCCAGGCTGGAGGTGGCCACCACGGCTTTCAGCCGCCCGCTCTTGAGGTCCTCCTCGACCTGGGCGCGCTGGTCCTTGCTGACCGAACCGTGGTGTGCCCGCGCCAGCAGCGGCGGTGCCCCGGAGGCCTGACCGCTGCCCATGATGTGTGCGGGGGCGCCGCCGGCGACGCCGGGGTTCGGCCCCGACGGCAGCTCGACGCCCATGCGCTCGGCGTGAATCTCGTTGAGCCGCGAGGTCAGTCGCTCGGCGAGCCGACGCGAGTTGGTGAAGACGATCGAGGACTTGTGTGCCTCGATCAGATCGACGATGCGCTCCTCGACCGCCGGCCAGATGGTGTTGTTCTCCAGGTTGGCCATGTCGGGGACGGGGACCTCCACCGACAGTTCGAACGTCTTGGCGGCCGGGGGCGCGACAATGGTGGTCGGGGCGTGCCCGGACAGGAACCTGGCCACCTCCTCGGCGGGGCGCACCGTCGCCGACAGGCCGATCCGCTGCGCGGGGCGTTCCAACAGCAGGTCGAGCCGTTCCAGCGAGAGCGCCAGATGCGCGCCGCGTTTGGTGCCCGCGACCGCGTGCACCTCGTCGACGATGACGGTCTGCACTTCGGTGAGGGTTTCGCGGGCCGCGGAGGTCAGCATCAGAAACAGCGACTCCGGAGTGGTGATGAGAATGTCCGGCGGCCGGTTGATCAGTTCGCGGCGCCGCGCGGGCGGAGTGTCGCCGGAGCGCACGCCCACACTGATGTCGGGCGGCGGCTGGCCGTGGCGTTCGGCGACCCGGGCGATACCGGTCAGCGGGGTGCGCAGATTGCGTTCCACGTCGACGGCCAGCGCCTTGAGCGGGGAGACATAGAGCACGCGGGTGCCGGCGCCGGCGGGCCGGGGCGGGGCGGTGGCCAGCCGGTCGATGGCCCACAGGAAGGCGGCCAGCGTCTTACCCGACCCGGTGGGGGCGATGACCAGCGTGTTGTCACCGTCGGCGATCGCCGACCAGGCCTGAGCCTGCGCCGGGGTCGGCTCGGCGAACGTGCCCGTGAACCATTCGCGGGTCAGCGGGCCGAACCGGTCCAACGGGTTGGTGCTCATCTCGCCATGGTGCCAACCTGGTCCGACAACCCGCTGCGACATATCCGTCAGTTCCCGGCGTCGCCGACGCGCAAACGGGCGTCCGCCGGGGTCACCGGTCGGCGATGGCGTCAGCCAGGGCCTTCGGGATCCCGGGCACCCGGCCGAGCGCGTCGAGCAGCGCATGGGCACACGCGCCGGCGACATACTCGGCGTCGATCGACGGGTCGGTCAGCCGTTGGCGACACATCTCGACGGTGAACGCCAGCCACGCGTAGATGGTGCTGCGCAGGTCACGTTCGACCTTGGAGTCCAGTTCGCCGCCCGCCACGTCGCGGATCCGGGCGAGGATGCGCTCGGCCTGGCGGTCGTTGTCGGACTCCTCGATGCCGCGAAGCACCGGATCGAATCGGCCGATCCCCACGTAGGCCGCCCACGCCCCGTGCGGATGTTCGTCGGAGTGCCGCACGTAGGCCAGCACCCCGGCGCGAACCTGTTCGAAGAAGCTCTGCCCGGGCTGCGGCGGGGTGTTGGTCGCCTGGAACAGACGTTCGTTCTCCGCCCGCACGACCGCCGCGAAGAACGTGCGTTTGTCGGGGAAGTAGTGGTACATCAGCGCCCGCGACACCCCGGCCTGCTGGGCGATCTCGTCGATGCGGACCTCGTCGTAGGGGCGCCGGCCGAAGACCTCCGCGCCGAGGGCGAGCAGTTCGTTGCGCCGGTCGTCGGGGGACAACCGACGTCGGGGCTCGGCCATGACGCCGATTATAGTCGACACGTGTCTAACAGACCGTGGTGGTCAGGTGCCCTTGACGTTGAGCACCTGACGCAGGCCGGTGACCACCTCGACGAGGTCGCGGGAGTCGGCCATCACCGTGTCGATGGGCTTGTAGGCGTCGGGGATCTCGTCGACCCACTCGTCGCCGTGGCGGTATTCGATGCCGGTCATGCGGGCCCTGAGGTCGGCCGCGGTGAAGCGCCGGCGGGCCTCGCTGCGGGAGTACCGCCGCCCCGCGCCGTGCGGCGCGCTGCACAGGCTGTCCGGGTTGCCTTTGCCGCGCACGATGTAGGACCGCGTTCCCATCGACCCGGGAATCACCCCCAACTTGCCGGTGTGCGCGGCGACCGCACCCTTGCGGGTCACCCACACGTCGGTGCCGTGGTGCTGTTCGGGGGTGGTGTAGTTGTGGTGGGTGTTGATCCGCTCGACCTCGACGGTGTCGGCGTTCGCGCGCATCCAGCGGGCCAGCGCCTGCCGGAAGCGGTCCATCATCTCCTCGCGGTTGGCCAGCGCGAACTGCTGGGCCCAGCCGAGATCGGCGATATAGCGGTCGAATTCGGCGCTGCCCTCGGTCAGGTAGGCCAGATCGGGGTTCGGCAGGTCGACCTCGGCGCGTTGGCACACCCGCTTGGCCACGCCGATGTGGTGGGTGGCGATCTTATGGCCCACGCCGCGTGATCCGGAGTGCAGGAACATCCAGACCTGGTCGTCGTCGTCGACGCACAGTTCGATGAAGTGGTTGCCACCGCCGAGACTGCCCAGCTGCTCCTTCCACCTGGGCGAGTGCGACAGGTCCACGCCGCGCTCGGCGGCCAGGCGCTCCAGACGGCGCAGCCGCTCCATGGTGAACGGGTAGCGGTTCAACGACCGGTTGTAGTTGCCGGCGCTGAGCGGGATCGCGGCCTCCAGCGACTTGCGGAGCAGCGACAGGTCCTTGCCGGCGATGTCGCCGGCGGTGAACACGGTGCGCGCGGCGATCATTCCGCACCCGATGTCCACGCCGACGGCCGCGGGAATCACCGCGCCGATGGTCGGGATCACCGTGCCGACGGCCGCACCCTTGCCGACATGGGCGTCGGGCATCAGCGCGACGTGCGGGAACACGAACGGAAGCGCGGCGGTCTGCCGGGCCTGCTCGACGGTCTGCGCATCGAGTTCGCTGGCGAAGTTGACCACCCTGGCGTTCCCGACGGTCTGCAACGTCACAGGTGTACCCACACCATTCGAGGGTAGTCACGGGTTGTCGCGGCATTTCATGACGGAGAGGACGACGATCGTGAACTTTCCCGTACAGCAGCAGCCGCCGCCCGGGGTGCAGAGCCGCATGGATCCGGTGCCCGACTGCGGCGAGACCACCTACCGCGGATCGGGGCGGCTGGTCGGCAAGCGCGCCGTCATCACCGGCGGTGACAGCGGTATCGGGCGCGCGGTGGCCATCGCGTACGCGCGCGAGGGCGCCGACGTGCTGATCGCCTATCTCGACGAGCACGACGACGCCGCCGAGGTCCAGCGGTATGTCGAGGACTCCGGGCGCCGGTGCGTGCTGGTGCCGGGAGACCTCTCCGACCCGGCACACCGCCGGTTCGTGATCGAACGGGCGGTCGACGAGTTGGGCGGCATCGACGTCCTGGTCAGCAACGCCGCGTACCAGATGAGCCATGACGATCTCGACGAGATCTCCGATGAGGAATGGGATTACACGTTCCGGCTGAACGTCGGCGCGTATTTCTATCTGGTGAAGGCCGCGATCCCCCATATGGGCCCGGGTTCGTCGATCATCGGCAGCTCGTCGGTGAACTCCGATATGCCCAACCCGAAGCTGGCGCCGTACGCGGCCACCAAGGCGGCGATCGCCAACTTCTCGGCAAGCCTGGCCGAGCTGTTGGGGGAGAAGGGGATTCGCGCCAACAGCGTCGCGCCCGGCCCCATCTGGACACCGTTGATCCCGTCGACCATGCCACCGGAGAAGGTGGAGAAGTTCGGCCAGAACACCCCGCTGGGCCGGGCCGGACAACCCGCCGAGCTCGCACCCGTCTACGTGATGCTCGCCTCCGACGAGGCCAGCTATGTCACCGGCACCCGGGTCGCGGTGACCGGCGGGCGGCCGATCCTCTGAGCGTCGCCGAGTGTGCGGTGTTGTGCGCGACTCGCCGGGCGGGTGTACGAAACCGCACACTCACCACGTTTTCGGGCATCCGCGAGCGATCAACGCCGCACCCACGCGGTCGATAAGCGTTTGCGGGTCGTTGTGCAGCATGCTGCTGGTCACCCGGATGTCGTCCTATCCGAGCCGCGGCAGCAACCAGTACCGGTCGACGTCGGCGTTGCGCTGCCGCGGATCGGTCCAGTGGTGAGCGCCGTCGAAGTCGACGCCGACCAGGTACTCCAACCACCCCATGTCAAGGCGCGCGACCACTCGGCCGAACTCGTCGTACACCCGGATCTGCGTCTGTGGTCGGGGGAATCCGGCCTGAACCAGAGTCAGCCGCGTCAACGATTCGTACGGCGATTCGGCGCCCCCGTCGACCAGTTCCAGCGTCTGACGCAGCCGGCGCAGTCCACGCACTCCCGGATGGCGTTGCGCGACCGCTTCGATGTCGGCGACGGTGAGACCGGTGGCGTTCAGCAGGGCGTCGATCCGTTGTACCCCCTCGGCGAGGGGCAACCGTCGGCCGAGATCGAAGGCGGTGCGCGCCGGCGTCGTCATCGCCATACCCGCGCGCAGTTCGGTCTCGTCCGGCAGCAGCGTGTCGGTGTGCACGGTGATCAGCGGTGGCGGTCGCCGGTTGTCATGCACCAACTCGGGAACAGTCTCCGAATCGATCCATCTGGCGTTGTGCATGACCGCCGCCGACAGTCCGGCGAGGACTCCCCGCCGGCGTGACCACAGCCACGCTCCGCGGCTGCGTTCGCTCGCGGTCGGTTCGGCGCCGCGCGGAATCCAGAACCCGGGATACAAGGGTGTGTAGAAGCGCCGCAACTCGCGACGGGTGAGAAGCCCCGCTGCGCGGAGTTGTCCACAGGCAGGTCGGCCGTTCGCGAATGTGTGGATGAGTACGCCCGGACGGCGTGTCGAGTGCGACACTGCACGCTCGCGACGGCGCGGGGAGCTGACGCTCGCGACTGTGCGAATCGGTACCCGCCGTCGGCGTGTCCCGGACGAATCCGCACACTCGGCGCACGAAAGGCAGGAACCGTCAGGCGAACCGGACGCCTTGTGCCAGAGGCAATTCCGACGAGTAGTTGATCGTGTTGGTCGCCCGGCGCATATTGGCCTTCCAGGCGTCCGAGCCCGACTCCCGGCCGCCGCCGGTGTGCTTCTCGCCGCCGAACGCCCCGCCGATCTCGGCGCCGGAGGTACCGATGTTGACGTTGACGATGCCGCAGTCCGAACCGTCGGCGGCCATGAACCGTTCCGCCTCGCGGATGTCGGTGGTGAAAATCGACGACGAAAGACCCTGCGGTACAGCGTTGTTCAGCGCAATAGCCTCGTCGAGGTCCTCATAGGTCAACACGTAGAGGATCGGTGCGAACGTCTCGGCGTGCACGATCGCGGTCTGCGCGGGCATCCGCACCACCGCCGGCGCAACGTAGTACGCACCGTCGACACCCATGTCCTGTCTCTCCCCGCCGATCACCTCGCCGCCGTCGGCGCGCGCCCGATCGAGCGCGCGCACCATCTCCCGGTAGGCCGTCTCGTGGATCAACGGGCCCAGCAGTGTGCCCTCGGCGAACGGATCACCGATCGGCAGCTGCCGAAACGCCGACACCACCCGCTCGACGACCCCGTCGGCCACCGATGTGTGCACGATCAGCCGGCGCAGCGTGGTGCACCGTTGACCCGCCGTGCCGGCGGCGGCGAACACGATCGCCCGCACCGCCAGGTCCGGATCGGCCGACGGCGTCACGATCGCGGCATTGTTGCCGCCCAATTCCAGCAGCACCTTGCCGAACCGCTGCGCGACGCGCGGACCCACCTGCCGGCCCATCCGCACCGAACCGGTCGCGCTGAGCAGCGCCACGCGCGGGTCGTCCACCAGGCGTTCGCCGACCTCGTGACCGCCCAGCAGCACCCGGCTGACGTCACCGGGCGCCCCTACGTCGTCGGCCGCGCGGGCGATCAGCGCCTGACAGGCCAACGCGGTCAGCGGCGTCAGCTCCGACGGTTTCCACACCACCGGGTCGCCGCACACCAACGCGACGGCCGCGTTCCAGGACCACACCGCGACCGGAAAGTTGAACGCGGTGATGACGCCGACGACCCCGAGCGGATGCCAGGTCTCCATCAGACGGTGACCCGGCCGCTCCGAGGCGATGGTCCTGCCGTACAGCTGTCGGGAGAGCCCGACGGCGAACTGGCAGATATCGATCATCTCCTGCACTTCACCCAGTGCCTCGGAGGTGATCTTGCCCGCCTCCAGGGTCACCAGCGTCGCCAGATCGCGCTTGTGCGCCACCAGCAGTTCACCCAGCCGCCCGACCAGCGCACCGCGCACCGGGGCGGGTGTGGTGCGCCACGCCGTGAACGCCTGGGCCGCAGCGGCGATCGCGGCGTCGGTGTCGGCGGGCGATGACTCCGGCACCGAGAACAACACATCGCCGGTGATCGGGGTCCCGGCGGGCAGCCCGTGGGCGCCCGGAGCGCCGAGGGGCACGTCGGCGCCGACCGCCCGCAGGGCGGCCTGTGCGCGGGCGCGCAGTTCGTCGACGCCGGGAAGGATGACCGGTGACGCCGCCATGGGGCCATGATCCCGCTTTCCGCCGCCGCCGGACGCGACTTGCGCGACTCCGATTCGCAGGGCGTTCCGCCCGATGCGCCGCCGGTCCGCCTCGGTTGTTGCTGCGATAGTCTCCGCGCATGGGCGCCGACGAGCTCGACGACATCGACCGGACCCTGCTGCGTGAGCTGGTGGCCGACGGCCGTGCAACGCTGGCGCATCTGGCGTCCACCGCGGGCCTGTCGGTGTCGGCCGTTCAGTCGCGGGTCCGGCGCCTGGAAGCGAGGGGCGTGATCACCGGCTACACCGCGCTGATCAACCCCGAGCTGGTCGGCCAACAGCTGTCGGCGTACGTCGCGATCACCCCGCTGGACCCCTCACAGCCGGATGACGCTCCGGCGCGACTGGAGCAGATCCCGGAGATCGAATCCTGCTCGTCGGTCGCGGGGGAGGACAGCTACGTGTTGCTGGTCCGGGTCGCCTCGGCGCGGGCGCTGGAGGAACTGCTGCAGCGCATCCGGACGACGGCCAATGTGAAGACCCGCAGCACGATCATCCTGCAGACGTTCTTCGCCGATCGGCGCTACGTGCCGTAGCCGCCGCAGCCTGATGGGGCACCGGTCGCCGCCCGCCCGTGACGCAGTAAGCATCCGCTGTTCGGCCCCAGATCTTCAGGAAAATTTCCGATAGAATATCGATATGACTGCGGTTTCGTCGGCCAACAGGCAGCGGCGGTCCGCACAGATCTCACCCCGAGACGTTCACGACGTTCTCGGCCGGTGGATGCTGGCCGACGGGTTCGACTTCGTGCTCGACCTGGAGCGCTCCCGGGGCAGCTACCTGGTCGACGCCCGCGACGGCAGCCGCTACCTGGACATGTTCTCGTTCTACGCCTCCTCGGCGCTCGGTATGAACCACCCCGCGCTGGCCGAGGATGCCGGGTTCCGTGCCGAGCTCCTGCAGGCCGCCCTCGCCAAGCCGAGCAACTCCGAGATCTACAGCGTGCCGATGGCCCGATTCGTCGAAACCATCGTGCGGGTGCTCGGGGATCCGCAGCTGCCGCACCTGTTCTTCATCGACGGCGGCGGGCTCGCGGTCGAGAACGCGTTGAAGGTGGCATTCGACTGGAAGAGCCGATACAACGAGGCACGCGGCATCGATCCGGCCCTCGGCACCCGGGTGCTGCACCTGCGCGGCGCCTTCCACGGTCGCACCGGCTACACGATGTCGCTGACCAACACCGACCCGGTCAAGACCGCCCGGTTCCCCACCTTCGACTGGCCGCGGATCGACGCGCCGTACCTGCGTCCCGGCCTGAACGACTCCGACATGGACGCTCTCGAGTCCGAGGCGCTCGATCAGGCGCGCGCAGCGTTTCAGGCGTACCCCCACGACATCGCCTGCTTCATCGCCGAACCCATCCAGGGCGAGGGCGGTGACCGGCATTTCCGACCGCAGTTCTTCGCCGCGATGCGCCGGCTGTGCGACGAACACGATGCGCTGCTGATCTTCGACGAGGTTCAGACCGGCTGCGGCCTGACCGGAACCGCCTGGGCCTACCGGCAATTGGGCGTCGAACCGGACGTGGTGGCGTTCGGCAAGAAGACCCAGGTGTGCGGCATCATGGCCGGCCGGCGTGTCGACGAGGTGCGGGACAACGTCTTCGCCGTCAGTTCCCGACTCAACTCCACCTGGGGTGGCAACCTCGCCGACATGGTGCGTGCCCGCCGCATCCTGGAGGTGATCGAGTCCGACGACCTCATCACGCGGGCCCGCGACACCGGTCGCCACCTGCTGCGCCGGCTGACCGCGCTCGCCGAGGAGTTTCCCGACCGGGTGCTCGATGTGCGCGGACGCGGACTGATGTGCGCGTTCAGCCTGCCCACCACCGGGGAGCGCGACGAGCTGCTGCGCCGGCTGTGGGAGCGTCGCGTGATCATGCTGCCCAGCGGCACCACCAGCATCCGGTTCCGCCCGGCGCTGACCGTGTCGTGCACCGAGATCGACGCCGCGATCGACGCCATCCGCGACGCCCTGAGCTGACCGGTGTCAGCCGTCCGGCACATCCGGTGCGGTGAGCCGCCGGATGGTCGCGCGCAGCCGCGGCAGATCCGCGCCCCCGACCAGTTCACATCCGTGCAGCTGTGCCAGTTTCCTTGCCGCAGGGGTGAAGTCGTGGTTAGTCACCACCATCGTCCGGGTGCAGTCCTGCATCGGAGCGCCGGCGACCACCTGTTGCACCGCTGCGGCGCCGACCGGTCGCGACTGACGTTTGCACTGGATCGCCAGCCGATGCGGGCGCCTGCCCACGATGATGTCCACGCCCCAGTCGCCGGTGAGCGACGTCATGGTCACCGGGTTGCCGGTGGATCGGGCGATCCGGGCGACGTAGTCCTCGAACTCGGTGCCCGACATCGCGTTCGTCGGGTCTTCGCGCGCGGTCGGGGTGCGCATCGCGGCGACCGCGGCCGCGAGGAACCGGGGCGCACTCGCCAGCACGATGGGGGCGAGCACTGCGATGGCGAGGCCGGCTGCCGGTCCGGCGCCCGCCAGCCAGGCCGCCGCGCCGGCCGCACCCGCGATCACCAACCGCCATCCGATCCGCACGCCGCGGATGCTACGACCGGCCCCCGACTCACCGGCGCCACCTGGGTCCCTGTCCGAAATCGAACGCTCATCGCTATCCCCATCCCGAAGCGTCGAAGTGCGATTAGGCTGGCGATATGTCCGATGAGCTGGCCGGATACGGCGCACAGTCGCCGTTGGAGTACGCCCTGGCCGGCGGCGAGCCCCAGCGAGTCGGTTCCTTCACGTTCTACTTCGCCGACGAGCGGTGGGAGTGGTCGCCGCAGGTGGCCCGGATGCACGGCTTTGAGCCGGGGACGGTGGAGCCGACCACCGAGCTGGTGCTGTCGCACAAGCATCCGGACGACTACCGGCAGGTCGCGGCCACCCTCGACGAGATCCGGCGCACCTCGGGTGCCTTCTCCACCCGGCACCGCATCATCGACACCCGCGGCGAGGTCCACCACGTGGTCGTGGTCGGGGATCGGATCGTCGATGCCGACGGCACGGTGATCGGCACACACGGCTTCTATGTGGACGTCACGCCGTCGCTCGATCAGCAACAGCAGGAGATGGTGACCGAGGCGGTCGCCGAGATCGCCGAGGCTCGCGCGGTGATCGAACAGGCCAAGGGCATGCTGATGCTGATCTACCGGATCAGTGCCGATTCGGCCTTCGAGCTGCTCAAGTGGCGCTCCCAGGAAACCAACACCAAGCTGCGGCTGCTGGCGCAGCAGATCGTGCGGGACTTCGCCGAGTCGACCCACGACGAGATTCCCCCGCGTGAGGTGTACGACCGGCTGTTGCTCACCGCCCACCAACGCATAGCGCACTGATCCGGACGGCGGGATCACCGGGTGGCTCCTCTCGGCGACCGGCCGTTTCCCCTGCATCTCGGCGGGGTAGTTCTTCCAGCAGGTTTGACGATGCCGAGAGAGGAGCGCCATGAAGAGCCCCAAGGATCCCGTTGATCATGCAAGGACCACTCGACCGCACGCCGGCGAGACGATGAAGGACACCAAGAACCTGCCGGGTCTGGTGCTGTTGGGTGTGGCACTGGTGAGTTTCGTGGGCGCGCTGGCCGCGTTCGGTGCCGGACACCCTGACGTCGGGACCACGCTGGCCGTGATCGCGGCCGTCCTGATGGTCGTTTCGCTGGGTTGGCTGGTCATCGAACACATGCGGGTGCGACGCATCGAAGAGCGGTGGTATCAGGAGCATCCCGATGCCCAGCGCCAGCGGCCGAGCAGCTGACTCGGGTCGGCCGCCTCAGCATCTTGACGGCGTCTTGATCAGTGAAAGACAGCAGGTCCCAGCCGATTCCGGCTGGGACCTGCCGCCGTGCGGGTAGGGTTACTGTTCGGTCTTCTGGCGCTGCTCGGCGGCTTTCGCCCCGGCCCGCGCCGACTCTGCCTCGGCTTCCTTACGAGCGGCGTCGCGCTGCGCGTCGGCCTTGTCCTGCTGAGCCTTGCCCTCGCGGACCATGTCGTCACGGCCGGTCACCGTACCGACGGCTTCCTTGGCTTTACCCTTGACGTCCTCGACGACGCCCTTGACGCCCTCTGCGGGACCACTGTTCTTGTCGGTCATGACTACCTTTCGCGTTATGGCGGTGGGCCCGGTGCGGCCACCGTCCCGGCCCTCTGTGGAGCTCACTCAGGAATGCCCGGTCGTGGCCGCCGCTAAACGCACCGCGTCGCTCGATTGATTGCCTGACTGTAACGAGAACCATTAGTGGCCAAGGGCTTTCGACTTCTGTCAGTCTGTGGGAATCCCGTCGTCGGGATCGAGCTCGACCACCTGGATCTGGTCCTGCCAGTCGGCGTCGGGCACCTCCAGATCGGGTGCTGACGGTGGCACGGCGGAGTCCTCCTCATCGAGGACCTCCTCGATGAGAGGGCGTTGCTGCTCGGCGGCGTCGGCGGCAGGGACATCGTCGAAAACCTCGTCTTGGGGCATGGCGGCGGGGTACCCGCGGCCCGATCGGCGAAACGAGGAGCCCGGGCCGGTGCCGAGGTCTTGCCGATGTTTGACGCCCCGGGCTGGGGGTATCACCGTGGCACCATGCTGAACTCACTGCATCATCGGCGCGAGCATGATGAACGCTGCCGCGTAGATCGCCACTACCACCAGGATCGCCGCGATCACGACGATGCCGACGATCACCAGCACCCTCCGCAGCGGCCGACTCGCCGGGGGCCGATTCGTCGGGCCGTCGCTGCCTGGTGCCTTACCCCGCATGCCGGGGTGGTACCCACGCCCATCCACGGACAAACGGCGACGACCGGCGCGTGGGCCGATGGTTAACTGGAAACCGGCCAGGGGCAATCTCGCTTCGATACCAGGAGGTCTGATGGCCGATGCCGCCAACCACGACGGGGTGCAGCGCAGTTCCCGCGCGGTTGAACTCCGGGTAGCGGCCACCTTGGAGAACCTGGCCGTGGTGCGCACGCTGGTGGCCGCGGTGGCGACGTTCGAGGACCTCGACTTCGACGCGGTGGCCGATCTGCGGTTGGCGGTCGACGAGGCGTGCACCCGGCTCATCCGGTGCGCCGTTCCCGATGCCACGCTGTTGCTGGTGATCGACCCGCGCGACGACGCGGTGGTGGTCGATGCCTCGGCGCCGTGCAAGAGTCCCGACATCCTGGCGCCGGGCAGCTTCAGCTGGCATGTGCTGAGCTCCCTGACCGACGAGGTGCGCACGTTTCAGAACGGGCAGGCTCCCGATGATGTGCAGGTGTTCGGGATATCCATGACGACGAGGCGAGCGAGCTCGTTGCGGTGACGCCCATGTCGCAGGGTTCGTCGTCGCGTTCGAACTCTGAATACGCGGACGTCGCCGAGATGTTCCGTGAGCTCGAGGGGATGGCACCGGGCTCGCCGCAGTTCCAACGCCAGCGGGACCGGATCGTGGAACGCTGCCTGCCGCTGGCCGACCACATCGCCCGCCGGTTCGACGGCCGCGGCGAGTCGCGCGACGACCTGGTCCAGGTGGCGCGAGTGGGTCTGGTCAACGCGGTCATCCGGTTCGACGTCAACGCCGGCTCGGACTTCGTGTCGTTCGCGGTGCCGACGATCATGGGCGAGGTTCGCCGACACTTCCGGGACAATAGCTGGTCGGTGAAGGTCCCGCGGCGGCTCAAGGAGCTTCATCTGCGGCTGGGGGCGGCAACCGCCGAGCTGTCACAGCGTCTGGGACGGGCACCGACCGCCTCGGAGCTGGCCGCCGAACTCGGGATGGCGCGCGAGGAAGTGGTCGAGGGACTGGTGGCCGGCAGCTCCTACAACACGCTGTCGATCGACAGCGGTGGCAGCGGCACCGAGGACGCGCCCGCGATCGCGGACACCCTCGGCGATGTCGACACCGGACTTGATCAGATCGAGAACCGAGAAGCGTTGCGGCCCTTGCTGGCCGCGCTGCCGGAACGTGAGCGCACGGTGCTGGTGCTGAGGTTCTTCGAGTCGATGACCCAGACGCAGATCGCCGAACGGGTCGGCATCTCCCAGATGCACGTCTCCCGCTTGCTGGCGAAATCGCTAGCGCGGCTTCGTGACCAGCTCCAGTGACGGGCGCCGGCCGGCTAGCCTGCAGAGCGCGTCGTCGACCGCGTCGCACACCGGGACGGTTGCGGTGGGATCGCAGATTCGCAGCAGCCGGCGCACCGCTGTGCTGGGCACGGTCTGCCAGGCGATCGAGTCGTCCGTGCAGCGTTCACTCAGCACCTGAAGTGATGAAAACCCTGCTATGCCAAAAAATTCGACGGCCGACAGGTCGACGACGAGGCGGCGGATCCGGGTGCACTGGGCCAGTGCGTAGTCGGTGAACGTCCCGGCGTTGGCGGCGTCTATCTCGCCGCGCGCGGCCAGCACCGCGGTGTCGGGCGGCAGGCGCCAGACGGCGAAGTGAGCGGTACGCGTGTCGGTACAGGCGGTGGGAAGATCGCGGAGTGCGGGCATGGTGACTCCATCAGTCGGAATACGGGATTCGTACTGTGGCTCACGTCGGTCGGCCCTGCGTACTCAAAGCCTCGTCGCAGTGCTGAAGGGCCTGCGTGTCGATGACGCGTGCATCGGCTGTTATTTCAACCTGTCTAGAACCCTACGCCGTCGGTGACCGCCGAACAACGCGATCAGCAGGTTCTTAGCCTGTGCTCAGGAATCGACCCGCTCGGCTTGTGCGGGCGGTGGGGGGCGGTCCAGACTGTCGACCATGCCGCCTAGCGTCGCCGGGGTGTTACTGGCTGCCGGAGCCGGGACCCGCTTCGGTATGCCGAAAGTCCTTGCTGGACAAGGGAAGTGGCTGGAAATAGCGGTCGAGGCGCTGCACCGGGGCGGTTGCGACGATGTGGTCGTGGTGTTGGGTGCGGCGGTCGTGGAGGTGCCCGCCCCGGCGCGGGCGGTGATCGCCGCGGACTGGTCACGGGGCCTGTCCGCCTCGGTTCGCACCGGTCTGGCGGCGGTGAACGCCGACTATGTGGTGTTGCACACCGTCGACACCCCCGACGTCGGCGCCGAGGTCGTCGCACGGGTGCTGCGGGCCGCGCAGTCGTCGCCGTCGGGCCTGGCGCGGGCACGGTTCGCCGGGCGGCCCGGACACCCGGTGGTGATCCAGCGCCGGCACTGGCCGCAGTTGCTGGCGTCGTTGCACGGCGACGAGGGGGCCCGGCCGTTCCTGCGCGCCCGAGACGACGTCGTACCCGTCGAGTGCGCCGACCTGGCTACCGGCCGCGACATCGACAGCCGCGAACCTAGCTGACCACCAGGCCGAGCACGGCCGCGGCGAACCGGCGCACCGATCGGGCGGCGATCTCGGCGGCGTCGGCATGGCCGTCGCGGTGCCGGGTGGTCAGCGACGCCGCCCGCGGGTCGAGCCGCACCTCGGCGAGCATCTCCCCGGTGGTGGGCTCGCACACCGCCCAGGTGTAGCAGGTGTCCGACGCCCACTGCGCAGTGCATCGATCGAGATAGCCGGGGTCGGTCTCGCCCAGATCTACCAGCGCGGGCCGATCGTCGATGAGATCGTCACCGCGCGGCGCGCGCAGATACCACGCGCCGGCGTTGATCTCGACAGGTTCCACGTTCGGCAGCCCGAGGCTTCCGGGGCGGGGCCGCCTTCGGCGCGCCCCGGAACCACACGCGAACTACTTGATCTCGGCCAGGACGGTGCCCTGGGTCACCGCGGTGCCCGGCTCGATGGACAGCCCGGTGACCTTGCCGTCCTTGTGCGCGGTGACCGGGTTCTCCATCTTCATGGCCTCGAGCACGACGATCAGATCGCCGGCCTTGACCTCCTGGCCCTCCTCGACGGCGACCTTGACCACGGTGCCCTGCATCGGGGCGGTCACCGCATCGCCGGAGGCGGCGGCGCCGGTGTTCGCACCGCGCTTGCGCGGCTTGGGCTTTTTGCGGATCGCGCCGGCGGGAGCACCGCCACCGCCGCCGAGCTGAAGATCGCCCGGCAGCGACACCTCCAGCCGCCGGCCACCGACCTCGACGACGACGGTCTGGCGCGGGACGGTGTCCTCCTCCTCGACCGCCTCACCGCCGGTGAACGGCTCGATAGTGTTGTTCCACTCGGTCTCGATCCAGCGGGTGTGAACGTCGAACTTCTCGCCGTTACCGATGAACGCCGGATCGTTGACGATCGCCCGGTGGAACGGGATGACGGTGGCCAGTCCCTCGATGTTGAATTCGGCCAGCGCGCGGCGGGCGCGGGCCAGCGCCTGGTCCCGGTCGGCGCCGGTGACGATCAGCTTGGCCAGCATCGAGTCGAACTGGCCGCCGATCACCGAGCCAGCCTCCACCCCGGAGTCCAACCGCACACCCGGGCCGCTCGGTGCCTCGTACTTGGTGATCGGGCCCGGAGCCGGCAGGAAGCCCCGGCCGGCGTCCTCGCCGTTGATACGGAACTCGATCGAATGCCCGCGCGGGTCCGGATCCTCGGTGAACTCCAGCTTGTCGCCGTTGGCGATCTTGAACTGCTGCAGCACCAGGTCGATGCCGGTGGTCTCCTCGGTGACCGGGTGCTCCACCTGCAGGCGGGTGTTCACCTCCAGGAAGCTGATCAGGCCGTCCTGGCCGACCAGGTACTCGACGGTGCCGGCGCCGTAGTAGCCGGCCTCCTTGCAGATCCGCTTGGCCGACTCGTGGATCTCCTTGCGCTGCGCGTCGGTGAGGAACGGCGCGGGCGCCTCCTCGACGAGCTTCTGGTAGCGCCGCTGCAGCGAGCAGTCACGGGTCCCGACGACGATCACGTTGCCGTGCTTGTCGGCGAGCACCTGCGCCTCGACGTGGCGCGGCTTGTCCAGGTAACGCTCGACGAAGCACTCGCCCCGGCCGAACGCGGCGGTGGCCTCACGCACCGCCGACTCGTACAGCTCGGGGATCTCCTCCATGGTGCGGGCCACCTTCATGCCGCGCCCGCCGCCGCCAAACGCGGCCTTGATCGCGATCGGCAGACCGTGCTCCTTGGCGAAGGCCACCACCTCGTCGGCGTTCTTGACGGGATCGGGAGTGCCGGGGACCAGCGGCGCCTGCGCCCGGGCCGCGATGTGGCGCGCGGTCACTTTGTCGCCGAGGTCACGGATCGCCTGCGGGCTCGGGCCGATCCAGATCAGCCCGGCGTCGATCACCGCCTGCGCGAAATCGGCGTTCTCCGAGAGGAATCCGTAACCCGGGTGGATCGCGTTCGCGCCGGACTTCGCCGCTGCGTCGAGGATCTTCTCGAAAACCAGGTAGGACTCCGCCGAGGTCTGCCCGCCGAGGGCGAACGCCTCGTCCGCGAGACGGACGTGGGGCGCGTTGGCATCGGGTTCGGCGTACACGGCCACGCTCTTAAGACCGGCATCCCGGGCCGCCCGGATCACCCGCACCGCGATCTCGCCGCGGTTGGCGACCAGGACCTTCTGAATGGTCGAGCTGGCGTGACTGGGCACCTGTGCCTCCTACTAGTGACTGTCCTGACGGGCCTGGCCGCCCACATCTCTAAGAAACGTCTTTAAGAACTTAACGGGGGCAGTTTAAGCGTCGCGAGTCGTGCCCGGTGAGCGGGTTCCGGTTACCGAGGAGTAAGTTGCCCCCATCGCCCGCCCGGCCTCGGAAGTTTCTGTCTGGTCAGCACCTTCATCACCGTTAGGTTGATCTCATGGGTCCCGGTGTCGCGCTGATGTCATCGGCCTGATCTTCGGCGGGTTGGCGGCCGCGGCGCCGCGGGCGATGTGGCGGGCGACACAGTCCTGGCTGTATCGACACCCCGAGGCGAACGAACCCAGCGAGCTGGGCTATGCGCTGTCGCGCCTCGGGGGTGTGGTGGCGATCCTGGTCTGCCTCTTCATCGGCAGTGTGCTCATCCTCGATGAGCAGCGCTGGGAGGCCGAGCGGAAGGCCGCCGATGAGGCCGCTGCCGCGAAGGCCGCGTTCGTGCCGCCCGCACCCGAGGACCGCGGGCTGCTGCCGGTGATCGGCTACACCGTCGACCAAACCAGATCCGGCTATTCGGTGGAGGTCTACTACTTGGCGCCGTACATTGCGTCTCCTCACATGGGTCCCTGCGTTATCCGAGAGCAGCTGAGTATGTGGCCCGACCGGCGCGGGGCGAATGTGACGCTCCGACTCGTATGGGCGCCCAAGCAATCGTTCCAGATGAGCAAGTCCGACGAGTGCCGGCCGATCGGGACGACGGTCAAGTCGTCCCTCGTCAGGCTTGCGGAACCGCCGGCCCCGGGGGCGTTGACCACCTCCGGGCCGGTCGCGCGCGCCGATGCGGAGCTCGTACCTGCGGCGGAGGGCAACGTGATACCCGCCCTGGACGAGCCGCCGCCAGGTGCGCGCTGGAGGAGCAACGACGCGACGCTGCGTGGCCAGCTGCCGATCGTGAACTACTAGCGTGGGCGCGACGAGTTCGGCGAGCGCATCCTCACCGTCACCTTCCTGGTGCCCGAGGGGGCGGATGTCCGGGTCGCCAGCGACTACGGTCCGTCGACCGGCGGATGCGAGGCCACACCGATGGTCATAGCGGACGGCGCCGGGCCGGCGACGATCAACTTCCGGCTGCGTGGGCCTTCCCCAGAAGTGGCCAGGGGGAGGAGAACGGGCCCGGAAACGGTGGGCGCAGTGAGGACTGCCGGGTCGGCACGGCTTGGACGCCGGCCACGTGCACCGTGCGGGGTCCCGCCGCGGACGGTCGCCCGGTTCTCACCGATGGGCCGATCGCGGACGAATCGGGGCGCGAGATTCGTGCCGCGGCGTTCGACAACCCGATCCCGGAGCTGCCGCCGGCATCAGGCTGACCGCAGGCGACGCTTGATCCGCGCCAGCATGGCCGACATGCCACGCAGCCGCAGCGGGCTGATCAGCTGCGCGAGGCCGAGTTCGGTGTAGAAGTCGTCGGGCACCGCGAGGATGTCGTCGGCGGGCTGGTCATCCAGTCCGGCCGCCAGGATCGCGGCGAACCCGCGGGTCGTGGGAGCCTCCTCGGGCGCGCTGAAGTACAGCCGAACATGCTCCCGGTCGGTGGCGTCGACATGCAGGAACAGCGGCGACTGGCACTCCGGTACCGGCTCCATCGCCGCCTCCTGCAATTCGGCGGGAAGCGGCGGCAGTTCGCCGGCGTACTCCAGCAGCAGCTGCAGCTTGTCCTGGCCCTGCACCTCCCTGAACTCCGAGACCACCTCGGCCAGGGCGGCGGGCATGGTGCTCACGGCTGCTTCGGCGGATCTCCCGGTTCCGGCCCGACCGCCACGGGCACCCGCACCGCGTTACCCCATTCGGTCCACGATCCGTCGTAGTTGCGCACGCCCTTGTGACCCAGCAGGTGGGTCAGCACGAACCAGGTGTGGCTGGACCGCTCGCCGATCCGGCAGTAGACGACGGGTTTGTCGTCGGGCTTGAGGAAGCCGTAGATCTCCTCTAGTTCGGCGCGACCGCGGAACTGGCCGTTGTCCTTGGCCGCCTTGTTCCACGGGACCGAGATCGCAGTCGGGATGTGCCCGCCGCGCAGCGCACCCTCGTCGGGGTAGTCCGGCATGTGGGTGCGCTCGCCGGTGTACTCCTGCGGTGACCGCACGTCGATGAGCGGTTCGACCCCCAGAATGTCGAGCACGTCCTGTTTGAACGCCCGGATCGGGGCGTCGTTGCGCTCCACGACCGGATAACCGGTGGCCGGCTTGTTCGGCACCTCGAGCGTCGTTTCGCGCCCGTCGGAGATCCACAGATCCCGCCCGCCGTCGAGCAGTCGCACGTCCGGATGCCCGAACAGGGTGAACACCCACAGTGCGTAGGCCGCCCACCAGTTGCTCTTGTCGCCGTAGATCACCACGGTGTCGTCGCGGCTGATCCCCTTACGGTTCATCAACTCGGCGAACTGTTCGCCGTTGATGTAGTCACGGATGTGGGGATCGTTGAGGTCGGTGTGCCAGTCGATCTTCACCGCGCCCGGGATATGGCCGGTGTCGTACAGCAGCACGTCCTCGTTGGACTCCACGATGGCCAGTCCGGGCCGCCCGAGGTTGGCGGACAGCCAGTCCGGGGTCACCAACCGTTCCGGGTGGGCGTACTGGGCCAGGGCGGGATCGGGATCTACAGGCAAAGGCACACTCTGAGCCTACCCACCCCGGTTCGGGCGGCGAGCGATGAATCCGGATTAACCGCCGCTCGAGGCCGGTCCCGACCGGCGGCAACGGGGCCCGGGCGAGGGGCTCAGCCGCGTTCGTCGGTGACCGGGTTGGCGGCCCACAGCTCCGGCAGCGACAGTCCCGCCCGCGTGAACAATCGGCGCGTCAGCGGCAACCCGAGCCCGATCACCGTGGACGGGTCGCCGTCGACGCCTTCGATGAACCAGCCGCCGAGTCCGTCGATGGTGAACCCGCCGGCCACCGCGGTCGGTTCGCCGCTGCGGATGTAGGCGTCGAGTTCGTCGGCGCTCGGTGTTCCGAAGCGCACGGTGGTAGACGCGACGTCGGTGACGCGGTGGGTGATCTCGCCGTCGCGCACGCGCAGCACGCAGTGACCGGTGTGGAGCTCACCCGAGGTCCCGGCCATGTCGAGCCAGGCCTGCCGCGCCGCATCGGCGGAGGTCGGTTTGCCGCGCAGTCGGCCGTCGCGAAACAGCATGGAATCGCAGCCGATCACTGCGCAGTCCACAGCCACCGACGGCTCCAGCACCGCTACCACCGCTTCGGCCTTGGCGGTCGCGAGGGCGGCGGTGATCTCCGCCGGGGTCGCGGCAGCGCCCAACCCGGCGACGACGGCGTCCTCGTCCACCCCGGAGATTACGACCAGCGGGTCGATTCCGGCTTGCCGCAACACTTTTCGGCGGCCGGACGAAGCGGACGCGAGGACGACCCGCGTCATCGACGCCGCATGTGCGTCCGTTCCAGCAGCGTGACGCGCTGCCAGCTGAAAATCGGGTAGCGCAGCCGGTCCACCGGGTGCCCCCAGAGGTTCTCCTCCTGCTCCCGCGGCGGTTCGGGCTTGCTCGAGGCGGCGGCCAGCACCGCGACGACGGCGGCCAACTCCTCGTCGGTCGGGTTGCCCTTGAGCACCTGGATGTGCGGCTCCTGGGCCTTCTTGGCCTCGTCCTGGCCCTCGTTTTCCTTCTCGCTCACCGCTCCGCCTTCGTTCGCTGCGCTCACAGGGGAATATTCCCGTGCTTCTTCGGCGGCACCTGCGTGATCTTGCGCTCCAGCAACCGCAGCGCCGTCGCGACGTACCCGCGGGTGTGCGACGGCGGGATGACCGCGTCGATGAAGCCGCGCTCGGCCGCGATGTACGGGTTGACCAGGGTGTCCTCGTACTCCTGCTGCAGCTTCAGGCGCAGCGCCTCGACGTCCTCGCCCTTCTTGGCGGCCTCGGCGAGCTGCTGGCGGTAGACGAACCCGACCGCGCCGGAGGCGCCCATCACCGCGATCTGCGCCGTCGGCCAGGCGACCGCGACGTCGGCGCCCATGTCCTTAGACCCCATGACGCAGTACGCGCCGCCGTAGGCCTTGCGGGTGATCACGGTGACCTTGGCGACCGAGGCCTCACCGTAGGCGTACAGCAGCTTGGCGCCGCGCCGGATGATGCCGTTGTACTCCTGGTCGGTGCCCGGCAGGAAGCCCGGCACGTCGACGAACATCACGATCGGGATGTTGAAGCAGTCGCAGGTCCGGATGAACCGCGCCGCCTTCTCCGAGGCGTTGATGTCCAGGCAGCCGGCGAACTGGGTGGGCTGGTTGGCCACCACACCCACCGAGCGGCCCTCGATGCGGCCGAACCCGACGATGATGTTCTGCGCGTAGCCGGCCTGGATCTCCAGGAACTCGTCGTCGTCGAGCACCCGGGTGATGACCTCGTGCATGTCGTACGGCTGATTCGGCGAGTCCGGGATCAGCGTGTCGAGCTCGAGATCCTCCGGGGTGAGGTTGTCCTCGATCGAGCCCTCCGGCACCACCGCCGGATATCGCGGCGGATCGGTGCGGTTGTTGCTCGGCAGATACGACAGCAGATCGCGCACGAAGTCCAGCGCGTCCTGCTCGCCGGAGCCGACGTAATGCACCGTGCCCGACTTGGCCATGTGGGTGTGGGCGCCGCCGAGCTCCTCCATCGTGACGTCCTCGCCGGTGACCGTCTTGATCACGTCCGGACCGGTGATGAACATCTGGCTGGTCTGGTCGACCATGATGATGAAGTCGGTCAGGGCGGGGGAGTACACGTGCCCACCGGCGGCCGCGCCCATGATCAGCGAGATCTGCGGGATCACGCCGGACGCCTTGATGTTGTTGTGGAAGATCTGGCTGTACAGGCCCAGCGAGACCACGCCCTCCTGGATGCGCGCGCCAGCACCGTCATTGATGCCGATCAGCGGTCGGCCGGTCTTGAGCGCCAGCTCCTGGACCTTGACGATCTTCTCGCCGTAGACCTCGCCGAGGCTGCCGCCGAACACCGTCGCGTCCTGGCTGAAGATGCACACCTCACGGCCGTCGATGGTGCCGTAGCCGGTAACCACACCGTCGCCGAACGGGCGCTTCTCGGCCAGCCCGAAGTTGGTGCTGCGGTGCCGGGCCAACTGGTCGAGCTCGACGAACGAACCCTCGTCCAGCAGCGCCAGGATGCGCTCACGAGCGGTCAGCTTGCCCTTGGCGTGCACCTTCTCGATAGCGGCCTCGCCGACCGGGTGCATCGCCTCCTGGGTACGCCTGCGCAGATCGGCCAGCTTGCCCGCGGTGGTGTGGATGTCGATCTCGTGCTCTGCCGAGGGCTCGACGGACGGCTCATGAACGCTAGTCATGGCACTGGATGGTATGCGTCCCGCAGCAGTCCACACCAACGCGCCCCACGGAACCGGCACGTACCCGTGCCCGCCGGGGACCGTTCGGCGCCCGGGTGATCGGTCGGCACCGGCCGGTGTGCCGGGCGCGGGCCGATCACCGGGGATCCGGGCATGTGAGCATTCCCACACCGTCGGCGGGCCGACCCGGGCCGATACGTCCGATCCGGTGCCCGCGGGTGATCTGCTTAGGGGACAACGAGTGGACGAGCGGGGAAGGGAGCCGACATGACCGTGGAGCAGTGGCGGGCGCCGCTGGACGAGGCTGCGCTGCGCGACCGGGTGCTCGGTGCCGGGGGGTTCTGGCGGCGACTGGACGTGGTGGCCGAGACGGGTTCGACCAACGCCGACCTGCTCGCCCGCGCCGAGCGCGGCGAGGACATCGACGGTGCGGTGCTGATCGCCGAGCATCAGACCGCCGGCCGGGGACGGCAGGGGCGCACCTGGAGCGATGTGCCCGGCGCGGTGATCACGATGTCGGTCGGGGTCGACGCCGCCTCGGTGCCCACCGCCGGATGGGGCTGGGTGCCGCTGGCCACCGGGGTGGCGATCGTCGACGCGGTGACGCCGCTGGGCGTGACGGCCGGGCTGAAATGGCCCAACGACGTGCTGGCCGGCGACGGCAAGCTGGCGGGCATCCTCGTCGAGGTCGCACCCACCCAGCAGAGCCTGGTCATCGGCATCGGACTGAACGTCTCGTTGCGGCCCGACGAGATCGGTGTCCCGGACGCCACCTCGCTGGTGGCGCTCGGGGTGGCCGATCCGGACCGGGCCGCCGTGATCGAGCGGTTGCTGAGCGCCCTGGGGCGTAGACTCGCCGCCTGGCGTGCCGCCGGAGGCGCCGATGCCGCGCTGGTCGCCGACTACCGGGCGCGCAGCCGCACCCTGGGGATGAAGGTGCGGGCATTGCTGCCCGGTGGCCGTGAACTCGTCGGCGTCGCCCGCGACATCGACGGCGAGGGCCGGCTGCTGGTGGAGACCACCGAAACCGTGACCGTCTCGGCCGGTGACGTGGTGCATGTCCATCCCGCCGGCAACTGACCCGAACTAGGGTGCTGACCATGGGTTATCCGGACAATGTGCTGGCCGCCGACGAGAACGTCGTGCTGCACCGCCACCCGCACTGGAAGCGGTTGGTCGGCCCGGTTCTCGTGCTGCTGGTGACGAGCGCGGTCGCCGCGTTCGGCGCCGGTTACGTCAGCCAGACCGACTGGGACCCCACTGCGCGCAACGTGGTGCTGGCCGTCATCGGCGCGGTGTGGCTGGTCATCGTCGGGTGGTTGACGTTGTGGCCGTTCCTCAATTGGTGGACGACCCATTTCGTCATCACCGACCGGCGGGTCATGTTCCGCCAGGGGGTGCTCACCCGGTCGGGGATCGACATTCCGCTGGCCCGGATCAACAGCGTCGAGTTCCGCCACGGCATCGTCGACCGGATCCTGCGCACCGGCACGCTGATCATCGAGTCGGCGTCACAGGATCCGCTCGAGTTCACCGACATCCCGCGCGTGGAGCGCGTCCACGCGCTGCTGTATCACGAGGTCTTCGACACCCTCGGCTCGGAGGAGTCGCCCAGCTGAGCGATCGGCCGGGCGCGCCGGCTGTGTGGCCGAAGCGGCGTGACGATCCCGTCCGGGTCGAACCCGGGGCTCTCGGCCTGGTGCAGGTGGTGGTCGCGCACGTCCTCCATGGCCTCGGCGATGCCGCCGTCGGTGAACATGGACTCGATCGCCTTGTCCGGGTTGCGGCCGAACTCGTCGGGGAACACCCAGCGCCGGAACGCCCAGAACCGGAATGCCATCTGCAGCAGGTTGCCGACGATGTAGGCCGAGACGAAGTCGGCGATGTTCTCGACCGTCAGACTGACCTCGGGCACCCGCAGCATCAGCACGTAGCTGGAGAACCACAGCGGCGCCATGCTCAACACCACGCCGACCCCGCTGAACCCGAAGAACAGCAGCGCCTCGTGGTGGCGCTCCCGGCCACCGCGGTCGCGGAAGCTCCATTCCCGGTTGAGGATGTATGACGCGATCACCGCGACGATGCCGGCAATGATCTTGGCGGTGACGGGCTTGGGCTCCAGCACGGTGAGCTTGAGCGTGTAGAACACCGCCGAGTCGATGACGAAAGTCGTGGCCCCGACAATCGCGAACTTGATCAGTTCGTGATGCCGCTCGAAATACGGCCGGACCGGTCGCGGCAGCCGTGCGATCGTGGCGTCGGTAAAGGACACAACAGCGCAGTGTACGGAAAACGGCCGTTTCGCGTGTACCCGTGCAGGTCGCGGGGATGAATCCGGCGAATCGGCCCGTGACACCATAGGTGGGTGCCACCCGAACCCACGTCGGTGCCCAGGTCCTGGCCGGTCGTGACCATGATCGGCGGCGGACAACTGGCCCGGATGACCCATCAGGCCGCCATCGCGCTCGGACAGCGTCTGCGGGTGCTGGCCGTGACCCCCGACGATCCCGCCGCGCAGGTCACCCCCGATGTGGTGATCGGCAGCCACGACGACCTCGACGCGCTGCGCCGTGCGGCCGCGGGGGCCGATGTGGTGACCTTCGACCACGAGCACGTCCCGCCCGAGCTGCTCGACAAGCTGGTCGCCGACGGGGTGAACGTCGCGCCGCCGCCGTCGGCGCTGATCCACGCCCAGGACAAGCTGGTGATGCGGCGCCGGCTGGACGCGCTGGGCGCGCCGGTGCCGCGATTCGCCGCGGTGACCGCACCCGCCGACGTGGACGCCTTCGCCGCCGGCGCCGACACCGCGCTGGTCGTCAAGGCGGTGCGCGGCGGTTACGACGGACGCGGGGTCACCCTGGCCCGCGACACGGCGCAGGCCCGCGAGGCGGCCGCGGATTTTCTGCAGTCCGGGGTCGGGGTACTGGTCGAGGAGAAGGTGGAGATGCGCCGCGAGCTGGCCGTGCTGGCGGCCCGCTCCCCGTTCGGGCAGGGCGCGGTGTGGCCGGTGGTGGAGACCGTGCAGCGCGACGGTATCTGCGTCGAGGTCATCGCCCCGGCTCCCGGCCTGGACGACGACGTGGCCGGCGCGGCGGGCCGGCTGGCGCTGCGGATCGCCGACGAGCTCGGGGTGGTCGGTGTGCTGGCCGTCGAGCTGTTCGAGACCGTCGACGGCGGGCTGGTGGTCAACGAACTGGCCATGCGCCCGCACAACTCCGGGCACTGGACCATGGACGGGTCGCGCACCAGCCAGTTCGAGCAGCACCTGCGCGCGGTGCTGGACTACCCGCTGGGGGACACCACCCCGTTGGCGCCGGTCACGGTGATGGCGAACGTCCTTGGCGCACAGCAGATTCCGACGATGAGTATGGACGAGCGGGTGCATCATCTGTTCGCCCGGTTCCCGGATGCCAAGGTGCACCTGTACGGCAAGGCCGAACGGCCGGGCCGAAAGATCGGACATGTCAACGTCGTCGGAGCTCCCGGCGGATCGATCGACGACGCCGACTACGTGGCCGACGTCCGCAATCGCGCGGCGCTGGCCGCACACTGGTTGTCGCATGCGGAATGGACGGACGGATGGGATCCACATGACGAGCGATGAGCGCCCCGGCGGCGGGCCGACGCCCCCGGCTCCCCGTGTCGGCCTGATCATGGGCAGCGACAGTGACTGGTCGGTGATGCAGGACGCCGCCGAGGCGCTGGCGGACTTCGACGTGCCGTTCGAGGTCGGTGTGGTGTCCGCGCACCGCACCCCCGGACGCATGCTCGACTACGCGCAGACCGCCGCCGAGCGGGGGATCGAGGTGATCATCGCCGGCGCCGGCGGGGCGGCGCACCTGCCGGGCATGGTGGCCTCGGCGACGCCGCTGCCGGTGATCGGGGTGCCGGTTCCGCTGGCCCGGCTCGACGGGCTGGACTCGCTACTGTCGATCGTGCAGATGCCGGCCGGGGTGCCGGTGGCGACGGTGTCGATCGGCGGGGCCCGCAACGCCGGCCTGCTCGCGGTCCGCATCCTCGGGGCCTCGGACCCGGCGCTGCGTGCTCGGATGGCGAAGTATCAGGAGGAACTCGCCGAACTGGTGCTGCAGAAGGACGCGGCGCTCAGGGATCGTCTGCTGGGGGATCGGCCGGCCGGGCAGTAGGCTGGCGGCGACGGAACGTTCGGCCGTTCCGCTGGCTCCTCGGGAACCGGTGCGCACGGCGGTCCGGCGCGGATGGTTGCGGCGACCGGGCCGAATTCCGCGCCGAATGAGACCGGTAAAGTTACCGGCGAGTAGCAAGGAGTGATCATGGGCTTCGGTGACCCGTCGTTCGACGTATTCAAGCTGACCGATGAGCACAACGAGATGCGCACGGTGCTGCGCGAGTTGTGCGAGAAGGAGATCGCCCCGCACGCCGCGGATGTCGACGAGAACTCCCGGTTCCCGGAGGAGGCGCTCGCCGCGCTGAACGCGTCGGGGTTCAACGCGGTGCACATCCCCGAGGAGTACGGCGGTCAGGGCGCGGACTCGATCGCTGCCTGCATCGTCATCGAGGAGGTGGCGCGCGTCGACGCGTCGGCGTCGCTGATCCCGGCGGTCAACAAGCTCGGCACCATGGGCCTGCTGTTGAGCGGCTCGGAGGACCTGAAGAAGAAGGTGCTGCCCGATATCGTGGCCGGCCAGATGGCCTCCTATGCGCTGTCGGAGCGCGAGGCCGGCAGCGACGCGGCCTCGATGCGGACCCGCGCCAGGGCCGACGGTGACGACTGGATCCTCAACGGATCGAAGTGCTGGATCACCAACGGCGGCAAGTCCACCTGGTACACGGTGATGGCGGTGACCGATCCGGACAAGGGCGCCAACGGGATCTCGGCGTTCATGGTGCACAAGGACGACGAGGGGTTCACCGTCGGTCCCAAGGAGCGCAAGCTCGGCATCAAGGGCTCGCCGACCACCGAGCTGTACTTCGAGAACTGCCGTATTCCGGGCGACCGCATCATCGGCGAACCCGGCACCGGGTTCAAGACCGCGTTGGCCACCCTCGACCACACCCGCCCGACCATCGGGGCGCAGGCCGTCGGCATCGCCCAGGGTGCGCTCGATGCGGCGATCGCTTACACCAAGGAGCGCAAGCAGTTCGGCCGCCCGGTCGCCGACAACCAGGGTGTGCAGTTCATGCTCGCCGACATGGCGATGAAGATCGAGGCCGCCCGGCTGATGGTCTACTCGGCCGCGGCGCGCGCCGAGCGCGGTGAACCGAACCTGGGTTTCATCTCCGCCGCCGCCAAGTGCTTCGCCTCCGATGTCGCGATGGAGGTGACCACCAACGCGGTGCAGTTGTTCGGCGGGTACGGCTACACCCAGGACTTCCCGGTCGAGCGGATGATGCGCGACGCCAAGATCACCCAGATCTACGAGGGCACCAACCAGATTCAGCGCGTGGTGATGTCCCGCGCGCTGCTGCGCTGACCCCACCGGCAACGGAATAGCATTCCTGGTCGCTGCTCGGCGACTGTGACAGCCGCTGCCTCACTCTCGGCGGAGGATGTGGCGCGCGCCGTCAGCCCTTGGTGACCTTCTCCGTCCGGCGGCGGCGGTCGAGCAGCGCCGGATCCGGATTGGCGACCTGCACCAGCGACGCCCCCGCCGCCAGCACCGCCAGCAGGTTGGCGATCAGCTCGTCGGCCGTCGCCCACCCGGCGCTCGACATCACCCGGTCCTGCGCGGTAAACCCTTGTGCCGCAGCAGATTCGCGGGCAGCGGCCAGCACCTCGGTCACCGATCTGCCGTCCAGCGCCGGCCCGGGCGCGGTCTCGGGCACGATCTGGTCGCCGTGGGCGCGCACCGCGGTCGCGTAATCGGTCACGCCGACCGGCAGATCGGGCACCGGTTTGCCGAACGGGTCCAGCGACAACACCGCGACCTCGCCGACGCCGACCGCCCCGTCGGCCTCGGGCAGCCGGTCGATCGTGCACAGCGCGGCGTCGGCGGGGCCGGACAGCACGACCTCCGCACCGATCCACCAAATCCCGAACAGCACCGCCGCGGTCTGCCAGTGTGCGGGCAGCAGCACCGCGACCCGCTGCCCGGGGCCGACGCCGAGCTCGTCGCGCAACAGGTTGCCGGTCTTGGCCGCCCAGTTGACCAGGGTGGCGGTGGACAGTTCGATGCGTTCACCGGTCGCGTCGTCGTAATAGGTGATCCGCGGGCCGGCCGGATCGCTGTTCATCAACGGGTCGAGGATCGCCGAACTGATCGTGGTCACGGCTAGTACACGCACTCCGGATCGTCAGAGCCTGCGGTGATGATCCGCGGCGGGGGCGGTGCCTCCGGCACGGTCTGGGTGACGCCGACCGGGTCGGCGCTGGAGTAGGTGCTGTCCTCGTTGCCGAGGCCCGAGCCCGGCCCGGTGTAGTCGTCGGCGAGCACCACGCGAACCGTGCCCGCTGCCACCGAGGCGTCCTCGACGACCGGGACGCCGCCGAGGCTCTCCGACACCGCCTGTGCGCCACGGTCGTCCGCGCCCGGGGCCAGCACCCGGCTGGTGGCCACCGGGGTCCCCTCGTAGTTTCCGGTCGCCCCGGCGGTGAAGCCCTTGCCCGCCAGCACCCGCGACACCGACGCGGCCAGGCCGTTGATGTCGGTGGCGTTGAGCACCTCGACGGTGGTCTTGTCGGGGCTGTAGGCCAGCTCCTCGGTCTTGCCCTCGTCCTGGTCGTGCAGCAGGTTGGCCACCCATTTCTTGACCTCGGCGGGGTCGACCCGCACCACGCTCTGCATGCCGTCGTCGCTCCAGCCGTTCTCCTGGAGCACCGGGATGGTGGCGAACGCGACGTTGCCGGCGGCCAGTTTCTGCAGCTGCTGCGCGAACTGCATGACGTCCCAGCCGTCGGAGAGCACCACCGAGCGCTGTACGGCCTCCTGCAACCGTTCCAGGGTCGCCGGGCTGGACAGCGTCTTGCCGGAGATCACCTTGTGTGCCAGCGACGCCATGAACGCCTGCTGACGGGTCACCCGGTCGAGGTCGCCGCGGGGCAGGTTGTGGCGCTGGCGCACGAAGCTCAGCGCCTCGGGGCCGCTGAGCCGTTGCCAGCCGGCCGGGAAGTCGGCACCGGAAAGAGGTTCGTAGACCGGTTCTTTGAGGCACACGTCGACGCCGCCGAGGGCATCGGTGATCAACGCGAAGCCGAGCAGGCCGATCTCGGCGTAGTGGTCGACGGTCACCCCGGTCAGGTTCGCGACGGTCTTGATCAGCGCCTCGCGGCCGGCCGCGGTAGCCAGCGGCTCGGCCTCGGCCGGATCCATCCCGTCCTCTTCGACCAGCTCCTTCATCTTCTCCAGGCGCACCGAGCCGTAGACACCGTTGATCTTCATCTTGCCGATGCCGGGCGCTGCGACATAGGAGTCGCGGGGGATCGAGATCGCCGTCGCGGACGTCCCGTTGTTGGGAATGCGCACCAGGATGATCGTGTCGGTGTTGTTGGCCTCGTCGGCACCGGCGCGCAGGGTGGCGAGCTCCTCGGCCGACAGCGGGTTGCCGTGGGCGTCGGTGCGGCTGTCGATGCCGACCAGCAGGATGTCGACCGCTCCGTCCTCGCCGCCTTCACCCAGCGCGAGCGGGGAGATCTGGTTGATCCCGGATTCGAACGCCCGGATCTTGCCCCAGGCCACGCCCGTGCCGATCAACACCGTCAACGCCATCGACATGGCGATGATCCGAAGTGTGCGAGCGGGCATCAGCCCAGGTTACTTGCGATGAACGCGCAGGCCCGGTAGCCCACTCCGGCGTGCCAGACTCCTGAGTGTGACGTCGAATGTGTCGCCGAACCCGCCCGGGCCCGTCGCAGCGCCCGACCGACCGGCTCCCGAGGCCCCGGCCCGCATCGTGGTCTGCGGCGCCGGCGGGCTCGTCGGCCGTGAGCTGACCGAGCGGGCTCGCGGCCGGGGCCGCCGGGTCGCGGCGTTCGGCTCGACGGACTGGGACATCACCGACCCGGCTGCGGCCGCCCGGCACATCCGGCCCGGAGACGTGGTGATCAACTGCGCCGCCTACACACAGGTCGATGCCGCCGAGACCGACCCGGACGCGGCGCACGCGGTCAACGCGGTCGGTCCGGGGGTGCTCGCCCAGGCGTGTGCGCGCGCCGATGCTCGGCTGATCCACATCTCCACCGACTATGTGTTCTCCGGCACAAAGACCGAGCCGTATGAGATCGACGACAGCCCCGGGCCGGTGAGCGTCTACGGGCGGACCAAGCTGGCCGGCGAGGCCGCGGTGCGGGCCGCCCTGCCCGGCGCGCACATCGTGCGGACCGCCTGGGTCTACCGCGGCGGGGAGGGCAGGGACTTCGTCGCGGTCATGCAGCGGTTGGCCGCCGGGGACGGGACGGTGGAGGTGGTCGACGACCAGGTCGGCTCGCCGACCTACGTCGCTGACCTGGTCACAGCCCTGTTGGAGGTCGCCGACAAGGGTCCGGCGCTCGCCGCGCCGGTGCTGCACGCGGCGAATGCGGGCGCGGTCAGCCGCTACGAACAGGCCCGCGCGGTGTTCGAACTCCTCGGCGCCGACCCGCAGCGGGTACGGCCGGTCGGCAGCGATCGACACCCCCGCCCGGCGCCGCGGCCGGTCTACTCCGCCCTGTCCGGTCGGCGGTCGGCCGAGGCCGGGTTGACGCCGCTGCGGGGTTGGCGGGAGGCCCTGGCCGCGGCACTCGCCGAACACGGGCCGTTAACCTCTAGGCCGTGAGTGACGAACTGGTTGTGATCACGGTGACGTATTCACCGGGGCCACACCTGAATCGGTTCCTGGCGTCGTTGTCGCATGCGACCGAACGCCCGGTGACCGTCGTCATGGCCGACAACGGCTCCACCGACGGCGCGCCCGAGGAGGCTCTGGAGCGCTACCCGAACACCCGGTTGCTGCGCACCGGCGCCAACTTGGGCTACGGCACCGCGGTCAACCGTGCGGTGCAGGCCTACCTGAGCAACCAGGACTCGTCGTACTCGGACTTCTTCGTGGTGGCCAACCCCGACGTGCAGTGGGGGCCGCACAGCATCGACCTGTTGCTGGAGGCCGCGAACCGCTGGCCGCGGGCCGGTGCGCTCGGGCCGTTGATCCGTGATCCGGACGGGTCGGTGTATCCGTCGGCCCGCCACCAACCCAGCCTGATCCGCGGCGGCATGCACGCCGTGCTCGGTCCGGTGTGGAAGTCCAACCCGTGGTCCACCGCCTACCGCCAGGAGAAGATCGCCCCCAGCGAACGTGCGGTCGGCTGGCTGTCGGGATCCTGTCTGTTGCTCAGACGGGCGGCGTTCGAGGAGATCTCGGGTTTCGACGAGCGCTATTTCATGTACATGGAGGACGTTGACCTCGGCGATCGGCTCAACCGGGCCGGTTGGCAGAACGTCTATGTGCCCTCCGCCGAGGTTTTGCACGACAAGGGACATGCGACCGGCCGGGACCCCGGCCGCAACTTGGCCGCCCACCACGCCAGCACCTACACTTTCCTCGCCGATCGGTATCCGGCTGGGTGGCAGGCGCCGTTGCGATGGGCGATCCGCGCCGCACTCGCCGCGCGCTCTGGTCTGGTGGTTCGTAGTTCCCGGCGCAAGCAGGCGAAAGGACGGCGCGAAGCGTGAATCCTGCGGAAGTGGACGCTGTCGTTCTCGTCGGCGGTCTCGGCACCCGACTGCGGCCGTTGACGCTGTCGGTGCCCAAGCCGATGCTGCCGACCGCGGGGGTGCCGTTTCTGACCCACCTGCTGTCGCGGATCGCCGACGCCGGGATCGAACACGTGGTGCTCGGCACCTCGTACAAGGCCGAGGTGTTCGAGGCGGAGTTCGGCGACGGGTCCAAGCTGGGCCTGCAGATGGAGTACGTGGTCGAGGAGCAGCCGCTGGGCACCGGTGGCGGTATCGCCAACGTGGCCCCGAAACTGCGTTACGACACCGCGCTGGTGTTCAACGGCGACGTGCTTTCCGGCGCCGACCTGGGCGCGTTGCTGCAATGCCACCAGGCCAACAACGCCGACGTCACCCTGCACCTGGTGCGAGTCGGTGACCCGCGTGCATTCGGTTGTGTGCCAACCGATTCCGATGGCCGGGTGACCGCGTTCCTGGAGAAGACCCAGGACCCGCCCACCGATCAGGTCAACGCCGGCACCTATGTGTTCAACCGCGAGATCATCGACCGCATCCCCAGCGGCCGGGCGCTGTCGGTGGAGCGGGAGGTGTTCCCCGGGTTGCTCGCCGACGGGTTGCGCGTCTACGGCTACGTCGACACCAGTTACTGGCGCGATATGGGCACCCCGGAGGACTTCGTGCGCGGCTCGGCCGATCTGGTCCGCGGCATCGCGCCGTCGCCGGCGCTGTCCGGCCACCGTGGGGAGGCGCTGATCCACGACGGCGCCGCCGTGGCGCCCGGCGCCGTGGTGATCGGCGGTTCGGTGGTGGGCCGGGGCGCGGAGATCGCCGCGGGTGCGCGACTCGACGGCGCGGTGATCTTCGACGGGGTGCGCGTCGAGGCGGGTGCGGTGATCGAACGCTCGATCATCGGCTTCGGTGCCCGCATCGGTCCGCGGGCCCTGATCCGCGACGGGGTGATCGGTGACGGCGCCGACATCGGCGCCCGCTGCGAGCTGCTGCGCGGGGCGCGGGTCTGGCCCGGGGTGACGATCCCCGACGGCGGTATCCGCTACTCCAGCGACGTCTAGCCCAACCGGCGGGCGGCCGCGGCCAGCCGGGCCACCGCGAAATCGCAGTCCGCGGGCAGTGCATCCAGCGGCCACCAGCGCAGATCCAGCGATTCGTCGCTGATCGCGGGCTCCGCCCCGGCGGGGGCGTAGGCGATGAACTGCAGATCGAGGTGGCGGGTCGGCACCCCAAGCGAGCAGGTCACCGGGTGAACGTGCAGCGCGACCGGGGTGGGGTCGATCCGCAGCCCGCTGATCCCGGACTCCTCAGTGGCCTCCCGCAGTGCGGCCGCGACGATGTCGGGGTCGGTGTCCTCGCAGTGCCCGCCGAGCTGCAGCCAGCGGCCGATCCGCGGGTGCAGGGTCAGCAGCGCGGCGGTGCCGGTGTGGTCGAGCACCAGCGCCGAGGCGGTGATGTGCCCGGCCGCGCAGCTGCGCAGGCAGGCGTCCGGGCGGGCGGCCAGGAAGGCCAGGATCGCATGCCGCAGGCTGTCCTGTTCCGGATCCGGGGCCTGCCAGACCGACAACAACTCGACGGCCGACGCGTGCAGGCTCACTTGCGCACCAACAGATCGCCGGGCGGCACCGGGTCACGCGGGCCGGAGGGCTGCTCGGGATATCCGATCGCGATGGCGCCCAACGGTTCCCAATCGTCGGGCAGTTCCAGTTCGCGGCGCACGAGATCAGGGGTGAAGATGGTCGAGCCCACCCAGCAGCTGCCCACCCCGCGCACCGCCAGGGCCACCAGCAGGGCCTGCACCGCCGCGCCAACCGCGACGACGAACATGGTGTGCTCGGCCGCGGTGCGGTGCGGGTCCGGATAGCTGTGCGCGCCGTCGGGCACCATGAACGGAATCACGAGTTCCGGTGCGTCGTAAAGAATCTGACCGCGCCGGACGCGGCGTTCAACCGCATCGGGGGAGCGGCCGTCGCCGGTCAGGTCGGCTCGCCACTTGGCCTGCATCTTGTCCAGCAGGGCGCGGCGGCGCGCCGGATCCTGCAGCCAGACGAACCGTGCCGGGCGGGTGTGATGAGGCGCCGGCGCGGTCAGCGCCTCGGCCACCGCGGCTTCGATGATCTCCGGCGCCACGGGTTCCGGGCCGAACTTGCGGACCGAGCGGCGCAGCAGCTGAGCTTGACTGCGGCCCAGGGCGATTGCCTCCTCGGTGCCGAGCCAGAACAAATCCTCCTCGCCGGCACGTACCAGATCGCGCGCGGTGGAACCGTTGTCGGGCAACGACAATCCGCGCACCACGGCGACCGGGATGTCGGTCAGCTTGCCCTTGACCAGGTCCGCTGCGGCGGCGATCTCGTCGGCCACCGCGATCTCGGTGACCAGCAGCTCGTTGCCGTGCCGGTCGTGTGCGCCCTGGTAGCCGTACAGCACCGAGAGCCCGGCGGCGCCGATCGCCACATCGGTCTGTCCGGTGCGCCACGCCCGGCCCATGGTGTCGGTGATCACCACCCCGACGGTGACGCCGAGCCGGTGCCGCAGCGCCGACCGCAGGGCCGCCGCGCTGGCGTCCGGATCCGCCGGCAGCAGCGCCAATTCGGTGGAACCGACGTTCGAGCCGTCCACGCCGGCGGCGGCCTGCACCAGCCCGAGCGCGTTCTCGGTGATCAACGTGCGGCCCTTGCGTGCCAGCACGCGCACGGCTTCGGACTCGACCAGCTTGCGCCGCAACGCATCCCGTTCCTCGGGATCGGACGGCGCGGCGACGATGCGGCCTTCGCACTTGGAGACCACCTTACTGGTGATCACCACCACGTCACCGTCGCGCAACCACGGCGCAGCATCGGCGATGGCGCCGGCGAGATCATCGCCCGGGCGGAACTCCGGCAGACTCGTGACCGGCAGTACCTCGACGGTGTGCGCGGTGCCGTGTTCGGTCATGGTTTGAGCCCCGCCAGGTCCAGACCCGCGCGCACCATCTCGGCGGTCGCCGCCGGATCGCGCATCAGCAGTGGCACCGCGCGCACGTCAACACCGGGGATCTCGGCGTGGTCACCCTCGTGAATCAACCAGCCGTCGAGAATGCCGGTGCCGCTGCGCGCCCCGTAGTGGGCGCCGACGGCTTCGGAGGTGCTCGCCACACCGATCACCGAGAGGCATTCATCGGCCATGCCGCGCAACGGTTTACCCCCGATGATCGGTGAGTACCCGATGACCGGGGCCTTCGTCGTGCGCAGCGCGGCGCGGATGCCCCCGACGTTGAGGATCGCGCCGATGCTCACCACGGGATTCGACGGCGCGATTAACACCACATCGGCGGTCTCGATCGCTTCCACCACGCCGGGGCCGGCTGTCGCCTCGTCTGCGCCGATGAACGCGAAGCTGTGCGTGGGCACCTTCGCGCGGTGCCGCACCCACCACTCCTGGAAGTGGATGGCTCGGGTCTGACCGTCGTCGGGATCGGTGACGACCACATGCGTTTCGCAGCGATCGTCGCTGGCCGGCAGCAACCGCGCACCGGGCGACCATCGCTTGCACAGCGCCTCGGTCACCTGTGACAGCGGATAACCGGCGCGCAACATCTGGGTGCGGACCAGATGCGTGGCCAGATCGCGGTCGCCGAGACCGAACCAGTCGGGCTGCACCCCGTAGGCCGCGAGTTCCTCCTTGGCGTGCCAGGTTTCGTTGCGATGTCCCCAGCCCCGTTCCGGGTCGACCGCTCCGCCCAGGGTGTACATGCAGGTGTCCAGATCGGGGCAGATCCGCAGGCCGAACATCCACGCGTCGTCGCCGATGTTGACCACCGCGGTCAACTCGTGCTCGCCACCGGTGGAGTCGCTAAACTGTCCTAGTCCCAACAGGTGCTGCACACCCAGCAGGAAGCGGGCACCGCCGACGCCGCCGACCAGAACCGTGACTTTCACGTGACCGACATTAGGCGTTGGCGCCGGGCGGCGAGCAACAGGTGGCGGGTGTGAGCGACACGCCACGGCGCGACGCGCCGATTCCGGGTCACAAAATGGTATGAAAACTTGTTCCACCGCTTGACCGCGGCAGCTGACAAGTGTGTAATCACACCAGTGTCATTTCATGGTTGACGGCCGATTTCGGTGGCGCGTACCGAGATTCGATCACTTGTTCGAATAGGGATGACCGCACATCTCGATAGCGGCTGTGTTTCGGGGAGTTACTACACCAGGTGAGGAGGCGGAACATGTCCTTTGAGCGGGTCGATCTTGATCGACCGGCGCGGCGCGAGCGAATGCTCGGCACGGTTGGAGATGCACCGCAAACCCATACCGCGCCGATGCCGGCCGGCCGTCCACAGCTGAAGTTGGTGTCGAGCCAGCCGGAGAAACCGGATGTTGCGCCGGCAATCACCCCCGCCGACGAAGCCTGGCAGGATCGCGCGCTGTGCGCGCAGACCGATCCGGAGGCGTTCTTCCCGGAGAAGGGTGGGTCGACGCGGGAAGCCAAGCGGATCTGCATGGGGTGCGAGGTGCGCGACGCGTGCCTGGAATACGCACTCGCCCATGACGAGCGCTTCGGCATCTGGGGCGGGCTCTCGGAGCGGGAGCGGCGCCGCCTCAAGCGCGGAATCGTCTGACCGCGCCGCTCATACGTCGTCGATCGTCGGATCGATGACCGGCGGATCGACGCCCAGATAGGTCGCCACCAAAGCGACCAGAATCTCATGCAGGAGCTCTGACAACTCGAAAGTGTCCTTGGCTCGCCGTTCAATTGGCTTGCGAAACAACACGATTCGCGCCCGCGTGGCGTTACCGCGGACATCCACACCGGCCGGGATCAACCGGCCCAGCGCGACCGGCCCATCGGCGACGACTTCCGGCGGCCACTGCACACTGTCAGGATCTCGGGGGAGGATTCGGGGGATTTCGTCAACGGCCACATCCAGACCTGTGAGCCGATCCCGCCAGCGCCGCTCGATCGGCTCATAGGCTTCCAGCACCGCCATATCGAACCGCTCGGCCCGGCTGCGCCATCCCGGCACCGTCGCCGGGAGCAGCGGGCCGCGCATCCCGCGGCCCCGGCGCGATCGCAGGCGTCGGCGTCCAGCCACCGTCGTGCTCCTCTCGTGTCGCCTCGCGGCGGGCTCGTCGGCGGTGGGTTCGAGGATAACGGTTGGGAGACGGCCGCCCGATGGCGCGCGTGTCCGGCCACGTGTCGGGTCGGGTCACGATAGCCTTCCCGCTGTGAACGTTCCCCGTCGCTGCTGTCGGCCCGGGTGCCCCCACTATGCGGTCGCGACGCTGACTTTCGTCTACTCCGACTCGACAGCCGTCGTCGGCCCGCTCGCGACTGTGCCCGAGCCGCATTCGTGGGATTTGTGTGTGGTGCATGCCAGTCGTATCACCGCGCCGCGTGGCTGGGAACTGGTTCGCCACGCCGGGCCGCTGCCGTCGAATCCCGACGAGGACGACCTGGTCGCGCTGGCCAACGCCGTGCGGGAGCACCCGGACGGTTCGACCACCGTCAACGGCATCCCCGCCGGCTTCTCCGATCCGGCGACCGGTGCGCCGGGAGGTGCGCTGATCGCGCCGCCGGCCTCCAAGCCGCAGTCCAACGGCCGGCGCCGGGGCCACCTGCGGGTGTTGCCGGATCCTCCCGACTGAACCCGCCCGAGGCCGGGGACTAGCGGACCTGCGGGCGCCGCGAGCCGACTAGGCTGGCGGCCAACGATCCATGTTGCGAGGAGTTGTATGTCTCGGTCCGCCGCGGCTGTCCACCGTGTCATCAAGGCGTATGACGTGCGCGGGTTGGTCGGCGAGGAGATCGACGAGCAATTCGTCGCCGAGGTCGGTGGCGCGTTCGCCCGGCTGATGCGCGCCGAAGGCGCCCGCCAGGTGGTGATCGGCCACGACATGCGCACCAGCTCGCCGGCGCTCGCGGCCGCGTTCGCCGACGGCGTGCTGCGCCAGGGCCTCGACGTGGTGCGCATCGGTCTGGCCTCGACCGACCAGCTCTACTTCGCATCGGGCCTGCTGGACTGCCCCGGGGCGATGTTCACCGCCAGCCACAACCCGGCCGCCTACAACGGCATCAAGCTGTGCCGGGCGGGCGCCAAACCGGTCGGCCGCGACACCGGCCTGGCCCGGATCAGCGAGGAGGTCATCGCCGGGGTGCCGGCGTTCGACGGCCCGGCCGGCACCCTGACCGACCGGGATGTGCTGGCCGACTACGGTGAGTTCCTGCGCTCGCTGGTCAACCTCACCGACCTGCGGCCGCTGAAGGTGGCCGTCGACGCCGGCAACGGGATGGCCGGTCACACCGCGCCGGCGGTGCTCGGCCCGATCCCGTCGGTGACCCTGGCGCCGCTGTACTTCGAGCTGGACGGCAGCTTCCCCAACCACGAGGCCAACCCGTTGGAGCCGGCCAACCTGGTCGACCTGCAGGCGTACGTGCTCGAGACCGGCGCCGACATCGGGCTGGCCTTCGACGGCGACGCCGACCGCTGTTTCGTCGTCGACGAGAAGGGCGCCCCGGTGTCCCCGTCGGCGATCACCGCGCTGGTCGCCACCCGGGAGTTGCGCCGGGAGATCGGGGCCACGATCATCCACAACCTGATCACCTCACGGGCCGTGCCCGAGGTGGTCATCGAAAGCGGCGGCACGCCGGTGCGGTCGCGGGTCGGCCACTCTTATATCAAGGCGTTGATGGCCGAGACCGGCGCGATCTTCGGCGGTGAGCACTCGGCGCACTACTACTTCCGGGACTTCTGGGGTGCGGACTCCGGGATGCTGGCGGCGCTGCACGTGCTGGCCGCGCTCGGTGAGCAGGACCGGCCGCTGTCGGAGTTGATGGCCGACTATCAGCGCTACGCCGCCTCCGGCGAGGTGAACTTCACCGTCACCGACGCCGAGGCGTGCGTGGAGGCGGTGCTCGCCGAGTTCGGGGACCGGGCCCAGGACATCGACCACCTCGACGGGGTGACCGTCGACCTGGGCGACGGCGCCTGGTTCAACCTGCGTATGTCGAACACCGAACCGCTGCTGCGGCTGAACGTCGAGGCCCGCACCGCCGAAGAGGTCGACGACATCGTCGCGCGGGTATCCCGGACCGTGACCGCCCAGACACCCCAGCACAGCGAGGCGCCGTCGTGAACGCGACCGACTGGAGCGTCGACCTCGACGACACCGAGGGGCTGCTCGCCGCCGACCGCGAGGGCCTGCTGCGGGCGGCGGCGCTGGCCGGCGCTCAGGTGCGTGCCACCGCCGCGGCGCTCGAGGAGGGCGAACTGGACCCGCTGCGCGCCGACGGGCCGCCGCGGACCGTGGTCTGGGTGGCCGGGCGCGGCAACGCCGAGACGGCGGGCGCACTGCTGGCGGCGGTGCTGAGCGGGGCGGCGTCGGCGCCGATCGTGGTGGTGCCGGAGGCGCCCGGCTGGATCGGGGCGCTGGACGTCGTGGTGATCGCCGGCGACGACCCGGGGGACCCGACCCTGGTGGCCTCGGCCGCGACCGCGGTGCGCCGGGGCGCCCGGGTCGCGGTGGTCGCACCCTACGAGGGGCCGCTGCGCGATGCGACCGCCGGCCGGTGCGCCGCCGTTGCGCCGCGGGTCCGGGTACCCGACGACTTCAACCTCGCCCGCTACTTCGCGGCCGGACTGGCCACCCTGCACATGGTGGATCCGCGGCTGCAGGCGAACCTGGACGAGTTGGCCGACATCCTCGACGCCGAGGCCTACACCAACAGCGCCGCGCACGAACTCTTCACCAATCCCGCCAAACTGCTGGCCGATCGGATGCTCGACCGGCAGATCGTGTTCGCCGGCGACAATGCCGCCACACTGGCGCTGGCCCGCCACGGCGCCGCGGTGATGCTGCGGGTCGCGCACCGGCCGGTCGCGGGGGTGTGCCTGGCCGATGTGCTGGTGGCGTTGCGCGGCGGGATGAACGCGCGCGGGGGATCGCTGTTTCACGACGAGCAGATCGACGGCCCGCTGCCGCCGCGGATCCACACCGTCGTGTTGGCGACCGACGCGGAACGCCCGGTGGTCAACGCACGGATCGGCGGGTACGACGACATCGACGTGATCCACGCGGGTGAGGTGCTCGACGCGCCCGCCGTCGAACCCGGCCACTCGGCCGCGACGGGCGGGCGGATGGAACAACAGCTGGCACGGCTGGCCGTCCGGTTGGAGATGGCCGCCGCTTACCTGAAGTTGGTTCGAGGTTAAGCAAGTGCACCTGCTGAGAGGAGCGGTGCGGACCTACGCCTGGGGTTCGCGGACCGCGATCGCTGAATTCACCGGGCGGCCAAGCCCGACCGATCATCCGGAGGCGGAGCTGTGGTTCGGCGCCCATCCCGGCGATCCGGCCTATCTGCAGACCGCCGATGGTGAAGTGTCGCTGCTCGATACGCTGCGCGAGGACCCGGAGGGGCAACTCGGGGTGGCGGTGTGCAATCGCTACGGCGACCGGCTGCCGTTCCTGCTGAAGGTGCTGGCCGCCGACGAGCCGCTGTCGCTGCAGGCGCACCCCAGCGCCGAACAGGCGCGGGAGGGCTTCGAGCGCGAGGAGCGGGCCGGCATCCCGGTTGCGGGGCCGACCCGCAACTATCGCGACCCCAACCACAAACCCGAGATACTCATCGCCATCAGCGATTTCCACGCGCTGGCCGGTTTCCAGCCGGCGGCTCGCAGCGTCGAGTTGATGCGGGAGCTGGCCGTCGGGGACCTGGACCCCTACATCAACCTGCTGGCCGGTCAGGCCGATGCCGACGGGTTGCGGGCGTTGTTCACCACCTGGATCACCGCACCGCAGCCCGACCTCGATGTGCTGGTGCCGGCGGTGATCGAGGGGGCGATCCAGTACCTGAAGTCCGGTCGGAAAACCTTTGCCGCCGAGGCCAAGACGGTACTGGAGCTCGGCGAGCGCTATCCCGGGGACGCCGGGGTGCTGGCCAGCCTGCTGCTCAACCGGCTGACGCTGAGACCCGGCGAGGCCATTTACCTGCCGGCCGGCAACCTGCACGCATATCTGCACGGCGTCGGCATCGAGGTGATGGCCAACTCCGACAACGTGCTGCGCGGCGGGTTGACGCCCAAACACGTCGACGTGCCGGAACTGCTGCGGGTGCTGGATTTCACCCCGGCCACCGACGAGGTGCTGCGGCCGCGGGTCGTGCAGGACGGTATGGAGGCGACCTACCTGACCCCGGCGGCCGAGTTCGCGGTGTCGGTGCTGGCCATCGACGGGGAGCACCTCGGCCACGAGGTCGACGCCCCGGCCCGCCAGGACGGTCCGCAGATTCTGTTGTGCGCGGAGGGGTCGGTGCTGGTGCACTCCAAGACCGCCTCGGTGACACTGGAGCGGGGCGCGGCGGCGTGGGTGCCCGCCGACGACGGGCCGATCCGGCTGGTCGCCGAGCGCCCGTCAAAGTTGTTCCGCGCCACCGTCGGCGGCGCGCTGTCCTGACCCGGTCGTCTTCGAAGTGCACCACGCCGGCGCCGGGGAGTCGGTAGATTGCCCTGACGAACTGCGGAAGGACGTGTGATGGCTCGCCGGACGAAGTCAGTCGAACAGTCGATCGCTGACACCGATGAACCGGACACACGCCTGCGCAAGGACCTCAGTTGGTGGGACCTCACCGTGTTCGGGGTCTCGGTGGTCATCGGCGCCGGCATCTTCACCATCACCGCCTCGACCGCGGGCAATATCGCCGGGCCGGCGATCTCGGTGTCGTTCGTGATCGCCGCGATCGCCTGCGGGCTGGCCGCGCTGTGCTACGCCGAGTTCGCCTCCACGGTGCCGGTGGCCGGCAGCGCCTACACGTTCTCCTATGCGACCTTCGGCGAGTTCGTCGCCTGGATCATCGGCTGGGATTTGGTGCTGGAGTTCGCCGTCGCGGGCGCGGTGGTGGCCAAGGGGTGGTCGAGCTATCTGGGCGAGGTGTTCTCGTTCGGGGGCGCGACCGCCGAGGTGTTCGGCCTGCAGGTGGACTGGGGTGCGCTGCTGATCATCGCGTTCGTGACCGCGATCCTGGCGTGGGGCACCAAACTGTCGGCCGGGGTGAGCCTGGCGATCACGGTGATCAAGGTCGCGGTGGTGCTGCTGGTCGTGGTGGTCGGGGCGTTCCACATCAAGCTGCGGAACTACTCGCCGTTCCTGCCGCCGCCCGCCGAGGCCGGTGAGGCGGGCACCCGAACACTGGACCAGTCGCTGTTCTCGCTGTTCACCGGCGCCGAGGGCAGCCACTACGGCTGGTACGGGCTGCTGGCGGGCGCCTCGATCGTGTTCTTCGCGTTCATCGGGTTCGACATCATCGCCACCACCGCCGAGGAGACCCGCAACCCGCAGCGCGACGTGGCGCGGGGCATCATCGCGTCGCTGGTGATCGTCACCATCCTCTACGTCGCGGTCGCCATCGTGGTCACCGGCATGGTGCACTACACCGAACTGCGCGACGCGGGGGACGAGGCCAACCTCGCGACGGCGTTCGCCGCGAACGGAATCCATTGGGCCGCAACGGTGATCTCGATCGGCGCGCTGGCCGGGCTGACCACGGTGGTGATCGTGCTGGTGCTGGGGCAGACCCGGGTGCTGTTCGCGATGAGCCGCGACGGGCTGCTGCCGCGGGTGCTGGCCAAGACCGGTAAGCACGGCACCCCGGTGCGGATCACACTGATCGTCGGCGCTTCGGTGGCGGTGGCGGCGACGTTCTTCCCGATGGGCAACCTCGCCGAAATGGTCAACATCGGCACCCTGTTCGCGTTCGTGCTGGTGTCGGCGGGGGTGATCGTGTTGCGCCGGTCCCGTCCGGATCTGGAGCGCGGATTCCGGGCGCCGGCGGTGCCGTGGCTGCCGATCGCGTCGATCCTCGCCTGCGGGTGGCTGATGGTGAACCTGACCGTGCTGACCTGGGTGCGCTTCCTGGTGTGGATGGCGGTCGGGGTGGTCGTCTACTTCCTCTACGGGCGCAGCCACTCGGTGCTCGGGCGCAGCATGGCGGCCGTGTCGGGCCGCTGACCGCGACCTCTGTGAAGACAACTCCCGTCGGCTGTGAGCGAACGCCACTCTCCTCGGCTTTACAAAAGTAGTGTCTATGTCTAGACAGCCGACAAAACCTGTTCTAGAGTCAAGCGGCGACACTCACGTTGGGAGGCTGAGGTGACCACTCAGATGCCAGAGCAGACGACACACACCGACCCCACCCGGTGGCGCGACCGCAAGCGCTACCTGTGGCTACTGGGTCTGATTCCGCCGACGGCGGTGCTGGTGATGCTCCCGCTGGTGTGGGCGCTGAATCACTGGGGCTGGCACGCGGCCGCCCAGGTGCCGTTCTGGATCGGTCCGATCCTGCTGTACCTGGTGTTGCCCGCACTGGATCTCAAGTTCGGCCCGGACGGGCAGAACCCGCCCGATGAGGTCATGGAGTGGCTGGAGAAGGACAAGTACTACCGCCGCATCGTCTACGCGTACCTGCCGTTCCAGTACGTCACTTTCATCCTGGGCGCCTACCTGGTCACCGCTTCGAACCTGAGCTGGCTGGGCTTCGACGGTCCGCTGCCCTGGCCGGCCAAGATCGGCCTGACGCTGTCGGTCGGGATGGTCGGCGGGGTGGCTATCAACACCGCTCACGAGCTCGGCCACAAGAAGGAGTCGGTGGAGCGCTGGCTGTCGAAGATCGCGCTGGCGCAGACCGGCTACGGCCACTTCTACATCGAGCACAACCGCGGGCATCACGTGCGGGTGGCCACCCCGGAGGATCCGGCGTCGGCGCGCTTCGGCGAGACGTTCTGGGAGTTCCTGCCGCGCACCGTGTGGGGTTCGCTGAAGTCGGCGTGGCAGCTGGAGGCCAAGCGCCTGCAGCGCCAGGGCAAGAGCCCGTGGCACTGGTCCAACGACGTGCTCAACGCCTGGGCGATGTCGGCGGTGCTGTTCGCGGTGATGGTCGCGGTGTTCGGCTGGGGAGTGATCCCGTACATCGTGGTGTCGGCGGTGTTCGGGTTCTGCCTGCTGGAGGCGGTCAACTACCTCGAGCACTACGGGTTGCTGCGGCAGAAGACCCCGAGCGGGCGGTACGAGCGGTGCGCTCCGGAGCACAGCTGGAACTCCGACCACCTGGTGACCAACCTGTTCCTGTACCACCTGCAGCGCCACAGCGATCACCACGCCAATCCGACCCGGCGCTACCAGACGCTGCGCAGCATGGAGGGCGCGCCGAACCTGCCGAGCGGATACGCGTCGATGATCATGCTGACCTACGTCCCGGCACTGTGGCGGCGCGTGATGGACCACCGGGTGCTCGAGCACTACAACGGCGACATCACCCGGGTCAACATCCATCCACGGGTGCGGGACAAGGTGCTGGCCCGCTACGGGGCCGGCTCGCGCGATCAGGTCCGGGAGGAGGAGGCGGCCTGAGCATGAGCGCCTACCGGTGCCCGGTCTGTGACTACGTCTACGACGAGGCCAGGGGCGCGCCGCGCGAGGGCTTCCCGGCCGGCACGCCCTGGCAGCAGGTGCCCGACGACTGGTGCTGCCCCGACTGCGGGGTCCGCGAGAAGGTCGACTTCGAACCGGTGTGATGCGTTGAGTCTGCGCCCAGGGCGCAGAAGTGCGAGAGCGCCGCGCCCTGAGCGCAGCGTCGACGGAAAGGAACTGAGATGGACTACAAGGTGTACGTCTGCGTGCAGTGCGGCTTCGAATACGACGAGGCCAAGGGTTGGCCGGAGGAGGGCATCGCCCCGGGCACCCGGTGGGAGGACATCCCCGACGACTGGTGCTGCCCGGACTGCGGCGCGGCCAAATCGGACTTCGACATGGTCGAGGTGGCCCGGTCGTAGCGTCTAGTCTCGCGAGGGTGAGCAGCCCGCCGCGTGACCGCACCCACCGCGTTCCCTACGCCGAGGCGTCGAAGGCGCTGCTGCGCGACTCGATCCTCGACGGCATGCGCGATCTGCTGCTCACCCGCGACTGGTCGGCCATCACGCTGTCGCACGTGGCCAAGGCCGCGGGGGTGAGCCGGCAGACCATCTACAACGAGTTCGGCTCGCGCCAGGGCCTGGCGCAGGCCTACGCGCTGCGGCTCGCCGACCGGCTGGTGGACCGGATCGGCGACGCCATCGAGGAGCACGCCGGCGATGTGTACGCCGCGTTCCGGGCCGGGTTCAGCGCGTTCTTCGAGCAGTCGGCGGCCGACCCGCTGGTGGCGTCACTGCTGACCGGCGACATCAAACCCGATCTGCTGCAGCTCATCACCATCGGCAGCGGTCCGATCATCACCCACTGCTCGGCGCGGCTGACGACGATCTTCCGGGACAGCTGGGTGGGCTGCGGGGAGGAGGACGCCGGGATCCTGGCCCGGGCGATCGTGCGGCTGGCGATGAGCTACATCTCCATGCCGCCCGAGGCAGATCACGACGTCGCCGCGGATTTGGCTAGGCTGCTTACACCGGCCGCGGAGCGCTACGGGGCCACCGCCACCGAATAGCGGCGCTGTCGGCGGACGAGCTAGTGTGTAGATAAGCTAATCAACTGCGTGCGCAGGGAAGAGGCACATGACCACGACTGAGAATCGGCTGACCCCCGATGTCCGCAACGGCATCGAATTCAAGGTTGCCGACCTGTCCCTGGCTGACTTCGGCCGCAAGGAGATCAAGCTCGCCGAGCACGAGATGCCGGGCCTGATGGCGCTGCGCCGCGAATACGCCGACGTGAAACCGCTCAAGGGTGCGCGCATCTCCGGTTCGCTGCACATGACCGTGCAGACCGCGGTGCTCATCGAGACCCTGGTGGAACTCGGCGCCGAGGTGCGGTGGGCGAGCTGCAACATCTTCTCCACCCAGGACCACGCCGCGGCGGCCGTCGTCGTCGGGCCGCACGGCACCCCGGAGGAGCCCAAGGGTGTGTCGGTGTTCGCCTGGAAGGGCGAGACGCTCGAAGAGTACTGGTGGGCCGCCGAGCAGGCGCTGACCTGGCCCGGCGAGCCGGCCAACATGATCCTCGACGACGGCGGCGACGCGACCATGATGGTGCTGCGCGGCGCGCAGTACGAGAAGCAAGGTGTGGTGCCGCCGGAGGAGGAGGACGACCCCACCGAGTGGAAGGTCTTCCTGGCGACCCTGCGCAAGACCTTCGAGAAGGACAAGAACAAGTGGACGCGGATCGCGCAGTCGGTCAAGGGCGTCACCGAGGAGACCACCACCGGCGTGCTGCGGCTGTACCAGTACGAGGCCGCCGGTGAGTTGCCGTTCCCGGCGATCAACGTCAACGACTCGGTCACCAAGAGCAAGTTCGACAACAAGTACGGCACCCGGCACTCGCTGATCGACGGCATCAACCGCGGCACCGACGTGCTGATCGGCGGCAAGAAGGCGCTGGTGTGCGGCTACGGTGACGTCGGCAAGGGCTGCGCGGAGTCGCTGGCCGGCCAGGGCGCGCGGGTGCAGGTCACCGAGATCGACCCGATCAACGCGCTGCAGGCGCTGATGGACGGCTTCGACGTGGTCACCGTCGAGGACGCCATCGCGGACGCCGACATCGTCATCACCGCGACCGGCAACAAGGACATCATCACGGTCGACCACATGCGCCGGATGAAGCATCAGGCGATTTTGGGCAATATCGGCCACTTCGACAACGAGATCGACATGGCCGGGCTGGAGCGGTCGGGCGCGAAGAAGACAAATATCAAGCCGCAGGTCGACCTGTGGACCTTCGAGGACGGCAAGTCGATCATCGTGCTCTCCGAGGGTCGACTGCTCAACCTGGGCAACGCCACCGGGCATCCCTCGTTCGTGATGAGCAACAGCTTCTCGAACCAGGTGATCGCCCAGATCGAGCTGTGGACCAAGAACGACGAGTACGACAACGCCGTGTACCGGCTGCCCAAGAAACTCGACGAGAAGGTGGCGCGCATCCACGTCGAGGCGCTCGGCGGCAAGCTCACCAAGCTCACCAAGGAGCAGGCCGAGTACATCGGAGTCGACGTCGAGGGCCCGTACAAGCCCGAGCACTACCGGTACTGAGCGAGGTGTTCCGCGCCGAACCCGCCTGTCGTGCACGGATAGTCGATTCTGGGTAGCCGGTCACCGAGACGGTCACGCGGGTCGATCAGGTGGGCCTGTTTCGGTGACCACCGGTCACACTGCCTGCGGTTGACGGGCTCTCCTTCACCGTCGTGGCAGGCAGTGCGCTGCGTCCCGGTGACCGGCTACGGGTTGATCATGGCACGGCTGCGGGGACCGTCAACGCACCAATGTCGCTGTGGGCCTGGCGTGCCTGGATTTCATGCGTTGGTGCCGGCCTGAACCGAACTAGGATTGCCTTGATTGCCGAGTTCGGGGAGGGTGGTCATCAACGGCGGAGGCGACAACATGCGCGGTGTGTCAGGTCGCGCCGTTGCCGAGGAGGGAAATCCCGGCGACCAGCACCGGCGGACCGTCGAGAGACTTCGGTCGGCGATCGCAAGCGAACCGCACAACCCCGAGTTGCTGATCCGCTATGCGGAGTTGCTGTACTCGCTCGGCGATTACGCCGCTGCGGGCCAGGCAGCCTACTCCGCGCTCGGGATAGTTCCCGTCGATGAGCGGGCGATGAAACTCTATGCGCGCGTTCTGTTCAGCCAAGGGCGTCTTGGCGAAGCCGTGGCAATGGCCGAGATGGCCGCGAACGCGTATGCACGTTCGGCCGACGCGCAGTTCCTCTACGCATGGATGCTGGCGGCGTGCCGGCGTGACGCAGCGGCAGTCTGGGCAATCGATCGCGCTATTCGATGCAACCGCAACGTGGTCGATTATTGGCTGCTGCGCGCGGAGCTGTCTATCGGCAGTTCGGTCCGGCCGGAGCGATACCGAACTATGAAGTTGTACTGCGGTTGGATCCCAACAACTGTTGGGCAGCGCACGATCTGGCGGTCTGTCGGGCGCAGCAGCTCTGGTTCGCCGAGGCCGTTCACGGGTTGGTGCGGGCATATCAGCTGAACCGGATCTCTGGCGCTGGGCGCGCGAGAACCTGGTCGCCATCCTGCGACGCGTTCTAATGATCGGGCAGCTGCTAACCATCCTGCTGTCAGTCGTGACGGGAGCACTTGTGCGAGTGAAACCTGACGACAGCGTTACGACGACGGCCCTGCGGCTCGATGCGGGACTGTTTGCGCTGAGTCTGGTGGTGGTGCTCTACTGGATCCTGCGCACCTTTCCCTTTTCAACACTGCGTGATTTGCTGGAGTCGTACATTTGGTTGGCGGTCGCGTTGTTGGTGCAAGTACTCGCGGCTGTGACCGGGTTGGTTGCGTTGATCGGGGGATCGACGATCATGGTCGCTGTCCTTGCGACGGCCGTGTTGGCCAGCGCAAAGCGTCTCAGATACTACTTTTCGTTCCAACGCTATTCGCGGGCGGCGCCATCGTTACTAGCGTGGCCCCAGTGACGTGCGACATCCGAGGGATCGTGAAACGGTGTATTTCGGAGTCGGCGGATTGTGATTGTGGTGTCCGGGGGTTTTGGGCCGTGGTGATCGAGATGGTCTACCTGTCCATGGTTGTTGTGTAGGAAGTCTGGGAGTGGTTGTTCTTGCGTCAGTTGTTGGGGCGGGTCGTTATGGTTTTTGGTAGTTTTCGACGCCTTGGATGTTGGTGAGTTGTTGGGCGTCGGTGATGACTTCGTAGACGGCGGGTTCGATGAGTTTGGCTCCCACGCGTTGTGCGGCTTGTGGGTCGTCGGTGAGTAGCAGGACGTGGGCTTTGCCGTCGCCGTGGCGCAGTAACCGTGCTGGCACGCCGTTGAGGTTGGCGGTGTAGACGCGTTCGAAGATCTCGCAGTCGGATAGGGGTACGAGGGCGCACCAGGCGCCGGGGCGAACTTGTTCGAATCCTTGTGGTGGTTTGCCGGTGATGGCGGTGAGCAGGACTTTGTCGTCCTGTGCGTCGGAGGAACTCCGACGATTGAACTCGGCGGGCGCCAGAGATGACTCGGCCCAGCCGCGGCCGGCGCCGTCATAGTGGGACAGCATTTTCTGTTCGCCGTCGTGGCGGATGCGTCAGTATTCGGTTCCCCAGGGGAAGCGGGTGCGGCTCATGTGCCAGACGCGGGCAAGTGAGTTGCCGCGTAGGAATCCGTGCGGGAAGGTGGGCCAGGGGCTGGGTTGGTCGGTGGGGGTGGTGAATGTGGCGAGGGTTGGTGGGGTAAAGCGCACTACGTCGACATGTAACTCATCCATTCCCCTGTAGAATCCACTTGTCGCCTTTGAGTACAGCAACGAGTCGCTGGAGGAATTGTCAATACCTGTGGATCGGGGTGTTTCAGGCGACCTCCGTTCCGGCGTGCTGACCGCCGTCTGAGGGCGATGTTGGCGGGGTGATGTCGGTGGGTCGTTCGAGCAGTCTGCCTTTATGGAAGACCGCGCCGGCGCGGACCAGGGCGACCAGGTGTGGGGCGTTGACGGCACGCCAGCGGGCCGCGGCGGCGTCGATGAGCTTGTAGGCCATCGCTAGTCCGGCCGCTCGTGATCCGGGCCCCTTGGTGACCTTGGTCCTCAAACGCACTGTGGCAAAGGTGGATTCGATCGGATTCGTCGTTCGCAGATGAATCCAATGTTCGGCCGGATACTTGTAGAATTCCAGCAGCACATCGAGGTCGTCGGTGATCTTAGCGACCGCCTTGGGATACTTCGCGCCGAAGTCGGCCTCGAAGGCCTTGACCGCGATCTGGGCCTTGTCGATATCCTCGGCGTTGTAGATCTCCTTGATCGCCGCCAGCGCCGACGGGTGCGCTGATTTCGGCAGTGCAGCAAGAACATTGGCCTGCTTATGAAACCAGCACCGCTGCTCTTTGGTGGCCGGGAAAACCTCGCGGACTGCTTTCCAGAACCCGAGCGCGCCATCGCCGATCGCGAGTACGGGGGCGGTCATGCCGCGGCGCTTGCAGTCGCGCAACAGATCGGCCCACGACTCGGCCGACTCGCGGTAGCCGTCGGTGATCGCCACGAGCTCCTTGCGGCCATCAGCACGCACGCCCAGCATCACCAGCAGACAGAGCTTTTCCTGGTCCAGCCGCACCTTGAGGTGAATGCCGTCGACCCACAGATACACGTAATCAGTGGCCGAGAGGTCGCGGGCCCCAAACGCGCGGGCCTCGTCTTGCCACTGCGCCGTGAGCCGGGTGATCGTGCTGGCCGACAGCCCAGCGCCGGAGCCGAGGAACTGCTCGAGGGCAGGGGTGAAATCGTTGCTCGACAGGCCGTGCAGGTACAGCAGCGGCAGTACCTCGCTCATCTGCGGCGACTTGCGCGCCCAGGCCGGCAGGATCGCCGAGGAGAACCGCTTGCGTTCACCGGTGTCGGGGTCGACACGGCGGTCGTTGACCCGCGGCGCTTTCACCTGCACCGCGCCGGCGGCGGTCAGCACCTCCCGGGGCTGGTGATAGCCGTTTCGCACCACCAACCGGTGACCGTTCTCGTCGAGTTGATCGGCGAACTGCGCCACGTAGGCGGCGACCTCGGCCTGCAACGCCGCGGCCAGCATCTGCCGGGCCCCGTCGCGGACGATCTCATCCAACAACGACCGACCAGCACCGCTGGCCTTGTCGTTGGCGTCCTCGGTGTCGTGAACTACGGTGAGCATGGGCGTACCTTCCCAACCAGCGCGCCAACGCCGGTCTTGATCGAATACCTGATTCCGTGAAGATCATCCCCGGGAAGGTGCGCCCATCTTCACGCCCCCACACCGAGGCTCATCCACAGGTATTGATCATTGCTCGAGTCGCTGGGTGCCGTCCTCGAGGACTCCCCATATTTCAGCGCCTTCGCGCATCGTTATGTTATGCGTACCTCGCATTTGCCGACCGGAGCGTCGTCCTCCATCTGGAAGCGTATAACGTAGACGCTTGGTCGTCTGAGATAATCGGTGAGTCTCTGTAGTCTAAGCGCAACCCATTGTAGAGCTAGCTCGGTGTATCCAGGATGCGGTATCGCCCACAACTGAGACTGAGCCGCTGACCTTTCATATTATCGAAGCCGTCTGGATTCTTCGGATAACCGTCGAGTCTGTTGGAGACCAACTTGCCAGACTTGTCGAAGAATGCGGCTTGAATAACCTTTGCGTCACTGTATTGGCGACGGGTTCAGGCAGGCTGTCGCGGATCGCATTTATGAGACTATTCTTGGCTATTGTCAAGTTGCTGCTGATAGGCAAGTGAATAACTGCCGTATTGGGCGAGCAGATCGATCACATCAAAAATCCATTCGCTTGATTTCGGTTTGGATCTTGTGGTGCGGGTGGTGCCGTCCACCGGGCTATGAGTGCGGCCCTGGCCGTCGTTCGCCGCTCCACTACCGCCGTCGTTGTTGCCGGATCCGTCGCGGGCGGTGATGTTCTCGTCACCGTGAGAGGTTGTGTCGCGTGCGGTGGGGTTGTTCGGCCGCTGGGAATCGGGGGGACCGATTCGGTCGTCGTTGACTGTCTGTGGCCCAGGTGCGTTGCTTGAGGGCGTTTGCTCATGAACCGGCTTGACGGGTGCGGCCGGTGCGGTGGGTTGGCCGGGTGCGGCGCCGTTCGGGTTGTGTGCGCGTGGGGTGTCGGCGCTGGGTGTCTTGCCGGCAGGGGGGTGTGCGTCGACAGCGCTGTGGGTTGGCCCTGGGGTGTGGGGTGTGGTGGGTGTGTAGTGGCCCGCGCCGGTGACCGCAGGTGCCATCGCTGCCGTGGCGGGCTGGGGTTGGTGGGCGGCCGCGGCGTGGTGTGGGGTGTGCGTGTCGGCGGTGTGTGCGGCGTTGTGGTTGTGGGCGACTGGGTGTTCGACGCCGTTGGTGCGGTGGTGTTCGGTGGGGGTGTGTGTTTGGTCGATCCGGTGGTGTGTTTGGTCGGCTACCGGTTGGTGGCTGCTGCTGTGACCGGTGGCGGAGTGGTCGGAGACGCCTGCGCCGCCAGTGTGGTGCTCGGGTGCGTGTGCGGCCGCGGGCGGGTTCGCCGAGGCAGGTTCGTGGGTTTGATGATGCGCTCCGGTATCGACCGGTGTGTGCGGCGCGTCGTAATGGGTTGTGGGTGGTGTTGTTTGGGGTGCGTGCTGGGGTGGCGTGTGGTCGGCGGGTGGGGTGTAGCCGGGTTGGGTGTTGGTGTGCGCGGGTGGCCCGGCAACCGGCGGCACCGGTTGGTGCGCAACGGTGGTGTTGGGTGCGTGTGCTGGAGGTGTGTTGATGTGCGGCCCGGTATCGGAGGGTCCGACGGGGCGTTGAGGTGGCGGGGGAGGCGGGCCGTCCCCGCCCCCCGGTGGGTGAGCCGTACCAGTGACCGGCGGACGTGACGAGGAGCCCGGTGGATCGATCGGGCGTGAGGGGACTCCGGCGTCGACGGGGTGGCCGGGGGTGTCGATGCGGTTGAAGGGACCGGGCGTGATGACCGATTCGGGGAGGCCCGGCTTGACCTCCGGCACATCGGGGACTTTCGACCCGTTGATCGACAGGCTCCCGTCGAATTTGCTGCCGAACGATGGACCCTTGAATGAGGGCAAGTCGAGCTTGCCGAACGCCTTGCGGAACTGGTTGACGCCCTTGGCCACAATGCCGCCCTTGGTGGCGCCCCCGCCGGGCGTGAACAGACTCGCGATGTTGAAGGCCGCTTCGCCGACACCGCGGCCCGGGTGGTCTCCGGTGAGTTCATCCCAGGCGATGAACTCTTTGCCCACGGTGATGAGGAAGTCGTCCAGGGTCGAGGGGTCTTGGATGATGCCCAGGGTGGTTTCGCCCATGGCGATCCAGGTGTCGACGTCGGCGAGCGCGATCGTTCCGGCCACGGAGTTGATAAGCCCGGTGAGCTCGCCTACCCGGAAGTCGATGTAGAAAGTCAGGGCTCCCGATATCACGCCGCCTACCTGGTCGCCGAGAAGTTCCCGCAGGTTCTTGTCGGCCCAATTCTGGAACCGTGATGCGGCGTCGCCGATCTCGGTCGTCAGGTGGCCGAGTGCTTCAACGATGGCTTTGACCTGGCGTTGTTGGTTCTCCAGCACGGTGCGGATATCGCGGGCGACTTGTATGAGGGTGTCGTCCGCATCGCCGGTGAAGATGCCTTTGATCGTGTCGAGTAACCCGCCGGGCGACAACCGGTCAAGCAGGCGCCGGATCGCGTCCTGAGTCTCCTGTACCTGCTGGGCGAAGCTCTCGATCTTGGTGGCGATCTCGTTGGCGAGGCCGGCCAACGCGGCGAGGCCGTCGGCCAGGTCGTCATACATGTCGGCGATCCGCGACGACTCGGGAATCTTCTGCGTCGACACCGCGGTCTTGCCGCGGCGTAGCCGATCGGACAGTGGCTGGAAGCCGTTCGCCAGGTTGCGCCATTGCCACGCGGTCAACCGCAACATCGACGGATTTCCTGACGGCCAAGATGCGCCAGGGGCACCGAGTGGATTGACGATGGGGATCAGGTGTTCGACGACGTACCAGGCGGCCGGCGGCGGCACGATGCTGCTGTTGGGGAAGCGCTTGGCCTCCGCGGGATCGGTTTTGTCGAAGTCGGTGTCCGCGCTGCCTGTCGGTGCTGCGCCACCGATGGTTGAGATCGTATCGGCGTTGGCGTAGTTGTGGCCGGTCGCCTGCAGTTTGATACCTGCGGCCTTGAGAGCGTTAGCGGCGACGGCCAGCCCGTTCGAGAATTCTTGCGCGCCGTTCCCGTACGCGAACGCCATGTTGATACCGGGGAGGTCAACTCCCGACGCCAACCCGCTCGACAGCACCGCCCGCAGCGCATCCATGAGCTTATCGAGCTGCTTACCGACCGAGGCCATATCGTCCCCCGCGCGGATAAGTTCCTGGGGGTCGACCTCAATCCGGATGCCGTGAACACCGTCGGTGTCCGACACTAGACACCCCACATCTCGGAGTTCTTGGTCACCGCGTCGGCGTAGTTCGATCGCGCGGTCTGGGCGATTCCGTTCAACTGCGACAGCGCCTCACGCATCTGCTCGGCCCCCTCGCGCCACCGAGACTGCGCCTGGGCCTGAGCATCGGATGCCGTACCGTGCCAGGTCTGCCGCAACGACACCATCGCCCGATCGATATCCTCCAAACACCTTTCGACATCGCGCTGAAAACCGGTCATGCGCTCAATGGCGATCTTCATCTGGCTGAAATCGACCACCAGCGGCGCCCCACCACCACTAGCCGACATCGCTGAACCTCCTCAGATGCGAGCGGACTTCAGCCGGGTCCGTTGTCTCCGACCTCACAATCGGAGCTGACGGACCGGACCAACTTCCGGTAGCACCTGAATCGGAAACTTCCGGTTCGTTGTGCGCATCCGGTTCCTCAGCGTGTGCTGAGTCGTCGTGATCACCGGCCGGGGGATCGATGGTCTCGTTGCCGAATGGCTCGGCATGCTCATCACGCACTGGGTCGAGCTCTGCAGCGCCGGTTCGCTCATGCTCGTCCGGGGCGGGTGCGCCTTCTCCCGTGGGTACCGATGGCTGCTCACCATCTGGTGATGGTGGGCCTTCCGGGGATGGCGTTCCGCGCGAACCGGACTGGGCGCCTTGGGCGATGCCGGCCACGCCCTGCGCAATCCCCAGCCCGGCCTGGGCCAGCCCGCCAGCCAACTGGGCCGCACCCTGAGCGGCAGCGCCGACCGCCTGACCGCCGAGTTGCGCCGCGGAGGTGCCGAGACCCATCGCTGCCGCCAAGGTCTCGGCACCGCCTGCGGTGGTGCCTGCCGGCGCGGGCGATGTCTGCGCTGCCGACATGGCCGGTAGCGAGGACCCCGGTGCCGCCGCCGGCCCGGTGGGTCCACCGGCGCCGGGCTGGAATGATGCGGAAACGGCCCCTGCTGCGTGCTCATCGGTGCGGGTGTAGCTTTCGGCCGCCGCCTTCAGCGACTCCGACATCGACCACAGGCCCTGGATGACCTGACCGGCCCCGCTGTGCCAGTTGTCCCACTGCTCCGAATACGCAGACGCCGCACCGCCTTTCCAGCCGGACCCGAGCAGATTCCCAACCGTGAGGTGTACCTCGGACAGCATGTTCTGCAGGCGCTGAGCGGCGTCGGCAAGTGTGGTCGACGCCGAGCGCAGTTCTGAGGTAACAACTTCCAGTGACATTCCCGCCCACGAACACTTGATCAGTAACCGATTGCTCGACTACCAACCTATGGCAGGAAAAGGAGGCCTCCGTGCACTAATTTCGCCGCACCGCTGCCCGCGGGAACGAAAGCGCCGAAACGGCGGACATGTACGCAGCGCCGAACGCCAAAGAGCTTGGTAATCGAAGCGTATCGGCGAACAAACATGGACAGCCGGTCACTCGAGACTGGCCCGGCTTCGCTGGGTGTGGCCCTTTCGGCGCACACCGCGTCCTCGGACGATGTCGACGGGCTCTCCCTCACCGTCGGTAACGCGATGGAAGGTGCGTTGTTGTCTCGGTGACCGGCTTCCGAATCGATCATGACACGACCGCGGTGGCCCCGATCGCACGAATTTCTCGACGCCATCGCCGAGGTCTCGGGTATGCGCCGATGATGGGCACCGACCGGCCGGGACGAGGTGAGCTGCGGCGACGCGCGCGTCGGGCGGCGCGGGGCCGGGGGATGGAACCGGGATGTCGACCGGCACCTGCTGTCGCACACGTCAACGAGTCACTTGCACCGATTACGCTGCGGTAGTGCTCATCGCGATCGAGGGTGTGGACGGTGCGGGCAAGCGCACACTGACCGATGGGCTGCGTGCCGTCTTCGAGGCCCGCGGCAAGTCCGTCGCCAACCTGGCGTTCCCGCGTTACGGCCGGTCGATCACCGCCGACCTCGCCGCCGAGGCCCTGCACGGGCGCCACGGCGATCTCGCGGAGAGCGTGTACGCGATGGCGGTGCTGTTCGCTCTCGACCGGGCGGGGGCGCGTGACCACATCACCGAACTGCTCGCCGGCCATGACGTCGTGATCCTCGACCGCTACGTCGCCTCCAACGCCGCCTACAGCGCCGCGCGTCTGCGCCAGGGCGCCGACGGGGAGGTCGTCGCATGGGTGCAGGAACTGGAGTTCGGCCGATTCGGGCTGCCCCACCCGGACCGGCAGATCCTGCTCAGCGTGCCGACCGAACTGGCCGCCCAGCGAGCGGTACGGCGCGCCCAACAGGAGGCCGACCGGGCCCGCGACGCCTACGAGCGCGACGACGGTCTGCAGCGCCGGACCGCCGAGGTGTACGCCGGGCTGGCCGCGGCCGGCTGGGGCGGGCCGTGGACCGTCGCCGGGCCCGACGCCGACCCCGCCGCGCTGGCCGCCGAGCTGCTCGACTCCGGGGGAACGCATCGGCACTGAAAGCCGCCGCCCGGCGGTCGGGTTTTCTCGCCGGATTGCAGGTCGGAAACCGTGCCGAACCACTAACCTGGGGCATTTCGTGCGCAAAACACCCCGTGTGGTACCCGGGTTTTGTCGCGATTCGATGACACCATGGTCACCATGAGGCAGAGGATTCTGGTCGTCGATGACGACCCGTCGCTGGCCGAGATGCTCACCATCGTGCTGCGCGGGGAAGGCTTCGACACTGCGGTCGTCGGCGACGGCAGCCAGGCACTCTCAGCGGTGCGGGAGCTGCGGCCCGATCTGGTGCTGCTGGATCTGATGCTGCCGGGGATGAACGGCATCGACGTCTGCCGTGCGATCCGCGCCGACTCCGGGGTGCCGATCGTCATGCTGACCGCCAAGAGTGACACCGTCGACGTCGTGCTCGGGCTGGAATCCGGTGCCGACGACTACGTGGTCAAACCGTTCAAGCCCAAGGAGCTGGTCGCCCGGGTCCGGGCGCGGCTGCGCCGCAACGACGACGAACCCGCCGAAATCCTCACCATCGGCGATGTCGAGATCGACGTGCCCGCCCACAAGGTGACCCGCAACGGTGAGCAGATCTCGCTGACACCGTTGGAGTTCGACCTGCTCGTGGCCTTGGCGCGGAAACCGCGGCAGGTGTTTACTCGTGATGTGCTTCTCGAACAGGTGTGGGGGTACCGCCACCCCGCCGACACCCGTTTGGTGAACGTGCATGTCCAACGATTGCGGGCCAAGGTCGAGAAGGACCCGGAGAACCCGCAGGTGGTGCTGACTGTTCGAGGAGTGGGCTACAAGGCCGGGCCGCCGTGATCCGGACCGCTCCCGCGGTCGGCGTGACGTCGACCGCTGCAGCGGTCGCCAGGAAACACCCCACCCGGCGCCGGCCTGAGCCCGGCCGCCGGGCGGTCCGTGCTGAGTTCACCCGCCGGTGGCCGCGATGATCCTCGGCCCACGGCGACGAATTCATCGGCGATCGGGTCCGCTGCTGCGCGGGCTCAGCGCCCTCGGGCGGGCGCTGAGCCTGATCTGGCGGCGCTCGCTGCAGCTGCGCGTCGTCACCCTGACCCTCGGGCTCTCGGCGGCGGTGATCCTGGTGCTCGGGTTCGTGCTCACCAGCCAGATCACCGACCGGATCCTCGACGTCAAGGTGCGGGCGGCCATCGAGGAGATCGACCGGGCCCGCACTACGGTCAGCGGCATCGTCGGCGGTGAGGAGGCCCGCTCGCTCGACAGCAGCCTGCAGCTGGCACGCAACACCCTTATCGACCGCACCGCCGCGACCAGTCCCGGGCTGGCCAGCGCGTTCGACGCGGTGCTGCTGGTGCCCGGCGACGGTCCGCGCGCCGCGACCGCGGCCGGGCCGGCCCAGCAGATCCCCGAGACGCTGCGCGACTTCGTCAAGGCCGGCCAGGTCAGCTACCAGTACGCGACTGTGCACACCGAGGGGTTCGAGGGCCCGGCGCTGATCATCGGCAGCCCGACCACCTCCTCGGTGAGCAACCTCGAGCTCTACCTGATCTTCCCGCTGCACAACGAGGAGGCCACGATCGCGCTGGTGCGCGGCACCATGGCCACCGGCGGCGTGGTGCTGCTCGGGTTGCTGGCGGTGATCTCGCTGCTGGTGGCGCGCCAGATCGTGCTGCCGGTGCGGTCGGCTTCGCGGATCGCCGAACGGTTCGCCGAGGGCCACCTCGACGAGCGGATGCCGGTGCGCGGTGAGGACGACATGGCGCGGCTGGCGGTGTCGTTCAACGACATGGCCGAGAGCCTGCACCGCCAGATCACCCAGCTCGAGGAGTTCGGCAACCTGCAGCGGCGGTTCACCTCCGACGTCAGCCACGAGCTGCGCACCCCGCTGACCACGGTGCGCATGGCCGCCGACCTGATCCACGACCACAGCGAGGAGCTCGACCCGGCGCTGCGCCGGTCGATCGAGCTGATGGTCAGCGAACTCGACCGGTTCGAGTCGCTGCTCAACGACCTGCTCGAGATCTCCCGCCACGACGCCGGGGTGGCCGAGTTGGCGGTGGAGTCGGTGGACCTGCGCTCGACGGTGCAGCACGCGCTCGACAACGTCGGACACCTGGCCGCCGACGCCAACGTGGAACTGATCGTCGAGATGCCCGACCGCGAGGTGATCGCCGAGGTGGACCCGCGCCGGGTGGAACGGATCCTGCGCAACCTCATCGCCAACGCCATCGACCACGCCGAGCGCAAGCCGGTGCGGATCCGGATGGCGGCCGACGAGGACACCGTCGCGGTCACCGTGCGCGACTACGGGGTGGGCCTGCGGCCGGGTGAGGAGAAGCTGGTGTTCAGCCGGTTCTGGCGATCGGATCCGTCCCGGGTGCGCCGCTCCGGCGGCACCGGTCTCGGGCTGGCGATCAGCCTGGAGGACGCGCGGCTGCATCAGGGCCGGCTGGAGGCCTGGGGCGAGCCCGGCAAGGGCGCCTGCTTCCGGCTCACCCTGCCGCTGGTGCGCGGACACAAGGTGACCACCAGCCCATTGCCGCTCAAACCCATTGAGCCCGACCTTCCCCCGCAACGCTCGACCCGGGAACCGGAGAACGTATGAAACGGGTGCTGGTAGCCGCCTGGCTGCTGGTGTTCGCGCTCGCCGGCTGCGCCGGTGTGCCGAGTTCGTCGTCGCCGCAGGCGATCGGCACGGTGGTGCGGCCGGCTCCGCCGAGCCTGCCCAAGCCGACCCCCGGTATGGAGCCCGACGTTCTGCTGCGCGAATTCCTCAAAGCCACAGCAGATCCCGCCAACCGGCACCTGGCGGCCAGGCAGTTCCTCACCGAATCCGCTTCGCGCGACTGGGATGACGCCGGCAGCGCCTTGTTGATCGACAATGTGGTGTTCGTCGAGAACCGCCAGCCCAACCGGGTCTCGGTGCAGATGCGCGCCGATATCCTCGGATCGCTTTCGGATCTCGGTGTTTTCGAGACCGGTGATGGTCCGCTACCGGATCCGGGACCGATCGAGTTGGTCAAGACGCCCGAGGGCTGGCGCATCGACCGACTACCCAACGGGGTGTTCCTGGACTGGCAGCAGTTCCAGGCCACCTACAAGCGCTACACGCTCTACTTCGTCGACCCGACCGGGCAGACCATGGTGCCCGACCCGCGTTATGTCGCGGTGTCCGACCCCGACCAGCTAGCCACCGAACTGGTCAGCAAGCTCATCACCGGGCCGCGCCCGGAGATGGCCAACGCGGTGCGCAACCTGCTCGGGCCGCCGCTGAAACTGCGCGGACCGGTGACCCGCGCCGACGGCGGCAAGACCGGGGTCGGACGCGGCTACGGCGGGGCCCGCATCGACCTGGACAACGTGTCGACCACCGACCCGCACAGCCGTCAACTCCTTGCCGCACAGATCATTTGGACGCTGTCGCGGGCCGGGGTGAACGGCCCGTACGTGATCAACGCCGACGGCGCCCCGCTCGACGATCGGTTCGCCGACGGCTGGGAGACCTCCGACGTGGCGGCCACCGATCCCGGTGCGGCATCGGGCGCGGCCGCCGGGTTGCACGCGCTGGTGGGCGGATCGCTGGTGTCACTGGAAGGCCAGGACGCCCCCCGGGTGCGGGGCGCGTTCGGCCAATTACCCAACCAGACCGCGGCCTCGGTGTCGCGCACCGGTCAGGAGGTGGCGTCGGTGGTGACGCTGCGCCCGGGCGCCCCGGACATGGCCGCGGAGCTGTGGGTGGGCCCGCTGGGTGGTCAGGCCGCGAAGGTGCTGGAGGCGCACACCTTGTCGCGGCCGAGCTGGGCGCTCGACGCCGCGGTGTGGGTCGTCGTCGACGGCAACAACGTGGTACGCGTCATCCAGGACGCCTCCGGGCAGCCGGCCCGTATCCCGGTCGACTCCACACAGGTGGCCGCGAAGTTCCCGGGCGCGATCACCGAACTGCAGCTGTCCCGTGACGGCACCCGCGCGGCGATGGTCATCGACGGGCTGGTCATCCTCGCCAGCGTCGCCGAGACCCCCGGCGGCGGCTACGCGCTGACCCATCCCCGCCGGCTCGGCTACGGCCTGCAGAACTCCGTGGTGTCGCTGTCCTGGCGCACCGGTGACGACATCGTGGTGACCCGCAACAACCCCGAGCATCCGGTGTCCTACGTCAACCTCGACGGCGTCAACTCCGACGCGCCCAGCCGAAACCTGCTGATGCCGGTCACCGTGGTGGCGGCCAACCCGTCGACGGTCTACGTCGCCGACGACCGCGGCGTGCTGCAACTCTCCGGCGCCGCCGCCGAGGACAACCCGGCCTGGGCCGAGGTGCGGCCGCTGATGGTGCGCGGCGCCATCCCGGTGCTGCCCGGCTGAGCCGGCGCCAGCCGCGAGCCGACACCATTACACCCGACCCCGGGCGGCTTGTCGCCCGCCGCTGCGACACTGCCCGCGTGCTGGACCTGGTTCTGCCGCAGCAGTGCGGCGGCTGTGGCGCGCCCGCGACACCGTGGTGCGCCGACTGCGCCCGGGCGCTGGCGGTGCGACCCGACGAACCGCATCTGGTCACCCCGCGGCTGGATCCCGGTGTGCCGGTGTTCGCGCTGGGCCGCTACAACGGTCCGCGCCGGCGGGCCGTCGTCGCGGTGAAGGAGCACGGCCGCGCCGACCTGATCGGACCGCTGGCCTCCGCCCTGCGGGGCGGGTTGCGCAGGCTGTGGGAGTGGGGGATCGTCGCCCCGCCGCTGACCGTCGTGCCCGCACCCACCCGCCGGTGGGCGGCGCGGCGCCGCGGCGGGGACCCGGTGACCCGAATGGCGGTGGCCGCGGCCGGCGACACGCCGGGGTTCGCCGTGGTGCCGGCGCTGCGCACTCGGGCCCTGGTGGCCGACTCGGTCGGACTGTCCACCGCCGGGCGGCAGCGCAACATTGCCGGACGGGTCCGGCTGATCCGCCCGGTGGCCGGGGATCTGCTGCTGGTCGACGACATCGTCACCACCGGCGCCACCGCCACCGAGTCGGTCCGTGTCCTGCGCGCGGCGGGCGCGTCCGTCGTGGCGATCTTGACGATCGCGGCGGCCTGAGACCGGTCGCGACATGCAGGTGCTCGGAATCGCTGGCATAGTGGCGAATCTCGGGCTACCGTCGGCATCAGACACCGTGATTTGCCACGGCGGCGCCCTCGGTGGTGCCGACATCGCCACCCAGCGGTAGGAGGTGATAGTTCGACACCTTGCACCGGCGGGCGGCAGGAGAGCGGAGCGGCCCGCGGTGCGTGACAGATGTAAGCCGGGCACGCCTGAGCGTGCGACTCCGACAGAAACGAGATGCCAAGCATGTCACGCCAATCCGTTGACACGAACAGCACCATGGTCGTCGAGGACAGCAAGTCCGAAACCGAATCTCAGCGTCGCCCGCGCGCCGAGGTTTCTGTGACCGGCCGCAACGTTGAGATTCCCGACCATTTCCGCATCTACGTCGCAGAGAAACTGTCGCGCCTAGAGCGTTTCGACCGGACCATTTACCTGTTTGACGTCGAACTGAACCACGAACGCAACAGACGACAACGCAAGATCTGTCAACGCGTCGAGATCACCGCCCGCGGACGCGGTCCCGTCGTGCGCGGTGAGGCGTGCGCCGACAGTTTCTACGCCGCATTCGAGACGGCCGTCGACAAGTTGGAGAGCCGGTTGCGGCGTGCCAACGACCGCCGCAAGATCCACTACGGGGACAAGACCCCGGTGTCGGTGGCCGAGGCCACCGCGGCGGCGGTCAACACCGACCGCGCGACCGATGTCGAGACCACCTTCGAGAACGTGCCGCTCGATGATCATGAACCCGGCCGGATCGTGCGGATCAAGGAGCACCCGGCCACCCCCATGACCGTCGACGACGCGCTGTCACAGATGGAACTCGTCGGCCACGACTTCTTCCTGTTCCACGACAAGGAGACCGACAAGCCCAGCGTGGTCTACCGGCGCCACGCCTACGACTACGGTCTCATTCGGCTCGCTTGAGCCGGGGGTCTCATTCGGCTCGCTTGAGCCGGGGCCCGATTCGGCCCGCCCGAGCGGGAGAGCCGACGGGCCGGCGCGAGGACAGGCTGGGCCGTGGCGGCCGCGCGCGGCCGCTACGGCCCGAACCCGTGGCCAGCACAGTGGCCACCGCGGCTTTGCCGCGGCGCCGATCGGCTCGCCGCGGTCGGGCCGGGGGTAGCCGGTTGTCGCCTACCATGGGTGGAGCTTTCAGAGAAGACTCCCAACCCATAGGGGAACTAGCGTGCTGCAAAAGTTGCTGCGTCTCGGCGAGGGCCGCATGGTCAAACGGCTCAAGGGGGTGGCCGACTATGTGGACTCGCTGTCCGGCGACGTCGAGAAGCTGACCGACGCCGAGCTGCGGGCGAAGACCGACGAGTTCAAGAAGCGGGTCGCCGACGGCGAAAGCCTCGATGACCTGCTGCCCGAGGCTTTCGCGGTGGCCCGCGAGGCCGCCTGGCGGGTTCTCGGCCAGAAGCCGTTCAAGGTGCAGCTGATGGGCGGCGCGGCGCTGCACTACGGCAACGTCGCCGAGATGAAGACCGGTGAGGGCAAGACCCTGACCGCGGTGCTGCCGTCCTACCTCAACGCGCTGTCCGGCAAGGGCGTGCACGTCGTCACCGTCAACGACTACCTGGCCAAACGCGACGCCGAGTGGATGGGCCGCATCCACCGCTTCCTCGGCCTGGAGGTCGGGGTCATCCTGGCGCAGATGACGCCGGACCAGCGGCGGGTCGCCTACAACGCCGACATCACCTACGGCACCAACAACGAGTTCGGCTTCGACTACCTGCGCGACAACATGGCGCACTCGCTGGACGACCTGGTCCAGCGCGGCCACAACTACGCCATCGTCGACGAGGTCGACTCGATCCTCATCGACGAGGCCCGCACCCCGCTGATCATCTCCGGGCCCGCCGACAGCGCCTCGCACTGGTACAAGGAGTTCGCCCGGCTCGCGCCGCTGATGCAGAAGGACGTCCACTACGAGGTCGACCTGCGCAAACGCACCATCGGCGTCACCGAACTCGGCGTGGAGTTCGTCGAGGACCAGCTCGGCATCGACAACCTCTACGAGGCCGCCAACTCGCCGCTGGTCAGCTACCTCAACAACGCGCTGAAGGCCAAGGAGCTGTTCCACCGCGACAAGGACTACATCGTCCGCGACGGTGAGGTGCTCATCGTCGACGAGTTCACCGGCCGTGTGCTGGTCGGCCGCCGCTACAACGAGGGCATGCACCAGGCCATCGAGGCCAAAGAGGGTGTCGAGATCAAGGCCGAGAACCAGACGCTGGCCACCATCACCCTGCAGAACTACTTCCGGCTCTACGACAAGCTCGCCGGCATGACCGGCACCGCCCAGACCGAGGCGGCCGAGCTGCACGAGATCTACAAGCTCGGCGTGGTGCCGATCCCCACCAACAAGCCGATGATCCGCAAGGATCACCCGGACCTGATCTACAAGACCGAGGAGGCCAAGTTCCTCGCGGTCGTCGACGACATCGCCGAGCGCTACGAGAAGGGCCAGCCGGTCCTGGTCGGCACCACCAGCGTCGAGAAGTCCGAGTACCTGTCCCGGCTGCTGCAGAAGCGCCGCATCCCGCACAATGTGCTCAACGCCAAGTACCACGAGCAGGAGGCCGCGATCGTCGCCGAGGCCGGCCGGCGCGGGGCGGTCACGGTCGCGACCAACATGGCCGGCCGCGGCACCGACATCGTGCTCGGCGGCAACCCGGACTTCCTCACCGACAAGCGGCTGCGTGAGCAGGGCCTCGACCCGATCGAGACGCCCGAGGAGTACGAGAAGGCCTGGCACGAGCTGCTGCCGCAGGTCAAGGCCGAATGCGAGCGCGAGGCCAAGGAGGTCATCGAGGCCGGCGGCCTGTACGTGCTGGGCACCGAGCGGCACGAGTCGCGGCGCATCGACAACCAGCTGCGCGGCCGCTCCGGCCGCCAGGGCGACCCGGGCGAGTCGCGGTTCTACCTGTCGCTGGGCGACGAGCTCATGCGGCGCTTCAACGGCGCCACGCTGGAGGCGCTGCTGACCCGGCTCAACCTGCCCGACGACGTGCCGATCGAGGCGAAGATGGTCACCCGCGCCATCAAGAGCGCCCAGACGCAGGTCGAGCAGCAGAACTTCGAGATCCGCAAGCAGGTGCTCAAGTACGACGAGGTGATGAATCAGCAGCGCAAGGTCATCTACTCCGAGCGCCGCCGGATCCTCGAGGGGGAGAACCTGCGCGAACAGGCGCTGGGGATGATCCGCGACGTGATCACCGCCTACGTCAACGGCGCCACCGCCGAGGGCTACGCCGAGGACTGGGACCTCGAGCAGCTGTGGACCGCGCTGCGACAGCTGTACCCGGTCAGCGTCGACCACCGCGACCTGATCGACTCGGACGCGGTCGGCGAACCGGGTGAGCTCACCCGCGAGGAACTGCTCGAGGTGCTGATCGCCGACGCCGAGCGCGCCTACGCCGAACGGGAGCGCCAGATCGAGGAGATCGCCGGCGAGGGCGCCATGCGCCAGCTCGAGCGCAACGTGCTGCTCAACGTCATCGACCGCAAGTGGCGCGAACACCTCTACGAGATGGACTACCTCAAGGAGGGCATCGGGCTGCGGGCAATGGCGCAGCGTGACCCGCTGGTCGAATACCAGCGCGAGGGTTACGACATGTTCATGGCCATGCTCGACGGCCTCAAAGAGGAGTCGGTGGGCTTCCTGTTCAACGTCGCGGTCGAGCCCGTACCCGCGCCGGCGGTGGCGCCGGTGCAGGCGCCGCAGGGGCTCGCCGACCTCGCCAGGTCCGCCGCCCAGCAGGCCGCCCAGGAGGGCGGCGGGGTCGCCACCAAGGAGCGTCCCGCGCCGGCGGCGTTGCGCGCCAAGGGTCTTGACAACGAGCCCCCGCCGATGACCTACAGCGGGCCGGGGGAGGACGGTTCGGCGCAGGTGCAGCGCGCCGAGGGCGGGCCGGCCCGTCCCGCCGCCGGCGGCAGCCGCCGGGAGCGCCGGGCCGCCGCGCGCCAGCAGGCCAAGGCGGCCAAGGCCAGCCGGCGCCGCTGACCCGGACGGCTGGTCAGCCGATCTGCAGCGCCACGATGCGCCAGCGGTCGTCGACCAGCTCGATCCGGGCGGCTACGGCGCGCAACCGGCCCCCGCGGCTGTAGACACCGAACACCTCGGCGCCGGTGACGTCCGCACTGTCGACCGGACGCAGCCGGATGCGGCGCAGCGTGGCCGCGGCCGGGTGCGCCACCCGGGTCAGTGCGATCACCCCGTCGATCAGCGGCGGCGCCAGCAGCGGCTGTAGCTGCGCGACCGGGCGGCGCCGGTCGATCACCTCGAACACCCGGCGCAGCGCGGACTCGGCGAACATCGCGGCGGCGCGGGGCAGGACCGGCGCCGCGCTGACCTGAGCACCCCGGGGCCGGGCCGCGCCGGGGTGCGGGGCCCGCAGCGGGCGCGGGGCGCGGTGCGGTGACGGTTTGGGGTGCAGCGCCGGTTTGGACCGACACACCCCCATCCCGACCGGTGCGGGCTCATAGTCGGCAACGGGGGTGACGAGCGCGGGACGGTCCGAGGGGGGTGATGGGGGCACAATCCTCTCCAGCAGGTCGTCGGGTCGGACGGGGCGCCTGCTGGAGAGTGGCAGACACACTTATCATCGCATGGTTTAGCAGGCGCCCCGCGCACCTGTGCTGCGCGGTTGCCGGTGCGGCCGTTACCGTTGCGAAGTTCGCAGGGTGGGTCGGGGCCGCTGGTGTCGTCGGGGAGGAGAGCTATGGCGAGGGTGACTCGGCTGTCGGCGGCCGACGCGTCGTTCTTCCATCTGGAGAACACCGCGACGCCGATGTACGTCGGGTCGCTGGCCATCCTGCGCCGGCCACGCAACGGGTTGAGCTACGAAACCCTGCTGGCCACCGTGGAGCAGCGGCTGCCCCAGATCCCGCGCTATCGGCAGAAGGTGCGTGAGGTCACGCTGGGTCTCGCCCGCCCGGTGTGGGTCGACGACCCCGACTTCGACATCACCTACCATGTGCGCCGTTCGGCGCTGCCGTCGCCGGGCAGCGACGCCCAACTGCACGACCTGATCGCCCGGCTGGGATCGCGGCCGCTGGACAGGTCGCGCCCGCTGTGGGAGATGTACCTGATCGAAGGGCTGGCCCGGAACCGGCTGGCCCTCTACACCAAATCGCATCAGGCACTGGTCAACGGCATGAGCGCGGTGGAGATCGGGCATGTGATCGCCGACCGCACCGCCAAGCCGCCGGAGTTCGGGGAGGACATCTGGATCCCGGCCCGCGAGCCCACCGACCGGCAACTGGTTCTCGGCGCCATCGGTGAATGGCTCACCCGTCCGGCCGAACAGTTCGGCGCGCTGCGCTCGGCCGTCACCGACATCGCCAGCAACGCCGGCCGGCTGGCCCAAGTCGGCTACCGGGTGGTCGACGTGGCCCGCACCGTGGCGCGCGGCACCGCCCCCAGCAGCCCGTTGAACAAGACCGTGTCGCGCAACCGCCGCTTCACCGTGGCCAGCGGCCGGCTCGACGACTACCGGCTGGTGCGCAACCGCTACGACTGCGACGTCAACGACGTGGTGCTCGCGGTGATCGCCGGCGCGCTGCGCAACTGGTTGCTCTCGCGCGGTGAACCGGTGACCGCGACGAGCACCATCCGCGCCATGGCGCCGATGTCGGTGTACCCCGACGCCGATCTGGAGACCGCCGGGCCGGGTCAGGCGGTGAGCGAGGTGACACCGTTCCTGATCGATCTGCCGGTCGGGGAAGGCAATCCGGTGGTGCGACTGTCGCAGATCGCCCACGCCACCGAGACCGCGTCGACCCTGCGCAGCCGCGTCGACGCCCGCACCATCGTCACGCTCTCCGGGTTCGCGCCGCCGACGTTGCACGCCATGGGAATTCGGGTGGCGACCACGTTCCCACCGCGCCAGTTCAACCTGCTGATCACCAATGTGCCCGGGGCACAGAAACAGATGTACATCGCCGGCGCCAAACTGCTGGAGAGCTACGCGGTCCCGCCGCTGCTGCACAACCAGGCGCTCGCCATCGGAGTGACCTCCTACAACGGCATGGTCTACTACGGCATCAACGCCGACCGCGAGGCGATGAGCGACGTCGAGGAGATGCCCGTTCTGCTGCGCGAATCGCTGGAGGAACTGCTCGACGCGGCCCGGTAGCAGGAACCGGATGCGCGTTCTTCCGGGGTTCTTCCGGCCCGATATTTGACCTTGACCGCGGTTTCGGTTCGAATGGGACCCGATGCCCGGCACCGAGGAAACCGAAGCGGGTCGGTACGCCGGGGCCGCTCTCGAGGGCCCAACCGACGAGGTCGTACCGCACCCAGTGCTTGACGTACCCGTCAAACCCAAGGCGTTCACCGCGTCGCGCGGCGTGGACTGGGTGGTATTCGGGGTGACCGCGGTCATCGCGTTGGCGTTCCTGGGGTGGGGATTCGTCAACACCGCGTCGCTGGCGTCGGTCTCGCAGGATGCGCTGGCGTGGGTGATGGACAACACCGGCTGGTTGTTCGTCCTCACCGCCTCCGGATTCGTGGTTTTCGTGCTGTATCTGGCGCTCGGTCGGTACGGCGGAATCCCGCTCGGGCGCGACGACGAGGAGCCCGAATTCCGCGGAGCGTCGTGGATCGCGATGATGTTCTCCGCCGGCATGGGTATCGGGCTGATGTTTTTCGGTGTCGCCGAACCGCTTTCGCATTTCGTCACCCCGCCGCCGGGCACCGGGGCGCCGGGCAACGACGAGGCGTTGCAGACGGCGATGGCCACCACGCTGTTCCACTGGACGCTGCATCCGTGGGCGATCTACGCGGTGGTGGGCCTGGCGATTGCCTACGGCGTGTATCGCAAAGGCCGGCTGCAACTGATCAGCGCCGCTTTCGAACCACTGCTGGGCGAGCGGGCGAACGGCCCGTGCGGCAAGGTCATCGACATGATGGCGATCTTCGCCACACTCTTCGGTTCGGCCGCCTCACTGGGGCTGGGCACGTTGCAGATCCGCAGTGGCCTGCGCATCGTCGGTGGCATCGGCGAAGTCGGCAACACCCTGCTCATCGGAATCATCACGGTGCTGACGGTGGCCTTCGTGCTGTCGGCGGTCTCCGGTGTCGCACGAGGGATCCAGTGGCTGTCCAACATCAACATGGTGCTGGCGCTGCTGCTCGCAGTGTTCGTATTCGTAGTCGGCCCAACGGTTCTCATCCTCAACCTGATTCCGACGTCGTTGGGGAGCTACATCGGCGACCTGGCGATGATGTCGTCGCGGACCGGCGCCGAGGGGGCCGACGTCGACGCCTGGCTGCAGCAGTGGACGGTGTTCTACTGGGCGTGGTGGGTGTCGTGGACACCGTTCGTCGGGATGTTCATCGCCCGGATTTCCCGCGGCCGCACCATTCGGCAGTTCGTCGGAGGCGTGCTGCTGGTGCCCAGCCTGGTGTCGCTGGTGTGGTTCGCGGTGTTCGGCGGTGCCGCCATCGATGCGCAGCGCGGGGGAGTCGACCTCGCCGGGGAGGACAGCGTCGAGGCCCAACTGTTCGGATTGCTCGACACCCTCCCGGCGGCGACGGTGGCCGGCGTCATCGTCATGGTGCTGGTGGCGATCTTCTTCGTGTCGGGCGCCGACGCCGCCTCGGTGGTGATGGGCTCGCTGTCCGAACGCGGCACCATCAAACCCGGGCGCGGCACCGTGATCTTCTGGGGCGCAGCGACCGGGGCGGTCGCTGCGGTGATGCTGCTGGTCGGCGGTGCCGATGCGCTCAACGGCCTGCAGACGATCACCATCCTCGCCGCGGTGCCGTTCCTGTTCGTGATGGTCGGCCTCGCCGCCGCGCTGGTCAAAGACCTGCGCAACGACCCGAAGATCGTGCGGCGCGAATACGCCGAGGAGGCGGTCGACACGGCCGTGGTCACCGGGGTCATCCAGCACGGCGACGACTTCGTGATCGCCGTGGAGAAGGATCCGGCGAAGCAGTGAAACGGCTGCACCGTGGGCCGGCGCGGCCGCGGGTACCCTCGCTGCGTGCGTGTCTACATCCCGGCGACCCTGGCCATGCTGCAGCAGTTCGTCGGCGACGGTGAACTGCACGCCCGCAACGGCACCGCGTTCGCGGTGACGCCGACGCTGCGCGAGTCCTACGCCGAAGGCGACGACGAGGAGCTGGCCGAGGTCACATTGCGCGAGGCGGCGCTGGCCTCGCTGCGGCTGCTCGCCGGCGAGGGCACCTCGGACCTGCCGCCGCGGCGGGCGGTGGTGTCGGCCGAGGTCGATCACGCGACGCCGCGACCCGACCTCGACGACGCCGTGGTGCGGCTGGGCGGGCCGGTGGCCATGAAGGATGTGGTGGCCGTCTACGTCGACAACGCCGACGCCGAGGCCGCGGTGCTCGCCGCCATCGAGGTGATCGATGAGGCCGACCTCGGTGACGAGGATGCCGAACTCACCGTCGGCGATGCTCAGGACCACGATCTGGCCTGGTATGCGACCCAGGAACTGCCGTTTCTGCTCGAACTTCTTTGACGAACGATTGGGTACGGGACCGTAGGTTACGGTACCGTAGGTTACGTGGCCAAGAACGAGGTCAAGTATTCGGTCCGGGTGGCCGATACGGTACGACCCACCATCGCCGGCGCAGACAAGCATCCCGGTTGGCATGCCCTACGCCGAGTCGTCTCGCGGATAACCACTCCGCTGCTGCCCGACGACTACCTCAAACTCATCAACCCGCTGTGGACCGCGCGCGAGCTGCGCGGCCGGATCGTCGAGGTGCGGCGCGAAACCGTCGACTCGGCGACCCTGGTGATCAAGCCCGGATGGGGCTTCTCCTTCGACTACCAGCCGGGCCAGTACATCGGCATCGGGTTGTTCGTCGACGGCCGGTGGCGCTGGCGGTCCTATTCGCTGACCTCCAGCCCGCTCACCTCCCGGCGGAACAAGACCATCACGATCACCGTCAAGGCGATGCCGGAGGGATTCCTGTCGACACACCTGGTCGGCGGGGTGAAACCCGGTACGGTCGTGCGACTGGCCGCGCCGCAGGGCAACTTCGTGCTGCCCGATCCGGCGCCGGCCAAGGTGCTGTTCGTCACCGGCGGCTCGGGCATCACCCCGGTGATGTCGATGCTGCGCACCCTGGCGCGCCGCGACCAGGTCACCGACATCGTCCACCTGCACTCCGCGCCGACACACTCCGACGTGCTGTTCGCCGATGAGCTGACCGACTTCGCGAACCGCTACGACGGTTACAAACTGCAGCTGCGAGCGACCCGCACCGAGGGGCGCTTCGATCTGGCGAACGGACTGGACGCGATCGTGCCGGACTGGCGCGAGCGGCAGACCTGGGCCTGCGGGCCGGCGGGGATGCTCGACACCGTCGAGCGTGTGTGGTCGGCGGCCGGGCTCGGCGATCGGCTGCACCTCGAGCGGTTCGCGCTGGCCAAGACCGCCGGTCACGGGCAGGGTGGCAAGGTTGAATTCGCGCGCAGCGGGAAATCCATCACCGTGGACGGCGCGACGCCGCTGCTGGAGGCCGGCGAGAGGGCCGGGGTGCGGATGCCCTTCGGCTGCCGGATGGGGATCTGCCAGTCCTGTGTGGTGGGCCTGGTCGACGGTTATGTGCGCGACCTGCGTACCGGTGCCGAACACGAACCCGGCACGCGCATACAGACCTGCATTTCCGCAGCTTCAGGCGATTGTGAGTTGGATGTCTGACATTTACCCGCTGGTAACCTACGGTGAAGTAGGTTACGGTAACGTAAGTCGACGAGAGAACAAGAGAGGAGGCTGACGATGGCGATCACTGATGTCCCGGCATTCGCGCATCTGACCGAAGCCGACATTGAGAGCCTGGCGGTCGAACTCGACACGATCCGGCAGGACATCGAGGACTCGCTCGGTGAGCGCGACGCCCGCTATATCCGCCGTACCATCGCCGCGCAGCGTGCTCTCGAGGTCTCCGGTCGACTGATCCTGGCCGCGAGTTCCAAGCGTTCGGCGTTCTGGGCGGGCACCGCGTCGCTGGCGCTGGCCAAGATCATCGAGAACATGGAGATCGGCCATAACGTCATGCATGGCCAGTGGGATTGGATGAACGATCCCGAGATTCACTCGTCGACCTGGGAATGGGACATGACGGGGGCGGCCAAGCACTGGCGGTTCACCCACAACTTCATGCACCACAAGTACACCAACATCCTGGGCATGGACGACGATGTGGGCTACGGACTGCTGCGCGTGACGCGCGACCAGAAGTGGAAGCCGCACAACCTGTTCAACCTGGTCTACAACACCGTGCTCGCCGTCCTGTTCGAGTGGGGTGTGGCCATGCAGCACCTGGAGATCGGAAAGATCTTCCGGGGTCGCGACAACCGCGAGGCCACCATGGTGCGTCTGCGCGAGTTCGGGGCCAAGGCGAGCCAGCAGGTGTTCAAGGACTATGTGGCCTACCCCGCCCTGACGTCGCTGTCGCCGTGGGCGTCGTTCAAGTCGACGCTCAAGGCCAACGTGCTGGCCAACATCATTCGCAACCTGTGGTCGAACGCGGTGATCTTCTGCGGTCATTTCCCTGACGGCGCAGAGAAATTCACCAAGACCGACATGGTCGGCGAGACCAAGGGGCACTGGTACCTGCGCCAGATGCTCGGCAGCGCGAACTTCAACAACGGTCCGATCCTGCGGTTCCTGAGCGGCAACCTGTGCCATCAGATCGAGCATCACCTGTATCCGGACCTGCCGAGCAATCGGCTGCATGAGGTATCGATCCGGGTGCGTGAGGTCTGCGACAAGTACGACCTGCCCTACACCACCGGGCCGTTCTTGGTGCAGTACCTCAAGACCTGGCGGACGATCGCCAAGCTGTCGCTGCCCGACAAGTTCCTCAAGGCCACCGCCGACGACGCGCCGGAGACCCACAGCGAGCGGATGTTCGCCGAGCTCGAGCCGGCGGAGCGCCGGGGGTTGCGTTCGGCGATGGCCGCGGCACGGGAACGCCGGCGGGAGCGGCGGGCGGTCCGCAAGGAGAAGCGGGCGGCGCGTCGTGAGAGGCGCGCCCTCGCCGCCTAGTCGCTACGAGGAGCCTACGAGCGGTGTGTCCGCGCACGACAACGCCGTGAGGACTCACCACTTCGCGCACGTTCGATCGGCATCGAGCGTGCGCGAAGTGCATTTCGGGGCCGATGTCCCCGGTGTCAGGCGCTGTGCCGGGCCGGGGGTCCGCCCGGCCAGAATGCCGCCACCTGATCGGTGAGCTCACGCATCGCCGGAATCGCATTCATCAGCGCGGCAACGCTTTCCGGTGACAGTGGGGCCAGAGCAGCCGAAACCGTTCCGAGCACGGCCTCTTCGATGGCCTCCCGCTCGGCGAGGGCCCGCGGGGTGGGCCGCAGCACGGTGATGCGCCGGTCCTGTTCGTGCTGATGCTTGTCGACCAGGCCCCGCTCCACCAAGGCCCGCACGGCAGCGCTGACGTTGCTCGACTGCATGGAGACCGACGCGGCCACGTCCGAGACGCAGCAGCCGGGCGCGTCCATGATGGCGCGCAGCACGGCCAACTCGGAGGACGGCAACGGTTCGACGCCGGCCTTGGCCGGGCCGAGGCGGGCGATGCGCCAGGCCAGCCCGTGCAGCACCGCCGCGAGTTCACGCACCGAGGTGTCGTCCATCACACCATCTTATATATGAGTCAATATGTATTGCAAAATACGTATGCACTCATAATTACTTTCGCTCATTCCTGCGCTCCCGCAGGCCGATCGTCATAGGACCGCATGCCTCCGGACACCCACTGGCGGGCCGCTACGCCCGCTGCCCTGTTGATCCCCGTGCTCGCCCTGCTCAACGCGGTCACGCCGTTGTCGATCGACATGTACCTGTCGGCGTTCCCGCAGATGGCGACGGAGTTCGATACCACCCCCTCGGCGGTCCAGCTCACCATGACCACGTTCCTGGTCGGGCTTGCCGCCGGTCAGTTGGTGATCGGGCCGCTGTCGGACCGCTACGGCCGGCGTCGCCCGCTGATCATCGGCACCGTCGCCTGCCTGCTGGCCAGCGCGCTGTGCATCGTCGCACCGTCCATCGGAGCGCTGATCGGGTTGCGCTTCGTGCAGGGGTTCACCGGAGCGGCCGGCGTGGTGATCTCCCGGGCGATCATCGCCGACGTCGCGCGCGGCAGCAGCGCGGCCCGGTTGTTCGCGGTGATGATGCTCATCTCCGTCGCGGCACCCGTCATCGGGCCGGTCCTCGGCGGGCTGATCGTCAGCGATCTCGGCTGGCGCGCGGTGTTCGCGGCGCTGGCGTTGATCAACCTGCTCATGGTGATCGGCGTGCTGATCGGCGCGCCGGAATCCCTGCCGGTCGATCAGCGCCGGCCGAGCGGATTCAAGGCGCTGGCCGCCAGCACGGCCAGCGTGCTGCGCAATCGTCACTACCTCGGCTACACCTTGACCGTGGCGCTGGTGGCGGGCGCGATGTTCGCCTACATCGCCGCGTCACCGTTCGTGCTGCAGAACATCATCGGGCTCGGCCCGCGGGCCTACGCATTCACCTTCGGCGCCTGCGCACTGGCCATCGCTGCGGGCAGCATGGGCTCCGCGCGGATCGTCGGCCGGTTCGGACCCCGCCGGGTGCTGATGGGCGGCGTGCTGGGGGCGGTGGTGATCGCGGCTCTGCAGTTGCTCAATGTGACGATCGGCGGTGTCACGCCCGGGGTCACCATCGCGTTGATGGCATGCTTTCTGGCGGCCCTCGGATTCGTGTACGCGAACGCCACCAGCCTGGCCGTCACCGAGGTGGCCTACGCGGCCGGGACGGGGTCGGCGGTGTTGGGATTTCTGCAGTACGGGGCGGGCGCGATCACGCCACCGCTGGTCGGGCTGGCCGGCAGTGCCAGCGCGGTGCCGATGGGCGTGGTGATGGCGACCGCCTCCGTTCTCGCCGCGGCCGCGCTGTTCACCCTCACCCGCGGGCACGTGGTGACCGACGACCGCGCCGAATCCCGGCCCGCGGTCGCCGAACAGCACGCCTGAGGCCACTATTCGGCGAGCACGGTCAGCAGCCGGCGGGCGGCCCGGGCCCGGTTGGCGGCGGTGCCGGTCAACGTGTCCAGCGCACACTCGGGATCGGCCGGCGGGCCGAGATGCCCACAGCCGCGCGGGCAGTCCTTGACGGCCTCGGCGAGATCGGAGAACGCCAGCACCACATCGTCGGGTTCGATGTGGGCGAGCCCGAACGACCGGATACCCGGGGTGTCGATCACCCACCCGCCGCCGCTGAGCGGGAACGCGACCGACTGGGTGGAGGTGTGCCGCCCCTTGCCGATCTCGGTCACCTCACCGGTAGCCCGGTCCGCTTCGGGCACAAGGCGATTCACCAACGTCGACTTGCCCACGCCGGAATGGCCGAGCAGCACGGTCACCTTCCCGGTGAGCAGCGGCGTCAACTCGTCGAGCGGGTCGTCACGCCCGGCGGTGACGATCCTCAGATCGAGTCCGTCGAACTCCGCCGCGAACGGTTCGGCCGGCGCCAGGTCGGTCTTGGTCAGGCACAGGATCGGCTCCAGGCCCCCGGCGTAGGCGGCGATCAGCGCACGCTGCACCAGCCCGACCCGGGGCGGCGGGTCGGCCAGCGCCACCACGATCAGCAGCTGATCGGCGTTGGCCACCACCACCCGTTCCGTGGGGTCGGTGTCATCTGCGGTGCGCCGCAACACGGTTCGCCGTTCACCGCGACGCACTATGCGGGCCAGGGTGTCCGGTCGGCCGGACACGTCGCCGACCAGACCGACCAGATCGCCGACGACGATCGGCGTACGCCCGAGTTCGCGGGCGCGCATCGCGGTGACCCGGCGGTTCGGGTCGCCGCCGAGCGCACACCGCCAGCGGCCACGGTCGACACCGATGACCATGGCTTCCTGCGCATCGGAGTGGTCGGGGCGGATCTTGGTGCGGGGCCGCGAACCGCGTCCCGGCCGGATCCGAACATCGGACTCGTCGTAATCGAGCCGCCGACTCAACGCCGATGTCCCTCCTCGTTCGCGCTGTCCCCGGCCAGCAGCCGCTCCCACAGCTGCGGGAACTCCGGCAGGGTCTTGGCGGTGGTGCCGATGTCCTCGACCGTCACGCCCGGCACCCGCAGCCCGATGATCGCGCCCGCGGTGGCCATCCGGTGGTCGGCGTAGGAGCGCCACCGCCCGCCGCGCAGCGGCCGCGCCGTGATGATCAGCCCGTCCGGGGTCTCCTCGCACTGCCCGCCGAGCCGGTTGATCTCGGTCGACAGCGCGGCCAGCCGGTCGGTCTCATGGCCGCGCAGATGCGCGATCCCGGTCAGCTTCGACACCGATCCCGGGGTGGCCAGCGCGGCCATGGCCGCGACCGTCGGCGTCAGCTCGCCGATGTCGTGCAGGTCCACGTCGATGCCGCCGTAGCCGCCCGAACCCCGCACCTCCAGATGCGAATCACGCTGCTGCACAGCAGCCCCCAGCTTCTGCAGGGTCGCGATGATGGCGTCGGCGGGTTGTTTGCTCCGCCGCGGCCAGCCGGCGATGCGCACCACGCCGCCGGTGACGATCGCCGCGGCGACGAACGGCGTCGCGTTCGACAGGTCGGGTTCGATCGCCCAGTGCCGCGCGGCCACCGGGCCGGGGCCGACCCGCCAGTGGTTCGGACGGCTGTCGTCGACGTTCACCCCGGCGTCACGCAGCATCGCCACCGTCATCGCCACATGCGGCGCCGACGGCACCGACTCGCCGGTGTGCACCACCGTCAGGCCGTTGTCGAACCGCGCTCCCGACAGCAGCAGCCCGGAGACGAACTGCGACGACGCCGACGCGTCGATGTGTACGGTGCCGCCGGACACGCGCCCGCGCCCGCGCACGGTGAACGGCAGCCCGTCGCCGTCGACGTCCACCCCGAGGCCCCGCAGCGCGTCGAGCAGCGGTTTGATCGGCCGGGCCCGGGCCTGTTCGTCGCCGTCGAACACCACGTCGGCGGTGCTCAGCGCGGCCACCGGGGGCAGAAACCGCAGCACGGTGCCCGCCAGCCCGCAGTCGATGCGGGCCCCCGGGCGGGGGCCCGGCGTGCCGGAACCGCCGACGGTCAGCTCGGTGCCGTCGCCGTCGACGGCGACCCCGAGCGTCTGCAGTGCGGCGATCATCAGATCGGTGTCGCGGCTGCGCAGCGCCCCGCTGATCGTCGAGACCCCCGAGTCCGCGGCCAGCGCGGCCAGCACCAGCGCCCGGTTGGTGAGCGACTTCGAACCGGGAACGGTCACGGTGGCATCCACCGGGCCGTCCGCGGTGGGAGCCGGCCAGGCGTCCGGGGTCTCGCGCGTGCTCACGGCTTCTATCCTGCCCTGTCGCCGCTGCGTGCCACCATGGGCGGTATGTGTGGGCGATTCGCGGTGACCACCGATCCGGCGGTGCTGGCGCAGAAGATCCAGGCGATCGACGAGACCGCCGGCGCCGGCGGGGCCGGCGGCTCCCCGGGACCCAACTACAACGTCGCGCCGACCAGCACGATCGCCACCGTGGTGCGCCGGCACACCGAACCCGACGACGAGCCGACGCGCCGCATCCGGGCGATGCGGTGGGGGCTCATCCCGCCCTGGACCAAGGCGTCCGACGACGGCAGGCCCGACACCAAGGGGCCGCTGCTGATCAACGCGCGTGCCGAGAAGGTCACCACCTCACCGGCGTTTCGTAACTCCGCGAAGAACAAGCGCTGCCTGGTGCCGATGACCGGGTGGTACGAGTGGCGCGGCGAAAAGGGCAACAAGACGCCGTTCTTCATGTACGGCGCCGACGGGGAGCCGCTGTTCATGGCGGGGCTGTGGTCGACCTGGCGGCCCAAGGACGCGCCACCGGACGCCCCGCCGCTGATCAGCTGCACGATCATCACCACCGATGCGGTGGGGCCGCTGGCCGAGATCCACGACCGGATGCCGCTGAGCATCAGCGCCGAGGACTGGGACCGCTGGCTGGACCCGGACGCCCCGATCGACGAGGGGCTGCTGCGCGGCCACGGCGATCTGGACCGGATCGCCATCCGGGAGGTGTCGAAGCTGGTCAACAACGTCCGCAACAACGGGCCCGAACTGATCGAGCCGGTCGACACGCAACCCGAGCAGGCCACGCTGCTGTGACGGGGCCTGTCCCATCCGGGCCGCTGCACGCGGGCGAAGTAGTCGACGCGCTGGCCGCCGACCTGCGGCGGGCCGGATACACGATCGACGGGGTGGCCGGGCTGCTCGGCGAGGACACCTACGCCGCGTTCACGCGCGGGGCGCTGTGGCCGGCGCTGCGGGTCACCGAAGAGGCACTGCACACCGAACAGCGCGCGCTCGCGACGCTGGTGCGGCTGTTCCTGTTGAACACCGACGAACCGGCCGAGCGGGTCGAGGCGGCGCTGCCCTCGGCGGGGGTGGCCGCACTGACGGCCAACGGTGTCGTCGAACCGGCGCCGAACGGTTCCCTGCGCGCGCTGCTCGACGTCCGCCCGCACAGCGACGGCGAGCACGACTTCATCGTCGTCGCCGACCTGGACTCAGCGACTCGTCCCGGCCCGCTGCGCCGCGACCATGTGCTCGGCATCGGGGCCGCATCGGTGTCGTTGGCGCGCGCGGTGATTCGCACCCCGGCTCGCCGCGCCCTCGACCTCGGCACCGGCTGCGGTATTCAGGCGCTGCATCTGCAGTCGCACTGCGACGAGATCGTCGCCACCGACACCAACGAGCGCGCGTTGGTGCTGGCGTCGGCCACCGCCCGGCTCAACGGCATGCGCTGGGATCTGCGCCACGGCAGCCTGTTCGAGCCGGTGGCGGGGGAGCGGTTCGACCTGATCGTGTCCAACCCGCCGTTCGTGGTCGGCGCCGGCGAACTCGACTACCTCTACCGCGATTCCGGGATGGCCGGAGACACGTTGTGCCGCAGCCTGATCGAACAGGTCGCCGATCACCTCGAGCCGGGCGGCACCGCGCACGTGATGGCCAACTGGATCGTCCCCGCCGGCGCCGACTGGCGCGAACGGGTACGCGGCTGGCTGGCCGGCACCGGTCTGCACGCGTGGGTGGTGCAGCGCGAACTCGCCGACCCGATCAGCTACGTCACCCTGTGGACCGCCGACGCCGGCGAAACCCCGGAACAGGCGGCGCAGCGCGGCAACCGGTGGCTGGACTGGTTCGCCCGGGAGCGGATAGCCGGCATCGGCATGGGCCTGATCACCCTGCGCGCCCCGCGCACCGGCGAGCGCCGCCGACCCGAACACGTCCTCGAAGAGCTCATCGGGCCCGACGACGTCCTCACCGGCGCGGAGATCGACGCCTTCTTCGCCCGCCGCGAGTATCTGGCGACCACCACCGACGACGACCTGCTGGCAGCCCGGCTGTCGGTCGCGCCGGTGCTGCTCGACGAGCAGTCGCTGCCGGGCCCGGACGGTTGGCAGAGCATCGGGGCGACGGTGCGCCGGCCCGGCGGTCCCGGTGCGGTGATCGAGGTCGACGAGGTGGGCCGAGCGCTGCTGGCCGGATGCCGCGGCGAGGTCGCGTTGGGCACGCTGCTCGACCTGCTCGCCGCGGCCCACGGCCTCGACGCCGACGCGCTGACCGAAGCCGCACTGCCGGTGGTGCGCGAGGCGATCAGCCGCGGCATCCTGTATCAGGCCGAATGACGTGACCGGGCCCTGCGGGGTCGATTCCTAGTTGCGCGTTTCCGGGTTGGCGAGTGCGAATCGGCATTAACATATGGCCGACGGAGGGAAACGGATGCTGGTCAAAGCGGTCAAGATGGTCATGGATTTCGAGATGACCATCGCCGAATGGATCGGCACCGCGCTCATGGTGCTCGCTCCCTACGGGGTGATCGGCCTGGTGTGGACGGTGCTGAACCTCGACATGGTGCACGGCACCGGCGTGATCCGGCTGATCCGGTTCGTCGCGTCGATCGTGTTCTGGCCGGCGATGGTGTTCTCGGCGGTGTGCTCGGTATGACCGACCGCTACCGCATCTCCGTTCGCCGGCGCACCGCGCGCTGGGACCCCGATCGCGAGGTGTCGGCCAAGGAGGCAATGGACTTCTGGTCGTTCGCCGCGGCCGCCGCCAACGTGGTCATGCAGCTGTCGTGGCCGGAGGTCGGTCACGGCGTGGTGGAGAGCAAGGTCGATTCCGGAAACCTGCTCAAACACCCGTGGAAACGGGCCCGCACCACGCTGCAGTACCTTGCGGTGGCCGTTTTCGGCAACGACGACGATCGTGCCGCCTTCCGCGACGCCGTCGACTCCGCGCACCGACACGTCAAGTCCACTCCGGACAGCCCGGTGCAGTACAACGCGTTCGACCGCGAACTGCAGATGTGGGTTGCCGCATGCCTTTTCGTCGGCCTGGAGGACACCCATCAGCTGCTGCGCGGGGAGATGACCCCCGAACAGGCCGAACAGTTCTACCGGTCGGCGTGGACACTGGGCACGACATTGCAGGTGACCGAGGACCAGTGGCCACCGAATCGGGCGGCATTCGACGACTACTGGCGCCAGGCCTGCCAGCGGGTCAGCATCGACGACCGGGTGCGGGAGTACCTGAACCACATGATCGGTCTGCGAATGATCAACCCGCTGTTGGGACTTCCGTTCCGCCCGCTGCTGAGATTCCTCACCACCGGTTTCCTCGCCCCGGTGTTCCGCGAGCAGATGGGCCTGCGGTGGAGCGGATCTCGCCAGTTCCTGTTCGAGATGCTGTTTCTGTTGGTGGCGTTCGTGAACAGGTTCATCCCGGTGTTCCTCCGCCAGGGCGGCAGTTACCTGTTGCTGCTGGACATCCGTCGGCGGGTCCGCACGCATAAGGCACTGGTGTGACGGTGTTGACGAGACTGCGTTGGTTGTTGAGCCGCCGGGTCAGCGTCGCGGCGATGATCGAGACCGTGATGTGGCTGGCGATCCCGTATCTGGTGATCGGCCTGGTGTGGGCGTTCTTCGACGCCGAGCAGGTTCAGGTGATCGACAACGCGTGGCGCGCCCGCCTGCCCGCCGGTTCGGACATCGGCGCGTTCCTGGTCACCGCCGCGTTCTGGCCGGTGCGACTGCTCGGAATCGGCTTGTGCGCCGGGTGAAGTGCGACCCGCCGGGCGGCGCTTGGCCACCCGGCGGTCGACCGATACCGGCTCAGCGGCGGTAGCCGTTCACCCCGTGACTCTCGATGCGCCAGACCCCGTGATGATCGTGCGGCGCGCCGGGGGTTCCAACGGCCTTGGTGCGCGGCTCCGCGGACACCTGCGGACCGCGAACCTCGTTGTGGACATCGCCGTTCTCGGCCGCGGCTCGTCCGGGGTGGCGAGGGCCGCGCCCCCGATCAGACCGGCGGCGACGGCCGGCAGCGCGAGTCGGGTGACCATCCGGGTCATCTTGTGGTTCGGCATCTGAGTTCTCCTGTCAGCGTTGGGCTTCAGTGCGATCTTCACGATGCCGCCGCCGAGACCTGTTGTGAATCGGGGTTGACCGGACCATGTTGGTGTCCCCCGATCGGAGGACACCGGAGTCGGGCGGTCAGCGGCGCCGCGCGGTCACCACGACATAGCCGGAATCGAACTGCACGCCGTGCTGGTCACAGTGGGCGCTCAGCGCGGATTCGAACTCGTTCCGCAGCGTATCGCGCTGCGTCGCGTCGGCTCTGGCGAACGCCGCGACGTGAACCGGCGATTGCGTCGTCACGAAGGTCATCACGGCTTCGAGCGACGGAAAGCGCCATGTGTGCGTGTGGGTTTCGATCCGTATATCGGTAAACCCAGCGCTCAGTCGATCGGTCACGGTATCCGCATCGCCCCACTGATCGGGGGTGTAGCCCGGGTTCGGCGGAGGGCGGAACACCTTGGCGATCGGTGCGGAGAACGGGTTGTCCGGATCGCGTACCCACGCCGAGAACGCCAGTGTTCCACCGGGTTTGAGTAACCGCTCGAGTTCGGCGACCTGACCGGCCGGCTCGACGAAGATGATGCCCATATTCGACACCGCGGCGTCGAACGACTCGGCCGGCAGCCCCGTCGCCGCCGCGTCGGCGGTCACCCAGGTCACGTCGGCGCCGGTCACCCGCTGTCGGCCGAGTTCGATCAGCTCGGGGGTGAGGTCCACCGCGGTCACCCGCGCACCCCGGGCGAGAGCCGCGAGCGTGGCATTGCCGGTACCGCAGGCCAGATCGACGACCGCGGCGCCGTACAGCGGGGCGCGCCGGTCGGCGGCGTCGACCACCGCGCCGGCGATCGGTGCGATCTGTTCGGCCACCGCGTCGTAGCGGCCCGCGGACCACAGGGAGGGTGTGGACATCGGGATCAGCCTGCCACACGATCTCAGCGCACCAGGCCCTGGGAGGTCATCACCGCCAGCAGCGAGCCGTCCCGGGCGCGCAGCGAGCCGTAGGCGGTGACCCCGCCGGAGGTCACCGAGCCCCGTCCCTCGAACAGTCGCCAGGACGTCGACGGCAGCAGATGGGCCCCGGGCTGCCAGCTGATCACCAGATCGAGGCTGAGCAGCCAGGTTTCGACGAACCCGGTGACCTGGGCGGGGGAGTCGAACAGATGCGCGTCGGCGTGCAGGACATCGGCGATCTGCGGGTGCGACAGCGGGTCGGTGGCACCGCCGTCATCGGCGTCGGCCCCGATGTCGACGGCAACCCACAACGCCACCTCGGGGTGGCCGCGGTTGAAGCCGCGCAGGCTCTCCGGGTAGTCGATTCCGCTGCGCCGGCCGAACCGCAGCGGCGGCCACTTCCTGCGCAGCCACTCCAGCGAACTGCCGTCCGCCGGGTCGGGGAGCGGGGAGTCTCCGGTTCCGAAGCGCTGGAACGGAACCGGTGCGTGCACCGACGGCGGGCCGGCCCAGCCGTCGGCCAGCCAGCTGTGCGCCACCAGCACGGTGTGCCCGTTCTGGTGGATCCGCGCCTCCACCGCTTCGGCGCTGCGCCCACCGCGTAGGGTGCGTGTTTCGATCTCGATCGGACCGGGTACGCCGGCCTCGACGAACGTCACCGCCAGCGACGTGGCCGCCGACCGCCCGGTGTGGGCGAACACCGCGGACAGCGCGAGCGCGGAGGTGTACCCACCGAACGCCCGGCCGTCGAAGCACCAATGCTCGGCCAGCTCCCGGGTGAACCGGCTCGTCTGCGCATCGACACGGCCACCGTCGAACTCGAAATCACGCGCGTCCAACACGCTCAGCACCGTACCGGGGGGCGCGTCCGGCGCGGCGCACCGGCAGGATCAGGGGCCGGTGTAGCCGGGCGGATTGGGGGTGTCCACCCACAGGTCCACGCCCAGTTCGGAGCCGGGCACACAGTCGTAAACCGACAGATCGGTCACCCCGTTGTCCACCAATACGTCCTCGCACAGCAGCGATCGGCCGGTGAACTCGCGACTCGGTTTGTTGAGAATCACGTAGGCCGCGTCGGCGTACACCTCCGGCTTGCGCGACCGCCGCATTGCCTCGTCGCCGCCGAGCAGGTTCTGCACCGCCGCGGTGGCCACCGTGGTGCGCGGCCACAACGTGTTCGACGCGATGCCGTGCTCCCGCATCTCCTCAGCTATCGCCAAGGCGCACAATGACATTCCGTACTTCGCCATCATGTACGCGGTCGGCTTGAGCCACTTGGACTCCAGCCGGATGGGCGGCGAAAGCGTCAGGATGTGCGGGTTCTCCCGGCCGATCATGTGCGGAATGCAGGCCTGCGACACCGCGTAGGTGCCGCGCACCTGGATGTCGTTCATCAGATCGAACCGTTTGATCGGCACTTCCAGGATCGAACCGAGGTTGATGGCCGAGGCGTTGTTGACGCAGATATCGATGCCGCCGAACTGTTCGACGGTCTTCTGCACCGCGGCCGCCACCGCATCGGCGTCGCGGATGTCGCCGACGATCGGCAGCGCGTTGCCGCCGGCCTGCTCGATCTCCTCGGCGGCGGTGTAGATGGTGCCGGGCAGCTTCGGATGCGGTTCGGCGGTCTTGGCGATGAGTGCCACGTTCGCGCCGTCGGCGGCGACGCGCTTGGCGATCGCCAACCCGATGCCACGGCTGGCACCCGAGATGAACATGGTTTTCCCGGAAAGTGACATGGCACTCACCCTAGCCAGCACTGTGACGTGGCCCGGCGTACCCCCGGCGGGTCGACGCGTCGTTCAGGCGCAGATGTCGGCGATCACCGCGTCGGTGAGCCGGATCAGATCCTGCGGGTGCACCGCGATAATCCAGCCCCGCTGACCCGAACTGCACAGCACCCGCTCCCAGCGCAGCACCGACGCGTCGACCACCGTCGGCAACGGTCGGCGCTGCCCGAACGGCGACACCGCGGCGGGAGCGAACCCGGTGGCCTGCTCGGTGACGTCGGGGTCGGCCAGGGTGGCCTTGGGTGCGCCCAGTGCGGCGGCCGCGGCCTTCAGCGACAGTTCGCGGGGGACCGGCAGGATCGCCACACCGAGACCGCCGTCCGGCAGGGCGAGCACCAGGGTCTTGTAGACCCGGGCCGGATCGACCCCGTCGAGGCGGGTCATCTCCTCGATGGCTTCCGCGCCGACCACCTGGCGGCGGGGATCGTGCTGGTAGCGCAGGACCTCATGGGGGACGCCGGCGGTCAGCAGTGCGGTGATCGCCGGTGTTGCCGCTGCCACGGTCATCAGCCTAGAGCGGGAACAAACGACACGGCAGCCGATGTTGTTGAGTTCACCGGCGGTCGTTGCTGACCGCTCAGTCAGTGGAGGTCTGCGCCTGCGCGGCCGTGACAGCTCGGGGACTTGTCGGCCAGAACCTCTAGGATCACGAGGAGGGTGCTTCAGGTGCCAGCGTTGGCCATGAACCCGTGTCCGGTGGATACATCGGCGTGTCCGGTGGATGCGTCGGGCAGCCTTGGTGCCGCCGCTACTGAAGGGACGGTGTTCCCCACGATGACCGAGAAGGACGGGACGGCCCCACACACCACGCCGCCGGAGGAGTCGGCGCCGAATCCATCGGAGCAGGCCGCGACGGCGTCCAGCGAACCGGATCAGACCGACACGGCCGCCGACCGGCGCCGGCCGGCCGAGGCGGCAGCGATCCAGCCGGATGGCGCATCCGGGCAGCGCGAGGAGACCGACGCCGAGCTGACCGCGCGCTTCGAACGCGATGCCATTCCGCTGCTCGACCAGCTCTACGGCGCCGCACTGCGCATGACGCGCAATCCGGCCGACGCCGAGGACCTGGTCCAGGAGACCATGGTCAAGGCCTACCAGGGGTTCCGCTCGTTCCGCGAGGGCACCAACCTCAAGGCCTGGCTGTACCGGATCCTGACCAACACCTACATCAACAGCTACCGCAAGAAGCAACGGCAGCCATCGGAGTACCCGACCGAGGAGATCACCGACTGGCAGCTGGCGGCCAATGCCGGGCACTCGTCGACGGGTTTGCGGTCCGCAGAGGTGGAAGCCCTCGAACAGCTACCCGACAATGAGATCAAAGAAGCGCTGCAGGCTTTGCCGGAGGAATTCCGGATGGCGGTGTACTACGCCGACGTCGAGGGGTTCCCATACAAGGAGATCGCCGAGATCATGGATACACCCATCGGCACGGTGATGTCCCGGTTGCACCGGGGCCGTCGCCAGCTGCGGGAACTATTGGCCGGGGTGGCCAAGGAACGTGGATTTCTGCGGGGTCAGGTCGACACTCCTGAGGAGGTAACGCGGTGAGCGACGACGAGCGTTGGACCCCGCCGGTCGGCCCGGTAGACCCGGATCACCCCGACTGCGCATCGGTGATCGCCGAGGTCTGGACCCTGTTGGACGGCGAGTGCACCCCCGACACCCGTGACCGGCTCCGCCGGCATCTTGAGGAATGCCCCGCCTGCCTGCGCTATTACGGACTCGAGGAACGGGTGAAGCGGCTGATCGCCACCAAGTGCGGTGGGGAGAAGGCGCCCGAGCGGTTGCGCCAGCGCCTCCGCCTGGAGATCAGCCGCACCACCATCATCCGCGGGAGCTGATCCGCTCCGGTTTACGAGTTGCCGGCGTTCGGCCGTTTGCCGTGGTTCGCCTTCGTGTGCTTGCGGTCGCGCTTCTTGCGGCCACGCTTGCCCATCGTGTACCTCCGATTGTCGTTAGCGGGAGTCGTCCTGCAGCTGCCGGCAGGTCCAAGACATCCTCTCACGGCCCGGTGACAGCGCTGACGGGCCGGTGGTGTGGTTCGATATAACCCGTTGCAGAGGCAGTCGGGTACCGGCGGCGTACCGGCGACAGAAGTGGCGAAGGGGTGAAGATGGCCGAGGATGTTCGCGCGGAGATCGTGGCCAGCGTGCTGGAGGTCGTGGTTAACGAAGGCGATCAGATCGGCGCAGGCGACACCCTGGTGCTGCTCGAGTCGATGAAGATGGAGATCCCGGTGATCGCCGAGGTCTCCGGGACCGTCAGCAAGGTCAACGTGGCGCCCGGCGACGTCATCCAGGCCGGCGACCTCATCGCGGTGATCAGCTGATCACCGGCCCAGTAGCTCGGCTCGGCACCACTCGAGAAGTAGCCCGGTATGTCGACCCTCGGTGAGCTCCTCGCCGAGCACACCATGCTGCCCGGAAACGCCGTCGACCATCTGCACGCGGTCGTGGCCGAGTGGCAGCTACTGGCCGACATGTCCTTCGCCGACTACCTGATGTGGGTGCGCCGCGACGACGGCGCACTGGTCTGCGTCGCGCAGGTGAGGCCCAACACCGCCTCGACCGTGCTGTTGGCCGACGCCGTCGGCACCATCAACAAACCCGAGGAGATGCCGCTGGTCACCCGGGCCTTCGACACCGGCGAGATCGGCCGCACCGACCGGAGTGCGCAGGGCGACTCGCTCGGCCTCAACGTCGAGGCCGTTCCGGTGCGCTACAAGGACGACGTGGTGGCGGTGCTGACCCACCAGACCGGCCTGGCCGGGCGCAAGGCCAGCCCGCTGGAGACGGCCTATCTGGAGTGCGCCAACGACCTGCTGATCATGCTGTCCGAGGGCACCTTCCCCAACGTGGGCGATGTGGCGTCCTCGTCGCGCTCCAGTCCCCGGGTGGGCGACGGTTTCATCCGGCTCGACGAGACCGGTGTGGTCACCTACGCCAGTCCGAACGCGATCTCGGCCTACCACCGCATGGGGCTGCCGGCCGAACTCGAGGGCCACAACCTGATCAGCGTGACCCGGCCGCTGATCTCCGACCCGTTCGAGGCGCAGGAGCTCGCCGAACACATCCGGGAGTCGTTCACCGGCGGAACCGGCATGCGCATGGAGGTCGACGCCGGCAGTGCGGCGGTGCTGCTGCGCACACTGCCGCTGGTGGTGCACGGCGAGCCGGTCGGGGCGGCGGTGCTGATCCGCGACGTCACCGAGGTCAAGCGCCGCGACCGCGCCCTGCTGTCCAAGGACGCGACGATCCGCGAGATCCACCATCGGGTGAAGAACAACCTGCAGACGGTCGCGGCGCTGCTGCGGCTGCAGGCGCGGCGCACCAACAGCCCGGAGGGCCGGGAGGCGCTGATGGAGTCGGTGCGCCGGGTGACCTCGATCGCGCTGGTGCACGACGCGCTGTCGATGTCGGTCGACGAGGAGGTCAACCTCGACGAGGTCATCGACCGCATCCTGCCGATGATGAACGACGTCGCCGCCCCGGACGACACCGCCACCCCGGTGCGCATCACCCGGGTCGGCGAGCTCGGGGTGCTCGACGCCGACCGGGCGACCGCGCTGGTCATGGTCATCACCGAGCTGGTTCAGAACGCCATCGAGCACGCCTTCGAGCCGGGTTCGGCGCAGGGCAACGTGACCATCCGGGCCGAGCGCTCGGCCCGCTGGCTGGACGTGACCGTGCACGACGACGGCCGCGGGCTGCCCGAGGGCTTCAGCCTGGAGAAGGCCGACCGGCTGGGACTGCAGATCGTGCGGACCCTGGTGTCGGCCGAACTGGACGGGTCGCTGGGGATGCACGAATCGCCCGGCGGCGGAACCGATGTCGTGCTGCGGATGCCCATCGGCAGACGGGCCCGGCTCGCTCAATAAGTTGGGTTAGTCACATTGCGCAATTCGGCCAATTGTGGCAATTGGGGCATTGAATTCAGGCCGAAAAATACGGCCCCGACATTTCGTCGGGGCCGTCGGCTTTCTCGTGGCTGGTGGGGTTATACGCCGCTGCGGGCCTTGGTCCGGGCGTTGCGACGCTTGAGAGCACGCCGCTCGTCCTCGCTCATGCCGCCCCAGACACCGGCGTCCTGGCCGGTCTCCAAAGCCCAGGTGAGGCACTCGGTGGTCACTGGACAGCGGTTACAGACGAGCTTCGCATCGGCGATTTGCGCGAGCGCCGGACCGCTGTTCCCGACCGGGAAGAACAGCTCCGGATCCTCGTCGCGACAGACCGCCTTGTGGCGCCAATCCATAGATCTAACTCCTTATCGTGTGCGCAGCAGGGCGCACGAGCGTTTCTTCGGCTGTTAACGGGTGCACGAGAAATGTTTCTGCACTGTTGCCAACGATGCTTTCACACACTCGACAGATGTCAATGGACTTCAGTTAACAAGTGCGCAATCTCACTCACCCCGAGCGTTCGCGAAGCGCTCACCGGGCTGTACTAGACTTTGGTACACCTGCCCCCGGAATTCTGATTACCGCAGGTCAGAACGGGTTTTTGCAGGTGGTGCCAGCACGCCCAGGGCATCCGGCACCGCCGTGAAGGTCATCTCCTCCCGCAGCCCGACATAGTCCCCGTCGATCTGGCAGGCGATCGGTGCGGAGCTGGTCACCCGCAACCACGGCAGGTCGTCCTCGCGGATGAGGTGGCGGCCCTTGATCTCGGCCCGCTGCGACAGCATGCGCCGCGCCAGCCGCAGATTCGCCCAGGCGTTCATGCTGGTCGTGGCGAACACCCCGAGCCCGGTCTCGAACGTGGTCGTCGGGTTGGTCCACACCGGCCGGGAGTTGGCGTAGGTCCACGGGCTGGCGTTGGACACGAACACGAAGTGCACCCCCGACACCGGGTCGCGGTCGGGCAACTGCAGCGTCAGCGTCGGGTCCTTGCCGATGCTGGCCAGCACCTCGCGGATGGCGACCCGGATATAGCGCCCGGCGGTCACCTTGCGGCCCTTGGCGCGCTGGGCCTCGACCGCGGCCACCACATCGCCGTCCACCCCCATCCCGGCGGTGAACACACACCAGCGCTCCCCGCAGTTCACCAGCCCGATGCGCCGCCAGGCGCCGTTGCGCCGGTGCTCGGAGAGCAGGTCAATGAGCTGGTTGGTGGCCTCGATGGGGTCCGGGCTGATACCCAGCGCGCGGGCGAACACGTTGGCCGAACCGCCGGGGACCACGCCGATCGCCGGCGCGGAGCCGCCGTCCGCACCCGGGCCCACCTCGTCGAGGACACCGTTGACCACCTCGTTCACCGTGCCGTCGCCGCCGTGCACGATGATCACGTCCACTCCGTCGCGGGCGGCCCAGTGCCCGAGCTCGATGGCATGCCCGCGATGTGCGGTCTGGACCACGGTCAGCTTCACCCTGCTCTCCAGGGCGTGCGCCAGCAGGTCGCGGCCGGCCGGGGTCGTCGAGGTGGCGTTGGGGTTCACGATCAGCACGGCGCGCACGGGGTCCGAGCCTAGCGGGCGGATCCGGGCGCCGAGCCTCGCCGGACGGCGGGATCGGCCGCTGTCTACCCTCGAGGCGTGATCGTTCCCTCCCCGGCGACCGTGCGCCAGGCCGCGGTGCTGGTCGGTATCGAAGGCGCCGCCGGCGTCCTGGCCGCGGTGGTCTATCTGATCAGCGGGTTCGGCGGCGCCACCGTGTCCGGGCTCAACAAGTTCGGTTCCGCCGCCTGGTTCGCGGCCATGGCCGCCGGGGTGCTGGCCGCGGCCTGGGCGCTGTGGACGGGACGGCGCTGGGGCCGGGGCATCGCGGTGTTCGCGCAACTGCTGTTGCTGCCGGTGGCGTGGTATCTGGGCGTGGGCTCACACCAGTGGCTGTACGCCATTCCGGTCGCGGTGATCGCGTTGGTGACGCTGGGGCTGTTGTTCAGCCCGTCGACGCTGGAGTGGCTCGCCCAGGACCCCGGCGCTCAGGGCCCTTCAGACTCCGCCGCCAACGCCGACAACTGTTGGCCCGACACCCGGTAGGTGATCCACTCCGACTGCGGCCGGCCGCCGACCGAGTCGTACAGCGCGATCGCGTTGACGTTCCAGTCCAGCACCGCCCACGACAGGCGGCTGTATCCGTGGTCCACGCATTCGCGCGCCAGCGTGGCCAGCAGTCGGCGGGCCAGGCCACGCCGGCGGAACCGCGGCCGCACGAACAGGTCCTCCAGGTAGATCCCCGGGACACCGTCCCAGGTGGAGAAGGTGCGGAACCACAATGCGATGGCCGCCGCGGACCCGTCCACCTCGGCGATGTGGCCGAACAGCGTCGGGTCGTCGCCGAAAAGCGCGGTGTGCAATTGGCTTTCGGTGATCCGACACTCGTCGGCGGCGTGCTCGAACTCGGCGAGCTCGCGGATCATCGCGGCCAGCTCCGGCTCGTCGCCGGGCCGCACCCGTCGGATCAGCTCGGTCATGTAGGCACACCCATCGCGGTCAGGATAGTGGCGAACTTCGTTGTCGTCTCGGCGAGTTCGTCTTCCGGATCGGAGTCGGCGACGATACCGCCGCCGGAGTAGGCCAGTGCGCTGCGCCGGTCGGCGGACAGCTGCGCGCACCGGATGGACACCACCCAGCGGCCGTCGCCGCGCCGGTCGCACCAGCCCACCGCGCCGGCGTAGAAGCCGCGGTCGCCTTCCAGTTCGGCGATCAGCTCGGCCGCCGGCGCGGCCGGCACCCCGCCGACCGCCGGGGTGGGATGCATTCGCAGCGCCAAATCCAAAGCTGTAATCGACTTTTCGCAAAGCTGCGCGGTGATGGGGGTGTACAGGTGCCACACGGCGGCGGTCTTGTCCAGCCGGGGCTCGGGGGCGATCTGCAGCTCGCTGCACACCGGTTCGAGCGCCTCCCGAATCGCCTCGACCACCAGCCGGTGCTCGTGGCGGTTCTTGGCCGAGGCGGCCAGTCGCGCTCCACTGGCCGCGTCCGTCTCGGGATCGGCGTGCCGTGGCGCCGAACCGGCGAACGGTGCGCACAGGACACGGTCGCCGCGGCGGGCCACCAGCAGTTCCGGGCTGGCCCCGACCAGTGCCGTACCGGAGTAGGCCGCGCCGGCGGCGGTCAGGTCGGCCAGGAACGCGTTGGCGGTGGGGTCGGCGCCGGCCAGGCGGTGCAGCACGGTGCGCGCATCGAGGTGCCCGTCGGCGACCAGTCGCAACGTGCGTGCCAGCACCACCTTCTGCAACGCGTCATCGGGATCCCGCAGCCGGCGCAGGGCCCGGCTGATCCGGGCGCGGTGCTCGTCGGGTTCGGGCCGGGCCTCGGCGATCGTCACCTCCGGCAGCGGCCGCAGCGGCCAGGTCGGCAGCGCGTCGAGGAACCGGATGCTCTGGGGCCGGATCAGCGCCGCCGGCGCGGTGAGGTCGAATGGCAACGCGCCCACGATGATCGGTGCGCTGTGCGACGCCAGCGCGGCCTTGGCGTCGGCGACGACCGGGAAGGCCGTGTGGATACCGTCGGCGACCACGGCGCCGGCGTCGGTGGCCAGGATGAAGCTCGGTTCGCGGGTCATGACGCCAGGCAGGGGTGGCGATGCCCCGTCAGTCCCAGTGCGCTGATCTGGCGCACGCCGTGTTCGTGGCCGCACACCGCGATCGACGCGGCCACCATCGCGAACCGGATGCCCGCGCCGATGTGCAGGTCGATCCAACGGGTCGCCACCGCGCGGGAGAAGTGCCCGTGCCCGACGAACACCACGTCGCGGTCCGGAAGGTGTTCGAGGGCATAGCCGATGGCGCGGTCGGCTCGCTCGGCGACCTGGCTCGGCGATTCACCGCCCGGACAGCCGTGCGTCCAGACCAGCCAATCGGGCACCGCTCGGCGGATCTCCTCGGTGGTGCGGCCTTCGTAGTCGCCGTAGTCCCACTCGGCCAGCAGCGGCGAGGTCTCGTGCACCGGCAGGCCCGCGAGTTCGGCGGTGGTCAGCGCGCGTCGGCGCGGGCTGGACACCACGAACGGATCGCGCAGCTGCAGCACCGCCAGCGCCTGGCCGGCCAGCATGGCCTGGTCGCGACCGGTGTCGGTGAGGTCGAGCTCGGTGCGGCTGGTGTGCCGGCCGGACAACGACCATTGCGTCTCGCCGTGGCGAAGTAACAGCAGCCGATGGTGCTCGACACTCACGCTGGCGATTCTGCCGCACGGGTCGTCGCGATGTTCCCGACCGTGCCAGGATGAACCTGTGACGCGGGTACTTGCGGTCGCCAATCAAAAGGGTGGGGTCGCCAAGACGACGACGGTGGCGTCGCTGGGTGCGGCGATCCAGCAGGAGGGGCGACGGGTGCTGCTCGTCGACCTCGATCCGCAGGGCTGCCTGACGTTTTCGCTCGGACACGACCCCGACAAGCTGCCGGTGTCGGTGCACGAGGTGCTACTCGGCGAGGTGGAGCCGGACGTCGCGCTCGTCGAGACGTCCGAGGGGATGAGCCTGCTGCCGGCCAACATCGACCTCGCCGGGGCGGAGGCCATGCTGCTGATGCGCGCCGGCCGCGAGTATGCGCTCAAGCGGGCCCTGGCCAAGCTGGCCGACCGCTTCGACGTGGTGATCATCGACTGCCCGCCCTCACTGGGCGTGCTCACCCTCAACGGGCTGACCGCCGCCGACGACGTCATCGTGCCGCTGCAGTGCGAGACGCTGGCGCACCGCGGCGTGGGGCAGTTCCTGCGCACCATCAAGGACGTCCAGCAGATCACCAACAGCGAGCTGAAACTGCTCGGCGCCCTGCCGACGCTGTACGACCCGCGCACCACCCACAGCCGCGACGTGCTGCTCGACATCGCCGACCGGTACGGGCTTGCGGTGCTCGCGCCGCCCATCCCGCGCACCGTGCGGTTCGCCGAGGCCAGCGCGTCGGGTGCCTCGGTGCTGTCGGCGCGCAAGAACAAGGGCGCCGAAGCTTACCGGGAACTCGCCGCAGCGCTGCTGGCCTACTGGGAGCACGACAAGCCCCTGCCCACCTACAGCCCGGAGCTGTAGCGGCGGCTACGCCCCCAGCGCGACGATGCGGTCGCCACGCTGCTCCACGATGAGCTCACCGGCGACCGCGGGCACCACCGGGCCCGCGGTCGCGTCCCGCGGTACCGGGATGTGGCGCTCACCCGCGCCGCTTTCGGCGTCGAACACGTCGTATCCGCCGGTCACCGGGACCAGCAGCCGCCCGGCCATCGTCGCCCCGGGGCCGAGCGGTGCGTCCGCACCGGCGGGGGTGACCATGAACCGGTAGCGCAGGTCGTCGTCGAAGACCAGCACGTGGTCGCCGGTCCACCAGGTGATCAGATCGCCGGTGTAGGTGGCGGTGGACTGCGGCGCCGGTGGGCGGGGCAGCGGGACGCTGGCGGTCGTGGTGCCCTGCTCGTCGACGATGTGCACGGTCGGGCGGGGCGTCGGCACGTAGACGGCGGTGGTGGTGCCGGCCACCGCGATCACCTTCGCACCCGAATCCGCCCCGATCCCGGGCTGCGGCACCACCCGCACATTGGGCGTGTCCTCCTCGTCCGAGGGCCGCAGCAGCGTCAACCGCAGATCGGGTTCGTCCGGGCAGTCCGCGAGCACCGACACCGCCTCCGAACTGGCGGCCGCGGAGACGAACCGGCACAGCGGGGTGGCCGGCACGTCGGGTTTGAACGGCGCGTCGAGCGCACCGTAGCTGAGCATCCGCACCATGTCCGAGCGCCACAGCTCGAGCCGGTTCTCGCCGGCCGACAGCACCGCGGTGCCGTCCGAGGACAGCGTGACGTGTTTGTCGGCGTAGGAGGTGCGCGCCGGGCCCCGCCGGCCGGTGCGGGCGTCGATGGTGCTGACCTGGCCGCAGCCGCGCCGGTCCGGATACACCGCGACGGCGTACTGGTACACCCAGCTGACCCCGCAGAGCTCGCGGTCCCGGGCGTAGCTCCACGCCACCTCACCGGTGGCCGGGTCGCGGCCCTCGACCGTGCGGCCGTCGCCGGTGACCACCGCACCACCGACCACCACCGGCGTGGTGGTCTTCGGGCTGGCGGCGCGCCACAGCTCGCGCAGCGACGCGGGCACGTCCTCGGCCGACGGCAGGGTGGCGAGAGGAGCGGCGGCGGGCCGGCTGACGGTGGCGCGGGCGTCGCTGGTCCACCAGATGAACACCCCCACGACGACCACGACGACGCCGATCGCGATGGCCGCCACCACGTCGGCACGGGTGCGGCGTTCGGGTCTGACCATCGAGTGGCGGTTTAGCCGCCGGCGGCTGCTGCGGTGGCGGCACCGGCCTTCTCGGCCATGGCGCCGGACGCCGGGGTGCTCGAGCCGTTACCGCCGCCGGTGCTGTTCGCGGTGGGGGTGCCGGCCCCGGCGGTGGTGCGGCGGCGGCGCCGCCGGCGGCGCGGTGCGGAGCCGGGCTTTTCCTCGGCCGACTCCGGTGTCGGGGCCTGTTCGGCCGCCGGGGTCTCCGGATGGCTGCCGATCGGCTTGCCGCGCAGGGTGCGCCGACGGACCCGGGTACGGGTGCGGGTCGGCCGCTCTTCGGACCTGGCCGAAACGCGTTTGGCGTCCGGGCGGTGCGGCGGGCCGACCCGGCCCTTGGCGTCCTTGGGGATGTTGAGCTCTTCGTACAGGTGCGGGGACGTCGAGTAGGTCTCGGCGGGATCGGGGCAGCCCAGCCCGAGCGCCTTGTCGATCAGCGCCCACCGGGTCAGCTCGTCCCAGTCGACCAGCGTCACCGCGACCCCGGCCTTGCCCTTGCGGCCGGTGCGCCCGATGCGGTGCACGTAGGACTGCTCGTCCTCGGGGATCTGGTAGTTGATGACGTGGGTGACGTCCTCGATGTCGATGCCGCGGGCGGCGACGTCGGTGGCGACCAGCACGTCGATCTCGCCGGTGCGGAACGCCTGCAGCGCCTTCTCGCGGGCGCCCTGGCCGAGGTCGCCGTGCACCGCCGCGGCCTTGAAGCCGCGCTCGGCGAGTTCGTCGGCCACCTTCTGGGCGGTCCGCTTGGTGCGGGTGAAGATCATCGTCGCGCCGCGGCCCTCGGCCTGCAGGATCCGGCTGATCATCTCGACCTTGTCCAGGGCGTGGGCGCGGTAGACGTACTGCTCGGTGGTCGAGTGCACGGCCGACTGGTGCGGCGCCTCCGCCCGGATGTGGGTCGGCTTGTTCATGAAGGTCCGCGCCAGCGTGATGATCGGATCCGGCATGGTCGCCGAGAACAGCATCGCCTGGCGGCGTTCGGGGATCAGCCGCAGGATCCGCTCGATGTCGGGCAGAAAGCCCAGGTCGAGCATCTCGTCGGCCTCGTCGAGCACCAGCACCGACAGCCCGCCGAGTTGCAGGTGGCCCTGCTGCGCCAGGTCGAGCACCCGGCCCGGGGTGCCGACCACGACGTCGACGCCCTTCTGCAGCGCCTCGATCTGCGGCTCGTAGGGGCGGCCCCCGTAGATCGAGGTCACCGTGAACTTGCGGTCGCCGACGCGCAGGTAGCGGGCCGCCGCGGCGAGGTCGCCGGACACCTGCAGGCACAGTTCGCGGGTCGGCACCAGCACCAGAGCCCGGGGGATACCGGTCAGCGGTCGCTCGGTGTCGTCGGCGATGCACTGCAGCAGCGGTACGCCGAAGGCCAGGGTCTTGCCCATGCCCGTGCGGGCCTGGCCGATCAGATCGTCGCCGGCGAGTGCCAGCGGCATGGTCAGTTCTTGGATAGCAAACGGATGGACCTTGCCGTCTTCGGCCAGTGCGCGCACAATTTCGTCGCGCACGCCGAGTTCAGCAAAGGTCTTATTGAGATGCGTCATACGCTTGAGACAAAGCCTTTCAGTTGTCGATCCTCATAGCGTCCACGCGCGCACGAGTTCGACGAAGCGATGCCGGGGGCCCTGCGCTGAGGTAAGGCGGGCCGACTCGGTGCACGCACATTTCTGCGGCAGCGGCCTGTCACAAAAACCACGAGTATGTGCTTCTCGCGTCACTGCCAATTACATGATACCGGGTGAACCCTGCGAAACCGGTCGCGCGTCCGCGCGACGCTAAAGTTGGGCCATGAATTCGACGCCGCCCGCTTCCGAGGAACTGACCGCTTCGGCGCCCGCCGGCGTATCTCCCGACCACCCCGGCGTGAACGAACTGTTCGCTTTGCTGGCCTACGGCGAGGTGGCGGCGTTCTACCGGCTGACCGAGGAGGCCCGGATGGCGCCGAACCTCCGCGGTCGGATCAACATGGCGCTGATGGCCGCCGCCGAGATGCAGCACTACGAGATCCTGCGCGACGCGCTGGAGCGTCGCGGTGTCGACGTGGTGCCGGCGATGACCAAGTACGCCCCGGCCCTGGAGAACTACCACCGGCTCACCACGCCGAGCACCTGGCTGGAGGCCCTGGTCAAGACCTACATCGGTGATGCGCTGGCCGCCGACTTCTACCTGGAGATCGCCTCGGCGCTGCCCGCCGAGGTGGCCGAGGTGGTGCGTGCGGTGCTGTCGGAAACCGAGCATTCGCAGTTCGTGGTGGCCGAGGTGCGTGAGGCCGTGGCGGCCAGCGACAAGCAGCGCTACCGGCTGGCGCTGTGGTCGCGGCGGTTGCTGGGGGAGGCCATCACGCAGGCCCAGTACGTGCTGGCCGATCACGACGAACTGGTGGATCTGGTGCTCAGCAGCGGGGAGGGGCTGACCCAGATGACCGAGTTCTTCGACCGTCTGCAGCGCACGCACGCCACCCGTATGCAGGAACTGGGCCTGGCCTGACGGCCAGACCCGGTTCCGGTCGTGCTGCTACTTCGTACAGGACGCGAACATCGCGTTGGTGTTCTGCGCGACCAGCACGTTGCCCGACGCGTCGGTGATGCTGCAGTTGAGCTGACCCGAGACGCTGGTCGCGGTCACCGAGCTGAGCTCCACTCCCGGATCGAGCACGATGGTCTTCGTCCAGGGCAGGGCCACGTTGACGTCGGTCTGCAGGGCGCCGCGCTCGTCGGTGTAGACGACGGTGACCATGTCGATCAGCGGCCGGTTGCCGGTCACCCGGTAGGTGACGGTCCGCGGAGACGGCGCCGGGGCCGGTGGGGCGGCCTCGGTGGCCTGCTCCGGCGGCGGGGCGGGTTGGCTGCTCGACGGAGCCTCCGGCGCCGCGGCGGTCGGGGTGACCGTGGTGACGGTCTCCGGTGGCAGCGACGGGACCAGCGCCCTCGGCGTCTCGACCGCGGCCGACGGCGCAGCGGCGGCCGGCTCGTCGGCCACGCTGGTGTCGTCGGTGGCCGTCACCGACCCGCTGTCGCCTCCGCCGAGGATGATGCCGGTGGTGCCCACCGCGACGAACAGGATCACCCCGGCGATGCCGGCCACCCACATCCAGCGGCGGTCGATGCTCGCTTCGTCGTATTCGGGGTCCGTCGGGTAGTCCTCGACGTCCGGATCGTCGTATCCGGCGCCGGCTTTCGCGTCGGCCGGGTATTCCCGCAGCCCCTCGTACTCCTGCAGGCCCTCGTACTCGGACGGGCCGTAGGGATCGTCGGTGTGGCCGATTCGCTCCGCCGGGGTCAAGGAATACGACGAGTACCCCCCAGAATTCCCGGAATGTGATCCGGCATATGCCCCGGCATATGCCCGTGAATACGCCTCGTCGTACGACGGGGCATCAGACGGCGAATACGGTGCGTGATTCCGTGAGTACTCGGTATATGGCCTGTTCATAAAGGGTCCCGTGGGTTTTCTCAGCAGTACCGTGGCAGTACCGCGGCTGATGCTATCGATGCAGATGTGACCAATGAGGTTTGTGTGCCGCGTGTTCTATTACGGTCGGGACTCGGTTTGATCGCCGTTTCCTCTCGCCGTTGCCGGTCCCGCGGGCCGGCTCGTGACCGGCCGGGACGCGGGGTTCACTCACCGCGAAGTCACCGGCGGATCCGGTCGGCACGGCGTCCACTAGATTTGGCGGCAGGTTCCAGACCCGCACGGATGCGAACGAACGACGAAAGGTGTCAGCGTGGAGGTCAAGATCGGTATCACGGACAGCCCGCGCGAGCTTGTCTTCAACAGCGCGCAGTCGCCTTCCGAGGTGGAGCAGCTGATCACCGACGCGCTGAACAAGGACGCCGGTGTGCTCAGCCTCACCGACGAGAAGGGCCGCCGCTTCATCGTGCAGACGTCGAAGATCGCCTATGTCGAGATCGGGGCCGCCGACGTGCGCCGGGTCGGTTTCGGCGTGACGGTGCCGCCCGCCAAGACCGGCTAGCCGCTCGGCGGCCGCACCGCCGCGGCCAGGGGCGTGGCGCGGGTCAGTTCTGCCGGGCCAGCGGCACGTGCGACAGCCCGCCCCACGCGAACTGGACGGTGCCCTCGACCGCGTCCTCCTTGGAGATCGGGCGGTCGTTGTTCAGCCAGTACCGTGCGGAGTCCACGCTGATCGCCACCAGCCCGACCGCGATCATCCGGGCCCGGTGCGCCTCCAGCCCGGAATCGTGGCTGATCAGGTCGGCCACCGCGTCCGTGCACGCCTCGGTGGCCACCTTCACCTGGGCGGCGACCTGCGGCTCGTTGACGTAGTCGTTCTCGAAGATCAGCCGGTAGCCCTGGCTGTCGTGATCGATGAAGTCGAAGAACGCCTGCACCGCCGCCCGCAGCCGCTGGCGGTTGTCGGTGGTGGTGCGCAGCGCCTGGCGCACCCCGGACACCAAGTTGTCGACGTGGCGTTTGAGCACCGCCAGGTACAGCTCGAGCTTGGACGAGAAGTGCTGATACAGAACCGGTTTACTCACACCGGCACGCTCGGCGATCTCGTCCATGCCGGCCGCGTGGTACCCGCGGTCGACGAAAACCTCGCTGGCAGCAGCCAGTAGCTGACCGCGGCGCTCGTCGCGGGGCAGCCGACTACCGCGGCGAGCCAGGCCGTCCCCGTTGGCCGGCCGCGCTCCCCGCCTTGCGGCGGTGTTGGCGAGATCGCTCATTACGTCCTTCATCTGGCGGGGTTTTCGCAACGAGACTACTACCGTGGGCAAAGCCGGGCAGGAAGGTGGGCCGTCGTGGCGGTGGCGCGCCGGTCCGGCCGGGGGTTGTTCCTATGCCATCCTGTGACGGTGACCTTCGACCCTGAGCGTCGCGGGGGAGGCGGCGTGCCGGCACTGCGCAGCGAGTTGCGCGAGCCGCTGCGTGCCCTCCGCGACCCGGTCGCCGAGGCCACCGGCCGGGCCAGGTCCAACCGCGAGGAGCACCGCCAGGCCCGCAAACAGTCCAAACTGGGCCGGTTCGTGCACACCTACGGCTGGCGCGCCTACGCGCTGCCGCTGCTGGTGATCTGGACCATCGTCGCGCTCTACATGACCTTTTACGGGTCGGCCGAGCAGCCGACCGCCGACGCGGAGGGGCCGGCCCAGGGGCCGCCGACCATCGGGGCGGCCGGCACCGCGATCATCGGCGCCCCGCCCAAGGGACTGACCCAGTTCGACGCCAGCCTGCCCACCGGCGTGCTGCCCGCCGGCGGCCCGTTCACCCTGGCCGGGGAGAAGACCTGGCACATCGTGCCGGGGACGGCCCCGCAGGTCGGTCAGGGCACCGCCAAGGTCTTCACCTACACCGTCGAGGTGGAGAACGGCATCGACACCGCCTCGTTCGGCGGGGACGACGGGTTCGCCCGGATGGTCACCGAGACCCTGAACAACCCGAAGAGCTGGACGCACAACCCGCAGTTCGCGTTCGTGCGGGTGGACGGCAACTCGGGAGTGAGACCGGACTTCCGGGTCTCGCTGACCTCGCCGATGACCGTGCGCGACGGCTGCGGCTACGACATCCCGCTCGAGGCGTCCTGCTACAACCCGCGCTACACCGACGGGGAGCCGCGGGTGTTCATCAACGTGGCCCGCTGGGTGCGCGGCGCGGTGCCGTTCCAGGGCGACGTCGGGTCCTACCGGCAGTACCTGATCAACCACGAGGTCGGCCACGCCATCGGCTACCAGCGCCACGAGCAGTGCCCCGAGGACGGCGGGCTCGCGCCGGTGATGATGCAGCAGACGTTCGCCACCAACAACGACGACGCCGCCCGATTCGACCCGGGCACCATCACCCCCGACGGCAAGAGCTGCCGGTTCAACCCCTGGCCGTACCCCATCGCCTGACGCCCGCACCCGGCCCCTCACCTGCCGGGCCCGCGGGAAGGGTGGGGCGCTCGTTGCCGTTGAATCGGGTACCTGATGAGATGGTCGACAACGGCCAACAGTCGTCGACCGGACCGTCGACGAGTATCGATAGAGAGCGTCGATAAGGAGAGATCTCGGTGTCGTCACCGTTGCCACCGCTGGTGGAGCCGGCGGCTGAGCTGACCCGCGAGGAGGTCGCGCGCTACAGCCGGCACCTCATCATCCCGGACGTCGGGGTGGAGGGGCAGAGACGGCTGAAGAACGCGCGCGTGCTGGTCATCGGGGCCGGTGGCCTGGGCTCGCCGGCGCTGATGTACCTGGCCGCCGCGGGCGTGGGCACCCTCGGCATCGTCGACTTCGACGTGGTCGACGAGTCGAACCTGCAGCGCCAGATCATCCACGGCCACTCCGATATCGGCCGGTCCAAGGCGCAGAGCGCGGCCGACACCATCCGCGAGCTCAACCCGCTGGTCAAGGTCAACCTGCACGAGTTCCGGCTGGAGCCCGACAACGCCGTCGAGCTGTTCGGCCAGTACGACCTGATCCTCGACGGGACCGACAACTTCGCCACCCGCTACCTGGTCAACGACGCGGCGGTGCTGGCCGGCAAGCCGTACGTGTGGGGTTCGATCTTCCGCTTCGAGGGCCAGGCGTCGGTGTTCTGGGAAGACGCCCCCAACGGGCTGGGCATCAACTACCGCGACCTGTACCCCGAACCGCCGCCGCCGGGGATGGTCCCGTCGTGCGCCGAGGGCGGGGTGCTGGGCATCCTGTGCGCGTCGATCGCGTCGATCATGGGCACCGAGGCCATCAAGCTGATCTGCGGCATCGGCGAACCGCTGCTGGGCCGGCTGATGATCTACGACGCGCTGGACATGACCTACCGGACCATCAAGATCCGCAAGGACCCGTCGACGCCGAAGATCACCGAGCTGATCGACTACGAGGACTTCTGCGGGGTGGTGTCCGACGAGGCGGCCCACGCGGCCGCGGACTCCACCATCACGCCGCTGGAGCTGCGGGAACTGCTGGATTCGGGCAAGCCGCTGGCGCTGATCGACGTGCGCGAGCCCGTCGAATGGCAGATCAACCGGATCGAGGGTGCCGAACTGATCCCCAAGTCGCAGTTCGAATCCGGTGAGGCGCTGGCGAAGCTGCCGACCGACCGCACGCCGGTGTTCTACTGCAAGACCGGGGTGCGCTCGGCGGAGGTGCTGGCGATCGCCAAGAAGGCCGGCTTCTCCGACGCCATGCACCTGCAGGGCGGGATCGTGGCCTGGGCTCAGCAACTCGAGCCCGACATGGTCATGTACTAACCGCTGGTTTGCCGGACGGCGTCCTACGCTGAGGTAATGACTGTCGATCGGCCGCCGGATCATGTGCTGGCAGCGTTCGGGTTGGCCGGCGCCGAGCCGGTGCCGCTGGGCTCCGGGTGGGAAGGCGGTTGGCGCTGCGGCGAAGTGGTGGTGTCGCTGGTCGCCGATCACGCCCGCGCCGCCTGGTCGGCGAAGGTGCGCGAGACGCTGGTGGTCGACGGGGTGCGGCTGGCCCGGCCGGTGCGCTCCACCGACGGCCGCTACGTCGTGGCCGGTTGGCGCGCCGACACCTATGTCGCCGGAACGCCCGAACCCCGCCACGACGAGGTGGTTTCGGCCGGGGTGCGGCTGCACGAGGCGACGGCCCGGCTGGAGCGTCCGCGGTTTCTGACCCAGCCGCCGGTGCCGCCGTGGTCGGAGGTCGACGTGTTCATGGCCGCCGACCGGGCGGCGTGGGAGGAACGGCCGTTGCACTCGCTGCCGCCCGGCGCGCGGGTGTCGCCCGGCTCGTCCGACGGCGAACGCTCGATCGAGTTGATCAACCAGTTGGCGACGCTGCGCAGACCCACCCGCAGCCCCAGCCAGCTGGTACACGGAGACCTTTACGGCACAGTGCTTTTCGCGGGTGCAGCCGCGCCGGGCATCACCGACATCACGCCGTACTGGCGGCCCGCGTCGTGGGCGGCCGCGGTGGCGGTGGTCGATGCGCTGTCGTGGGGCGATGCCGACGACGGGCTGATCGAACGCTGGAGTTCGCTGCCCGAGTGGCCGCAGATGTTGTTGCGCGCTTTGATATTCCGGCTCGCCGTGCATGCGCTGCATCCGCGCTCGACCGCGGCGGCGTTCCCGGGCCTGGCGCGCACCGCCGCGTTGGTACGGCTGGCGCTGTGACCCCCGTGGCAACGGAATAGCATTCCTGGTCGTGATCGCGCCGCGATCACGACCAGGGCTTCACACTCGCTGCGGGGTGTCGCGCGGCGGCCATCGGCGAGACGCGGTCCGGCCCGCCGATCAGAACCGGTGGCGCACCTCGTCCAGCCGTATCCGCCCGTCCTCGGCCAGCACACCCTCGGCGCGCAGTAGCTCGAGCTGGCGGGTGGTCAGGTGCGGCGCCGGCCGGCCGGACGCTCGAATCACCCGGTGCCACGGCAGATCCGCCGAATCGGTACGCATGATCCAGCCCACGATGCGCGGGCTGGACAGTCCCGCGGCCTCGGCGACGTCACCGTAGGTCGCCACCCGTCCGGGCGGGATCGACGCGACCAGCGCGCGGACGGTTTCGACCTGCTCCTCGGTGACCGCGCCCACCGCTATCGCCTCCGCAGCGCGTCCCGGATCAGCTCGGCGGTCTCGGCCGGCCGCGCCTGCGCGACCATGTGCTTGCAGTCCATGTCGACCAGCGTGAACTCGGTCGCCGCCGTCAAGCTGGTCAGCAGCTCCTCGGTGATGTAGGGCGGGTCGGTGCGGGTGGCGCGCACCAGCGTGACCGGAATCCGCCTGGCGGGCAACACCGGTGGGCGTGCCAGCTCGCTCCAGTACGACATGATCGCCGGCACGCAGATCCGCCAGCCGACCCGGCCGGAGGGCAGTTCGATCAGGTGCTCGTCGAGTTCGCGGTCCAACTCCGCCGGATCGACGTCGCTCCACGACCCGTCGGCCTTCTCCGCGCGCGCCTCGGCGGCATCGGTGTAATCCGGTGAGGCCAGCATCTGCTCGGCGATCTCGCGCATCCAGTTGCCGTCGAGCCCCACCGCCGGATCGAGCAGCACCAGTGCGGCCACCGCCTCCGGCCGTGCCGCCGACAGCGCCAGCGACACCGCGCCGCCGAACGAGTGTCCGACCACCACCACCGGCCGGTCCGCCTCGCGGTCCAGGAAGTCGGCCAGCGCCGCGACGTTGGCGTCGATGGTCCACGGCGCCGCCCAGGAGGATCGGCCGTGTCCCAACAGGTCCGGCGCGGCGACCGCCACGTCGGGGAGGTACCGGCCGGCCAGGGTCTTCCAGCGCTCGCCGTGTCCGGTCAAGCCGTGTACGGCCAACACCTCGGTGGGCCGGTCCGGGCCGTAGCGGTATACCTGCAGAACATCGGTCACGGGTGTTGATGCTGCCAGCCGCCGCTCACCGCCGCTTGTCGGACCCCTCTGGTGTCATGCCGGTATGTCCGCTCCGCACACCGATCTGACCCCCGCCGCGCTCACCCGCCCCGGGACGCGGGGGGTGGTCCGTGTGCTCGGCGGCGCGGGCACCGGCAAGACCACGCTGCTGGTGCGCGCCGCGGCCGCGCACATCGGCGCCGGGGTCGACCCGGAATCGGTTCTGCTGCTCACCGGTTCGTCGCGGCTGAGCACCGAGGCGCGTGCGGCGATCACCGCCGAGCTGCTGCGGGCCGGAGGGCGCACGGTGGTGCGGGAACCGCTGGTGCGCACCGTGCACTCGTATGCGTTCGCGGTGTTGCGGCTGGCCGCGCAGCGGCGCGGTGACCCGCCGCCGCGGTTGATCACCAGCGCCGAACTCGACGGCATCATCCGCGAACTGCTCGCCGGTGACCTCGAGGACGGCGACCGCTCGCCGGTGGCCTGGCCGGCGGTGCTGCGGCCGGCGCTGGGTACTGCGGGTTTCGCCACCGAGCTGCGCGACCTGCTGGCCCGCTGCACCGAACGCGGGGTGGATCCGCTCGAGCTGCAGCGGATCGGCCGGGCGGAGGGCCGCCCGGAGTGGGTCGCCGCCGGACAGTTCGCCCAGGTCTACGAGCAGGTCATGCTGCTGCGCTCGGCGGTCGGGATGGCCGCGCCGCAGGCGTCGATCCCGGCGCTGGGCGCCGCCGAGCTGGTGGGGGCGGCGCTGGAGGCGTTCGCGACCGACGACGAGCTGCTGGCCGCGGAGCGGGCCCGCATCTCGCTGCTGCTCGTCGACGACGCGCAACACCTCGATCCGCAGGCGGCCCGACTGGTGCGGGTGTTGTCGGCGGGGGCGGACCTGACCGTGCTCGCGGGTGATCCGAACCAGTCGGTGTTCGGCTACCGCGGCGCCGATCCGGCGCTGTTGCAGGGTGACGAACCGGCCATCACCCTGACCACCTCGCACCGCTGCGCCCCGGCGATCGCCGAGGCCGTCACCGCGGTCGCGCGGCGCCTGCCCGGCACCGACCCCGCTCGTCACCTCGAGAGCGCCGTCACGGCCCGGGGAACGGTGAGTGTGCGTATCGCCGCGTCCCCGCACGCCGAGGCCGCGGTGATCGCCGATGCGCTGCGGCGGGCCCACCTCGTCGACGGAGTGCCCTGGTCACAGATGGCGGTGATCGTGCGGTCGGTGCCGCGGCTGGGGGCGGCGCTGGCGCGCGCCCTGGCCACCGCCGGGGTGCCGGTCGACCTGCCGACGCCGCCCGGGCTGCTGGCCGATCAGCCCGCGGTGCAGGCGCTGCTGACGGTGCTCGACGTCACCGCCAACGGCCTCGACGGCGAGCGGGCGCTGGCGCTGGTCACCGGTCCGATCGGGCGGGTCGACCCGGTGTCGTTGCGGCAACTGCGCCGGGCGCTGCGCCGGGCCGGCGGCAACCGGGTCGACGCGGGCGAGCGGTCCCGCGAGTTCGGCGAGTTGCTTGTCGAGGCGCTGCAACGGGAACCGGCCGGGCTCTCGCCCGAGCAGGCCCGCCCGCTGCGGCGGGTTCGCACCGTGTTGTCGGCGGCGGGGCGGGCGGCCGCCTCCGGCGCGGATCCGCGCTATGTGCTGTGGCAGGCCTGGCACCGTTCCGGGCTGCAGCGGCGCTGGTTGCAGGCCGGCGAACGGGGCGGCACCACCGGGGCGCAGGCCGATCGCGACCTCGACGCGGTGACCGCGCTGTTCGATGTCGCCGAGCAGTATGTGACCCGCACCCCGGGCGCGACCCTGCGCGGGCTGATCGACCACGTCGCCGCGCTCGGCACCCCACCGCGGATCGAGCGCGACACCCCCGAGGCGGTCGCGGTTCTCAGCGCGCACGCCGCGCTCGGCCGGGAGTGGGAGTTCGTCGTGATCGCCGGCCTGCAGGAAGGGTTGTGGCCCAACACCGTTCCGCGCGGCGGGGTGCTGGGCACCCAGCATCTGGTCGACCTGCTCGACGGCGTGGTCACCGCCGAGGACCGCGGGGTCTCGTCCCGGGCGCCGCTGCTGGCCGAGGAGCGGCGACTGCTCATCGCCGCCATGGGCCGGGCCCGTACCCGGTTGCTGGTGACCGCCGTCGACAGCGACGGCGGCGACGAACCGCTGCTGCCGTCGCCGTTCTGCGACGAATTGGCCGCGCTGGCCACCGATCCGGAACCCGATGCGCCGGCGCCGATCCGCGCGCCGCGGGTGCTGGCACCGGCGGCGCTGGTGGGCCGGTTGCGCGCGGTGGTGTGCGCCCCGGCCGATGCCGCCCCCGACAACGTGCGTGCCTGTGCGGCAACGCAACTCGCGCGTCTGGCACGAGCGGGGGTGCCGGGGGCCGATCCCGCCGAATGGCAGGTGATGACGCCGGTGTCCACCGGTGAGCCGCTGTGGGACGGTGACCAGCAGGTGGTGACGCTGTCGCCGTCGCGGCTGCAACAACTCACCGACTGCCCGTTGCGCTGGCTGCTGGAACGCCACGGCGGCACCGATGGCCGCGATGTGCAGTCGGCGATCGGCTCGCTGGTGCACGCACTGCTGGCCGATCCGGCCAAGTCCGAGGAGCGGCTGCGGTTCGAGCTCGAAAAGCTCTGGGATGAGCTGCCGTTCGACGCGCGCTGGCATGCCGCCAACGAACTCGAGCGGCACCGGCAGATGCTGTCGACGTTCGCGCGGTGGCGCGCCGATACGCGCCACCGGTTCACCGAGGTGGGCACCGAGGTCGACGTCGAGGGAACCCTCGCCGAGGCGGACGGCACCGCACCGGAGGTGCGGATCCGCGGGCGGCTGGACCGGCTGGAACGCGACCCGGAGGGGCGGCTGGTGGTGGTCGACATCAAGACCGGCAAGAATCCGGTCACCAAGGCCGAAGCGCAGCGCCACGCCCAGCTGGCCATGTATCAACTGGCCATCGCCGAGGGCCTGCTCGGACACGGCGATCAGCCGGGCGGCGGCAAACTCGTCTACCTCGGCAAGGTCGCCGCCGGCGGTGCCACCGAGCGGGACCAGGACCCGCTGACCCCCGAAACCCGGGAACAGTGGCGGGAACGCATCCGCGCCGCGGCTGCGGCCACCCGCGGGCCCGAGTTCGTCGCCCGGATCAACGACGGCTGTGGGCACTGCCCGGTGCGCGGTGTGTGCCCGGCCCAGGCCAACGCCGGAGGACGGTCATGACCACCACGATCACGCCGCAGTACAGCCCGGCCGAACTGGCTTCGGCGCTCGGCCTTTTCACACCCACCGACGAGCAGGCCGCGGTGATCGCCGCGCCGCCGGGGCCGTTGGTCGTCATCGCCGGCGCCGGTGCGGGCAAGACCGAGACGATGGCGGCCCGGGTGGTGTGGCTGGTCGCCAACGGTTACGCCCGCCCGGGCGAGGTGCTCGGGCTGACGTTCACCCGCAAGGCCGCCGGTCAGCTGCTGCGGCGGGTGCGCAGCCGGCTGGCCCGGTTGGCCGGTGCGGGGCTGATGGCCGCGTCACCGGGCGGTCCGGCCGAGGAACCGCCCACCATCAGCACCTACGACGCGTTCGCCGGCCGGCTGTTGCGCGAGTTCGGGTTGCTGCTGCCGGTCGAACCCGACACCCGGCTGGTGAGCCCGACCGAACGCTGGCAGCTGGCCTATCAGGTGGTGTGCGAACACCCCGATCAGCTCGAGACCGACAAGTCCCCGGCGACGGTCACCGACATGGTGCTGCGGCTGGCCGCCCAGCTCGCCGAACACCTGGTCGACACCGAGCAGTTGCGCTTCACCCACGTCGAGCTGGAGCGGCTGGTGCACGCCCTGCCCGCCGGGCCCTATCAGCGCGACCGCGGCCCCAGCCAGTTCCTGCTCAACATGCTGGCCACCCAGACCGAACGCGCCGAGCTGGTCCCGTTGATCGACGCGCTGCACCGGCGCATGCGCGAGCTCAAGGTGATGGACTTCGGCATGCAGATGGCCGCCGCGGCCCGGTTGGCCGAAGCCTTCCCGCAGGTCGGCGAGCAGCTGCGCAACCGGTATCGGGTGGTGTTGCTCGACGAGTACCAGGACACCGGCCACGCCCAGCGGGTCCTGCTGTCGGCGCTGTTCGGCGGTGGGGCCGACGACGAGCTCGCGCTGACCGCGGTGGGGGATCCGATCCAGTCGATCTACGGCTGGCGCGGCGCGTCGGCCACCAACCTGCCCGCGTTCACCACCGACTTCCCGCGCTCCGACGGCCGCCCGGCGGCGGTGCTGGAGCTGCGCACCAGCTGGCGCAACCCGCCGACGACGTTGCATCTGGCCAACGCGGTGTCGGCGGAGGCGCGCCGGCGGTCGGTGTCGGTGCGCGAACTGCTGCCTCGCCCCGGTGCCGCCCCCGGCACGGTGCGGTGCGCGCTGCTGTCCGACGTGGTCGCCGAACGCGAGTGGGTGGCCGACCGGATCGCCGAGCTGTACCACGGGGCCGGGGGTGCGTCGGGCCCGGGTGGATCAGGCGGCGCGCCGACGGCGGCGGTGCTGGTGCGGCGCAACGCAGATGCCGCGCCGATGGCCCAGGCGCTCACCGCGCGGGGCGTTCCCGTCGAGGTGGTCGGTCTGGCCGGACTGCTCGGCATCCCGGAGGTCGCCGACGTGGTGGCGATGCTGCGGCTGGTCGCCGACCCCACCGCGGGCACCGCGGCGATGCGGGTGCTCACCGGTCCGCGGATGCGGCTGGGTGGCCGCGATCTCGCCGCGTTGTGGCACCGCGCGCTCGAGCTCGACGATCGCACGGCGGCCTCGCCGACCGAGCGCATCGTGGCCGAGTTGGCGGCCGACGCCGACACCGCCTGCCTGGCCGACGCGATCTGCGATCCCGGACCCGCCGAGGCCTACTCCCCGCAGGGCTACCAGCGGATCACGGCGCTGGCACGCGAACTGACCACCCTGCGCGGGTACCTGTCGCATCCGCTGCCCGAGTTGGTCGCCGAGGTGCGCCGAGCCGTCGGCGTCGACACCGAGGTGCGGGCGGCGCAGCCGCTGACCGCGGGCTGGTCGGGCACCGAACACCTCGACCGGTTCGCCGACATCGTCGCCGACTACGCCGAGCGACCCGGTGCGACGGTGTCGGGTCTGCTGGCGTATCTCGCGGCCGCCGAGGAACACGAGGACGGGCTGGCGCCCGCGGAGGTCTCGGTCTCGCAGAACCGGGTGCAGGTGCTCACCGTGCACGCGGCCAAGGGGCTGGAGTGGCAGGTGGTGGCGGTGCCGCACCTGAGCGGACGGGTGTTTCCGTCGACCGGCATGGCGCGGACCTGGCTCAGCGACGCCGGAGAGCTGCCGCCGCTGCTGCGCGGTGACCGGGCCACCCTGTCCGAACACGGTGTGCCGGTGCTCGACACCTCCGACGTCAACGATCGGAAAGCGTTGACCGACAAGATCAAGGCGCACAAGGACAGCCTGGAGCGGCGTCGCATCGACGAGGAACGCCGATTGTTGTATGTGGCGATCACCCGCGCCGAGGACACGCTGCTGCTGTCCGGGCACCACTGGGGTCCGAGCGGAGCCAAACCGCGCGGGCCGTCGGCGTTCCTCGAGGAGATCAAGGGCGTCATCGAACGGTCCGCGGCGGCCGGCGAGCCGTGCGGTGTCATCGACCACTGGGCGCCGGAGCCGGCCGACGGGGAACCGAATCCGTTGTGCGACAACGTGGTCGAAGCGGTCTGGCCGGCGGACCCGGCGGGGGAGCGCCGCGCGGCGGTGGATGCGGGGGCAAAGCTGGTGGCCCGGGCCGTGGCCGAACTCGGCGCCGAGGATGTGGCCGGCGACGAGCGCGGCGACTCCGCCGATGATCCCGAGGGCTGGGCGGCCGATGTCGACGCGCTGCTGGCCGAACGCGCGCGTGCCGACAAGTCGGCTCATCCCGCCCTGCCGAACCAGATCTCGGTCAGCACCCTGGTCGAACTCGGCCGTGACCCGGACGCGGTCGCGCAGCGGCTGCGTCGGCGGTTGCCGAGCCGTCCGGATCCGAACGCGTTGCTGGGCACCGCGTTCCACGACTGGGTGCAGCGGTTCTACCGCGCCGACAAGCTGTTCGACCTCGACGATCTGCCCGGCGCGGTCGACCACGACGCGGCCGCCGACGAACTGACCGCACTGCAGGAGGCGTTCGCGGTGTCGCCGTGGGCCGCGCGCACCCCGATCGAGGTCGAGGTGCCGTTCGATATGGCCCTCGGCGGCCGCATCCTGCGCGGGCGGATCGACGCGGTGTTCGCCGACGACGACGGCGGCGTGACGGTGGTCGACTGGAAGACCGGCGATCCGCCCGACACCCCGGAGGGCCGCCGCCAGGCGGCCGTGCAGCTCGCGGTCTACCGGTTGGCCTGGGCGGCGCTTCAGGGCCGCCCGGTGGACGAGGTGCGCGCGGTGTTCCACTACGTGCGCAGCGGGGTGACCGTCGCGCCGGAATCCCTGCCCGACGCCGAGGAACTGGCGGCGCTGGTCGCCGACGGGCAGTGCGCCGACAGCTCCGACGTCACCGATCCCGACGCCAGCGGACCCGAGCGCATCGCACCCGAGTCCCGGGCGTGACGGCTGAGGCCGCGTCAGTCCTCGCGGTGGATCCGCGCCGCCCGCGCCGGTTCTGCGCGCCGCGCGGTTCGGGCGCGGGAGAGGGCATGGTTACATAGTGACGTGCGCCCCCACCCAGCGGTGAAGGGTTCGGATGGCTAGGGGCAGACTGCGTAGTCGGCTCCGGCGGTTCGACCAGTCGCTTGCCAACCAGCCGGTCTACGCGCTGACCGAAACGGTTCAGATCCCGGCGGATCCGATCAGCCCGACGCGGCGCATCGTCCGGCGCATCGTCTACGCGCTGCTGGCGCTGTGCGCCGCGACGCTGATCGTCTACCTCGAGCGCGACGGCTACCGCGACGTCCAGGGCGACGATCTGTCACTGCTGGACTGCCTGTACTACGCGACGGTGTCGCTGTCGACCACCGGATACGGCGACATCACCCCGCTGACCCCGGCGGCCCGGCTCACCAACATCCTCGTCATCACCCCGCTGCGGGTCGCGTTCCTGATCGTGCTCATCGGCACCACGGTCGAGACGCTGACCACCCAGTCGCGGCAGGCTTACCGGATCCAGCGATGGAGGAGCAGAGTGCGCAACCACATCGTGATCGTCGGCTACGGCACCAAGGGCAAGACCGCCGCGGCCGCCCTGGTCGGCGACGAAGTGGCGCCCGCCGACATCGTCGTCGTCGACGAGGATCCGGTGGCGCTGGAACGCGCCCGGGCCTCCGGACTGGTCACCGTCCGCGGCAACGGCACCAACTCCGAGGTGCTGCGCCTGGCCAGCGCCCAGCACGCCCGCGCCATCATCGTGGCGACCAACAGCGACGACAGCGCGGTGCTGGTGACGCTCACCGCGCGGGAGATCGCCCCGAACGCCAAGATCATCGCCGCGGTACGCGAGACCGACAACCAGCATCTGCTCAAGCAGTCCGGCGCCGATTCGACGGTGCTGACCGCCGAGACAGCCGGCCGGCTGCTGGGGTTGGCGGTGCAGACCCCGACGGTCGTGGAGATGATGGAGGACCTGCTCACCCCCGACGCCGGCTTCGCCATCGCCGAACGCGAGGTCAGCCCCAAAGAGGTCGGCGGGTCGCCCCGGCACCTCCCCGACATCGTGCTCGGGGTGGTGCGCAACGGCCGGTTGGTGCGTGTCGACGACGAGGAGGTCGACGCGCTGGAGGCCGGCGACCGGTTGTTGTATGTGCGCAGCGCGGACGTCGACCGATGACCGACAACCTGCGGTTGCGCAACACCCCGCTGCTGTCCCGGGTGGGTGCCGACCGGGCCGACGAGCTGCGCACCGACGTGGACGCGGCCATCGCGGGCTGGTCGGACGCGCTGCTGCTGCGCGTCGACCGGCGCAATCAGGTGCTGTTGTCGGGCGGTCGGGCGGTGCTGGGCCGGGCCGCCGACCTCGGCGAGCGTCCCCCCGACCACGCGGTGTTCTTGGGACGGTTACCGGACGGCCGCCACGTCTGGGGGGTGCGGGCCCCGCTGGAGCCCCCGGACGACCCGAACGCCGAGACCGAGGTGCTCGACCTGCGGCGGGCCGGGCAGATCCTCGACGACGTCAGCGCGCAGCTGGTCGCGACCGCGACCGCGCTGTTGAACTGGCACGACTCCGCCCGTTTCGACCCGCAGGACGGCATGCCGACCCGGCCGATCAGGGGCGGCTGGGCGCGGGTCAACCCGGCCACCGGCCGCGAGGAGTTCCCCCGTATCGACCCCGCGGTGATCTGTCTGGTGCACGACGGGCACGACCGCGCCGTGCTGGCCCGCCAGCGGCTGTGGCCGGAGCGCTTGTTCTCGCTCATCGCCGGTTTCGTCGAGGCGGGGGAGTCGTTCGAGTCGTGCGTGGTGCGCGAGGTCGCCGAGGAGATCGGCCTGACCGTCACCGACGTGCGCTACCTCGGCAGCCAGCCGTGGCCGTTCCCGCGCTCGCTGATGGTCGGTTTCCACGCGATCGGCGACCCGGCTCAGCCGTTCTCGTTCAACGACGGTGAGATCGTCGAGGCCGCGTGGTTCACCCGCGACGAGATCCGCGCCGCTCTCGACGCCGGCGACTGGGGCTCGGGGCCGTCATCCGCGCGCCTGCTGCTGCCCGGCTCGATCTCCATCGCCCGCGAGATCATCGAGTCCTGGGCCTTCGCCGACTGACGCACCGACCGCGCCGCGCCGTCGCTGCCACCAGCCGACCAGCACGTCGACCACCACGAACGCCAGCAGGCTGACCCCGAGCACCGGCAGCGACCAGCCGACCAGCACCGCCGCGGCGACGACGAGCAGCACCCCGGTCACCGGCAGCCGGCGCAGCACACCCCGGCGGGGCGGGCGTCCGGCCGGCCCGTCGCCGCGGGTGGGGCGGCGCCGCCACCACAGCAGATAGCCCCGCACGATCACCGTCGCCAACGCCACCGCCAGCCCCAGCAGCACCACCTGGTTGGCCGGGCCGAACAGCAGTCCCATGTGCAGTTGGATGCCCCAGGCCGTCAGTTTGGCGGCCAGCGGCCAGTCGGCGAACCACGACACATCGGTGATCGCGCCGGTTGTCCCGTCCACCGCCACCGCGTTGTTCGACAGCACCCAGGGCTGCCGGGTCTGGGTGACGGTGAACGCGGTGGCGCGGTCGGCGGGGATGCTCACCTCGACCTTGCCGCCGACTCCGGCGGCCCGGGCCGCCGCGAGCACCCGGTCCACCTGCGTGAACGGTGGATCCGCCGGATCGGCCTCCCCGCGCTCGGCCGCGGCGCCGAAGTGGTGGTCGCCGTGCGGATCCGGGTGCGTGTGCTGCGCATCCCGGTCGGCGGGCAGGGACTTGGACACCGTCGGGGTGGTCCAGTGCAGCGCCGTGCGCAACTCGGCGATGTTGTCACCGGCGAAGTGCGACCAGCTCAGCCCCGTCGCGGACAGAAACAACAACCCGATGGCAATCCAGATCCCCACGGCGCCATGCCAGTTCAGCGTGCGACTGCGTCCGCTGCTGGTGCGGTCGATCGTCAACAGTCGCGCGCCGTCGCCTCTGCGGCGGCGAAACCGGTTGACCCACAACACCACACCGGCCAGTGCCACCACCCACAGCCAGGACGCGGCCAGTTCGCTGTAGACGCGGCCCGGTTCACCCAGATGCAGATCGCGGTGCAACCGGTCGATCCAGGTGCGCACCGGCAGCGCACTGCTGTTGCCGTACACCGTGAGTTCGCCGCGTGGGGCGGCGGTCACCGGGTCGATGAACACCGCATGCCGTTCCGACGGCCCCAGGGCCGGGTCGTCGAAAAGCACCCGGGTGGTCTCGCCCGGTTCGGTCGCCGGACGCACGGCGGTGACCGGCAGGTCGGAGCGCACCGCCATCGCGGCACGGATCTGCTCGGCAACCGGCAGCATCGGCCCGGTGCTGCCCGAACGCAGCTGATCGCGGTGCACGAACTGCTCGAGGGTGGGCGAGATCGCATACAGCCCACCGGTCAAGGTGGCGATCAGCAGGAACGGGCCGACCAGCACACCGGCGTAGAAGTGCAGGCGCAGCAGGAACGGCACCAGGCCCCCGCGGCGGGCGGCCGGAACTGCGGTGGGTAGCGAAACCTGTTGGTCCACCGAACTATTCCTCGACGGTGTAGCGGGCACGCATGTCCGGGTGCGAACGTTCGATCGGGGTGAGCACCACCAGCAGCCAGGTCAGGGTGAGCACGCCCACCGCGATCGCGCAGATCAGCGTCCAGATCATCGGATCGGGGGCCGGGGTGGTGCGGTGCCACCACAGCCCGGCCACCGCCGCCACGCTGCCCAGCCACGAACTGAACACCGCGGCGCAGCACCACCGGAACCGCTGCGCGCGCAACGCCAGCGCCGAGATGACCACGGCGAGCAGCAGCAGGCCGGTCGTGACCGGCAGCACCCCGGCGGCGCCGTGCGCCACCGGGTGCAGACCCCCGGCGCTCCACCACCGGCCCGCCGCGGCGACCGCGAGCGTGGCGGCGGCGGCCATCGCGGTGATCCGGTGCGGTGCTGCGATCCGGATCTCCTGCAGCACCCGTTGTTCGATGCTGCGCAGCGTGTCCTCGACGTAGCTGTCCGGGCGCGATCTCATTCGGACTCCTCGGGCATCAGCGGTCTGTGGGTATACGGTCGTGCGGCGCCCGGCGCGAGTTCCCGATGCGAGATCTCACCGCGTCCTCACCCGGTGCGGTCGACGGGACGCGAGGCCCGCAGCAGATCGTCACGGGCGCGCGCCACCCGCGAGCGGATGGTGCCGACCGCGCAACCGCACACCTCGGCGGCTTCGGCGTAGGACAGGCCCATCACCTGGGTCAGCAGCAGCGCCTGCCGACGTTCGACGTCGAGCCCGTCCAGCAGCAGCTTGAGTTCCACGATTTCTTCGAAACGCCCTGCACCACACCGCTTCTCGAGCACCGCGTGCACGTCGGCGGAACCGGTGCGCGGGCGGCTTCGGTTGTGGCGGATCTGATCGACGACGACGCGCCGGGCGATCGACAGCAGCCAGGTGCGCGCCGACGACCGTCCGCTGAACTGCGGCAGCGACGTGATCGCGCGCAGGAACGTCTCCTGGGTGAGATCGTCGGCGGTGCCCGGGTCGGCGAGATAGGCGATCAGCCGCCACACATCGTGACGGGTCGCGCTGACGAACTGCTCCAACGCCGACGAGTCACCCTGACCGGCGGCCAACGCCAGTCGGGTGACCCGATCGTCGTCACGCGAGAACACGCGCAGACCCTAGTCGAACCCGCAAAGTGTGACGCATCACGCTGCGGTTTCGTTGACCGGACGCAGATGGCGGGCCCGGGTGCGGGCTGCGGTGTGCGCCCCGGCTGCCAGCCGGTCGATCGGATGCAGCGACGGCGCCGAACCGGCGGGGACCCCCATCCGGGTCGAGGGCGGCTCGCCGTGGCGGCGGTCGGCGCGCCACACCAGCACGGCCAACACCGTTCCGGCCAGCACCGGCAGGTGGCTCAGCACCCGGGCGGGGGTGACCAGTCCGGCGGCCGCGTCGGCGATCATGTATCCGGTCAGGCCGATGCTGAACACCGTGAGCACCCCGGCCAGCCCGGAGGCCGCCGCTGGCCGCAGCGCCGCGGCGATCATCACCACGCCCAGCGCCAGCGACCATGCGGTCGACTCGTTGAGCAGATGCACCCCGTGGGACGCGCCGTGGTGGTGCGCGAGCATTCCGAAACTCGCTCCGGTCGCCTGTGCGATGCCCAGCGCCAGCTGCAGCACCCCGACCAGCCCGAGTGCCCAACGCGGCCACAGCGATCCGAGCTCGGTGGTCACCGCCGACAGCCGGGTGGGCCAACTGTGCGTCGGCGCGGTCACCGCGCCCAGGCCCGACCGCACCGGCCCCGCCAATCGGCGGATCTCGTCGGCCTGCCGGGACGCCAGCAGATACCAGCTCACGCAGGCGCGGCAGGACTCCAGGTGGGCGTCGACCTGCGCACGCGGCAGCGGCTCGGACTCGTTGTCGATCCGCGCCGACAACGCCTCGCGTACACGTTCGCAATCCACTTCGCAATCCACGTCGTCATTGGTCGGCGGCGGTCGCCGAAGAGTTCCCGGCGATCCGGAAGACGATCGGAAAAGCGCTCGATGTACCCGGCGGATGTGGTGTACGCCTCATCGGCGGAACTTTTCCGCGCCCGCGCCGACCAGTGTCGGGGACAGCGGGGCGCGAGGGCGCCCACGCACACTGCACGCAAAGGAGCGCAATGAGGGGCGTCGTACGCCGGATCTGGCAGGTAGTCGTGATGGTCGCGGCCATGCTGTGGGTGAGCATGCCGACTTCGCACGCGGGGTTGGACAATGAGCTCAGCCTGGTCGATGGCAAGGGTCGGACGCTGACGATTCAGCAGTGGGATACGTTCCTCAACGGTGTGTTTCCGTTGGACCGCAACCGGCTGACGCGTGAGTGGTTCCATTCCGGGCGGGCCAAGTACATCGTCGACGGGCCGGAGGCCGAGGAGTTCGAGGGCACGCTCGAGTTGGGCTACCAGATCGGGTTCCCGTGGTCGCTGGGTGTGGGGATCAACTTCAGCTACACCACGCCGAACATCCTGATCGACGACGGCGACATCACCGGTCCGCCGTTCGGTCTGGACTCGGTGATCACCCCGAACCTGTTCCCGGGTGTGTCGATCAGTGCGGATCTCGGTAATGGTCCGGGTATTCAGGAGGTCGCGACGTTCTCGGTGGATGTCGCGGG
>Ga0310821_100100_pt1 | contig 108833 bp, 104 predicted proteins | sample P4_ome_FD_201300 | JGI IMG/M metagenome (GOLD analysis project Ga0310821, IMG submission 201300) | Sorghum-adapted microbial communities from Joint BioEnergy Institute, Emeryville, California, United States - P4_Day56_Rep1 | ecosystem: Engineered > Bioreactor > SSF (Solid state fermentation) >...
GGGCGTCATCGCGCGCTCGCTCGCCGCGCTCGCCGGGGAGGCGGACGGCGCGATCGCGGTCAACGCGGGCCCCTACCCGGTCGACGGCGTGCCGGCTCTGGGCGGCGGCCCGGTCGCCGCGCCCGCCGGTGGGGTGCACGTCGCGGACGAGGCCGGGGGCACCGTGCTGGACAACGGCGTCGTCCGGGCCGTGATCGACGCCCGTGGGCTGCTCACCTCGGTGGTCGACCTCGCGGCCGACCGCGAGGTCGTCGCGCCCGGGTCGGCGGCGAACCTGCTGCAGCTGCACCGCGACACCCCCACGCAGTGGGACGCGTGGGACATCGACGAGCACTACCGCCGCCACGGCCGCGACCTCACCGACGTCGCCGAGCTGACGGTCGTCGAGCGCGGGCCGCAGCGGGCGGCCGCGCGGGTCGTGCGCAAGGCGGGGGCCTCGACGATCACACAGGTCGTCTCGCTCGCCGCGGGGTCGGCCTCGATCGAGATCGACACGCACGTCGACTGGCACGAGCGGCAGAAGCTGCTCAAGCTCGCCTTCCCGGTCGACGTGCACGCCGACCGCGCGACCTCGGAGATCCAGTTCGGGCACCTGCACCGGCCGATCCACACCAACACCTCGTGGGACGCCGCCCGGTTCGAGACCGTCGCCCACCGCTGGGTGCACGTCGGCGAGCCCGGCTACGGGGTGGCCGTCGCCAACGACTCGACCTACGGTCACGACGTCACCCGCTCCACCCGCCCGGACGGCGGCACCACCACGGTCGTTCGGCTGTCGCTGCTGCGCGCGCCGCTGTTCCCGGACCCGACGGCCGACCAGGGCGAGCACCGGATGCGGGTTTCCCTGCGGGTGGGCGCCACGATCGCCGACGCCGTGGCCGAGGGCTACCGGCTCAACCTGCCGCTGCGGACCGTCCGCGGCGGGCCGATCGCCCCGCTGGTGTCGGTGGACTCGCCCGCGGTCGTGGTCGAGGCCGTCAAGCTCGCCGAGGACGGAAGCGGCGACGTGGTGGTGCGGCTCTACGAGGCCTTCGGTGGCCGGGCCACCGCGCGGGTCACGGCGGACTTCCCGCACCACGGCGTGGTCGAGACCGACCTGCTGGAGCGCCCGCTGGCCGAGCCGGTGGCGCTGTCCGGGGTGACGCCGTCCGGCGACGGGGTGCTGCGGCTGCGCCCGTTCCGCATCGTCACGCTCCGCTACCGTCGCAGCGCACGGTGACCCGGTTCAGGAATGTGGCTTTCCTGAAGCCCACGTTCATGAATGTGGCTTTCCTGAACTCGCAGGGTAGTAGGCGCTGTCGTCGATCCGGCCGCCGTCGCAGACCGGGCCGAGGTCCCAGATCACGAAGAACGGCGAGGTCTCGTCCGGCGGGATCACCCGGATCTCGCTGGCGGGCACCTGGCACGGCTCGTCGACCGGCTCGTCGCCGGTGGGCACCACCGTCCACCGCATGTCCTTGCGGGCGCTGAACCCGGGCAGCAGGCGCACCAGCGTCGGGCCGGGCTCGAGCGAGCGCGTCAGCCGGGTCGGGATCGGCACGCCGCTCGCGGTGTGGAGCTCGGCGCCGCCGTAGCCGTAGAGCGTGCACGCGGTGCCGGAGGTGTTGGTCACCACGAGCGTGGCGGACCGGTGGCCCGCTCCCGCGTCGCCCGGCTCCATCCGGCCCTCGAGCTGCGCGGGCGCGCAGCGCGGGTCGGCCGGGCCGATGTCCGGCGGCCGCTCCCCGCCACCACCGCCGGGCGCGGGCCCGCCACCCCCGGGCGCGGGTTCGGCGGCCGCGGGCGGCACCGGGGCCGCCGTGCTCGACGCGGGGGGCGTGGTCGGGAGCGCGCTCGACTGCCCCACCCCGGTCGGCTGGGGCGTCCCCCCGCACCCCGTGAGCAGCCCCAGCGCCGCCAGCACGACGGCGGCCCCCGTCCCGATCCGCGACCGGCTCATGGTCGTCCTCCCCCTGGTTGCACGACTCCCCTTGCTGGGAAGACGTCGCAACCCGGGGGTCGGTTGCCCGGGCTAGTGGCCCCGGAACGCCTCCGCGAGCCACCAGGAGCCCCCGTCGGAGGCGATGCGGGCGTGCACCAGCAGAGGGGCCGTCCGCGGCCCGGCCACCCAGCGCGCCACCGCGTCGAGGTCCGCGGGCGCGTTCACGGTGACCGCCTCGAACCCGAAGCCGCGGCCGATGGCGGCGATGTCGGTGTCGGGGAACGCGACGGTCGTGTGGTCCTCGCCGGTGAAGTGGTGCACCTCCGCGCCGTAGCCGCGGTCGTCGTACACCACGACCACCATCGGCAGGCCCAGCCGCGTCACCGTCTCCAGCTCGACCGCCGACATCAGCGCTCCCCCGTCGCCCAGCGCGGCGACGGTGAGCCGGTCCGGCCGGGCGCACGCGGCCCCGATCGCGGTGGCGAGCCCGAGGCCGATGGACTGGAAGCCCTGGGTGAGGCAGTAGCCGTGTTCGTCGGGGACCCGCAGGTAGGCGCTCGGGTAGCCCATGAAGTTGCCCGAGTCGACCGCCACCGTCCGCTCGGCGGGCAGGATGTCGTCGAGGGCGGTGGTGAGGGTGCGCGGGTCGATGCCGTCGGGCCCGGTGAGGTCGTCGTACGGCTCGTCGCGCCAGCGGCCGCGCTTCGCGATCCGCGCCGCCACCTCGGGCGTGCGGTAGCCGGTGCGCGGCCCGTCGAGGGCCGCGAGCACGTCGACGGCCGTGGCGCGGACGTCGCCGAGCACGCCCAGGTGCACCGGCCGGTTCGCGCCGATCGCGTCGGGGTCCAGGTCGACCTGCACGACCGTGGCGTCCGGGCCGATGAGCGCGCCGTGGCGCATCGTCCACATGTTCAGCGCGCAGCCCCACCCGACCACGAGGTCGGCTGCGGAGATCAGCTCGGCCGCGAGCGGGGTGGCGAATCCACCGGAGATCCCGAGCGACCACTCGTCGCCCTCGAACAGGCCCGCGGCGACGGCCGACGTGGCCAGCAGCGCCCCGGACGCGGCCGCGAGCTCGCGCAGCTGCGGGCCCGCCCCGCGGGCACCCCGGCCCGCGACGAACACCGGCCGCAGCGCGCCGCGGATCGCGGCGGCGAGCGCCTCCACCGCGTCCGCGCCCGGCCGGACCGGGGCGAGCGGCCGCAGCGCGGGCACCGGGGCCGGGTCCACCTCGGCCGCCTGCACGTCCAGCGGCAGGTTGAGCACGACCGTGCGCCGCTGCTCGACGGCCGTGCGGTAGGCGCGCACGACGTCGGCGAGCGCCGTGGCCGGCGAGTGCACCCGCTCGGCCACCGCGCCCACGGAGCTGGCCAGCGCGTCCTGGTCGATCCGGAAGTTCGAGCGGACCGCGCCCGCCCCGGTGTCGGCGGCGAGCACGATCATCGGGGTGCGGCTCTTCGCCGCCTCGGTGATGCCGGTGACGGCGTTGGTGAGCCCGCAGCCCTGGTGCACCGTCAGCACGCCGACGCGGCCGCTGGTGCGGGCGTAGGCGTCGGCCATGGTGGCGGCCCCGCCCTCGTGCCGCGCCGCGACGTAGGGCACCCCGGCCGCGCGCAGCGCGTTCGTCACGTGGAAGTTGCCGCTGCCCACCACCCCGAACGCGTGGCCCGCGCCCAGCTCGGCGACGGCCCGCCCGACGAGCTCGGCGACCCTCACCGCTCCACCAGCGCGAGCACCCGCGCCGGGCTGCCCGAGCCGCCGACGATCGGCAGCGGGCCCGCCACCACCACCGCCCCGGTGGGCGGCAGCTGGGCCAGGTTCTGCAGCTGGGTGAGCCCGTACTTCCCGGCGCCGAGCAGGAAGCTGTGGCACGGGAACGGCGGGTCGAAGCCGTGCGCGGCGCCCGCGTCGGTGCCGACGGTCTCCACGCCGAGCCCGATCACCGGCGCCTCCTCGGCGAGCCACTTCGCGCACTCGACCGAGATGCCCGGGGTCGCGCCCCCGTTCAAGAACGCCTCCGCGTCGCTGCTGCGGGCGTCCCAGCCGGTGCGGTAGAGCAGCCAGCCGCCCTCGGGCAGCGGACCGTGCTCGCTCTCCCACGCCTTCACGTGGTCGATCTCGAGCAGGAAGTCGGGGTTCGCCGCGGCCCGGTCGGCGAAGTCGAGCACCACGGCGGGCGCCAGCAACTTCTGCGGCGCGACCCGGGCGATGTCCTCGCCGTCCTTCGCGGTGATCCAGTGCACCGGCGCGTCGAAGTGGGTGCCGGTGTGCTCGGAGGTGTGGATGTCGTTCCAGTACCAGGCCGGGCCGCGCTCGTCGTAGCGGCTGATCTCGGACAGACCGAACGCCGAGGCGTTCGCGAACGGCGGCGGGAGCTGCAGCACCGGGGTGTCCGCGTGCAGCGGCGCGGTGAGGTCGACGACCTCGACGGTGCGGTCGCGCAACGCGGCGAGCAGTTCGGACAGCACGGACACGGGGACCTCCGGGGCTCGGCGGGTGGACGGCGGCGTGCGCCCCAACCTATGGGAACTCCGGCGGCCGGTCAGCTCCCCAGCAGCCGCTCCACGCCGTCCCGGCAGGCCGCCCACGCCTCGGTGGTCGGGTCGATCACCGCGAAGTGCTCGACCCCGGGCAGAACCACCAGCTCCGCCTCGGCCCCCGCGGCCGCCACGAACCGCTCGCTCTGCCGGATCGGCACGTTGACGTCGTCCGTGCCGTGCACGCACACCACCGGGACGCCGAGCGGCAGCCGCTCGATCGGCGAGGCGAGGACGTAGCGGTCGGGCACGTCGTCCGGCCCGCCGCCGAGCAGGTCCGCCTGCGCGCCGTTGCCCACCCCGTTGCGCTCGGCGTCGACGAGATCGAGCACACCGGCCTGGCTGACCACACCGCGAAGCCGCACCGCGGGCCCGGCGCCGGGGGCGTCCGGCGGCAGGCCGGGCCGGGCCGCGAGCCAGGTGGCGAGGTGCCCGCCCGCCGAGTGCCCGACGGCGACGACCTCCTCCAGCGGCAGGTCCTCCCGCCCGGCGAGCAGGTCGACCGCGGCCGCGACGTCCTCGAACGTGGCGGGCCACCCACCGTCGCCGCCCACCCGGCGGTACTCGATGTTCCAGGCGGCGAAGCCGGCGGCAGCGAGGTCCGCGGCGAGGGGGCGGCCGAGCTCGAGGCCGTGGCGGTTGCGCCAGAACCCGCCGTGCACCACGACGACGACGGCGCGCGGAGCCCCCTCGGGGAGGGTGAGCTCGCCGAACTGGCTGGGGTGGTCGCCGTAGGCGATCCGGAGCGGCGTCGGCACGGGGCGAGGATCGCACGTAGGTGCCACGCCGCGGCGGACGTGGGGGGTGCACCCACCGCGGCGTGGCTCCGCCGGCTGGGGGAAGAACACCGGCGGATCCCCGGGTGCGAACACCCGCGGCACGAAATGGAAGTACGAGAAAAAGTACCGTCGCCCCGGTGGGGCGGAACCCGTTCTCACCCGGATGTCGGGAGAGGTCACCCCCAACGGCGGGTGAGCACCCCCAAAGCGCCCAACGCCACCGCCGCGGCGGTCGAGGCGCGCAGCACCTCGGGCCCCAGCCGGACCGGGCGCGCCCCGGCCGCGACCAGCGCGTCGATCTCCTCGTCGGTGACGCCGCCCTCCGGTCCGACGACGAGCAGCAGCTCCCCGCTCGCCGGCAGCGGCAGGTCGGCGAGCCGGTCGGTGGCGGACTCGTGCAGCACGACCGCGAGGTCGACCGCGGCGGCGCGGCGGGCGAGCGCGGCGGTCGTGACCGGCTCCTCGACGACCGGTTGCCACGGCCTGCGCGCCTGCTTCGCGGCCTCGCGCACGGTGCTGCGCCAGCGGGCGAGGGCCTTCTGCCCGCGCGGGCCGTCGTCCCAGCGCGCGACGCACCGGGCGGCCCGCCAGGGCACGATCGCGTCCACGCCCGCCTCGGTGGCGAGTTCGACGGCCAGCTCGCCGCGGTCGCCCTTCACCAGCGCCTGGGCCACCACCACCCGCGGGCTGGGCGGATCGACGGAGGCCCGCTCGATGATCGTGAGGTCGACGGTGTCGCGCCCCGCGGCGTCCACCACGGCACGGGCCAGACCGCCGCGCCCGTCCGACAGCAGCACGGCCTCGCCGCGGCGCAGCCGCCTGACGGTGGCCGCGTGCCGGCCCTCCGGCCCCTCCAGCCGGGCGGGCCCGGCCGTGGGCAGGGGGTCGAGCAGGAACAGCGGCGCGGTGCTCATGCCCTGCGGATGGGCGCCATCGTCGGCACCGGGTCGGTGGTGAGGAAGTCCAGCACGAGCCGGGCGACCAGCTCGGGCTTCTCCATGATCAGCAGGTGCGAGGTGCCGGGCACGACGGCGAGCTCCGCGTCCGGCAGCGACCGGTACATCTCGATCGTGTGCTCCAGGGTGACCGCGTCGTCGTCGCCGGACACCACGAGCGTGCGGGCGCGCACCCCGGCGAGCTGCTCCGCGGCGAGCGTCGGCCCGGTGAGCGCGCTCTCGAGGACCTTCTCCGCGACGACCCGGAAGTGCTCGGGCCCGTCCGGGGAGCGCTCGGCGTACGCGGCGGCGAGCGGGGTGGCCTCGAGCTCGGCCACCGCGTCCGGCCCGTGGAAGAACGCCGGGATCAGCCCGCTCTGGTGGAACTGGCCGCTGATCAGCACCATCCGGCGCACCAGCTCGGGCCGGGCGAGCGCCACGTGCAGCGCGGTGATCGCGCCGTCGCTGTAGCCGACGAGGTGGGCGGGCCCGCCGACGACCTCGTCGAGGAACGCGACGGCGTCGGCCGCGTACGCCTCGTAGGTGAACGGGCCGGGCACGTCCGGGGTGCGCCCGTGGCCACGGCGGTCGGGGGTGTACACGTGGAAGTGCGCCGCGTAGCGGTCGAGCACCGGGTCGAGCTCCCCCGAGCTGGAGAACCCACCGTGCAGGTAGACCAGCGGGTCGCCGGAGCCGTGGTCGGCGTACCAGGTGGGCAGGCCGCCGACCTCGACCAGCGTCATCGGCCGAACGAGTCGCGCAGCCGCGAGAAGATGCCGTGCCCGTTGCGGTTGCCGCCCGCGAGGTCGGGCTGCTCCTCACCGCGCAGCGCGGCGAGCTGGCGCAGCAGCTCGGTCTGCTTCGCGTCGAGCTTGGTGGGCACGACGACCTCGACGTGCACCATCAGGTCGCCGTAGCCGTCGACGCGGCCGGTGGAGCGCAGCCGCGGCATGCCCTTCCCGCGCAGGGTGCGCACGGTGCCCGGCTGGGTGCCCGGCTCGATGTGCAGCTCCTCGACGCCGTCGAGGGTGGGCAGCGGCAGCGTGGTACCCAGCGCGGCGGCCGTCATCGGCAGCTGCACCGTGCAGTGCAGGTCGGCGCCGTCGCGGGTGAACAGCTCGTGCGGCTCCTCCTCCACCTCCACGTAGAGGTCGCCGGCCGGGCCGCCGCCGGGGCCGACCTCGCCCTGGCCGGCCAGCCGGACCCGCATCCCGTCGGCGACGCCCGGCGGGATGCGCACGGCGACCTTGCGCCGCGACCGCACGCGTCCGTCGCCGCCGCACTGGCGGCACGGCTCCGGGATCACCTCGCCGAAGCCCCGGCAGTTCGGGCACGGCCGCGAGGTGACGACCTGGCCGAGGAACGAGCGCTGCACGCTCTGCACCTCGCCGCGGCCGTTGCAGATGTCGCACATGGCGGGGCCGCTGCCCGGGGCGCAGCCGGAACCGCTGCACTCGCTGCAGAGGACGGCGGTGTCGACGGTGAGGTCGCGGGTGACGCCCTTCGCGCACTCCTCGAGGGTGAGCCGCATCCGGATCAGCGCGTCGGCGCCGGGCTGCACGCGGCTGCGCGGGCCGCGCCCGCGCCCGCCGCCCTGGCCGCCGAAGAAGGCGTCCATGATGTCGCCGAAGCCGAAGGCGCTGAACGGGTCGCTCGCGGCGCCGGCCCGGGCGCTCGCGCCGTTGCTCAGCGGGTCGCCGCCGAGGTCGACGATCCGGCGCTTCTCGGGGTCGGAGAGGACCTCGTAGGCGTCGCGCACCTCGCGAAAGCGCTCCTGCGCCTCCGGGTCCGGGTTGACGTCCGGGTGCAGCTCACGCGCCAGCCTGCGGTAAGCCCGCTTGATCTCTTCGGGGCTGGCGTCAGGCGAGACGCCGAGTGTCCCGTAGTAGTCCCGTACCACGTGCGCGTTCCCCATGGTCCTTCTCGATGAGTACTGCTCCTGCTCCTGCTGCGGCCACCCGCCGCCCGGTCAGCGTCCAGCCAGGATCTCACCCACGTACCGGGCAACGGCGTGCACCGCCGCGATCGAGCCGGGGTAGTCCATCCTCGTGGGGCCCACGACGCCCATGCCGCCCAGCACCGTGCCCGAACCGGGGCCGTAGCCGATGGTCACCACCGAGGTGTCGCGCATCTCCTCGGCCTCGTTCTCCTCGCCGATGCGCACCGTGACCGTACCGCGCTCCTGCGCCGACGCGAGCAGCTTGAGCACGACGACCTGCTCCTCGAGCGCCTCGAGCACCTGGCGCAGCGAGTTGGGGAAGTCGGCGGCGTTGCGGGTGAGGTTGGCCGTGCCGCCCAACACGAGCCGCTCCTCCGGGTGCTCGACCAGCGTCTCGATCAGCACCGTGGACACCGCGACCATCGCGTCGCGCAGCTCGTGGGGCACGGTGTTGGGCAGCTCGGCGACCGCGGCCGACGCGTCCGGCAGCCGGTGGCCGACCAGCGCCCCGTTGACCAGGGTGCGCAGCTTGGACACGTCGTCGTCGGAGATCACGTCGCCGAGGTCGACGATCCGCTGGTCCACCCGCCCGCTGTCGGTGATGACGACCAGCATCAGCCGGGCCGGGGTGAGCTTGACGACCTCGCAGTGGCGCACCTTGGAGCGGGTGAGCGTGGGGTACTGCACCACCGCGACCTGGCGGGTGAGCTGGGCGAGCAGCCGCACGCTGCGGCGCAGCACGTCGTCGAGGTCGACCGCGCCGTCGAGGAAGGCCTGCACCGCACGCCGCTCGGCCGCCGACAACGGCTTGACCTGGGCGAGGCGGTCGACGAACAGCCGGTAGCCCTTGTCGGTGGGCACGCGCCCCGCGCTCGTGTGCGGCTGCGCGATCAGCCCCTCGTCCTCCAGGACGGCCATGTCGTTGCGCACGGTGGCGCTCGAGACGCCCAGGTTGTGCCGCTCGACGATCATCTTGGAGCCGACGGGCTCGTGCGTGGCGACGTAGTCGGCGACGATCGCCCTCAGCACGGCGAAGCGACGCTCGTCGGCATTCACGCCAGCTCCTCCCCGTGATGCTCCTGGTGAACTTCCACCAGTCTATGTGTTCTCGCGGGTTGCGAGCGTGGGGACGATGTGGCGTGTGCTGATCCGCCGCCCCGTGCTCGAGGCCGTCGCCGCAGGCACCGTCACGCTCGCCTTCCGGCGGTGGGACCGGCCGCGGGTGCGCGTGGGCGGCACCCGGCGCACGCCCGTCGGCGTGCTCGAGTTCACCTCCGTCGACCCGGTCGACGAGGCCGAGCTCACGCCGGAGGACGCGAGGGCGGCCGGGTTCGCCGACCTCGCCGCGCTCCTCGCGGCGCAGCGCGGGGACGGCACGCTCTACCGCGTCGGGCTGCGGCTGGCCGGGCCGGACCCGCGGGTCGCGCTGCGCGCGCAGCGGCGGCTGTCGGCCGCCGACCGCGCCGGGCTCGACGCCCGGCTGGCACGGCTGGACCGCGCCTCGCCCCGCGGCCCGTGGACGGCCGCGGTGCTGGAGCTGATCGCGCAGAACCCGGGCGTGCGCGCCCCCGACCTCGCCGCCCGCATGGGCCGCGACACGCCGTCGTTCAAGCGGGACGTGCGCAAGCTCAAGGAGCTGGGGCTGACCGAGAGCCTGGAGGTGGGCTACCGGCTCTCGCCGCGCGGGCGCGCCTACCGGCGGGCTCGATAAACGTCGTTTATCGAAGGATCAGCAAGATTGTTTTGACCCGCCGCAGGTGGACGCCCGAGTGTCTACAGTATGACGACGGACGTCACCGACCTCGCAGCGGTGCGAGCGGAGCGGGTGCGCGAGATCGCGACGGCCCGGCGCGGCATCCGCGGCCCCCTCATCCCCATCCTCCACGCCGTGCAGGAGGAGCTCGGCCACGTCGACCAGGCCGATCTCCCGGTGATCGCCGACGTGCTCAACCTGTCCGTCGCCGAGGTGCACGGCGTCGTCACGTTCTACCGCGACTTCCGCCGCGCCCCTTCCGGCAGCTCCACCGTGCGGATCTGCCAGGCGGAGGCCTGCCAGGCGGTCGGGGCGCGGGCGCTGGGCGAGCACGCTCGCCGACGGCTCGGCGTCGGGTTCGGCGAGACCACCGCGGACGGGGCGGTCACGCTCGACGAGGTCTTCTGCCTGGGCAACTGCGCCCTCGGGCCCGCCGTGCAGGTCGACGGCACGCTGCACGGCCGGGTGAGCCCGGCCCGCCTCGACGCGCTGCTCGGGGAGGTGACCCCGTGACACGGGTGTACGTGCCCCGGGACTCCGCCGCCCGGTCGGTCGGCGCGGACGCGGTCGCCGAGCGGCTCGCCGCCGCGGGCGCGGACGTGGTGCGCACCGGCTCGCGCGGCATGCTCTGGCTGGAGCCGCTGGTCGAGGTGGAGACCCCGGCCGGCCGGGTCGGGTACGGGCCGGTGGCGCCCGAGGACGTCGACGGGCTGGTCGCCGCGGGCATGCTCGACGGGCGCGGCGAGAACCTCGGTCTGGTCGAGGACCTGCCGTGGATGCGCAGGCAGCAGCGGGTGACGTTCGCCCGCGTCGGGGTCGTCGACCCGCTCTCCCCCGACGACTACGTGGCCCACGGCGGGCTCGCCGGGCTGCGCGCCGCGCTCCGGACCAGCCCGACGGCCGTGGTCGAGGCGGTCGTCGAGTCGGGGCTGCGCGGGCGCGGCGGGGCCGGCTTCCCCACCGGGATCAAGTGGCGCACCGTCCTCGCCGCCGATGCCGACGTCAAGTTCGTCTGCTGCAACGCCGACGAGGGCGACTCGGGCACGTTCGCCGACCGGATGCTCATCGAGGGCGACCCGTTCACGCTCATCGAGGGCATGACGATCGCCGCGCACGCGGTCGGGGCGAGCGAGGGCTACGTCTACCTGCGCTCGGAGTACCCGGACGCGGTCGAAACGCTGACCGTGGCGATCGAGATCGCCCGCGAGCGCGGCTGGCTCGGCGAGCGCATCCTCGGCTCCGACCTCACCTTCGACATCCAGGTCCGGGTCGGGGCCGGCGCCTACATCTGCGGCGAGGAGACCTCGATGCTGGAAAGCCTCGAGGGCAAGCGCGGCCAGGTGCGGGCCAAGCCACCCATCCCCGCCCTCGAGGGCCTGTTCGGGCGGCCGACCGTCGTCAACAACGTGCTCTCGCTGGCCTCGGTGCCCGCGATCATCGCCGACGGCCCGGCCTCCTACGCCGCGCTCGGCGTCGGGCGCTCGCGCGGCACGAGCGTGTTCCAGCTCGCAGGCAACGTCGCGCGCGGCGGCATCGTCGAGACCGGGTTCGGGATCACCCTCGGCGAGCTGGTGAACGACTTCGGCGGCGGCACCGCCTCCGGGCGGCCGGTGCGCGCGGTGCAGGTGGGCGGCCCGCTCGGCGCCTACCTGCCGGTGGATCGGTTCGACCTGCCGCTGGACTACGAGGCGTTCGCCGAGGCGGGCGCGATGCTCGGCCACGGCGGGGTCGTCGTCTTCGACGACACCGTGGACATGGCCGAGATGGCCCGTTTCGCGTTCTCCTTCTGCGCCGAGGAGTCGTGCGGCAAGTGCACGCCGTGCCGCGTGGGCGCGGTGCGGGGCGTCGAGACGATCGACCGCATCCGCTCCGGCCAGGACCGGGAGAAGAACCTCGTGCTGCTCGAGGACCTGTGCGAGCTGATGACCGACGGGTCGCTCTGCGCCATGGGCGGACTGACCCCCATGCCCGTGCGCAGCGCGGTGCGCCACTTCGGGGAGGACTTCCAGCGATGAGCCTGCTGAAGGAGCCGGACCACGGCACGCCCGCCCGCGAGGGCGCCGCCACCGTGGAGCTCACGGTCGACGGGATCCCGGTGGCGGTCCCGCCGGGCACGTCGGTCATGCGGGCGGCCAAGCTCGCGGGCGTCGACATCCCGAAGCTGTGCGCCACCGACTCGCTGGAGGCGTTCGGCTCGTGCCGGCTGTGCCTCGTGCAGATCGACGGCGCGCGCGGCACGCCCGCCTCCTGCACCACCCCGGTCGCGCCCGGGATGGTGGTGCACACCCAGACCGACAAGCTCGCCAAGCTGCGCCGCGGCGTGATGGAGCTCTACATCTCCGACCACCCGCTCGACTGCCTCACCTGCTCGGCGAACGGCGACTGCGAGCTGCAGGACATGGCGGGCGTGACCGGGCTGCGCGAGGTGCGCTACGGCTCCGGCGTGGACGCGGGCGCCAACCACATGGACGCGCCGAAGGACACGTCCAACCCCTACTTCGACTTCGACGCCTCGAAGTGCATCGTCTGCTCCCGCTGCGTGCGCGCCTGCGACGAGATCCAGGGCACGCTCGCGCTGACGATCGAGGGCCGCGGCTTCGACTCGAAGGTCGCGGCGGGCGCGGGCGTGCCGTTCTTCGAGTCCGACTGCGTCTCCTGCGGCGCCTGCGTGCAGGCGTGCCCGACGGCGACGCTGCAGGAGAAGTCGGTGGTCGAGCTGGGGATGCCGACCCGCAGCGTGGTCACCACCTGCGCGTACTGCGGCGTCGGCTGTTCGTTCAAGGCCGAGCTGCGCGGCGACGAGCTCGTCCGCATGGTCCCCTACAAGGACGGCGGCGCGAACGAGGGCCACTCGTGCGTGAAGGGCCGGTTCGCCTTCGGCTACGCCACCCATCCCGACCGGGTGCTCACGCCGCGGGTGCGCGAGTCGTTCACCGACCCGTGGCGGGAGGTGAGCTGGGAGGAGGCCATCTCGTTCGTCGCGCGGCGGCTGCGCGAGATCCAGGCCGAGCACGGCACCGGCTCGATCGGCGCGATCACCTCGTCGCGCACCACGAACGAGGAGGTCTACGCGGTCCAGAAGATGGTCCGCGCCGTGTTCGGCAACAACAACGTCGACACGTGCGCCCGCGTCTGCCACTCCCCCACCGGCTACGGCCTCAAGCAGACGTTCGGAACCTCCGCGGGCACGCAGGACTTCAAGTCCGTGGCCAAGGCCGACGTGATCCTGCTGATCGGTGCCAACCCCACCGACGCGCACCCGGTGTTCGCCTCCCGGATGAAGCGGCGGCTGCGCCAGGGCGCCAAGCTGATCGTCGTCGACCCGCGACGCATCGACCTCGTCCGCTCCCCGCACGTCGAGGCGGCCCACCACCTGGCCCTGCGCCCCGGCACGAACGTCGCCGTCGTCAACGCGATGGCGCACGTCGTGGTGACCGAGGGGCTCGTCGACCGCGAGTTCGTGGCCGAGCGTTGCGAGGGCTTCGCCGAGTGGGAGGAGTTCATCTCGCGTCCCGAGCACAGCCCGGAGGCGGTCGAGGACATCACCGGCGTGCCCGCCGAGGAGCTGCGCGCCGCCGCCCGGCTGTACGCGACCGCGGGCAACGCGGCCATCTACTACGGCCTCGGCGTCACCGAACACAGCCAGGGCTCGACGATGGTCATGGGCATGGCCAACCTCGCGATGGCCACCGGCAACATCGGCCGCGACGGCGTCGGGGTCAACCCGCTGCGCGGGCAGAACAACGTGCAGGGCTCCTGCGACATGGGCTCGTTCCCGCACGAGCTGCCCGGCTACCGGCACGTGGCCGAGGACGACGTCCGCGGCATCTACGAGGAGCTGTGGGGCACCCCGATCCTCCCCGAGCCCGGCCTGCGCATCCCGAACATGTTCGACGCGGCGCTCGACGGGTCGTTCCGCGGCCTGTTCGTGCAGGGCGAGGACATCGCGCAGTCCGACCCGAACACCCAGCACGTGCACGCCGCGCTCGCCGCGCTGGACCTGCTCGTCGTGCAGGACCTGTTCGAGAACGAGACGGCCAAGTTCGCGCACGTGCTGCTGCCCGGCACGTCGTTCCTGGAGAAGGACGGCACGTTCACCAACGCCGAGCGGCGCATCAACCGCGTGCGCCCGGTGATGGCGCCCAGGACCGGCAAGCACGAGTGGCAGATCGTCTGCGAGATCGCCCAGGCCATGGGCTACCCGATGCACTACGACTCGGCGGCCCGGATCATGGACGAGATCGCGTTGACCACGCCGACGTTCGCCGGCGTCTCGTTCGACCTGCTCGACCGGGTCGGCAGCGTGCAGTGGCCGTGCCACGACGAGGCGCCCGAGGGCACGCCGATCATGCACGTGGACGGGTTCGTGCGCGGCAAGGGCCGGTTCGTCGAGACCACCTACGTCCCGACGCGCGAGCGCAGCACGCGCAGGTTCCCGCTGATCCTCACGACGGGACGCATCCTGACCCAGTACAACGTGGGCGCGCAGACCCGGCGGACCGCCAACGTGGCCTGGCACCCGGAGGACGTGCTGGAGCTGCACCCGCACGACGCCGAGGAGCGCGGCATCTCCGACGGCGACATGGTGGTGCTCTCCAGCCGGGTCGGGCGAACCACGCTGCGCGCGGTCCTGTCCGATCGGATGCCGGTGGGGGTCTGCTACACGACCTTCCACCACCCGGTCACCGGCGCGAACGTCGTCACCACCGAGAACTCGGACTGGGCGACGAACTGCCCCGAGTACAAGGTGACGGCCGTGCAGGTGGCGCTGGCCCCCGAGCAGGCGGCGGTGCGCGAGGAGCTCACCGCCCGCCCCGTCCCGGCGGCGGGTGAGTAGATGGACGCCACCCCTCCCCACGTGCGGCTGGCCAACGACATCGCGGCCCAGTTCGCGCACAAGCCGCTCGACGAGGCCGCGCGGCAGGTCGCCGCGCACATCCGGTCGTTCTGGGAGCCGCGGATGCGCAGCGCGCTCGTCGCCCACCTGGCCGCGGGCGGCGCCGGGCTCGACCCGGTCGCGCGGCGGGCGGCCGAAGAGCTGCGGTCCGCGAGCGTCCGATGACCACCGCGGACGTCCGGACCACCGCGGCCCGGACCGGGATGCTCGCGTGGGACGCGGCGCGGGAGGTCGCCCACGCGGCCGCCGCACCGCTGCCGCCGCGCACGGTCGGCATCGCCGACCCCGGCGGCACGGTCGGCATCGCCGACCCCGACGGCACGGTCGGCATCGCCGACCCCGACGGCACCGTGTTGGCCGCCCCGCTGGTCGCGCCGGCCGACCACCCGCCGGTGCCCCGCTCGGCGATGGACGGCTACGCGGTGAGCGGGCCGCCGCCGTGGCGGGTGCGTGAACTTCAGGAAAGCCACATCCAGGAAGCCCACGTTCATGAATGTGGCTTTCCTGAAGCGAGGCCCGCCCCTGAAGCGAGGCCCGCCCCTGAAGCGAGGCCCGCCCTCGCCACGGGCGAGGCCTGCCCGATCGTGACGGGCGCCCCGCTGCCCGCGGGCGCGACCGCCGTGCTCGCCGTCGAGGACGCCGTGCGCGACGGCGAGCTGCTGCGCGGCGCCGCCCCGCCGGGCCGCCACATCCGCCCCGCCGCCGAGGAGTGCGCCGCGGGCGAGGAGGTGCTGCCCGCCGGATCCCGGGTGACCCCGGCGGCGCTGGGGCTCGCCGCCGCGCTCGGGTACGACCGCCTGCTCGTGCGGCCGCACCCCCGCGTCGCCGCACTCGTCACCGGGGACGAGCTGGTCCGCAGCGGGCGTCCGGGGCCGGGGAAGGTCCGCGACGCGATCGGGCCGATGCTGCCCGGGCTCGTCACCCGCGCGGGCGGGCGGCTCGCCGACCCCGTGGCCGTCCCCGACCACAGGCAGCTCCTGGGCGCCGCGCTCGCGGACGCGGACGCCGACCTCGTGCTCGTCTCCGGCTCCTCCTCGGTGGGGCCGGCCGACCACCTGCGGGCCGTGCTGCGCGAGCTGGGCGCCGCGCTCGTCGTCGACGGGGTGCGCTGCCGCCCCGGACACCCCCAGCTGCTGGCCATCCTGGACGGCAGGCTCGTCGTGGGCCTGCCGGGCAACCCCCTCGCCGCGCTCGCCGCGTTCCTGACGGTCGCGGTGCCCGCGCTCGCCGGGCTGCGCGGCGAGCCGCTGCCGGGGCTCACCGCGGTTCCGGTCCCCGGCGGGACGCCCCGCCACCCCGCGCACACCCGGCTCGTGCCGGTGACCGTCGACCCGTCGGGCGCGGTCCCGGTCGGGCACGGGGGTTCGGCGATGCTGCGCGGCGCGGCCGCCGCCGACGCCTTCGCGGTGGTCGACCCCGGCCCGGCCGACGCGATCGCCGCCCGCCTGCTGCCGCTCGACCCGGGAGCGCGCCCGTGGGCCGTCTGATCTCCCGCCGCCCGGTGCTGCGGCTCACCGCGGACGGTTCCAGCAGGCGCCCGGACGCCCTCGCCGTCGAGGAGCCCCTCGAGCTGCGCGTCGGCGGCCGCGCCCTCGCCGTCACCATGCGGACCCCCGGCCACGACGTCGAGCTGGCGCACGGCTTCCTGCTCACCGAGGGCGTGATCGGCGCCGTGGACGACGTCCGCGACGCCCGCTACTGCGGCTCCCGCGACAAGGACGGCCGCAACACCTACAACGTGCTCGACGTCCGCCTCGCCGAGGGCGTGGCGCCGCCCGAGACCGGGGTGGAGCGCAACTTCTACACCACCTCCTCGTGCGGGGTGTGCGGCAAGGCGTCGCTGGACGCGGTGCGGCTGCGCACCCGGCACTCGCCCGCCGACGACCCGGTGCGGGTCGCGCCCGAGGTGCTCACGACCCTCCCGGACGTGCTGCGCGAGCGGCAGCGGGTCTTCGACAGCACCGGGGGCCTGCACGCGGCCGGCCTGTTCACCGCGGCGGGCGAGCCGCTGGTGGTGCGCGAGGACGTCGGGCGGCACAACGCCGTCGACAAGGTGCTGGGGTGGGCGCTCGTGCAGGGCCGGGTGCCCGCGGCCGGGTGCGTGCTCGTCGTGTCGGGCCGCGCGTCGTTCGAGCTGGCCCAGAAGGCCGTCATGGCGGGGGTGCCGGTGCTGGCGGCGGTGTCGGCGCCGTCGTCGCTCGCGGTCGAGCTGGCGATCGAGTGCGGCCTCACCCTCGCCGGCTTCGTCCGCGACGGGCGGATGAACGTCTACGCTCACGGCGAGCGACTGGTTCAGGCCGCTCACGCCTCGTGAGAGGGGATCGCCCATGGGCGAGCGCGACCTCGCGGCCGAGCAGGCGAACAAGGATCGCATCCGGGCGGCGTTCGAGTCCTGGGCGGCGGGGACGGGTGGCCCGTTCGACCTCCTCGCCGACGACGCGAGCTGGACGATCGTCGGCACCACGCCCGTGTCGGGCACCTACGAGAGCCGCCGGGCGTTCCTCGACTCCGTCGTCGCCCCGTTCAACGCCCGCATGCAGACCCCGCTGCGGCCGCGGGTGCGCGCCCTCTTCTCCGAGGGGGACTGGGTGATCGCGCTGTTCGACGCGGGTGCCACCGCCCGCGACGGCGAGCCGTACGAGAACACCTACACCTGGTACCTGCGGCTGTCCGGGGAGGCGATCGTCGAGGTGATCGCGTTCTTCGACGCGGTGGAGTTCACCGACCTCTGGAACCGCGTGGCGCCCGCCTGATGCCTCACGTGGTCTCGTCGCGGCGCCACCGGGCCGCGTAGCGCGCCTCGCGCTCGGCGCGTTCCTCCGCGTCGGCCTCCTCGCGGACGCGCTTGCTGGTGCCGCGCGGGTAGCCGGCCTTGAGGGTGCGGTGTTCGGCCGACTCGTACATGTAGGCCATCGAGTAGAACAGGCCGATCAGCGCGCCGCCGAGCACGGCGCACCCCCGCGCCCACGCCGGGCCCGGCAGCACGAGGTAGAGCACCACGAGCAGCGGGGTGAGCTGGGCGACCGCGCGGAAGAAGTGCCGGATCTGCCAGGTGCGCGTGGTGACGTCGTGCAGCACCCACTCGCGGTACTCGGGCGGGAGGCCTGCTCCGTAGGCGTACGCGAGCCAGCGCAGCGGGCCGGGACGGCGAGGAGCCACGTTTATCATCCCAACTGTTGGTGTCCCAAGTATCGTACGCTGGTCGGGTGGCCGAACCGCACCGTGACGGCGCCCACGGCGCCGCCCAGACGGGCGCCCAGGACGGCACCGACGCCGACCTGCTGCGCTTGGACCGCCAGGTCTGCTTCGCGCTCGCGGTGGCCGCGCGCAACGTGATCGCGCTCTACCGGCCGCTGCTCGAGCCGATGGGCCTCACCCACCCGCAGTACCTCGTGATGCTGGCGCTGTGGGAGCGGTCGCCCCGCTCGCTCACCGAGCTCGCCACCGTGCTCTCGTTGGACCCCGGCACGCTCTCACCGCTGCTGAAGCGGCTCGAGGCCGCCGGGCTGGTCTCGCGCGACCGGGTGCGCGGCAACGAACGCACGCTGGCGGTCGGCCTCACCGACCGCGGGCGGGCGCTGCGCGCCGAGGCGGAACGGATCCCGCCCGCGATCGTGGAACGGCTCGGCCTGCCGCTCGCCGACCTGGAGCGCCTGCGCGCCGAGCTCGACGCCGTGATCGCGGCGACCCGCACCGCGCCGGGGGACGGCGCCGGGTCCGCTCAGTCGCCGGGCGCGGTCACGGGCACGGCGCGGTGATGTCGCCGGGCGACGGCCCGTCGACGGGCGCGCTCGCCGTGACCCGGTTGCCGCACATCGCCCCCTGCCGGGCGTCCGACCCGATGCGCACCGCCTCGGCCGCGGCACCGGCGAGGGTGTTGTTCTCGACGACGTTCCCGCCGTTGTCGTAGTCGTCCTCGTCGTCGCTCTGGATCTTGATGTTCCAGCCCGCGCTGTCGGTGATCGTGTTGCCCCGCACGACGTTGCCGTGCCCGCGCAGCTCGACGTTGCTGCCGTTGAACCGCCGCGGCTCGGTGTTGGCCGAGCACTCGTTGTTCTCGAACACGTTGTCGTGCGCGTTCTCCTTGACGTCGAGGCACTCCGAGCCGAACGTCCGGATGACGTTGCCGGTGATCACGTTGTTCGAGCTGGTGTCGTTGTCGGCCATCGGCTGGTTGTCCGACTTCGGGCTCGTGCCGATGTAGACGCCCTCCCCGTTGTGGTAGGCGAAGCGCTCGTCGTCATCGTCGTCGCCGCCGGTGCGCCCGGCGCGCAGGCCGCAGTACTGGATCACCGAGTCGGCGATCGTGTTGCCGTTGGCGTTGTTGCGCAGCCGCACGCACTCGGTGCCCGCCTCGGTGAGGAACATGTCGCGGATCGTGATGCCGGTGACGTCGGTGGCCGTGTCGGCCGATCCGATGTAGATCAGCTTGCTGTCCTCGATCTGCGGCTGCACGCCGTCTTTGAACGCGTCGATCGCGCCGAGGTCGGTCGGCAGCTGCGCGCCGTCCAGCCGCTCCTGCCCGTCGATGGTGAAGCCCTCGAGGACGTAGTAGCTGTGGTCGATGTTGACGATGCGACCCGTGCCGTAGAGCACCGCCCGGTTGCGCCCGGCCGGGTCCTTGCCGGTCTCCGGGCCCCTGATCGTGATCGGCGCGCCGGGCTCGCCGTCGCGCTGCGTCGTGATCGTCTCGCGGTACTCCCCCGGCGCGAGGTTGATCACCCCGCCCGCCTCGACCTCGTCGAGCGCGGCCTGGATGGTGCGCAGCGGCGCGGCCTCCGACCCGTCGTTGGTGTCGTCGCCGGTCGGGCTGACGTAGATCTGCTGGGCCCCCGGCTCCGGGTCCGGGGGGAGGTCCGGGACCGAACCGCTCCTGCTCGGGAAGATCACGAACAGCGACAGGATCGCGATCGCGGCGATCGCCATCCCCACGATCGCGAGCGTCCGGCGGTTGTTCGGCGTGAGGGTTGGGCTCATGTGGTCCGGTGTCCGATGTCCGTTGGTCAGGGGTGGACGCAGTCTGGCGGCGCCACCCTCTTATCGGCGTGAAGCCGCGATCGCGGCTGGGCCGATGGGGTGATCTCGCAGCCGGCCGCGGTTCGCACCCGGAAGGACACGCCCCGCCACGTCCACCCGGCCGCGGTGACCGCCCGCTGGATCGGCCCCTCGACCTGCTTGCGCGAGAAGCCGTCCCGCCGGGTGCCGCAGGAGGGAAGGGAAGGCGCGATGCGGACGACGGTCGGGATGCGGGTCGCCGCGGTCGCGGGGCCGGCCGCGGTGCTGGTGGGCGCCCTCTCGGGCTGCAGGTGTCGACCTACCGGATCGCCGACGGGGAGGCGATCGCCCAACGGGCGATCCAGCTGCTCACCGAGCACGCCGGCCGGGCCCCGGACGCGGTCGAGTGCCCGGACGACCTCGACCTGGGGTCGGCTCAGACGGGCGCCCCGACCAGCAGCTGCTGCACGACGCGGTCGGCGAGCAGGCGGCCGCGCCGGGTGAGCACCGCCCGGCCCGCGGCCAGCTGCGCCGGGTCGAGCAGGCCGTCCTCGGCCGCCCCGGCCGCGGCCGCGGCGCCCGCCTCGTCGAGCAGGTCGAGCGGCAGCCCGGAGGCGAGCCGCAGCCGCAGCATCACGCGCTCGGTGTGCCGCTCGGCCTCGGTGAGCAGCTCGCGGTCGGCCTCGGGGGACTCCCCCGCGGAGAGGAGCGCCGCGTAGCGCGCCGGGTGCTTGACGTTCCACCACCGGGCCCCCGCGAGGTGGGAGTGGGCACCCGGGCCGAGGCCCCACCAGTCGCCGTCCTCCCAGTACCCGGTGTTGTGCCGGCACACCGCGTCCGGCGACGCCGCCCAGTTCGACACCTCGTACCAGGCGAAACCCGCGGCCGTGAGCCGGTCGTCGATCAGCTCGTAGCGGGCGGCGGCGACGTCGTCGTCGGGGGCGGGGAGCTCGCCGCGGGCCACCCGGCGGGCGAGCGCGGTGCCGTCCTCGACGATGAGGGAGTACGCGGACACGTGGTCGACGCCCGCCTCGAGCACGGCGTCGAGCGAGGCGCGCAGGTCGTCGTCAGTCTCGCCGGGCGTCGCGTAGATCAGGTCGAGGTTCACGTGACCGATCCCGGCGACGCGGGCCTCCCGGGCGGCGGCGACCGCGCGGCCGGGGGTGTGGCGGCGTTCCAGGACGCGCAGCACGTGCGGCGCGGCCGACTGCATGCCCAGCGACACGCGGGTGAACCCCGCCTCGGCGAGCCCCGCGAAGAACTCGGGGGAGGTCGACTCCGGGTTGGACTCGGTGGTGACCTCCGCGCCCGGCGCCAGCCCGAACGCGTCCCGGATCGCGTCCAGCACCTCACCCAGCCGGGCGGCGCCGAGCAGCGAGGGCGTGCCGCCGCCGACGAACACCGTGTCGACCGGCCGCGGGCCGACGGTGCGCACGGCCAGGTCGAGCTCCCGGCGCACGGCGGTGAACCAGCCGTCCGGGGACGCGCCGGAGCCGGCCAGCTCGGAGGGGGTGTAGGTGTTGAAGTCGCAATAGCCGCAGCGCGCCGCGCAGAACGGCACGTGGACGTAGATCCCGAAGGGCGGCACGGAGGACCAGTCTGCCAGCTCCGGGCGCGGGTCAGCGGCGCTCGTGGCCGCCGAACGCGACCGTGCCGGACCGGTGCCCCCGCCACAGCTCCGGCCGCCAGCGCTGCACCGCCTCCTCGATCGGGAGCCGCTGCCCCAGCGTGTCACCCAGGTGCAGCAGCCACCGCTGCTGCTCGCCGGGCGCCGTACCCGCCCCGAGCCCCCACGCCCCCGACAGCCCCGGGTGGCGCGCCACGGCGGCCGCGTCGGCGGGGTACAGCTCCAGCCAGACCGGCACCGCGGCCCAGACGCGCTCCAGCGGAGCCCGCCGCTCGCGCTCGAGCGCGACCTGGTTCGTCATGAGCCCGACCCCGGACAGCTCGGTCCAGGCCAGCCGCGCGATGCGCGCGCCCCGCGCGTTGCGGATCAGGATCCCCTCGTGGTCGATCACCAGGCTGCGCGGCCGCCCGCGGTGCCACCAGCCCGCCACCGCGTAGACCAGCACGATCAGCACGCCCGCGACGCCCGCGACCACCCGCACCGCCGGGGACTCCGGCCCCACGAAGAAGGACGCGATGCCGCCCGCGGCGATCAGCAGGGCGAGGGTGTGCCCGGTCCACCGGATGACGCGCCCGGTCGCGGTGCGGACCCGCAGGTCGATCTCGGTCCCGATCCGCCTCGCCCCCACGACGGAGGAGCCTAGAGCGCGACCCGCCGGTCAGGGGCCCGTTCGGCGCACCGCGTGTGAGCTGTCGAGCGACGGGAGAACGACAGTGGTCCGACGCCACCGAAGTGACAGTGCTGTTGCCGCGGCCTTGGCCTAGCGAGCAACCTGTCCGAGCTCGATGAAGTCAGCGGGCAAGCCGGGCGGCCACCACCGGCTGCCCTGGACCGGTCAGCTCACCGACGGTGCATGACCGACCGGTGATCGCCATCAGCATGGCTTCCGCCGGTCCTGAGACCTCCGGCCCTGAGCCGTGGCTCCAGTCCAGATCGGACGTGATCAGGTGTACACCGCGAGCGATGTGCCACGCCGGCAGTTCCGGGCTGCGCCAGACGGCGACGCGCTCGGGCGATCATCGCCGAGTCCAGGTCGATGGCGTCAACGTAATCGGCACCGAAGCGGTCCAGGATCAGTTGCGTGCCGTAGCCGGGTCCGCAGCCCAGGTCCAGCGCCCGCGGCCCTGGAGGCAGTGGTCAGCCGAGTCGGCGCATCCACGGCACCTCGTAGTAGCGCTGGATCCACCGCCGCGGCGGGGAGTTGACCAGCGCTGTTTCGGCCCGGTTCATCAACATCGCAGCACCTCGATCACATCGCCATGTTCTGCTAGCATCGCCGCGTGACGATGAATAGCACGGAGGGGTGCCTCGCGTCGCGTGCGCCCGGTGCGGCGCTCGATCCGGCTGTGGCGCTGTTCCATGGCCTGTCGGACGGCACCCGGTTGGCGATCGTGCAGCGCTTGGCCGGCGGGGAGGCCCGGGTCGTCGACCTGATCGCGGAGCTGGGGTTGGCGCAGTCAACGGTGTCGGCGCATGTGGCGTGCCTGCGTGACTGCGGGCTGGTGCAGGGCCGCCCGCAGGGCCGTCAGGTCTTCTACAGCCTGGCTCGCCCGGAGTTGATGGACCTGTTGGCCTCGGCGGAGACGTTGTTGGCCGCGACCGGCAACGCGGTGGCGTTGTGCCCGAACTACGGCACCGACACCGGCCGGGTCGCCGGTGGGGACAGCGGCGGGGAGGCTGCCCGATGAGCGACGCTTGCGGCTGCGGGGACGACGAGCCGCGCACCGGCGACGAGGCCACCGAACGCGAGCCGGAACGTCTCTGGCAGGTCGTCGAGCTGCAGGCCGCGGCGGTGGCCGGTGTCCTGCTGATCGCCGGGTACGCGGCCGAGTGGTCTGGTGCGGCGCCGATCCCGGTGCTCGTCCTCAAGGCGCTGGCGTTGGTCGTGGGCGCCTACACGTTCGTGCCCTCGACCCTGAAGCGGCTGGCCCGGGGCAAGATCGGGGTTGGCACGCTGATGACGATCGCCGCGATCGGTGCGGTGTTGCTCGGCGAGGTCGGCGAGGCCGCGATGCTGGCCTTCCTCTACTCGGTCAGCGAGGGCTTGGAGGAGTACTCGCTGGCCCGGACCCGCCGCGGGCTGCGCGCGCTGCTGTCGCTGGTGCCCGAGGAGGCCACCGTGCTGCGCGAGGGCCGCGAGGTCGTACTGGCCCCCGCGCAGCTGCGAGTCGGGGACCGGATGGTGGTCAAGCCCGGGGAGCGCATCGCCACCGACGGTGTGATCCGCACCGGCCGTACCGCGCTGGACGTCTCGGCGATCACCGGTGAGTCGGTGCCGGTGGAGGCCGGCCCCGGCGGCGAGGTGTTCGCCGGGTCGATCAACGGCACCGGGGTGCTGGAGGTCGAGGTCAGCACGACCGCGGAGGACAACTCGCTGGCCCGGATCGTGCGCATCGTCGAGGCCGAGCAGTCCCGCAAGGGCGCCGGCCAGCGCCTCGCCGACCGGATCGCCAAACCCCTGGTGCCCGGCGTCATGATCGCCGCCGCGCTGATCGCCGGTCTCGGCAGTGTGTTCGGGGATCCGCTGACCTGGATCGAGCGGGCCCTGGTCGTGCTCGTGGCCGCCTCCCCGTGTGCGCTGGCGATCTCCATCCCGGTCACCGTGGTCGCGGCCATCGGGGCGGCCAGCAAGTTCGGGGTCCTGGTCAAGGGTGGCGCCGCGCTCGAAGCGCTCGGCCGGGTGCGCGGGGTGGCGCTGGACAAGACCGGCACGCTGACCCGCAACCGGCCGAGCGTGGTCGAGGTCGCCACCACCGGCGACATCTCCCGCGAGCGGGTGCTCGCGGTGGCCGCGGCCCTGGAGGCCCGCAGCGAACACCCCCTGGCTCGGGCGATCCTCGCCGCCGTCGACAGCGAGACGGTCACCCCCGCCGTCGACGTGGACGCGGTCACCGGTGCCGGGCTGACCGGCACCGTCGAGGGGCGCACCGCGCGGCTCGGGCGCCCCGGCTGGCTCGACCCCGGGCCACTGGCCCCCGACGTCGAGCGGATGCAGCAGGCCGGGGCCACCGCGGTGCTCGTCGAGCAGGACGGACAGGTGATCGGGGCCATCGGCGTGCGCGATGAGCTCCGTCCCGAAGCCGGTGAGGTCATCACGCGGCTGCACTCCGGCGGCTACCACGTCGCGATGCTCACCGGCGACAACCACGCCACCGCCGCCGCCCTGGCCCGCGAGGCCGGTATCGACTCGGTGCACGCCGAGCTGCGCCCGGAGGACAAGGCCCGCATCATCGCCGAGCTGGGCCGGGAACGTTCCACGGCGATGGTCGGCGACGGCGTCAACGACGCACCTGCGCTGGCCACCGCGGATCTCGGCATCGCCATGGGCGCGATGGGCACCGACGTGGCCATCGAAACCGCCGACGTCGCGTTGATGGGCGAGGACCTGCGCCACCTCCCGCACGCCCTGGACCACGGTCGCCGGGCCCGCCGGATCATGCTGCAGAACGTCGGGCTCTCGCTGGCGATCATCATCGTCCTGATGCCGCTGGCCCTGCTCGGCATCCTCGGACTCGCGGCGGTGGTGCTCGTGCACGAGGTCGCCGAGGTCGTGGTCATCGCCAACGGAGTCCGCGCCGGCCGCGGCAGGGCCCTTCCCACACGTCCCGCCGATCAGCCCGCGGATCAGCGGGCTCCGACCGTCAGGACAGCCGCTTAGGACCGGGCGGACGGGGGCGGGGGCGTGAGGGTGAGCTGGCGTCGATAGTGGTCGAAGTGCTGGGTCCCGAAGTGGTAGACGTCGAGCACGCTCATCCTCGGCAGGAAGTAGGGGGCCCACCCGGTCGGCATGTACATGCTCCACGCCAGGCTCCGCTCGGTCTCGGCGGCGAGGGCCCGTTGCAGGGATCCGATGACGGCGTCCAGCAGGGCTGTCATGACCCGCGGGGGAATCAGCCGAGCGGCGAGGCAGGGACCGACGTAGTTGATCGCATGGAAGGGTCGACGCCCGGCGTTCAAGGTGGCGGCGAAGCGCCTGCTGGAGCCGAGGCGGCCGAGCGTCCGCACCAGGGGAAGCAGCGTCCGCACGACCCCGTAGCCGAGGACCATGTGGAACAGCAGCTGCCGGTTCGTCCACCGCGTCCCGTCCGTCGGGCGACCCAAGTCGGCGGGCGACGCCGTGCCGATGAGCTAGTGGAACTCGGCCTGGGCTCGCCGCATCTCCTCACTGATCTCGTGCAGGTCCACGCAACCGCCTCCGTCACGATGCTATGCCGCAGCAGCGCGCTCGGGAGCACACTGTGGTGATGCGGGTTGAGCTGCTGGTCGTACCGAATTGCCCGCACGAGGACATTGCCTCGACCCGTTTACGCCGGGCGCTCGAGGACACCGGATATGCGGAGACTCCGGTCGAGGTCCGGATCATGACCGCGGAGACGGTCGCCGCGACCCCCGCGTTCGCGGGATCACCGACGATCCTCATCGACGGAACCGACCCGTTCGGAGACCAGGCCGCTGGATCCGGCGCGTTCTCGTGCCGGATCTACCACTCCGCGGCCGGTCACTCGGGCGCCCCGTCGGTGGAGCAGCTGCGGCAGGTGTTGCGCCGCTGAGAACTGCAGTTCAACGGCCGTGTCGGGAATGGGTCGTTTCTCGACACACGTCAACCGGCCGGGGAACCCGCAGGTCGAGGCTGTCGACAACGCGCGTCGCGAATCAACGTCGGTGAACGGTCGCCCGGCGCTATTGTCGACAGATGTTGGTGGGTACGCGCGGGTGTCGACCGCGGAACAGAACCCGGCGCATCAGATCGACGCGCTGACCCGGGCCGGGGTGGCCGCCCCGGACGTGTATGTGGACTACGCCTCCGGGGCGAAGGCCACGCGCCCGCAGCTGGACCTGGTGGTACGGCTGCTGCGCGCCGGGGACACGTTGGTGATCACCCGGCTGGACCGGCTGGGCCGGTCGATGCTGCACCTGGTCACCCTCGGCGCCCAGCTGCGTGAGCGCGGGATCGAGCTCCGCGTGCTCGAGCAGGGCATCGACACCTCCACCGCGGAGGGGCGGGCGATGTTCGGCATGCTCAGTGTGCTGGCCGAGTTCCAGCGGGAGCTGATCGTGGCCAACACCCGTGACGGGCTGGCCGCGGCCCGGGCGCGGGGCCGCAAGGGTGGGCGGAAGCCGAGACTGTCCCCGGACCAGGCCGCGCATGCCCAGCAGCTCTACGACGCCGGCACGCACACCGTGGCCCAGACCGCCGCGCTGCTCGGGGTGGCTCGTCCGACGGTGTATGGCTACCTCGACCGCGGAGCCGCCACCGCGCCGGTGGAGACGGAGGCGCGGTGATGGCCCGCGATCAGGGTGTGCGAGCGGCGTATCGGGGTCGTGACCAGTGTCGTTGTGACGGGTGCGGGCGGGAGCCGTCGAACCCGAACGAGCGTGCGGAGGTGGCGATGACCTGGCTGTTGTCGGCCCCGGCCGCTGCGGGCGCGGTGCTCGAGCGGCACTTCTGCCGCGGCTGCACCCCGCCCGGCCCGGTCACAGACGTGACGTGCATGCGGTGCGGGGACGGCCCGCTGCTGGCCGGTGCTCTCGCCGTCGGCGACGAGGCCGCTACCGCTGTCGTGCAGAGCTGGCTGGCCCGGACCGGGTGGCGGATGTCCGGGCCGGTATGCCCGGACTGTGTGGGCGAGTTGCGGCGATGAGACACGTCGATCCCGCGACCCGGGCGATGCTGGTCGCCCGGTTGCGGGAGAAGCGGGCAGCGGGCGCGTCGATCAGCGCCGAGGTGCGCCGCGCCGCCGCGGGGTTGCTGGTGTCGTCGAGCACGGTGTGGCGATGGCTGGCCACGGACCCCGATCCCGCTACGGCCGACGATGACGCGCCCGGCAGCCCTGCGGCGGGAGGTCGGGCGCGGTACGTGCTGACCCAGGCCGATCGGGACGACTACGCCGACTGGGGCGGCAGCGTTGCTGCGTTGTGGCGGGACCGGGTGGCCCGGGGAGTTCCGGTGCCGCCGTTGCGGACGTTGCAGCGCGCGTTCGCCCGCGAACTCACGGCCGGGGAGCGGGCGGCGGTGGTCGAGGGGGTGACGGGCCGGCGCCGGCACGAGGTCTATCTGCGGTGGGAGCCGGTGTGTCGCAACGCCCGCTGGGAAGCCGATCACAAAGAGCTGCCGGTGCTGGTCACGCCGCCGCGCGGGGCGCGGCCGGTGAAGCCGTGGGTGACGATGTTCCTGGACTGCTACTCGCGACTGATCATGGGATGGGCGTTGTCGCTGCGCCCGGACGCCGCGACGGTGCTGGCCGCGCTGCGGCGCGGGCTGGTGGTCGACCCGCAGCGGGGCCCGTTCGGCGGGGTACCGCGGGCGCTGGTCCCGGATAACGGGTTGGAGTTCGCCACGACCGCGTTGGGGCGGGTGTGCGCGACGCTGGGCACGGCGTTCGACCCGACCGACGGCTATGCCCCGCATCAGAAGGGCAAGATCGAGCGGGCGAACCGGACGGTGGATCAGGAGTTCCTGTCCGGGCTGCCGTTTCACACCGAGGGCCCGCGCGCGGCCGACGGGCGGTTGTACGGGCCGGAGGCGGCGCCGATGGCGCTGGCGTTATTCGTGGACCGGTTCGCCGAGTGGGTCATCGAGTACAACACCGTGCGCGCGCACTCGGCGCTGGACGGGCAGACCCCGCTGCAGCGCTGGCAGGCCGATCCCACCCCGATCCAGGAGGTGCCGGTCGAGCAGCTGCGCTGGCTGCTGCTGGCCGATGTGGAACGGACGGTACAGCGCGACGGGGTGCACTTCGCCGGGCTCACCTTTATCGCCGGGGAGCTCAACGGCCGGGTCGGTGAGCGGGTGCAGGTTCGCTACACCCCGCACGACCACCGCCAGATTGAGATCTTCCGCGGTGACACCTGGTTGTGCACCGCGTATCCGCAGGGCGCGCTCTCGCCCGAGCAGCGCGAGGCGGTGTTGGCCCGGCGCCGTGCTGATGCCGCCGAGCTCGGGCGCCGCCAGCGCCGCACCAGCCGCCGGGCGCGGTCACGGCTGGCGCCGATCACCGCCCCGGGTGAGCCGGAGGAGGTCACCGTGATCAGCGCGGAGCAGGCCCGCACCGACCGGCGCCGCGACGTCGGCGAGCGCGACATCGACGCCCGCGACCGGGACCTGCAGCGGCTGGCCCGCACCGACCTGCTCAACCTGCACCGCGACTTCGACTACTGGAACCCGCCCCAGCCCACCGACGAGCCCGCTGACCCGGCGGGGGCCGGCGGCGATGACCCCGAGGAGCACCGGTGAGTGTGCGCCACTTCTTGGACCTCGACGGCGCGGCCACGCTGCCGACCGAAGCGCTCGCGCTGGTCGATCAGGCGGTGGCCGATCTGGTGGCCACCCGCGCGATGGGCGCGGTGCACGGGCAGGCCGGGCTGGGCAAGACCTTCGCCGTGGAACAGGCCCTGGCCCGGCGCACCGACCGGGCGGACGCCTGCTGGGTGTCGTTTCCCAGCCGGCCGACGATGAGGTTGGTGGCCGCGACCCTGTTCGCCGAGCTGTGCGGTGTCGCGCCGGGACGCCGGGACCGGTTCGCGCTCTCGGCCGAGCTGCTCGAGCAGCTGGCCGATCACCGTGGCCGGGACGGGCGGGAACGACTGGTGGTAGTCGATGAAGCCCAGCAGCTCAACAGGGAGTGCATCGAGTTCCTGCGCTACCTGCACGATCACCGGCTGACCCGGTTCGGGCTGCTGCTGGTCGGCGGGGACGGCGCCTGGCAGGTCCTGGCCCGCGAACCGATGCTGCGCTCGCGGATCTATCGCCGGGTGGTCTGCACGCCGCTGTCGGGCACGCAGGTGTGCGCGCTACTGCCGCGCTACCACCGGATCTATGACGGGGTCGACGCCGAACTACTGCTGTTCGTCGACGACCACTTCGCCCACGGCAATCTGCGGGACTGGGCCGCGTTCACCGCGACCGCGCTCGAGCTGTGCCAGGACACCGGCGCCGAGCAGCTCGACGAGCAGATCGCGCGCAACGCGTTCGCCCTCCACGGCGGCGTCCGCCCCCGACCGGCCACCAGCAGCGCCTCGTGACCACCACACCGACCGGCACCAGCGCCGACCACGCTGTAGCGGCTGGGCGTGTGGTGCCCGGCATGGTCGGGCCGGTGGTCACGGTGCTCACCGACCCCGACGACTCCCCGGCCTGCCTGACCGCGGTCATGGCATGCCACGCCCTCCAGCGGGGTGTGGTGGTGTGCCTGCCGCACCCCGGCACCGGCTCGCGGCCGCAGCTGGGCGCAGCCCTGCTGGTCGCGCTGGGCAAGCTCCCGACCGCGCGGCCGGTGCAACGCCCCAGCTACCGCTCCTGGGAACTGGCCGGGTGCTGGCTCGCGGCCGAACCCATCACGGACCTGGTCGTGCTGCGCGCCGACCGGCTCCCCGCCGCCTGCTGGGGCGACCTGGCCCTCCTGGCCGCTGCCGCCGGCACCCGGTTGTGGCTGGTCGACGCCGGATCCGCCGCCGCTGATGGGCAGCGCGCCGCCCTGGCCGCGGCCAGCGGTGGCCGTGCCCCGCTGGTGCGGCCGTGGCGGGCCGGGCTGGCCGCGCTGGCACCGGCCGCCGCCGTCGCCACTGGCCAGCGCGACGACCACGACGGCTTCCCGGCGGTGCCCGATGTGGAGTTCCCGCAGTTTCGGGCCACCGCCCGCCGCGTGCTGTCCGCGGCCGCGTTCGCCCGGGTCGACGCCGTCTATCGCGGCACGTTCGCGCAGGCCCGCACGCGCGCCGAGGGGCTGCGGTTGAGCCTGCTCAGCGACATCAGTCGTGCCGAGCTTGCCGATGCGGTGCTGCAGCAGCTCACGATCGACGCGACCAGCACCGCCGAGGTCCTGACCCGGGTACGGGCCGCGCAGGCCGGGCTGCTCGCCGAGGGCCTGTTCCTAGACGTGCGCCCGCGCTCGTGCCGGACCTGGGGTGCGGCGACCGTGCGTCTCGAGCCGCGCCTCGACCCGTCGACCGTGGCCCGGCTGCGTGGTCTCTGCGACCCGACCACGGCCGCCGCCGTGGTGCTCACCCGCGCCACCGGGCTACCGGCGAGCCGGCTGTGCCGGCTACGTCCAGGGGACCTCACCGAGCACCGCCGCGGCCTGCATGTGCGGTTGAGCAGCATGCTCAGCTACCGCGTTCCCGCCCGCGCGGCCGGCCTGGTCCGGGCTGTCCTGGCCCGGCCGTCGTTCCTGCCGCCCGGCGACACGTCCGGGCCGTCGAACACCGACGCCGTGGCGGTCCCGGGGCGGCTGTTTACCCGGCCCGATGGTGCACCGCTCGATGACCGTGCCCTGGCCCGGCTCCGCCACACCGGCGCGACCCACGCCGGGGTCGTGCTGCCTGCTGCGTCGTTCCGGAACACGACGGTGACCGACCTGCACCCGCTCGCGCGGAGCGGCTCGTGACAGACCGGCCGCGGCGGCCGGCCCGGCGACTGGTCATCGACTGGGCGCTGGTCGAGCAGCGCCGCGTCGCGGCCGGGATGACCCACACCGAACTCGCCGACCGCGTCGGCGCCGGTGCGGTCACCGGCCCGGCACGCCTGTGGACCGACAACGACCACGACACCGTCGCCCTGGGCCTGCTCGAACGCCTCTGCCAGGTCCTCGACCTGCACCCGACCGAACTGTTCCGAGCACCCACCCGAAACGCTCAACGGCGGCACCAGCTCGCCCACGCCGAGCCAGCGGACGTCGCCGTCCTCGCGGCCGCCCTGGCCACCGTGACCTGCCCACCCGGCCGCGCCCCGGCCGCGGTCAGCTCCGCCCGTCTGGCCGACGCCCTGGGCTGGCCCCTCGCCCGGATCGGGGACGCGCTGGCCGCCCTCGACGCCCAGCTCGCCGACACCGGACTGCGCATCGATCACGACCCGGCAGCGACGAGCCCGCCCCCGGTCCGGGGGCTGCACGCTCGCGACCGGCACCTCACCGACACCCAACGCGCCGCGCTGCACCGGCTCCATAACCCCGAACCGTCCCTGGACGTCGAGATCGCTCGTCTGCTGTATGCCATCGCGCACGACCCACGCAGCATCACCGAGAGGCACCTGGCCTACGACCCGGCCGCGGTCGTCGCCCTGCAACAACGCGGACTCGTCCGCCGCCACACCGGGGGCAGCTACCTCGAACTCACCGAGGACGCCCACTACAGCCTCGCCGCAGACCCTGCCCCGCCGGCGCCGTAGCCGCTCTCATTTTGCTGGCGCCCGCACTCTCATCTCAGTGGCGCCGCCACTCTCACTTTGACGTCGTTCCACATGAGCCCGCTCCCAGCATGCGGACACCGATGGATCGTGGACCGGACAAGTGGCACCCTTGCACCTATGCATGCGCTGACCCTGCGGCTCGTGGCGCGTCGCCACGTGGATCTGCGCCGGGTTTGCAGCGCGCTCTGTCGGTCCCGCTGATCTCGCGCCCACCGACCCACCACCTCAGCACCCAGCCCCGCCGCGGCGTCTTCGCACGCGGCTCGGCCGTGCTGCGATCCGGAGGCTTGAGCCTTGCCCCCCACCACGCCCGTGAAGCGCAAGCGCGGCGAAGGCCAGTGGAAGCTGGGCCACCGCGAGCCCCTCAACCCCAACGAGCGCACGAAGAAGGACGACGACGGGCTCAACGTCCGTGCCCGCATCGAGAACATCTACGCCAAGCGCGGCTTCGACTCGATCGACCCCGCCGACCTGCGCGGTCGGTTCCGCTGGTGGGGCCTCTACACGCAGCGCCGCCCCGGCATCGACGGCGGCCGCACGGCGACGCTGGAGCCCGAGGAGCTCGACGACCGCTACTTCATGCTGCGGGTCCGCATCGACGGCGGCGCGCTGACCACCGAGCAGCTGCGGGCCGTCGGCGAGATCAGCCAGGACCACGCCCGCGACACCGCGGACATCACCGACCGCCAGAACGTCCAGTACCACTGGATCGAGATCGAGGACGTGCCCGCGATCTGGCAGAAGCTGGAGGCGGTCGGGCTGCGCACCACCGAGGCCTGCGGCGACACGCCCCGGGTGATCCTCGGCTCGCCGCTGGCCGGGATCGCGGCCGACGAGGTCATCGACGGCACCCCGGCGATCCGGCAGATCCTCGAGCGCTACATCGGCAGCCCGGAGTTCTCGAACCTGCCGCGCAAGTTCAAGACCGCGATCTCCGGCCTGCCCGACATCGCCCACGAGGTCAACGACGTCTCGTTCGTCGGCGTCGTGCACCCCGAGCACGGGCCCGGGTTCGACCTGTGGGTGGGCGGCGGCCTGTCCACCAACCCGAAGATCGCGCAGCGGCTGGGCGCCTGGGTGCCGCTCGAGGACGTCCCGGACGTGTGGGCGGGGGTCGTCTCGATCTTCCGCGACTACGGCTACCGCAGGCTGCGCCACCGCGCCCGGCTGAAGTTCCTGGTCGCCGACTGGGGCGCCACCGAGTTCCGCCGGGTGCTGGAGGAGGAGTACCTCGGCCGCAAGCTCGTCGACGGGCCTGCGCCGCCGGTCCCCGAGCTGCCGCTCGACCACGTCGGTGTGCACAAGCAGAAGGACGGGCTCAACTACGTGGGCGCGGCCCCCGCGTCGGGCCGCGTGTCGGGCTCCACGCTGGTGGCGCTCGCGAAGGCCGCGGAGACCGCGGGGTCGCAGCGGGTCCGGCTCACGCCGCAGCAGAAGGTCGTGGTGCTCGACGTCCCCGACGAGAACGTCGAGTCGCTGTCCGCGGAGCTGGCGGGCCTCGGCCTGGAGGTCGACCCGTCGCCGTGGCGGCGCTCCACGATGGCCTGCACGGGCATCGAGTTCTGCAAGCTCGCGATCGTCGAGACCAAGCAGCGGGCGATCCGCCTGGTCGAGGACCTGGAGCAGCGCCTGGCCGACGTGAGCCCCGAGGTCCCGATCTCCATCCACCTCAACGGCTGCCCGAACGCCTGCGCGCGCACCCAGGTGGCCGACATCGGGCTCAAGGGCCAGATCGTCACCGACGCCGACGGCAACCAGGTCGAGGGCTTCCAGGTGCACCTCGGCGGCGGCCTCGGCCTCGACGCCGGGTTCGGGCGCAAGCTGCGCGGCCTGAAGGTCACCAGCGCCGAGCTGGGCGACTACGTCGAGCGCGTCGTGCGCCGGTTCGTGGCGCAGCGCGGCGAGGGCGAGCGGTTCGCGCAGTGGGTCATGCGGGCCGAGGAGGCCGACCTCAAGTGAGTGAACGAGCCGTCCCGTTCTACTGCCCCTACTGCGGGGACGAGGACCTGCGCCCGTCCGAGGCCGGGCACGGGGCCTGGTACTGCGCCGCCTGCCTGCGGACCTTCTCGCTGAAGATGATCGGTATCGGAGTCCCGGAGGTCTCCCGGTGAGCATCGCAACCGAAGTCGACCTGCGTGCGATCGCCGAACGCGGCGCGCGCGAGCTCGGCCCGCAGGCCGGCGCGCACGAGGTGCTCGCCTGGGCCGCCGAGACGTTCGACGACCGCATGATCGTGGCGTCGAACATGCAGGACGCGGTGCTCGTCGACCTGGCCGCCAAGGCCCGGCCCGGCGTGGACGTGCTGTTCCTCGACACCGGCTACCACTTCGCCGAGACGATCGGCACCCGCGACGCCGTCGGGGCCGGCTACGACGTCCGCATCGTCAACGCCACCCCGGAGCACACGGTGGCCGAGCAGGACTCGCTGCTCGGCAAGGACCTGTTCGCCCGGGACCCGAACCGGTGCTGCGCGCTGCGCAAGGTCGTGCCGCTGCAGAACGTGCTCGCGGGCTACGACGCGTGGGTCACCGGCGTGCGCCGGGTCGAGGCGCCGACCAGGGCGAACACCCCGCTCGTCACCTACGACGAGAAGTTCGGCCTCGTCAAGGTCAACCCGATCGCGGCGTGGACCGACGAGGAGATGGACGCCTACATCGCCGAGCACGGGATCCTGGTGAACCCGCTGGTCTCCGAGGGCTACCCGTCGATCGGCTGCGCCCCGTGCACCGCGAAGCCGCTGCCGGGCGCGGACAAGCGCTCGGGGCGCTGGGCGGGGACCGGCAAGATCGAATGCGGGCTGCACGCATGACCGCCACGCTGCCCGTCACCCGGGCGTCGGCGCTGGACGCGCTGGAGGCGCTGGAGTCCGAGGCCATCCACGTCTTCCGCGAGGTCGCGGGCGAGTTCGACCGGCCGGTGATCCTGTTCTCCGGCGGCAAGGACTCCACGGTGCTGGTGCACCTGGCGGTCAAGGCGTTCGCGCCGGCGCCGGTGCCGTTCCCGCTGCTGCACGTCGACACCGGGCACAACTACCCGGAGGTCATCGACTTCCGCGACCGGCTCGTCGAGCGGCTGGGGCTGCGGCTCGTCGTCGCGCACGTCCAGGACTGGATCGACGACGGCAGGCTCACCGAGCGTCCGGACGGCACCCGCAACCCGCTGCAGACCGTTCCGCTGCTCGACACGATCAACGAGCACCGCTTCGACGCCGTGTTCGGCGGCGGGCGCCGCGACGAGGAACGCGCGCGGGCCAAGGAGCGGATCATGAGCCTGCGCGACGCGTTCGGCCGCTGGGACCCGCGCAAGCAGCGTCCCGAGCTGTGGAACCTCTACAACGGCCGCCACGCCCCCGGCGAGCACGTGCGCGTGTTCCCGATCTCCAACTGGACCGAGCTCGACGTGTGGCGCTACATCAAGCGCGAGGGCATCGAGCTGCCGTCGATCTACTTCGCGCACGAGCGCGAGGTGTTCCGCCGCGACGGCATGTGGCTCGCCGAGGGCCCGTGGGGCGGGCCGCGGGGCGGCGAGGAGCTCGTGCGGAAGTCGGTGCGCTACCGCACCGTCGGCGACGGCTCGTGCACCGGGGCGATCGAGTCGACCGCCACCACGCTCGACGAGGTGATCGCCGAGGTCATGGCGTCGCGGCTCACCGAACGCGGCGCCACGCGCGCCGACGACCGGCTGAGCGAGGCCGCCATGGAGGACCGGAAGCGGGAAGGGTACTTCTGACGGTGTCCGAGGATCTGACGGCGGCCAGGGATCTGCTCCGCTTCGCCACCGCAGGCAGCGTGGACGACGGCAAGTCCACGCTCGTCGGCCGGTTGCTCTACGACACCAAGTCGGTGCTCGCCGACCAGATCGAGGCCGTGCAGCGCGCCTCGGTCGACAAGGGGCTCGCGACGCCGGACCTGTCGCTGCTGGTCGACGGCCTGCGCGCCGAGCGCGAGCAGGGCATCACGATCGACGTGGCGTACCGGTACTTCGGCACCCCGAAGCGCGAGTTCGTGCTCGCCGATACCCCCGGCCACGTCCAGTACACCCGCAACACGGTGACCGGGGCGTCCACCGCGGAGCTCGCGGTGCTGCTCGTCGACGCCCGCAACGGCGTGGTCGAGCAGACCCGCAGGCACGCGGCGGTGCTCGCGCTGCTACGCGTCCCGCGGCTCGTGCTGGCCATCAACAAGATCGACCTCGTCGACTTCGACGAGGGCGTGGTCCGCGCGATCGAGAAGGACTTCGACGAGCTGGCCCGCTCGCTCGGGTTCGCCGCCGACGCCGTGGTCACGATCCCGGTCTCGGCGCTGGACGGGGACAACGTGGTGGAGCGCTCCGCACGCACGCCCTGGTACGAGGGCCCGACACTGCTCGGGCACCTCGAGTCGGTGCCGGTCACCGGGCCCGAGGTGGACGCGCCGTTCCGCATGCCGGTGCAGTACGTGATCCGGCCGCGCACCGCCGACCGCCCCGACCTGCACGACTACCGCGGCTACGCGGGGCAGGTCGCCGCGGGCACCGTGGCGCCCGGTGACGAGGTCGTCGTGCTGCCGAGCGGCGTCCGCACCACGGTGGCGGCCGTCGAGACCGCCGACGGGCCGCTGGCGTCCGCCACGGCGGGCCGCAGCGTCACCGTGCTGCTCACCGACGACATCGACATCTCCCGCGGCGACGTGCTCGCCTCGGCGGCCGAGCCGCCCCGCGTCACCGACGAGCTGGACGCCACCCTGTGCTGGCTCGCCGAGAAGCCGCTGCGCCCGGGCGCCCGGCTGCTGCTCAAGCACGGCACCCGCACCACGCAGGTGATCGTCGGCGCCGTCGGGGAGCGGCTGTCGCTGGACAGCGAGGTCCCGACCTGGGACCAGGCGCCCGAGGAGCTGGGGATCAACGACATCGCCCACGCCTCGCTGCGCACCGCGGACCCGCTGCCCGTCGACGCCTACGCCGACATCCGCGCCACCGGCAGCTTCCTGCTCATCGACCCGCCCACCGGCGGCACGCTCGCCGCCGGGCTGGTCGGCACACCGCTCGCGGTGGCCGGCTAGTGGGACGCGCCCCGGCGCTCGTCGCGGTTGCGCACGGCAGCCGCGACCCGCGCTCGGCCGCCACGGTGGCCGAGCTGGTCGCCGAGGTGCGCAGGCAGCGGCCGGGGTTGGACGTGCGCCTGTCCTTCCTCGACCTGTCGGCGCCGCGGCTACCGGACGTCCTCGACGCCGTCGCCGCCGACGGGCACCGCCGCGCGGTGGTCGTGCCGCTGCTGCTCGGGCACGCGTTCCACGCGAGCGTCGACGTGCCGGGAGCGGTCACGCAGGCCGCCGCCCGGCTGCCGGGCCTGGACATCGCGATCAGCCCGGTGCTGGGCGGGCACCGGGGCCTGTCGGCGGCCGCGCTGCGCCGCCTCGAGGCGGTCGCCGGTCCGCTGCACGACCCCGGGCTCGGGGTGGTGCTCGCCGCGATCGGCTCGTCGCACGCGCCCGCGAACGCCGCCGTGGCCGACGTCGTGGCGGGCTGGACCCGCCGGTTCGGCTGGCACGGCGGCGGTCCGGCGTTCGCGACGACGACCGCGCCGACGGTGTCCGATGCGGTGGCCGCGCTGAGAGCGAGCGGGGCGCGGCGGGTGGCCGTCGCGCAGTGGATCCTCGCGCCGGGCCTGTTACCGGACCGCATCGTCCGCGACGCGACCGCGGCCGGGGCGCTCGTCGGCGCGCCGCTCGGCGCCGACCCGGACGTGGCCCGCGCGGTCCTCGCCCGCTACGACACCCGGATCGCCGCGCGGCCGATTCCGGGCCATCTCATCGCGTAAATAGCGGGCGCCGGAAAACCGCATCGCGAGAGGCTCGTCACGATTGCCGATCCGACGTATTCGCATGCGATCCGACCTGCGCTTTTGCAGAAGTCCGGACATTTGGCGGGCGATCTCGCAGCGCGGACACCGGCTTGTAGTCGATCGGACGACAACGCACGATGGAGTGGTGTCATCGACCGCGCCGCCCCGGCCGCCCGCCCGCTTCGCGGGTGGGTCGTCGATGACGACGAACCTCCTGCCGGACCTCGAACGGTTCTGGCCCTCCCGGCGTTGTCACGCGTTCGACGAGTTCTGTCGCGGCTGAGCTCCTCCCCGCTCCCGCCCGCCGCACCGATCCCGGGCCGCGCCCGCGGCCGTGTCGTCGTGCGCCCGTCTCCCTGACAGCCCCACCTCCCACCCGGAGCCCTCCTCCCCATGCGCACACTCATCGTCTTCGCCCTCGTGGGCTTCGGCGCCCAGCTCGTCGACGGCGCCCTCGGCATGGCCTACGGCGTCACGTCCACGTCGCTGCTGCTGCTCCTCGGCACGAACCCGGCCGCCGCCAGCGCCTCGGTGCACCTCGCCGAGGTCGGCACGACGATCGCGGCGGGTGCGTCGCACTGGCGCTTCGGCAACGTGGACTGGAAGCTGGTCCTGCGCCTCGGCGTGCCCGGCGCGATCGGCGCCTTCCTCGGCGCCACCGTGCTGTCGGCGCTGTCCACCGAGGACGCCGCGCCGTACATGGCGGGCGTGTTGCTCGCGCTCGGCGTCTACATCCTCGTGCGGTTCTCGGTGCGGCCGCCGCGGGTGTCGAAGGAGCGCACCTCGCCGCACCGCTCCCGGTTCCTCTCCCCGCTGGGCCTGATCGCGGGCTTCGTCGACGCGTCCGGCGGCGGCGGGTGGGGCCCGGTGGCCACGCCGGCGCTGCTCACCGCGGGCAAGACCGCCCCGCGCACCGTGGTCGGTTCGGTCGACACGTCGGAGTTCCTCGTCGCCGTCGCCGCGAGCATCGGGTTCTTCGTCGGGCTCGGCTCGGAGGTGCTCGACCCCTACACGGTCGGCGGGCTCCTGCTCGGCGGCGTGCTCGCCGCGCCGGTGGCCGCGTGGCTGGTCACGAAGATCCCCTCGACGGTGCTCGGCACCGCGGTCGGCGGCCTGATCGTCCTGACCAACACCCGCACGATCCTGCGCGCGCTCGACGTGGCCGACAGCGCCCGCACCGTCGTCTACCTGGTGGTCGTGGGCGTCTGGGTCGCCGCGGTGGCCATCGCCGTGGCGAAGCTGCGGCAGGTGGCCGCCGAGGAGCCCGCCGAGGCCACCGCCGGCTCCGAGCCGACCCCCACCGTCGTGCGGGACTGAGAGGGCGGCGGGTGCTCACCCGACGCAGGGACCGGGACAACGGCCGGGACGCGAGCGACCGCTGTTGCGCGGCGCGCTCCCGTCCCGGCCCGTCCCACCCCGTCGAGGAGGCACCCGTGTCCAGCCCCGCCCGTGACGCCGTCCGCCGCTCCGTCGCCGAGCGCCTGCTGAACTCCCTCGAGGAGCTGGTGCGCCGCCACCGCGCCCTCGGGCTGCACGCCGCCGAGGAGTCGGCCCTGCACGCCGAGCTCATCGCGGCCGAGGTCGCGCACGAGCTGGCGCTGGCCCGCAGCGCGCTGCACCGGCACCCGCCGCGGCGCTGATCGACCCACCGCGACCACGCCGAGGACGCCCCGCTGATCGTCGGCCAGATCCGCGCCCTGCTCGAGGCCGGGTCGAGGCGCTGACGTCCGACCGACGCGGCGGGTCGACCCGACACGCGGTTCACTGAAGATCTCTTTCGGGTGAATCGTGACCCCGATCGGTCCGGCTCGTTGCACCACGTGCGGGCGTCGGTGGCTCGGCCAACCGGCCGAGGGGAACGTGTCGATCGGGTGGAGATGACGGTGCGCAGTGCCACGCTGGTCCGTACCGCGCTGGCGGGTGCGGTCGTCGGCCTGATCGCCGTCGGACTCACGGCCCCCGCGCTGGCGGGGTCGGACGACGACTGCGCCGACCCCGGCGCGATCGAGGCCCTGCTGTCCGACCGTTCCTGCCCCGAGGAGCCGCGCGAGCGCGCGCTGGGCAACCTGCTCAACCCGCAGTTCCCGGACTTCCCCGACTTCCCCGGCCTCGACGACGAAGACGACGACGAGGACGAGGACGACGAGGACGAGGACCGGGACGACGAGGACGAGGACCGGGACGACGAGGACGAGGACGAGGACGAAGAGGACGAGGACGAAGAGGAGGAGCCGGACTCCGACGAGTCGCGCGACGAGCAGGAGTCGGCGGACGAGGACGCCGAGGACGCCGCCGCGGCGTCCGACGAGGAGTCCGATGAGGAGTCCGACGAGGAGTCCGATGAGGAGTCCGACGAGGACACGACCGTCGTCGACGCCACCACCCCGCCGACGCCCCGCCCGACGCGGAAGGCGCCGGTGACGGACGCGGGGGCCGGGGCCGCCGTCGGGGCCGCGGTGCTGCCCGGCGTCGGGGACGCGGTCGACCGCGAGGACTCCCGCGGCCTCGACTGGACCGGCGCCCTCGCCGCGCCGCCCACCGCGCCCGCCGAGGAGCCGCGGCCGCCGGTCGCCCCACCCGCGCCGCCGCCGCCCGCGCCCGCCCCCGGGGAGGGGGAGCACACGGGCGAGCTGGCCGCCGTCGCGTTCGCCACGTCGTTCCCGTCCCCGGTCGAGGCGCGCTGGCACCTCGGCGCGGTGCTGCCGAGCCTGGCTCTCACGCTGCTGCTGCTCGCCGCGCTCGCCCTGCCCGTCGGCCTGCTCAACCGCGCGGCCGCCGAGGAGCCCGGCCGGATCGAGGCCCTGCTGGCGCGGCTGCGCGTCCCGCCCGGGGGTGAGCGGCCTGCCCCAGTCGCGTTCCTCGCCGCCGTCGCGATCACGGCGCTCGCCGGCGCCGTGATGCTCGGGTTCCTCACGCCCGCGTTCCCCTTCGACGCGTCCGCACCGGCCCTGCTGGTCGGGCTCGCGGTCGCGTTCGTCCTCGTCACGGCCGCCCAGCAGGGCACGCAGCTGCTGTACGTGGCCCGGTGGTGGGGCGTGCGCTGCCACGTCGGCCCGGTCCCCGGGTTCCTGCTGCTCGGCGCAGTCGGCGTGGTGCTCTCCCGGGCGCTCGGGCTCGAGCCGGGGCTCGTGCTCGGCACCCTGATCGCGTTCCGCACCGCCCGCCCGCTGCGCGAGGACGAGGAAGGGCCCGCCGTCGCCCTCGCCGCGACCGCCCTCACCGCCCTCGGCGGCGCGGCCTGGATCGTGCGCGAGCCGCTCGTCGCCCTGGCCGGCGAGCCGGGCACGTTCCTCGCCGACACCGTCGCCACCGCGTTGACGGCCACCGCGGTCAGCTCCGCGGCCAACCTGCTGTTCGCGCTCGTGCCGCTGTCGTTCCTGCCCGGCGCCGCCCTGCTGCGCTGGTCCCCCGGCCTGTGGGCGCTGTTCGCCTGCATCGGCGGCTTCGCGTTCGTGCACCTCGCGATCCGCCCCTCGTCCGACGCCCTCGGCGGGGGCGCGGGCGCGCTCGGCGTGCTGCTGGGCGTCTACCTGCTCGGGGCGGCGGCCCTGTGGGCGTGGCTGCGGCGGGGCTCGTGGACGCGGCAGGCGGCGCAGCAGGGGACGGCCGGCTGAGGCACGCCTCCCGGCTCGGGTGCCGTCGTGGGGCGGCTTCCCGGTGGCGGCCTGCCGGTCGGTTCCGCGGAACCGACCGCGGGCGCGACCGGAGCCGAGAGCGTCGTTCCGCGGGACCCGATGATTCGGCGGCCGGTGCGCGTGCCCGATCGCCCCGCCGGTCCCTGCCGCTCGCCCGCCCGGTTCCGCTGCGCTCGAGGGCGGGTTCTGCAGAACCCGCGGTGAGACCGCTGGCCGTCGGCCGGCCTACGCCGAGGTCAGGCGTACGCGCGGCGCGCGGCCGCCGACACCCCGCCGATGGCCCAGTCGTCGGGCTGCACGGGGATGGCCTCGCCGTGCACGAGGCGCCGGTCCACGCCGAGCACGTCGACGATCAGGTCGGTGAGCGCGCCCAGGAGCCTGCGCCGCACCTCGGCGGGCTGGTCGGCGAACACGACGGCGGTGAAGTAGGGGGCCGACCGGCCGTCGGCCGGGATGCCGCCGTTGGCCCACAGCTCGGGGCGGTGGAGCGTGACGTGGGCGCGCACGCGGTCCCGCGGCACCCCGGTGACCTCGGCGTAGCGGGTGCTCATCGCGACGAGCAGCTCCGCGTGCTGGGACGGGGTGTGCAGCCCCTCGACGAGGTGGACTTCCAGGACCGGCATGCGCACACCGTAGGGAGCCGCCGGGGGGCGAACAAGATCCGTGCCGCCGCGGTCAGGCGGACGGCACCTCCACGACGACGGGCTGCTCCCGCTCCCAGGCGAGGAAGCGCTCGGTCTCGGCGAGGAAGGTGCCGCCCAGCCACAGCGCGATGACGCCGTCGTCGACGAAGCCCAGCAGCGGCAGGAGCACCTCGGGCACCGCGTCGACCGGCGAGACCAGGTAGGCCAGCGCCAGCACGATCAGCCCGAGCCGGGCCTTGGACAGGGCGGGGTAGCGGCCGGAGAAGGCGTTGGCCAGCATGCGCGGGAGGGCGCGCAGCCGCTCGCCCAGGTCAGGCGTGCCCGGGCGCCGCGACTGCGCGATCGCGCGCCACAGTGCCGTGAACGCCGCGATTCGACGCGGCCCGATTTTCGCCACGGCCGTTTCAACGCGCGCGGGGCCCGCGGAGTTCCCGCCCGGATGCCCGGACCGGGTACGGTGCCACCCACCTCACAGGGACCTGCGGGGGCGCGGTCTACTGTTCCCGCCAGAGCACCCACGTCCGTGAATCCCGGGGGACTTCCGATGGGCCTCATCTCGCGCGCCGGCGCGGCGGCCGTCCTCGTCACCGCGATCGGCGGCGTGTTGCTCGGATGCGGCGGTTCCTCGGTGGCCGACGCCGACGCACCCGACCCCACCCGCAGGGCCCCCGCCCCGCAGAGCCCGTTCTGCGCCGCGGCGCAGGCCAACCTGGAGGCGATCCGCCCGCTCAACGGCCTCGTGGCGCGGGGCCAGGTGGCCCCCGAGGAGCTGGAGCGGAGCGTCGCCGCGGTCCGCAGGTCCGGGCAGGACATGGTGTACTCCGCCCCGAACGAGATCCGCACGGACGTGGAGCGCACGGTGCAGGCCCTCGACCTGCAGCTGGACGCGCTCGTCGCCAGCGGGGGCGACCAGTCGGCGCTCTCGCGCGACCCCGAGCTGGCCAACCGCCTCAACTCCCCCGAGTTCACCGGGGCCGGTGAGCGCGTGCGCACCTACGTCGAGCGCAACTGCACGACGGGCGCGACGACCACCCGCCGCTGACCCCCGTCGGACCCGCCGGCTCCCCGTCCCTCCCGGCCGCACCTTGTCGTATCGACTATCACGATATATCGTGATGGCACACAAGCTAGTCCGATGGCTCACGAGTGACACAGGAGATGGACATGGACGAGCAGCACACCCCCTGGTTCGGATTCCGCGGCAGGCGTGGACCGCGGCGAGGGCCGTTCCACCCGGACGGGCCGCCGTTCGCGGGTCCGGGCGAGGGCCAGGAGCCCCCGCGCGGGCACCGCCACCGCAGGCACCCGTTCGGCCCCGGCTTCGGCCCGCCGTTCGGGCCCGGCATGCGCGGCTTCCCCGGCCCGCGGCCCAGGCGCGGCCGCCGGACGGCGCGCGGGGACATCCGCATCGCGGTGCTCGCGCTGGTCGCGGAGCGGCCGCGGCACGGCTACGAGATCATCCAGGAGATCGCCGAGCGCACCGGCGGCCTCTGGCGGCCGAGCCCCGGATCGGTCTACCCGACGCTCTCCCAGCTGGAGGACGAGGGCCTGGTGCGCGTCGAGCAGGCCGAGGGCCGGCGCGTCGTGCACCTCACCGAGGAGGGCACGCGGTACGTCGACGAGCACCGCACCGAGCTCGACGCCGTGTGGGCGTCGGTCGGCCGCGACCCCGACGACGAGGACGTCACCGAGCTGTGGGAACAGCTGGGCCAGCTGCACGCGGCCGCGGCGCAGGTGATGGCCGCCGGCACGCCCGAGCAGATCGCGACGGCCACCACCACGATCACCGAGGCCCGCAAGGCGATCTACCGCCTGCTGGCCGAGTAGGAGCCGCTCAGGCGCGGACCGCGGGCAGCCCCGGGACGAAGTCGGGGTCGACCTGTGCGGCCAGGTCGGCCCCGACCGCACGGTTGGCCCAGGCCGCCGCGTTGCGCAGGTGGAACTCCACCGTGCCGCGGTGGTAGGCCACCCAGTCCCGCTCGCACGCGTCGAGCGCGGCGAGCACCGCGTCGAGCACGGCGAGGTTCTCCGGCTCGAGCGTGCCGACCGGCGCCACCGCGCCCCGCTCCGCCGCACGCACCCACGCCGACTGGCCGAACCACCCGAGCAGCGCGTCGCCGACCTGTTCGCGCAGGTAGGCGGCATCCTCGGCGTCGGCCACCTTGTTGCCGAGCACCCGCAGCCGCACGCCGTGGCCGCGGGCGTGCTCGGCGTACTGCCGGTACACGCCGACCCCGCGCCGGGTGGGCTCGCTGACGAGCACGGTCAGGTCGAACCGCGTGAACAGGCCGGAGGCGAACGCGTCGGCGCCCGCGGTCATGTCGACCACGATGTACTCGCCCGGGCCGTCGACGAGGTGGTTGAGGTACAGCTCCACGGCGCCGGTCTTCGAGTGGTAGCAGGACACGCCGATGTCGGCCTCGTCGAACTCCCCCGTCACCAGGAAGCGCACGCCGCCCGCCACCGCGGAGTAGCGGGCCAGCAGCTCGCCCTCGGGATCGAGGTCGAGCAGGCGCGACCCGCGGCCGGGCGGCGTCGTCTTGATCATCGCGTCCGCACTGGGGATCCGCGGGTTGCTGCCCCGCAGGTGGTCCTTGAGCCACTTCAGGTCGGAGCCGAGCGCGCGAGGCGGCGGGCCGTCGTGGCCCAGCGCCTGGCCGAGGTGCTGGTTGATGTCCGCGTCGATGGCGAGAACCGGCTTGCCGAGCTCGGCCAGGTACCGGCTGAACACCGCCGCCGATGTCGTCTTCCCGCTGCCGCCCTTGCCGACGAACGCGATCCGCACGCCGCCTCCTGTCGCCTGTCCCGAATGTTGGCGCAGATGATAATCATTGCCACTATCGGGTGAGCGGGGCGGGTCCCGGGCTGTCGATCACGGGTTTCAGCTGGTGGCGCGCTTGCGCGCCTCGGCGCGCCGGGCGGCCAGGACCGCGCGCAGCGGCGGCACGACGACGCCCTCGGTCGCCATCTTCCGCCGGGCCCGGCTGCGCGACACGAGCACGCCGCAGAGCCCGATCGCCCACACCGCGTACTGCACGGTCCACGCCACGCGGAACGACTCGGGCGTGTAGCCGCCCGGCCCGGCGATCTCCAGCACCACCCCGACGGCCAGCGAGACGGCGAGGGTCGCGGAGAAACCCGCCATGTTGATGATCCCGACCGCGGTGCCCTGCCGGTGGTGGGGGTTGAACGTGCGCGCGTAGTCGAAACCGATCATCGAGGTCGGCCCGCCCAGCGCCAGCACGACCACGAGCACGCACAGCAGCCACGTCGGCGCGGGCGGCGGGAGGACGAGCACGGCCGTCCAGACGGCGGCCGTCACGGCCAACACCGAGAGCACGAGCCACGACCGGCGCAGCGGGTGCCGGGCGGTGAACTCGCCGAACAGCGGCCCGGCGACGATCCCGGCCACGACGAGCAGGGTGAGCATCGCGCTCGCCTCGCCCGGCGTGAACCCCTGGCCCGCCACCAGGTACGGAACGCCCCACATCAGCGCGAAGACCTGGCCGGAGAACTGGGTGCCCAGGTGCGTCCAGAAGCCCAACCGGGTGCCCGGCTCCCGCCACGAGCTGACCAGCCCGTGCAGCACCTCGCGCGGCGACGGCGCGCGCGGCGGGACGGGCGCCCCCGGCGGCCGGTCGCGCACGACGGCGAGCGCCGCGAGCCCCACCGCCAACCCGAGGGCAGCGGCCGAGATGAACGCGGGCGTCCAGCCGGGCCCGTGCAGCACCGCGGCGAGCGGCACGGCGGACAGCACCTGACCGAGCTGCCCGATCAGGCCGGTCAGCTGGGTCATCAGCGGCACGCGCCGCGGCGGGAACCAGGCCGTGACGACCGAGAGCGCGCTGATGAACGTGAGCGCGTCACCGGCCCCGACGAGCACGCGCGCGAGGATCGCGAGCGGGAGCTCGGTGGCGACGGCCATCACGAGCTGGCCCGCGGCCATCGTGATCGCGCCGACGACGATGAGCCGCCGGGCGCCGAACCGGTCGAGCAGCACGCCGACCGGGATCTGCAGGCTCGCGTAGACCACGAGCTGCAGCACCACGAAGCCGGCGAGCGCCGCGGGCGCCGCGTGGAAGCGGTCGGCGGCGTCGAGGCCCGCCACGCCGAACGACGTGCGGTGCATCACGCCCACCAGGTACGCGGTCAATGCGACCGACCAGACGACCCAGGGGCGATGATGCGTTTTCATCTCGCCCCATGGTGCCCCGCGGCGTGCGGAAACGGGATGCTGTGCGGGCAGACTCACGTTGCACGGAGGAGATGTGCGTTGGGCGGGGCCGGGGTGGCCCCGTCGAGAGGCGGAGGTGTGCCGTGCTGGATCCGGCCGGTCTGTACGAGGTGGCGCCCGATGCGCCACACCTGGACGAACCCGTGCTGCTCGTGGCGCTGGACGGGTTCGTGGACGCGGGCAACGCGGCCCGGCTGGCGGTGGAGGCCCTCGTGGAGGGCCGAGAGCCACGCCTGGTGGCGCGCTTCGACGTCGACCAGCTCGTCGACTACCGGTCCCGTCGCCCACCGCTGAGGTTCGAGACCGACCACTGGGCCGCCTACAGCAAGCCGGAGCTGGACGTCGTCGCGCTCACCGACACGGCGGACACCGGTTACCTGCTGCTCTCCGGCCCCGAGCCGGACATGCAGTGGGAGCGGTTCTGCGCGGCCGTCGAGCAGATCGTGCGCAGGTTCGGGATCCGGCTGGTCATCAACATGACCGCGATCCCGATGGCGGTGCCGCACACCCGCCCGATCGGCGTCACCGTGCACGGGACGCGCCCCGAGCTGACCGAGGGCCACGAGGCGTGGTTCGCCACGGCGCACGTGCCGGGCAGCGCCGTCGGCCTGATGGAATACCGGCTCGGCGAGGCCGGGCTGGACGCGATGGGCTTCGCCGTGCACGTGCCGCACTACCTCGCGCGAGCGGAGTACCCGCAGGCGGCACGGGTGCTGCTGGACCACGTCGGCCTCGCCGCGGGGCTGTACCTGCCCACCGAGAGCGTCACCAAGGCCGCCGAGCGCATCGAGGCGGAGATCGCCGAGCAGGTGGCCGGCTCGGAGGAGGTGCGGCAGGTCGTCGAGGCGCTCGAGCGGCAGTACGACATGGTCGCCTCGGGCCGCGCCGAGCGGTCGAGCATGGGGTTGTCGGGCGAGCTGCCCAGCGCCGACGAGCTCGCCGCCGAGGTGGAGCGGTTCCTGCGCGGGGAGGACGAGGGCAACGGCTGAGTCACCAGCGGGTTGCGGATCACCGGCTGCGGTGGCGGCGCAGGCCTGTGGCCATGATCATGGGGGCTCCCATCGCCGCAGATGGTGCGCGTAACGAGCCGGTCGCCTTTCGGCCTCACGAGTTGCGGAACACGCCCTGCGGATCGAGGGTGGCCGCAAGCGTGAGTCGTGGGAAGGGGGCAGGCTCGGGCCCGGTCCGGAGCCATGAGGCATGACTGTTCACAAAGAGGACAACACGACCGATACGCCGCTGCCGGACGCCACGGCGCCGGCCACTACCGCTGACCAGCGCCAACCGATCGACTGGTGGATCTTCGGGATCGCCGCGACCCTCGTCGTCGCCTTCATCGTGTGGGGCGTCGCCTCCGTCGACACCCTGAGCACCGTGTCCTCCGCGGTGCTCGCCGGGGTCATGGACGTGGGCGGCTGGGCGTTCGTGCTGGTGGCCAGCGGGTTCGTGGTGTTCGCGCTGTGGCTCGCGTACAGCAGCCGCGGCAAGATCCCCCTGGGGCGCGACGACGAGGCGCCGGAGTTCCGCACGGTCTCCTGGATCGCCATGATGTTCAGCGCCGGCATGGGCATCGGCCTGATGTTCTACGGGGTCGGCGAGCCGCTCTCGCACTTCACCAGCCCGCCGCCGGGCACGGTGGAGGCCGGGTCGCCGGAGGCCCTGAACGTCGCGATGGCCACGACGCTGTTCCACTGGACGCTGCACCCGTGGGCGATCTACGCGGTGGTCGGGCTCGCCATCGCCTACAGCACGTTCCGCCGCGGCCGCCGGTCGCTGATCAGCTCGGCGTTCGCCCCGCTCCTCGGGGAGCAGCGCACCGAGGGGGCGTTCGGCAAGTTCGTCGACATCCTCGCGATCTTCGCGACCCTGTTCGGCTCGGCGGCCTCGCTCGGGCTCGGCACGCTGCAGATCGGCGCGGGCCTGCAGGCCAACGGCCTGCCCGAGGCCCCGATCGGGCTGCTCATCGCCATCATCGCCATCCTGACGCTGGCGTTCATCGCGTCCGCGGTGTCCGGCGTCGCCAAGGGCATCCAGTGGCTGTCGAACATCAACATGGTGCTGGCGGGCGTCCTCGCCGTCTTCGTGTTCGTGGCCGGCCCGACGATCCTGATCCTCAACCTGATCCCCACCGCCATCGGCGAGTACTTCGGCGACATGGCCCAGATGGCCGCGCGCACGGCGGCGACCGGCGGAGACGCCACCGCGGAATGGCTGTCGGGGTGGACGGTCTTCTACTGGGCCTGGTGGATCTCCTGGACGCCGTTCGTCGGGATGTTCATCGCCCGGATCAGCCGCGGCCGCACCATCAAGCAGTTCGTCGTCGGCGTGCTGCTCATCCCGAGCCTGGTGAGCCTGATCTGGTTCGCGATCTTCGGCGGTGCGGCGATCGACCTGCAGCGCAGCGGCACCGACCTCGCGTCCGCGAACCTCGAGGGCCAGCTGTTCGGGCTGCTGCACTCGCTGCCGCTCGGCGGGGTGGTCAGCGTCGTCGCGATGACGCTCACCGCGATCTTCTTCGTCTCCGGTGCCGACGCGGCCTCCGTGGTGACCGGCACGCTGTCGCAGCGCGGCTCGATCGAGCCCGACCGGTGGGTCGTGGTGTTCTGGGGCGTGGTGATGGGCGCGATCGCGGCGATCATGCTCGCCGTCGGCGCGGCCCAGGCCGGTGAGGATGCCCCCGACGAGGCGCTCACCGGCATCCGCGACATCACGATCATCTCGGCGGCGCCGTTCGCCCTCGTGATGGTCGCGCTGTGCATCGCGCTGGCGAAGGACCTGTACCACGACCCGCTGATGCAGCGGGACCGGCGGGCCGTCGCGGCCGTGGAGCAGGCCGTCGAGCACGGCACCAAGACCTACGGCGACGAGTTCGTGGTGGCCGTCAAGCCGGCCCCGGAGTCGGTGCGCAACGGGCGGGCCGGACGCTCCAAGGACGCCCCAGAGGGCTGACCGGACGCCCGCGCAGGCGTGACGACGAAGGCCCCGGTTCCGGGATCCACCGGAACCGGGGCCTTCGGGGTCCCCGGGGGGGTGCTCAGGGCTCCAGCACGACCTTCCCGGTCACGCGCCGCTCGTCGATGATCGCCAGCGCCTTCGCGGCCCGCTCGAGCGGGAGGGTGGTGCTGATCAGCGGGTTCAGCGCGCCCGACCGCAGGTGGGGCTCGAGCTCCGCCCACTGCTGGTGCATGTAGCCGGGACGGCGGGAGGCGAAGGCGCCCCAACCGACCCCGACGACGTCGATGTTGTTGAGCAGCAGCCGGTTGACCTTCACCGTGGGGATCTCCCCCGCGGTGAAGCCCACCACGAGCAGCTTGCCCTCGGGGGCGAGGCAGCGCAGCGAGTCGATGAAGCGGTCGCCGCCCACCGGGTCGACCACGAGGTCGACGCCCTCGCCGCCGGTCAGCTCCTTGACCGCGTCCTTGAAGCCGTCGGCGGGCACGGTCTCGTGCGCGCCCGCCTCGCGGGCCACCTCGGCCTTCTCCTGCGTGGAGGTCACGGCGATCACGCGGGCGCCGAGCGCGACGGCGAGCTGGATCACCGCGGTGCCGACCCCGCCCGCCGCGCCCTGCACGAGCACCTTCTGGCCCTCGCGCAGGTGCCCGCGGACGAGCAGGGCGAAGTGGGCGGTGAGGTAGTTCATCGGCAGGCAGGCGCCCGCCGCGAAGCCGACCTCGTCCGGCAGCGGCAGGACCTGGTCGGCGGGCGCGGCGACCACCTCGGCGAACGCGCCGGTGGAGGTGAAGGCGGCGACCCGGTCGCCGGGGCGCAGCGACGAGCCCTCCGGCGCCTCCCGCACCACGCCCGCCACCTCGGAGCCGAGGATGAACGGCAGCTCCGGCCGGTACTGGTAGAGCCCCTTGGTCTGCAGGACGTCGGGGAAGTTGACCCCGATCGCCCGCACGTCGACCAGCACCTGGTCGGGCCCCCGCTGCGGTTCGGGCAGATCACGCACCTCGACCGCACCCGGCCCGTCCAACCGCACCACCTGCACCGCGCGCACTCGTTGACCCCTTCGTCGGCTACAGCTTCCCGACCGGACAGTAACCCGCGTCAGGCGAGCAGGTCGGCCAGCGCGGGCCTGCGGAGCCTGCTCAGCCCCTTCGCCTCGATCTGCCGGATGCGCTCGCGGGTGGTCAGCACTGCGTCGAGGTCGCGCCGGCTACGCCGCGCTCGAGCCGTCGCTCGGCGGCTACGCCGTCCGGGCCACGGCGTGATCCGGCCCGCTCAGGCGGGCACGCCGTCGTCGTAGGCCACGGCCCGCGGCGTGCTGGTGAGCTCGTCGATCAGCGCGGTGAGCCTGCGGTCCACCCGCTGCTGGGCGCGTTCCAGCCCGTCCAGCTCCACGACGAGGTCCACGACGCGGTCGGAGTTGCCGACGCCGTCCAGGGCCCGCTCCAGCTCGGCGCCCACCCGCTCGATCCGCACCCGGCAGCGGTCGGAGGCCTGGACGTGCGCCAGGAGCCTCGCGCGTTGCTCGGCGTCCACGCTGTCCGGCACGGACGCCACGAGCTGCTGCAGCCGGTGTGGGTGCATGGCGTTCCCCCTCACGTGACGGGCATCACCGCTGACCGTAAGGCCCAGCACCCCCGCGGGGAAAGCCTTGCGACGCACCGCGCCGTGCGGCCTTCCCGAATAGCCGATCTCCGCCGGTGGTACGCCGCCGGCAGGCTGCGCCGCGCCCGCGCACCGCTCGACGACCGGGAGGGGATCGGCATGACCACCGACACGGAGCGGGAGCCGGCCGACGCGGGCGAACGGCTCAAGGCGGCGCTGCGCGAGCTCCTCGCCACGGTGCTCGACCGCGCGTTCGGCGTCGCGTTGGACGCCGTGGAGCGGCTGGCGCAGACGCTCGACGACGTCGCCGCCCGCGGCGGCTACAAGATCGGCGCGCTGTTCGGCGGCGTCCGGGCGGCCGCCGCCGGCCGCAACCCGGTGTGGGGCGCGATCGTGGGCGCGTTCTCCGCGCTCAACCCCGGCGCGAAGGCCGCGCTCGTCGTCGCCCTCGTGCTGGCGGTGCTGCTGCTGCCGGTGACGGTGCTGCTGGTCCTGCTGCTGCTCATCGCGGTGGTGATCGCCGCGGCCGTGCGGTCCCGCTCCCACGCCTGAGCGGCGCGCCCGTCACAGGTGGGGCTGCACCAGCTCCACGTAGCGGCGGGCCATCGTGGCCACCACCTCCTCGCCCGGCGCCGCCCACACGTCGGCGTGGAAGATCTCGACCTCCACGTCCCCGGTGTAGCCCGCCGCGGCGACGGCCCGGGTGAAGGCCGGGAAGTCGATGTGCCCGTCGCCCATCATCCCGCGGGCGAGCAGCGAGTCGGCCGGCAGCGGGGTGATCCAGTCGCACACCTGGTAGGCCACGATCCGTTCCCCCGCCCGCGCGAGCTGCTCGGGCACGCCGGGCTCCCACCACAGGTGGAACGTGTCGACCACGACGCCGACCTCGTGCGGCGCGAAGCCCTCGGCGATGTCGAGCGCCTGCGCGAGCGTGGAGATGACCCCGCGATCGGCGGCGTAGATCGGGTTCATCGGCTCGATCCCGAGCGTCACGCCGCGCTCGACCGCGGCCGGCACGAGCGCGGCGACCGCCTCGGCGGCGCGCTGACGGGCCCCGGCGAGGTCCTTGTCGCCGGGCGGCAACCCGCCCGGGACCAGCACGAGCACGGTCGTGCCGAGCGCGGCCGCCTCGTCGAGGGCGCGCAGGTTGTCGTCGTGGGCCTTGGCCCGCTCGGTCGGGTCGGAGGCGGTGAAGAACCCGCCCCGGCACAGCGAGGACACCCGCAGCCCGGCGTCGTCGACGATGCGCCGGGCGGTCTCCACGCCGACCTCGCCCACCGGCTCGCGCCACAGCCCGATCGCGGGCAGCCCCGCGGCGGCGGCGCCCTCGACGGCCTCGCGGAGGCTCCAGTTCGCGGTGGTGCGCTGGTTGAGCGAGAGCCGGGCGAGCCGCGCGTCGCCGGGGGCGGGCGTGTCGACCCGCGCCGGGGTCCCGCTCGGGACGTCGAGGGCGGTCACCGCACCGCCCCGGCCACGCTGAGCAGGCTGCGCATCCGCGCGGCCGCCGCCTCGGGGTCCGGGAACAGCCGGGCGGCGTTGGCCAGCGCGAACACCTCCGACAGGTGCACCACCGACCGGGCCGACTGCAGCCCGCCCACCATCGTGAACCCCGGCTGGTGCCCGCAGAGCCACGACAGGAACGCGATGCCGGTCTTGTAGTAGAAGGTCGGCGCCTCGAACACCTTCCGCGACAGCGGCAGGGTGGGGGCGAACTCGGCGTCGTAGCGCTCCAGGTCGCCCTCGTCGAGCGCGGCCAGCGCCGCCGACGCGGCCGGCGCGATCGCGGCGAACGCGCCGAGCAGGGCGTCGGAGTGGTGCGTGCCGTCGCCGCGGATCAGCTCCGGGTAGTGGAAGTCGTCGCCGGTGTAGAGCCGCACGCCCTCGGGCAGCCGGGCGCGCAGCCCGACCTCGTGCTCCGCGGACAGCAGCGAGACCTTCACGCCGTCGACCTTGTCCGCGTGGGCCTCGACGAGCTGCACGAACGTCGTCGTGGCCGCGTCCACGTCCGACGAGCCCCAGTAGCCGGCGAGCTGCGGGTCGAACGCCTCGCCGAGCCAGTGCAGGATCACCGGCTCGCGCACCTGGCGCAGCAGCTCGGAGTAGACGCGCAGGTAGTCGTCCGGGCCCGCCGCCACGGCGGCGAGCTGGCGCGACGCCATGAGGATCACCTGGGCGCCGGTGCCCTCGACGTGCTCGACCTGCTCGGTGTAGGCGGCGAGCACGTCGTCCACCGTCGCGAGCTCGGCGCGGTGATCGGTGCCGGCGCCCGCGGCGATCCGGGCGCCGTGCTCGTGCGCCTGCTCGGCGCTGCGGCGCACCAGCTCCTGCACCGCGGGCCAGTCGAGGCCCATGTTGCGCTGGGCGGTGTCCATGGCCTCGGCCACGCCGAGGCCGTAGGAGAACAGGTGCCTGCGGAACTCCAGCGTCGAGTCCCAGTCGACGACGGCGGGCGCGCCCGGCACGTTCTCGCCCCACGGGTCGCCCACGACGTGCGCGGCCGCGAACGCCACCCGGCTGCGGTACGGCCCGGGGTGCGGCTCCCACCGGCGCGGGGCGGCGAGCTCGACGGTGCGCCAGCCCCCGCCCGCGGCGGGCAGCTCGATGCTCGTGTCGACGGCGGTCATCGGGCCGCCCCGCGCAGCTCGACCCGCACGCCCTCGGCGTTGGAGCGCAGCGCCGCCTCGACCAGCCGCAGCCCGCGCACGCCGCTTGCGAAGTCGTAGGGGTGCGGGCGGCCCGCCTCGACGTCGAGCAGGAACCGCTCCCACTGCGCGCGGAAGCCGTTGGTGAACTCCTGGTTGTCGGGGACCTCCTCCCACTGCGCGCGGAAGTCCTGCTCGGTCGGCAGGTCCGGGTTCCACACCGGCATCGGGGTGCGGACGCGGTGCTGCACGCGGCAGCCGAACAGGCCCGCGACCGCCGAGCCGTGCGTGCCGTCCACCTGGAACTCCACCAGCTCCTTGCGGTCCACCCGCACCGCCCACGAGGAGTTGATCTGGGCGATGACGCCGCCGGGCAGCTCGAAGATCCCGTAGGCCGCGTCGTCGGCGGTGGCCTGGTAGGGGCGGCCCTTCTCGTCCCAGCGCTGCGGGATGTGGGTGACGGCCTTGGTCATCACGGCCTCGACGCCACCGAACAGGTGCTCGAGCACGTAGTTCCAGTGGCAGTACATGTCGAGGACGATGCCGCCGCCGTCCTCGGCCCGGTAGTTCCAGCTGGGCCGCTGGGCGGGGATCAGGTCGCCCTCGAACACCCAGTAGCCGAACTCGCCGCGGACCGACAGGATCCGCCCGAAGAACCCGGAGTCGATCAGCCGCTTCAGCTTGATCAGCCCGGGCAGGTAGATCTTGTCGTGCACGACGCCGTTGACGATGCCCGCGGAGCGGGCGGCCTCGACGAGCTCCTCGCCCTCGGCGACGGACTCCGCGATGGGCTTCTCGGTGTAGACGTGCTTGCCCGCGGCGATGGCGCGCAGGATCGTCTTCTTGCGCTCGCTGGTGACGAGCGAGTCGAAGTAGACCTGGACGTCGTCCTCGGCGAGCGCGGCGTCGAGGTCGGTGTGCACGGTCTCGATGCCGTGCTTGCGGGCGATCTCGGTGAGCTTCTCCCGGTTGCGGCCGACGATGATCGGCTCGACGGGGAGGCGGGTGCCGTCGGGCCGCAGCACACCGCCGTCGTCGCGGATCGCGAGGATGGACCGCACGAGGTGCTGGCGGTAGCCCATCCTCCCGGTCACGCCGTTCATGACGATGCGCATGCGTACTACCTGCTTTCTTCCGGTCGAACTGCGGGACGTCCACCGAGGTACAGCTCGGCGAGCTGCGGGTCGGCGAGGAGCTCGGGGGCGGGGCCGCTGATGTGGACGCGGCCGAGGTCGAGGACGCAGCCGAGGTCGGCGGTCTCCAGGGCGCGGCGGGCGTTCTGCTCGACGAGCAGGATCGCCAGGCCCGCCTCGCGCATGGCGAGGACCTGGTCGAACACGACGCCGGTGGCCTTGGGGTCGAGGCCCATGGACGGCTCGTCGAGCAGCAGCACCTTGGGGCTCACCATCAGCGAGCGGGCGAACTCCACCTGCTTCTGCTGCCCGCCCGACAGCAGCCCGGCGAGCGAGCGCCAGCGTTGGCGCACGACCGGGAACAGCTCCTGCACGAACGCGATCCGCTCGGCCACCCGCTCCTCGTCGGAGACGGTGTAGGCCCCGAGCGTGACGTTCTCGGCCACGGTCATCTCGGGGAACACGCTGTGGCCCTGCAGCACGTGGGCGACGCCCGCGGCGAGCATGCGCTGCGGCGAATGGCCGGTGACGTCCTGGCCCGCGACGCGGACGCTGCCCGAGCGCGGGACGAGCATCCCGCTCGCCACCTTCAGCACGGTGGACTTGCCGGCCCCGTTCGGGCCGACCAGGCAGACCACGCGGCCCGCGGGGACGCTGACCGAGAGCCCGCGCAGCACCAGCGCGGCGCGACCGTAGCCGGCCTCGACGTCGCGGAGCTCGAGAAGCGGTTCTTCGGACACCGGGCTAGACACCGAGGTACGCCTCCAACACGGCCGGGTCGGCGCGGACGGTGTCCGGCGGGCCCTCGGCGATCGGCCGACCGCGGTCGAACACGACCACGTGGTCGGACAGGTTCATGACGAGCTCCATGTTGTGCTCGACGACGATGAAGGTCCGGCCCTCGGCGTTGAGCTCGCGCACGAGCACGGCGATCCGGTCGATCAGCGCGGGGTTCACCCCGCCCGCCGGCTCGTCGAGCATGATCGTCTCGGGGTCGGCCATCAGCACCCCGGCGAGCTCGAGCAGCTTCTGCTGGCCGTAGGAGAGGTTGCGGGCCTCGACGTCCTCGAGGTGGTCCAGGCCCACCCGCCGCAGCCAGCCGCGCGCCCGCTCGACGTCGCCCTCGTCGTGCGCCGAGCGCAGCAGGCCGGCGAGGCCGCGCGGGCGGACGGCGGCGAGCACGTTCTCCCGCACGGTCATGCGCGGGAAGACCCGGCAGAGCTGGAAGCTGCGACCGATGCCCGCCGCGGCGATCCGGTGGGGCGCCTTGCCGGTGATGTCGCGGCCGCGGTAGCGGACGGTGCCGGAGTCGGGCCGGATCATCCCGGTGACGCAGTTGAAGAACGTGGTCTTGCCCGAGCCGTTGGGCCCGATCACCGCGTTGATCTTCCCGTCGTGGAACTCGACGGTGGCGTGGTCGACGGCACGGACGCCGCCGAAGGACTTGGTGAGACCGGTCGTCGCGAGGTTCGGGGTCACAGCTTCACCTGCTCCCTGAGCTCGGCCGCGGTGACCTCGCGGATCGAGCTCTGCTGCGGGCGGAACCGGGTGAGCAGCGCGTGCCCGGCGGGGATCACGCCGTCGGGCATGAACAGCACGACGGCCCCGAGCAGCAGCCCCGTCGCGACCAGGTGGAATTGGGTGTCGCCGTAGGAGACCTTGAAGTACTCGATCGCGGTGCCGACGACCAGCGCCCCCAGCGCGGGCCCGAACAGGTGCCGCACCCCGCCCAGCAGCGCCATCAGCACCAGGTAGGAGCCGAGCAGGATGGAGAACTGGAAGATCGGGTCGAGGTCGCCGAACCACAGCGCGTACACCCCGCCGCCGAGCGCGGTGAACGTGGCCGAGACGACGAACGCCACGAGCTTGTAGGCGAACGTCGGCACGCCGAGCGACTGGGCCTTGTCCTCGTCCTCCCGGATCGCCTTGAGCCCGAGGCCGAACCGGGAGCGGTCGATCGTCCACCAGGCCAGCAGCGCGACCGCCAGCAGCGCGGCGAACAGGTAGAAGAAGACGGCGTGGTGCTGCGGGCGCAGCAGGTCGGGGAACGGCCGCGGCACCGACAGCCCCTCCGAGCCGCCGGTGAAGTCCCGCCAGCTCTGGAACACCAGCAGCAGCACCAGCACCAGCGCGATCGAGACGATCACGAACGAGGCGCCGCGCACCCGCAGCGCGGCGATCCCGATCGGCACGGCGAGCGCCGCGACGATCAGCCCCGCGAGGCCGAGCGCGAGGAAGCTCGGCACGCCCGCCCGCACGATCAGCAGGCCGGTGCCGTAGGCGCCGAGGCCGAACCAGGCGGCGTGGCCGAGTGACACGTAGCCGGTGAACCCGCCGACGAAGTTCCACGAGGTCGACAGCACCGCGTACGACAGGACCACGACGCCCGCGGACAGGATGTAGGGGTTCGGGCTCCAGAGCGGGAACGACAGCACCGCCGCCGCGCCGACGAGGAGCGCGATCCACCGGTGGGCCCGGCTAGAAGCGCTGCGCAAGGCGACCTCCGAAGAAGCCCTGCGGGCGCACCAGCAGGGTGACGAACAGCGCGAGGTAGAAGACCGTCTGCGCCCAGGTCGTGCCGAGCGGCAGCTGCAGCAGGCTCTGCACGATGCCGAGCAGCATCGCCGCGACGGCCGCACCCGGGATGCTGCCGAGCCCGCCGACCACGATGATCGCCATCAGCGGGCCGATCCAGTGCCAGTGCAGCGACGGGTAGATCGTCGAGTCCAGCGACAGCGCCGCCCCGCCGACCGCGGCCGTGGCGAGGCCCAGCCCGAAGCCGTAGCCCGCCACCTTGTCGGTGTCGATCCCGATCAGCCGGGCCGCCTGCGGGTGCTGGATCGTGGCGCGCAGAGCCTGCCCGAACCGGGTGCGGGTGAGCAGCAGGTACAGCGCGAGCAGCGACAGCGCCGCCAGCCCGAACGCGATCAGCTTGACCACCGCGACCTGGGCGCCGAACAGCTCGAAGCTCGCCGCGCCGTAGGACAGCTGCACCCGCCGCTGGGTGCCGGTGTAGACGAACCCGAGCATCCCCTCGATGACGAGGGCGACGGCGAACGTCAGCAGGACCGACATCATCGTCACGGTGGCCGGGCGCAGCCGGGCGATCAGCAGCCGCTGGAACCCGACGCCGACGGCGAAGAACAGCGGAACGGTGACGATCAGCGACGCCAGCGGGTCGACGCCGAAGCGCACGTTCGCGTCCCACGCGAGGTAGGCGGCGAGCACGAGGAACGCGGCGTGGGCGATCATCACCACCCGCATCACGCCGAAGTACAGCGTGAGCCCGGCGGCGAGCAGCGCGTAGAGCCCGCCCAGCAGGATGCCGAGCACGAGGCCCTGGACGAGGAGGGAGCCGCTCACCAGGGCGCCTTCGGGTAGGTGAACCCGGCCTCGGCGGCCTCGGCCGGCAGCACGATCCGGATCCGGCCGTCGACGTACTGCTGGATGAGGTGGGCGCTCTGCGGGCGGCCCTGCGCGTCCCAGGACAGCGGGCCGACGACCGTCTCCACGGTGTTGGTGCGCAGCCAGTCGATCAGCCGCTGCTGGCACTCGCCCTGCTCGGCGCACCCGACCGCCTCCACGGCGGCGGCCACGACCTGCCCGGTGGTGTAGGCGTTCGCCTCGTCCTCGCCGGGCGGCGTGCCGAACTGCGCGGTGAAGCGCTGCACGAACTCGACGTTCGACGGGTAGGGCGCCTCGGGCGTGTACCCGGTGGGCGCGACGATCCCCTCGGTCGCCCCGCCGATGGCCTCGGCGAACTCGGAGCTGGTCGGGGCGGTGCTGAACGCGGCGAGCTTCGGCTGGTAGCCCAGCTGGCGCAGCGCGACGATCAGGTTGACCGCGTCCTGGTACTGGGTGCCGCCCACCACGACGTCGGCCTGCGAGTCGGCGATCTGGGCCGCGATCGAGGAGAAGTCGGTGGTGTTGGGCGGGTAGACCTCGTCGACCACGGTCTGGATGCCCGCCGCCTCGAGCTTCTCCTTCAGCCCGTAGGCCGTGCCCTGCGCGAACGGGTCGTCCATCGCGGCGTAGGCCGCGGTGCGGGGCCGCTCGCCCTCCGGCATGGCGAGGATCGCGTCGGCCAGGTGGTTGTAGTGGTCGTTGGCGACGGCGGGGGCGGCGTAGAAGAGGTTGTCGAAGCCCTGCTCGAACACCTCGGCCGCGGCGCCCGCCGGCTCGACGAACAGCATCCCGTATTCCTGTGCCACCCGCGCCGAGGGCACGACGAGGCGGGTGGAGAACGGCCCGAACACCAGGTCGACCTGGTCCTGGGCGATGAGCTGCTCGTAGTCGGCCACCACGCGGTCGGCGTTGGACTGGTCGTCGAGGATGCGCAGCTCGACCTGCCTGCCCAGCAGGCCCCCGGAGGAGTTCACGGCGGCGGCCCAGGCCTCGTACCCGCGCTGGACGCCCTTGCCCGGTTCGGAGAAGTCCCCGGTGAGCGGCAGCGAGATGCCGATCGTGATCGGGTCGGACGAGTCCTCGCCGCCCGTCCCAGCTCCGCCGGAACACGCGGTGAGGACCAGCGCAGCGGCACCGGCGAGGCATCCCAGCCGGAGGGCGGTGCGGGCGTTCATCGGGGGATCTCCTCCTCGTCGAGGAACGTAAGCGCTTTCCGTAAGCGTTTGCGTAGACTACGGACGCCCCCGCCGCCTGGCAAGGAGAACCGATGCCCAAACCCCGCTCGGCGCCCCGGCTCGCCGACGTCGCGGCGCGCGCGAGCGTCTCGATCGCCACGGCGTCGCGGGCGTTGGCGGGCCGCGCGGGCGTCAGCGAGGCGGTCGCCGCGCACGTGCGCGAGGTGGCGATGCAGATGGGCTACGTCGCCAACGTCCACGCGCGCACGCTCGCGGGCGGCGCGACCTCCACCGTCGGCCTGGTCGTGCACGAGATCGGCGACCCCTACTTCTCGGAGATCGCGAGCGGGGTCATCGGGGTCGCCGCCCAGCGCGGGCTGACCGTGCAGATCTGCCACTCGGGGCGCGACCCCGAGGCCGAGCTGCACCAGATCCGCACGCTCATCGCCCACCGCACCGACGCGATCATCGTGGCCGGCTCCGGCTACACCGACCCCGCGCTGCAGGCGGAGTCCAACGCCGTGCTCACCGCGTTCCAGCAGAGCGGCGGGCGGGTCGCCGTGATCGGCCGCCACCACCTCTCCGCCGACGCCGTGCGGCCCGACAACGAGCCCGCCGGCGCCGCCGTGGCCGCGCACCTGCTCGAGCTCGGGCACCGGCGGATCGGGGTGATCGCCGGGCCTGCGATCCTCACCACCGTGGCCGATCGGCTCGCCGGCGTCGGGCGGGCGCTCGCCCCGCACGGGCTCACGCTCGACGACGTGCCGGTCGTGCACACCGACTTCACCCGCAACGGCGGGGCGAGCGGGGCGGAGAAGCTGCTGGCCGACCACCCGGACCTCACCGCGCTCGTCGCGCTGAACGACCTGATGGCGATCGGCGTGCTGTCGGTGCTGCGCTCCCGCGGGATCGCGGTGCCGCAGCAGGTGTCCGTCGGCTCCATCGACGACGTCGCGGTCGCCGCCGACCTCGCCCCCGGCCTCACCACCGTGCGGCTGCCGATGACCGAGATGGGCGAGCTGGCGCTCACCATGGCCCTCAAGCCGCCGTCGGCGCGCAGGCGGCGCAAGAACACCGGGCACGAGCTGATCGTGCGCGACTCGACGGGCCCATCCCCGCGCTGACCGGGCTAGCACCCGATCGGGCGATCTTCAGTGGGGGCCCCCTCGATCGGGAACTTTTCGGACCTGCCATGGTTGGCCGAGTGCGACTCGTGTTCGGCCCCGACGATCTGGAGGAGTACTCCGCCGTCCGTGACCGCCTGCGGCTGCACATCGTCGCGTGGGCCCGCAGGCGGGGGATCGCGGTGGAGCCGTCGCTGGTGGCGGCCGCCCTCGATCACAAGCACAGCGTCGACGGCCGGCTGGGGCATTGGACGAGACGCCACATCGCCGACGCGCTCGCCGTCTGGTTCCCTCGAACCGTCGCGCTGCTCGAGGACGACCGCGACGCCGTCCCCACCGCGCTGCACGCCCTGATCGGCTTCCTCGACGACCACGAGTGGCTCGACTCCCGTTCGGCGCCCGCGTCCGAGCTGCACGAGCAGATCCGCGACTCCACCCCGGCCCTGCACGACGCCCTCGACGACGAGCGCAACCACGACCTCGGCACGTTCTGGGCCGTCCAGATGCTGCGCCACGGCGTGCCCACCGCCGACCCGGCGGCCGTCGCGAAGTTCCTCCAGCAGGTCGACGCGGGCGAGCTGGAGATCGACCGGGCGGCGCTGGAGGAGATCCAGCGCAGGCACGCCGACGAGAAGCCGGAGCCGCCGCAGCCGCCGCTGCCGCCGGTGCTGCCGCCGAACGCGGCGCAGCTGCTCGCCGCCGCCGACTCCTCGGTCGCGCTCGCGCGGCTGCGCGCCTTCACCCGGTGGGTGCGCGCGGGCCGCGCGCTCACCCGCGAGGGGCGGCTGCTGCTGTCGGACGCCCGCGCCGTCGCCGACGCGCTCGACCTCGACCACTTCTCCCGCGACCGCGCCCGCACCGCCGACGACCTGCCCGAGATCACCCTGCTCATGCACTGGGCGAAGGAGGCCCGGCTGGTGCGGGTGGTGCGCGGGCGGCTGGTGCAGGTCCGCAGCGCGGCGCCGCTGCTGTCGCGACCGATCGAGCTGTGGAAGCGCGCGTTCGAGGCCATCGGCGGGATCGGCGAGCACTTCGGCGGCACCAACGTGTACGGGGCGCCGTCGCTGTTCGGGATGAGCCTCGGCGAGGCCTACCCGATCCTGTTGTACCTGCTCTACGAGGCGGGCGGCGACCCCATCCCGGTGGAGCGGTTCCACCGGGCGGTGCGCGACACCGTCAACGAGCGGATGGGCTGCGTCGTCGACGACCTCGCGGGCGACGTGGAGCACCGGCTGTGGCGGCGCGACGTCACCGCGCTGCTCGACGCGCTGGAGCTGCTCGGCGCGGTCCACCTGTCCGAGACCCCGTGCGTGGAGAACGGCGAGGACATGGCCGAGCTGGTCGCGCTCGCCGGGCGCGACGACCCCGACCCCACCCTGGTGGCGCTCACCCCGATCGGGATCTGGGCGGTGCGGGAGATGCTCGTCGAGCGCGGGGTGCACGCGCCGCTGGTCGGCGAGCTCGCCGACGAGGACATCGAGTACGTCTGCGTGCGCATGGCCGGGGTCCGCCGCGAGGTGGCCGAGGCCGAGCTCACCGCGTGGGTGCGGGCGCGTCCCGGGCGCGTCGCGAGCCACGAGATCATGCGCTACCTGCAGCGGGTCGAGGACCCGACCCACCGCGAGCTCGCCCTGTTCGCGCTGTCGCGCTGCGGCTCGCCGGGGCGGGAGCTCCGCGGGCGGGCGCGGGTGAGCGCGGCCCTGCGGGCACCCGCGAGCGGCGCCCAGCCCCGCGTCGAGTGCGACGCGCGGCTCGCCCGCCCCTAGCGAGCCACCACCCCATCGGGTGACACCGGCTCCACCCCGTGACACCGCGGCGTCGCCGCGCGACTACGGATGCGAACACCCGCATCCGATCGCGGTGCGGACGAGCGGTGCAGACGAAGAAGGAGCCGACGTGGCCACGCCCGACCCCTACCACCACTGGTCCGGGGCGCCGAAGCACTGGGTGCAGGTCCCGGCGCAGCGCAGCGGCCCACCCGCCCCCGACGAGCTCGAGGCGGCCGCCGCGCGGGGCGGCGCGCCCGGCCGGGCCCGGAACGGGCAGCTGACGGTGGCCGCGATCGCCCTCGCCCTGCTGGCCGCCGCGTTCGCGCTGCTCGGCACCGGTGGCGCGGTGACCGGGGCCGAGTCGGCGCCGCCCGAGGCCACCCCCGGCTCGGTCAGCCGCTGAGACCGGGCTCAAGCAACGTGCGTCACACTTGGGCGAGCACGGCGGGACACGAGCGGGTGATGCCCATGCGCACGATCATCGCGGCCGTTGCCGCCGGCGCGGTGCTGCTCGCACCGGGCCTGCTCGCGCCGGGGGTGGCCGCCGCCGACGACCCCGACGAGTTCTACAAGGTGAGCCGGTCCTGGACGCTGACGCGCGTCGACGGGGAGCGCAGGATCGTGCCCCGCACCGAGGACGGCGTCTGCGAGGTCACCTGCCACAACGAGGACATCATGCGCGAGTGGCGGGTCAACGACGAGGACCTCATCGACGATTGGTCGCGGCGCGCGGACGGCACCGGCATCCAGATCAAGCCCGAGTTCCCCAACCGGACCGTGAAGCTGCGGATCACCATCGAGTGCGAGCGGTCCTGACCGCCGGGTGACCGCGCGGCCTACCGCCGCGGCGGCGGGCCGTCGACGACGATCTCGTCGAGCACGCCCGCGTGGATGTCGAGCACGAACCCGCGCACCCGGGTGTCCGGGTGCAGGAACGGGTCGTGGCGCAGCTGGACGATGTCGCGCCGCACGCTCTCGGCCGGGTCGCGGAACGCGTGCGTCCGCCACGACGGCCGCATCCCGGTCTCCGCCGCGAGCTCCTCGCAGAACTCGTCGTCGGTGAACGTGGCCAGGCCACAGCCGTTGTGCTGGACGAGCAGCACGTCGCGCGTGCCCAGCTTGCGCTGGCTGATCGTCAGCGAGCGGATCACGTCGTCGGTGACCACGCCCCCGGCGTTGCGCAGCACGTGGGTCTCCCCGATGTCCATCCCGAACAGGGCGAACACGTCGATCCGCGAGTCCATGCACGTCACGACCGCGGTGCGCAGCGACGGGGGGACGGCGAGCCCTTCCGCGCTGGCCGCGGCGAGGCGGCCACCCCCCGCCTCGTACCGCTTGAGAAGCTCCTCGGCGCTCACCGCACCAATCAACCACGACGAGCCCGGTCCGGGCGGCCCGTGCACCCGATTTGGGTGGATCGTCACGTGCCGCCCGGCGGGCGGGCGTCAGGGGCGGGCGAGCTGGACGACGGCCCAGGACAGCGGCGGCAGCGCGACGTGGGCCGCGCCGTCCTCGACGCCGACGCCGTCGAGCGGGCGCAGGGTGACCCGGTCGGGGTGCTGCTCGTCGTTGGTCGTGTGCCGGTCCTGGCCCTCGGCCGCGGCGAGCACCGCGGCGTGCCGCACCCGCAGCTCGCCGAAGCCGCGCAGCCCGACCTCCACCGTCGCCGCCTCGGCCAGGTCGCGGTTGGCGAGGAACAGCGACACGACGCCCTCCTCGGCGTCCCAGGTGCCGGCCGCGTCCACCAGGTCGACGTCGCCGAAGCTGGGCGTCTCGTAGCGGTCGCTGCGGACCTGGACGTCGAGGATCTCCCCCGTTGCCCGCCTGCGGACCTGCTCGAACGGGTGCGCGATCGTCTGCTTCCACGCCGGGCCGCCCGGCTCGCTGCGCAGCAGGCCGATCACGTTGACCAGCTGCGCCTGGCAGGCCACCGTGACCCGGTCGCCGTGGCGGAGCAGCGAGTTGAGCAGGGTTCCGACGACCACGGCGTCGGTGATCGAGTACTCGTCCTCGATCACCCGCGGCGCCACCTCCCACTCGCTCTCGCCCTTGGCGATGGCGGACTCGCGGTGGCGCGACTGGTACCAGACGTTCCACTCGTCGAAGGAGATGTTGATGCGCTTGCGGTGCTTGCCGCGGGCGCGCACGGCGTCGGCCGTGGCCACGACCGACTCGATGAAGGAGTCCATGTCCCGGGCGCACGCGAGGAAGTCGCCGGGATCGTCGTGCTCCTGGTAGTAGGCGTGGGCGGAGATGTAGTCGACCTGGTCGTAGGCCTCCTCGAGCACCACCCGCTCCCAGTCGCCGAACGTGGGCATACCCGAGTTGGAGCTGCCGCAGGCGACGAGCTCGATGCCCGGGTCGACCAGGCGCATCGCCCGCGCCGTCTCGGCGGCGAGCCGGCCGTACTCGGCGGCGGTCTTGTGCCCGACCTGCCACGGGCCGTCCATCTCGTTGCCCAGGCACCACAGCTTGATGCCGAACGGGTCCGGGCTGCCGTGGGCGCGGCGCAGGTCGGAGTACTTGGTGCCGCCCGGGTGGTTGGCGTACTCCAGGATGTCGCAGGCCTCCTGGATGCCGCGGGTGCCGAGATTGATCGCCATCATCGGCTCGGTGCCCGCCGCCTTCACCCAGCGGGCGAACTCGCCGAGCCCGAACTCGTTGGTCTCGATCGAGCGCCACGCGCGGTCCAGCCGGCGGGGCCGCTGTTCCTTCGGGCCGACCCCGTCCTCCCAGTAGTAGCCGGAGACGAAGTTGCCGCCGGGGTAGCGCACGACCGTCGGCCCGAGCTCGCGCACCAGCTCGAGCACGTCGGTGCGCAGCCCGTCGGCGTCGGCCTTCGGGTGGCCGGGTTCGTAGATGCCGGTGTAGACGCAGCGGCCCATGTGCTCGACGAACGAGCCGAACAGACGCCGCGGCACGGGGGCGATCGTGAAGTCGGGGTCGATGGTCAGGCGTGCGCGGGGCAAGGGGTTCCTTTCCGAGGTTCTCTCACGTTCCACCCAGACCGGTGGTGGCGACGCCACGGATGATCTGGCGCTGGAAGAGCATGAACACGACGATGATCGGCAGCCCCGCGAGGATCGCCGAGGCCATCACCTGCGCGTAGCGCACCCCGAAGCTGCTCTGCACCTGCACCAGCCCGACCGGGAGCGTCATCAGGGCGGGGTCGGAGGTGATGATGAACGGCCACAGGAAGTTGTTCCACGCGTGGATGAACACGAAGATCGAGACGGCGGCGAGGATCGACCGCGACAGCGGGAGCACGATCTGCAGGAAGATCCGCAGCGACCCGGCACCGTCGACCCGGGCGGCCTCCTCCAGCTCGTGCGGGATGGCGTCGAAGAACTTCTTGAGGATGAACACCATCGCCGGGACCACCAGCTGCGGGAGGATGATCCCCGCGTAGGTGTCGGCGAGGCCCATCGCCAGCATCTGCCGGTACAGCGGCACGATGAGCACCTGCGGCGGCACCATGATCCCGGCGATGGTCAGCGCGAACAGCGCGTTGCGCCCGCGAAACCGGGTGCGGGAGAAGCCGTACGCCGCGGCGGCCGACAGCGCCACCGTCAGCACGGTGATCACCACCGTGACGACGGTGCTGTTGACGAACCAGGTGAGCAGGTCGCCGTTGGCGAGGACCGACGTGTAGGCCTGGAGCGTGAACCCGCGGTCCGGGATCACCTCCAGCGGCACCGTGGTGGTGTCCGCCTCGTGCTTGAGCGACGTGATCAGCGCCCAGGCCAGCGGCGCCAGCCACAGCACGGCGAGCACCGCCAGCGCGGTGACGATGCCCGCGCGGGCGAGCGGGGTGTAGCGGCGGATGTCCGCCGGGCGGTCGTCGCGGGAGCGGCCCGCGCGCAGCACGGGCGTCGTGGCGGGGTTCGCGATGTCGGGCGCGGTGGTCACGGTTCGCTCCTGCGGCTGAGCCGGGCCTGGACGAGGGCGATCAGGATGATCAGCACGAAGAACACGTAGGAGATCGCGGAGGCGTAGCCGAGGCGGTAGTCGGTGAAGCCGGTCTCGTAGACGTACTGCAGGATCGGCGTCGCCGACCCGCCGGGGCCGCCGCTGGCGTCGTAGAGGATGTAGGCCTGGTCGAACAGCTTGAGCGACGCCAGCACCTGCAGGACGACCACCAGCCCCGTGGTGCGGTTCAGCAGCGGCAGCGTGATCGAGAACAGCCGCCGCCACCCGCCGGCGCCGTCGAGCTCGGCGGCCTCGTAGAGCTGGGCGGGGATCGCCTGCAGCGCGGCGAGGTAGAGCAGGAAGTTGAACCCGACCGTCCACCAGACGGTGAGGATCACGACCGACCACAGGCCGATGCTCTGGTCGGTGAGCCAGCCGACCGGCGGCAGGCCCACGGCCGCGAGGATGCCGTTGAACAGGCCGAAGTCGCCGGAGAACAGCCACTCCCAGATCAGCGCCACCGTGGCCACCGGGAGCAGGAACGGCGCGAAGTAGGCGAACCGCCAGAACCACTGGCCGCCCACGCCGGTCTGCACCAGCAGCGCCATCACCAGCGCGACGAGCACCAGCGGGATCGTGCTGCCGATCGTGAAGAGGATCGTGACCCACAGCGTGCGCCAGACCTCGGGATCGGACAACAGCAACGCGTAGTTGTCGAGGCCGACGAACCGCGACTCCTCGCGCACCAGGCTGGTGTCGAAGAAGCTGAGGCCGAAGCCGTAGAGCAGCGGCCACAGCACGAACGCGGCGTAGACGACGAGGAACGGCAGGACGAACCAGAAGCCGCCCCGCCCGCCGACGAGCGTCGGGCCGCGCCGCGCGGCCGGGCGCGGCGCACCGGTCGGCGGGGCGGTGGCGGTGGTCGGGGCCGTGTTCGTGGCGGTCACAGCGGGCTCCCCAGGGTGAGCTGGTTGTTCAGCCAGCCGATCAGGTCGTCGGCGCCCTGCGCGGGGGTGAAGGCGCCGGAGTTGACGCTCTGCAGGCTCTGCCCCGCACGCGACATGAGCGTCGAGCCGGAGCCGGAGAAGTAGGCCTCGGGGTCGAACTCCACCACCTCGGCCGCTCCGCGGTAGTTCGAGATCGGCTGCTGGGCGTGGTACTCGGGACTCTCCGCCACGGCCGACAGCGCCGGGATGTGCCCGCCGCCCGCCGCCCAGTCGAGGCTGTTGCGCAGCATGGACACGGCCATGTCGTAGGCCTTGCCGCGCACCACCGGGTCGAGGTTCGCCTGCCGCGGCAGCACGAAGCTGTGGCTGTCGGCCCGCACGTACGGGGTGTCGCCGAACAGGGCGGGGAACTGGGTCATCGAGAACGGGATCTCGGCGGTGCGCGCCGTGGTCACCTCCCACGGCCCGATCAAGAGGAACCCGGCCTGCCCGCTCGCGAACGCGGCGGGCGCGGCGTCGCCCTCGAGCGTAGGCGAGGCGATCGTGCCGTCGCACGCGGCCTGCATGAACGCCATCGCCTGGACCATCGCATCCCGGTCCACCTCGGCCGGGCCGCCGTCGGGCAGCCGCATCTCGCCGCCGAGCTGGCGGAACAGCGACCAGAACAGCATCCAGCTGGCGAGGTTGTCGGCCGCGCCGAACGCGATGCCGATGGAGCCGGTGACCTCGGCGAGGCGCCGCCCTGCGTCGAGCATCTGCTCGGGGCTGGTGATCGGCGCGAGCGAGCCGTCCGTGGCGAGCAGGCCGGCCTTCTCGCAGACGTCGGTGTTGTAGTAGAGCACCAGCGGGTGGGTGTCGAGCGGCAGCGCCATCACGCGGCCGTCGATGGTCACCCGCTCCCGCACCGGTTCCGGGAACTCGTCCATCGAGACCCCGCGCGCGGCGAGCTCGTCGAGGTCCCACTCGTCGAGCAGCTGCGTGCCGAACGTCGCCAGCCGCGACGCGTGCAGCGTGGCGAGGTCGGGGGCGCGCCCGCCGGCGCAGGCCATGGCGAGCTTCGTGTAGTACGGCGTGCCCCACATCAGCGTCGTGTCCGTGACGCGGACGTCCGGCGCCTCCGCCCGGTAGCGGTCGACCAGGCCCACCATGAGCTGGCCGTCGCTGCCGGTGAAGAAGTTCCAGTACGCCAGGTCGACCGCGCCTCCCGGGCCCCGTGCGCACGAGGACAGGAGGGCGGCGCCGCCCGCGGCAGCCGTCGCACGCAGGAAGGTGCGACGCGACAGGCAGTGCGAGGTCGTCATCGACCACTCCCTCTTTACATCGTGGTAAAACCCTCTCTGGAAATCGCTTGCCCTGTCAAGGGGGAGAATGCGGACGTGGGGACGCAGCGACGGCCGGTGACGATGCGCGACGTGGCGATGGCCGCGGGCGTGTCACCGAAGACCGTCTCGAACGTGATCAACGACTACGTCCACGTGCGGCCGGAGACGCGCGCCCTCGTCCAGCGCTACGTCGAGGAGCTGGGCTACCGCCCCCAGGCCGTGGGCAGGCAGCTGCGCCGGGGCCGCACGGGCGCGATCGCGCTGGCCGTGCCGGGCATCGACATGCCCTACTTCGCCGACCTCGCGGGCCTGCTGGTCAGCGCGGCGCGCGAGCGGGGCCTGACCGTCGTCGTCGAGCAGACCGACGGCGACGTCGAGCGCGAGCGCCAGGCGGCCGCCGGCTTCCCCGTCCGGTTCGCCGACGCGCTGATCTTCAGCCCGCTGTCGATGACGCCGTCCGAGCTCGAGGCGTCCCGCCACGACACCCCGATGGTGCTGATCGGCGAGCACGGCGCCGTCGACGCGGTCGACCACGTCACCAACGACAGCGTCGACATCGGCCGCACCGCCACCGCGCACCTCACGGCGGCGGGCAGGCGGCGGGTCGCCATGATCGGCTACAAGGAGCACCCGCCGAAGCCGGTCATGGAACAGCGCATGGACGGCTACCTGCGCGGGCTGCGCGCGGCCGGCCTCCCGGTCGACCGCGCGCTGATCCGCGCCGTGCCCGAGTGGGACCGCGGGTACGGCGCCGACGCCGTCGACGCGCTGCTCGCCGAGCACCCGGACGTCGACGCCGTGTTCGCGGCCAACGACGCGCTCGCCATCGGCGCGCTGAGCGCGCTGCACCGCCACGGCCGCCGGGTACCCGACGACGTCGCGGTCGTCGGCGTCGACGACCTGCCCGAGTCGCGGTTCACCACCCCGGCGCTCACCACCGTCGCGATCGACCGGGCGTTCGTGGTCGACAAGGCGCTGGAGCTGATCACCTCGCGCCTGGCCGACCCGGACCTCCCGCCCCGCCACGTGGTGGCGCCGCACCGGCTGGTCGTACGGGAGAGCGCCTGATCAGGCGTCGATCAGGCGAGGGAGAGCCCGAACGCCGCCGCGGCCAGCGCGAGGAAGGCCACCGGCGGCCCCAGCGCGTAGTAGCGCGCCCGCAGGTGGGCGAGGACCGCGCCGACGAAGAACAGCGCCAGGCCGCCCGCGGCGGCCTCGCCGACCAGCGGGACGCCCAGCAGGCCGAGCACCAGGCCGGCCGCCCCCGCCGCCTTGGCCAGGCCGAGCGGGAGGAGCCACCGCTCCCCGATCCCGACGCGCGCCGCGTTGGCGACGACGAAGTCGGCGCGCACGAAGTCGATCCACGCCGCCCATGCGTTGGCCAGCGCCGCGAGCGCGGTGACGACGACGTCGGCGGCGCCCATCACGCCGCCGGCCCCTCGTAGCTCGCCACGACCGTCACCGGCTGGGGAGCGGGCGGCTCGCCGAACCTGCCGGCGAGCAGCTGCAGGTACGCCCGGCACTCCGGGATCGCGGGCAGCGGGTTGTCCACCCCGTCAGCGAGCTCGAGGGCGTTGAGGAACGACACGCCGTCGGCGAGCTTCCACGAGGTGAAGCGGATGCCGGGCGGCCGCTCGCGCGCGATGGCGCCCACCATCGTCGCGATCGCCTCCTCGATGGCGGGGACGTCGGCCCGGTCCGCGGTGAAGCGGACGATCTGCACGGTCACCGTGACCTCCTCTGGTGGTCGAAGGGGTGCGTCACCGGGATGACGGGGTGCGGGCCGGGAAGGTGACAGAGCGCCGGAACGGGGCGCGGGAGGTTACGCCCACATCCGGGTGATCGACTTTCACGGCGCGTGAGGGGAGCCGTTCGCAGACCGCGTTCGCGGGCCCGCGCGTGTCGCCCGAAAAGAGGCGTAACCAAACGCAGCGCAGTCGATTCACCAAATTGGGTCAGGTGATTTGTCCCCACTGCCCCCGGACGCGTAGGTTTTTCCGCAGTCAGCTGGCTCCCCGGTCATGAGCTGACTTTGAATTGGACCGGCTTCGGCCGAATCCGAAATCAATCCCCAGGAGACAACTGTGCTGAAGAAGGCTGGAATCGTCGTGGCGACCGCCACGGCCGGTCTGCTCGCGGTCAGCCCGCTCGCTTTCGCCGGCGACGGGCACGACAAGACCAAGGTCGAGGACGTCAACGCCATCGACGGCTCGAACTCTGGCCTGATCAACGTCGCGGGCAACAACATCGCCGTTCCGGTGAACGCGTGCGACAACCAGGTTCCGGTGAACGTCCTGGGTGTGCAGGTGCCGCTGAACAGCACCGATGTTCTCCTCGACCTGACCGGCGCGCTGGGCCTCGGTGCGCTCGGTGCCTCGGACACCGACGCCGACTCCGACGGCGACAACACGGTCGACGACTCGTGCACCGCGGCGGCGAAGACCGGCGACAGCGCCGAGATCGACGACTGATCACCCCTTCGATCGGTCGCTGAACGAACGAACGGCGCCGGGCCCGCGCGGTCCGGCGCCGTTCGTCGTTTCCGAGAACCGGTTTGGCCGACCGGGCGTCCCTGGGTGAGACTGGGCGCCGTGACGGTCCGGCTGCAGGCTGCCGACGAGCCCGCCGCCACGCGCGAGGACTACTGGCGGCAGGTCGTCGCACAGCACATCGTGCCCATGGAGGTGCGCTTCGCGGGCGGGCCGCCCAGCCCGCAGGAGGCCATCGTCGCCGGCACGGCGGGCCCGGTCGAGTGCGTCGAGTCCATCTGCGGGCCGGGGGAGGCGCGCCGCACGCCCCGGCACATGAGCAGCACCGACCCGGACCACTACCAGCTGTTCGTCCAGCTCGACGGCGCGACGACCGCCGAGCAGCCCGGGCGGCGGGTGGCGCTCGCGCCGCGCGAGTTCAGCCTCTCCGACCTGGCCCAGCCCTTCCACTGCGTCTACCCCGCCCGCACCGCGCTCCTGCTGCGATTCCCGCGCCCCCTGATGCCGCTGCCCGAGCGCGCCCTCGCGGCCGTGCTGGCCACCCGGTTCCGCGGCGACCGCGGCACCGGCGCCCTCGTCTACGGGCTCGCGCGCGAGCTCGAGCGCCACCTCGACGACGCGAGCGCCCCGCGCCTGGGCAGCGCGCTGCTCGACCTGCTCGTCGCCACCCTCGCCGCGCGGCTCGACCGCCAGTCCCCCGCGACCCGGGATGCGCACCAGCGCGCGCTCGTGCACCGCATCCACGCGTTCATCGACTCGCGGCTCGGCGATCCCGACCTCACCCCGGCCTCGATCGCCGCCGCCCACCACATCTCCCTGCGCTACCTGCACAAGCTGTTCAGCACCGAGGAGACCACGGTCGCCGAGCACGTCCGCCGCAAGCGGCTCGAACGCTGCCGCCGCGACCTGGTCGACCCGCTGCTCGCCGACCAGCCCGTGAGCGCCGTCGCCCGCAGGTGGGGCCTGCCCAACGCCGCGCACTTCAGCCGTGCCTTCCGCGACGCGTTCGGGCTCCCGCCCGGCGAGTACCGGGCGGTGCACCTGGGCCGGTCCGCAGGCTCAGATGGTGGCGAGCACGCTCGCGAGCAGGGCGGCGCGGGCCGGTAGCGACGCGGTCTCGATCCGCTCGTCCGGCGCGTGGGCGCCCCCGCCGAGCGGGCCGAACCCGTCGAGGGTGGGGACGCCCGCCGCGCCCGCGGTGTTGGTGTCGGCCCCGCCCGCGGCCGGCCGCCCGGTGACCTCCTGCCCCACCGCCGCGCCCGCCCGCACCACCCGGGCGAGCAGGTCCTCGTCCGGCTCCGACCACGCGGGGCGGCTGGTGAGGGTCCGCACGGCGACCTCGGCTCCGGGGTGCACGGGGGTGAGCCGCCCGAGCGCGGCCAGCACCCGCTCCTGGGTGGCGACGTCGGTGAACCGCAGGCCGATGTCGGCCGTCGCCCGGTCCGGCACGACGTTGGTGCGGCCGCCCCCTCCGATGGTGCCGACGTTGCACAGCACCGTCGGCTCGCCCGCCATGATCTCCCGGACCGCGAGCAGCTGGTCCACCAGCTCGTCCACGGCCGAGACGCCCGCCTCCGGGTCGAGCGCGGCGTGGGCGGACCGCCCGGTGACCTCGACGCGCACCCGCGTGCTGCCCAGGCGCGCGGTCTTCAGCGCCCCGCCGGGGTGCGGCGACTCCAGGCCGAGCACCGCGACCGCCCCGGCCACGTGCTCCTCGACGAGCGGGCGCGCGGTGGGGCTGCCGATCTCCTCGTCGGCGACGACGACGAACCGCACCGGCCGCGACGGTTCCCGCCCGCAGCGACGCAGCACCTCGAACGCCAGCTCGGCGACGACCAGCCCGCCCTTCATGTCGAAGACGCCGGGGCCGCGCAGCACGCCGTCGCGCTCCTCGACCGGCATCGTGGCGAGCGTGCCCGCGGGCCAGACCGTGTCGTGGTGGCCGAGCAGCAGCACGTGCGGCGCGTCGTCGGCGCCCCACCGCGCGACGAGGTGGTCGCCGGTGTCGTGGTGGACCCGCTCGGTCCGCGCCCCCAGCTCCTGGTGGCGCCGCTCGAGGACGTCGGCGAGCGCGTTGAGCGCCGCGGCGTCGCCGGTCGGGGTCTCGTGGCCCGCGTAGGCGACGAGCCGGGCGAGGGCATCCTCGGCGAGCCCGGCGGCGACGCCGGTGAAGTCGGACATGGATACGGACTATATCTTTGCGCCCACTGTGTTGACATCCTGCACTTTTGCGGAGTAGGACGACACGCATACATCTCGTATCACCGTTGGGAGCTGCATGTCGGGGATCACCACCCGGCCCCTTGCCACCACCGCGGAACGGCTGGCCGCCGTCCGGCTGTACCGCCTGGTGTTCGGCCTGCCCGGCGACGACCCGGCGTTCACGCCGAAGCTGCTCGCCGCCCTCCAGCACGAGGGCGGCTCGGCCGTCGGCGCGTTCGACGAGGGCGGCCGCCTGGTCGGGTTCGCCTACGGCTTCGTGGGCATCGACGCCGGCGTGCCGTACCACTACTCGCAGGCGGCCGCGGTCGACCCGGCCGCGCAGGGCCGCGGGGTGGGCAGGCAGCTCAAGCACGCGCAGGCCGAGATCGCCCTGCGCACCGGCGTGCGGACGATGCGCTGGGCCTACGACCCGCTGCAGGCCCGCAACGCGCACTTCAACCTGGACGTGCTCGGCGCGGTCGGGCGCTGGTTCCGCCGCGACCTCTACGACATGGAGGACCACAACGGCCGCACGGACCGGGTCGTCGTGGAGTGGGTCCTCGACGCGCGGACCCCGGCCGCGGTGCCGCCGCTGCCGCGCGCGGTCCCGGACTGGGGCGAGTGCCGCGCGGACGGCGACGTCGACTGGCTCGCGGTGCCCGTCGACGGGGCCGAGCTGCGGCGCACCGGGCGGGCGGTGGAGGTGCGCGACCGCGTCGCCGACGAGCTGACCCGGCTGCTCGGCGCGGGCCGCGTGCTGCGCTCGTGCCGCCGGGCCGACGAGCGCACCGCCCTGTACTGCGTGGGGGCCCGGTGAGCCCGCAGAAGGTGAAGCCGGACAACAAGCAGCTCACGAGCCCGGACGAGCGCTACGGCGCCCGGCTGCAGCGCCGCTCGTCGGCCACCGCGCTGCTGCAGCAGGTGGTCGCGCAGGAGACCGCCAACCTCACCGCCACGCTGGAGCGGCTGCAGGCCGACGGCTCGCTCGAGCAGGCCGCGCGCAAGATCGTCGCCGCGAAGCGGCGGTTCGTCGCGGGCGGGTCGAAGTCGTGGTCGTACGCCTCGCTGCTCGCCACCGACCTGTCGGCGGGCATGGCCAACGTGACCCTGATCGACGGCACGGTGGTGCGCGGCGTCGACGTGTTGTCGGACGTGCGGCCGGGCGACGTGCTCGTCGCGTTCTCGCTGCGCCGCTACGCGCGCTCGACGATCGCGCTCGCCGAGGAGTTCGCGGCGGCGGGCGGCGCGGTCGTCGGGGTCACCGACGACGAGGACAGCGCGGTCGCGCGGCTCTCCGACGTGGCGGTCGTGGTGAGCACCGACAGCGCCTCCTACGCCGACTCCCCCACCGCCGTCGCCGCCGTCGTGCACATCATCGCCACCCTCGCCGCCGCCAGCGCCAAGGGCGCCCGGCGGCGCCTCGCCCGCCGGGACGCGATCACCGCGCGGCTCGGCATCTACGCGGACGGAGACCGATAGGTGCGCATCGACCGGATCGAGCTGCTGCAGGTGCGCCTGCCGCTGGTGCACGAGTTCGAGACCAGTTCCCACCGCAAGTCCTACCTCGAGCACGTGCTCGTGCGGGTGGAGGACGCCGACGGCGCCGTCGGCTGGGGCGAGATCGCCTCGCCGTCCGGGCCCTTCTACACCGCCGAGACCGTCGAGACCTGCTGGTCGATCGGGTCGGCGTACCTGGTGCCCGCGCTGCTGGGCGCGGAGTGGGAGCACCCCGCGGACGTCCCGGCGCTGTGGGGGAAGGTGCGGGGCAACGAGTTCGCGAAGGCCGGGTTCGACGCGGCGTGCTGGGCGCTGTGGGCGGGCGCGCGGGGCGTGCCGCTCGCCGGGGCGCTCGGCGGGGAGCGGCGCACCGTCGTCGCGGGCGTGAGCCTCGGCATCGAGCCGACGGTGGACGCGCTGGTGGAGCAGGTCGCCCGCCAGGTCGAGGCTGGCTACCCGCGGGTGAAGCTCAAGATCGCGCCGGGATGGGACGTCGAGCCGGTCACGGCCGTGCGCGCCGCGTTCCCCGACCTGGCCCTGCACGTCGACGCCAACGGCGCCTACACCGAGGACGACGACCACCTCACCGCGCTGCGCGCCCTCGACCGCTTCGGGCTGACCATGATCGAGCAGCCGTTCGCGCCGCGGGACCTGATGGCCTCGTCGCGCCTGCAGGCGGTGCTCGACACACCGATCTGCCTGGACGAGTCGATCGTCGAGGGGCACGACCTGCAGACCGCGCTCGCCGTGGGCGCCTGTCGCGTGCTCAACATCAAGGTCTCGCGGATGGGCGGGCTCACGGCCGCGGTCGCCGCCCACGACCTCGCCCGCGAGCACGGCATCCCCGTCTGGTGCGGCGGGATGCACGAATTCGGGATCGGGCGCGCGGCCAACGTCGCGCTCTCCAGCCTCCCCGGCTTCGTCCTGCCCTCCGACGTCTCCGGCTCGGACAAGTACTACGCGCGGGACGTGGTCACCCCACCGATCCGCGCCGACCACGGCAACGTCGCGGTCCCGTGGGACACCCCCGGCCTCGGGCACGGCGTCGACGAGGAGTTCGTGCGGGCGCAGGCCGTCCGCACCCACGAAGGGACCCGATGACCCAGCAGACGGAACGGGCCAACGCCTACGAGGTCGCGCAGAGCCGCGTCCAGCGCGTCCTCACCACCGCGATCGCCGTCGTCGGCGTCGTGGTGTGCGCGATCGCCGGGCTCGGCGCCGAGGCGCCCACCTTGTGGGGCGTCGTGCCGATCGCGATGTACGCGGTGCTGTGCCTGCTCGGCATGGACCTGGTGATCGCCACCATCGTCAGCCTCGTGGGCGGCGTGCTCATCGCGCGCCAGACGCCCGCCGAGTTCGGCCAGCTGCTCGGCGAGTCGATGGGCGACCTGGTCACCACGATCGGGGTGATCATCATGCTCGGGGCGGGCGTGGGCGAGGTCCTGCGCGTCACCGGCGTCGCGCACACGATCGTGCGCTGGGTGCTGCGGATCGCGGGCGAGCGCAGCCGCAGCGCCGTGCTGTTCGGCGTGATGCTGTCGTGCCTGGTGCTGGTCACCAGCCTGGGCACCCTCGCGGGCGCGCTCGCGATCTCGGCGCCGATCCTGCTGCCCGTCGCGGCGCGCGTCGGGTTCACCCGCTCGGCCACCGCGGCGATGATGTTCGTCGGCGGCTGCGCGGGCCTCGCGCTCGCCCCGTTCGCCGGCTCCAACGTGGCGATCATGGAGGCGGCGCAGGTCGGCTACCTGACCTACCTGCAGTACGGTGCGGCGCCGCTCGCCGTGCTGTCGCTGCTCGTGGCGATGGTCGTCGTGCCGTGGATCCAGCGGCGCACCGCGCGGACCGGCGACTTCTACACCGACGCCGACCTGGAGTCGGAGGAGACCGAGGTTCCCGCCACCGCCGGCCGGGCGACCGCGGTGTTCCTCGGGCTGCTCGTCGCCACCGTCGCCTACGCGACGATCACCGCGGCCGGCACCTCGTTCCCGCTGCTCGCGCTGCCGCTGCTGGGCGTCGCCACCGGCGTGGCCGCCCGCCTGCCCGCCACCGACATCGCGCGGCACCTCTACCGCGGCGCGGCCCGGCTGGTGAGCATCTTCCTGCTGTTCTGGCTGCTCGCGGCGCTGTTCCTGGTGATCGACGAGCTGAAGCCGTACGACGTCGTGCTGGACGTGTTCGGCCCGCAGCTGCAGAGCGCGTCCGGCCTCGGGTTCGCCGTCGCGATCGCGCTGCTCGGCTGGGTGGGCGTGCCCGGCGCCACCGCGGCCCAGGTGGTGCTGCTGGACCAGGTCTTCGGCGAGCTCGCCACCACCGTCGGGCTCGGCGCGGGCGCATGGGTGATCGTGCTGCTGTGGGCGTCGAAGGCCGACACCTACGGCCCGTTCCCGAACGCCAACATGGTGGGCGCGATGGGGCTCGCCCGGTCGACGAACCTGCGGGCGCTGCTGCTCACCGGGTGGCTGGTGCTGATCCCGGCCTCGCTGCTGTACGTCGCGATCCTCGCGGTGATCGCATGAGCGACCTCGTGATCGCGGGCGGCACCGTCGTCGACGGGACCGGTGCCGCGGGTCGCGTGGCCGACGTCGGCGTCACCGACGGGCGGATCGACGCCGTCGCCGAGCCGGGGACGCTCGCCGGGCCCCGCCTCGACGCCGACGGGCTCGTGGTCTGCCCCGGATTCATCGACCTGCACTCGCACGCCGACTTCAGCATCACCGGCCACCCCGGCGCCGACACCGCCGTCACCCAGGGGGTCACCACGCTGGTCACCGGCAACTGCGGCTTCTCGCCGTTCCCGGTCGGCGACCTCGCCGCCCTGCGGTCGGCGTCGGCGTTCCTGCAGGCCGAGCTCGACTGGGACTGGACCGACGCGGCGGGCTACGCCGACGCCGTCGACGCCGCCCGGCCCGCGGTGAACCTCGCGCTGCAGGTGGGGCACTCGGCGCTGCGCCTGGCCGCCATGGGCGGCGACGAGCGCGCCCCCACCCCCGCCGAGCTGGCGCGGATGCAGCGGCTGCTCGCCGACGCGGCCGCGCAGGGCGTGTGGGGGTTCTCGACCGGCCTGATCTACGCGCCCGGCGCGTACGCCGACGCGGCCGAGGTCACCGCGCTGGCGCGAGTGGCCGCCGAGCACGGCCTGCTCTACTCGACCCACATGCGCAACGAGGCCGACGCGCTGCTCGACGCCGTGCGCGAGGCGATCGACACGGCCCGCGCGAGCGGGGTGCGGCTGGAGATCTCGCACCTCAAGGCGATGGGCCGCAGCAACCACGGCGCCGTCACCGAGGCGCTGCGGATCATCGACGAGGCCCGCGCCGAGGGCGTCGACGTCGCCTGCGACGTCTACCCGTACCCGGCCTCGTCGACCACGCTCACCTCGCGGCTGCCCGCGTGGGCGCTGGACGGCGGGGTGGACCGGCTCCTGGAACGCCTCGCCGACCCCGCCACCCGGGAGCGGGTGGCCGACGGGCTGCGGGACCGGATGGCCCGCGACGTCGACCCCGAGGGCGTGGTGATCGCCGACCTGCCGCCCGGCCCGTTCACCGCCGCGCGCGGGCGCAGCATCGCCGACGTCGCCCGCGAGCTGGGCACCGACCCGGCCGACGCCGCGCTGCGGGTGCTCGCCGGGCACCGCGGGGCCGTGTCGATCGTGAACCACGCGATGTCCGCCGCCGACGTGCGCACGGTGCTGCGGCACCCGGCCGCGAGCGTCGCGAGCGACGGCTGGGTGCTGCGGCCCCGGGGCGATGGCCACCCGCACCCGCGCAGCTTCGGCACGTTCACCCGCGTCCTCGGCCGGCACGTCCGCGACGGGGACCTGCCGCTCGTCGCGGCCGTGCACAAGATGACGGGGCTGCCCGCCGCCCGGCTCGGCATGGCCGACCGCGGCGTGCTGCGGCCCGGCGCGGTGGCCGACGTCGCCGTCCTCGACCCGGCGACCGTCGTCGACCGCTCCACCTACGACGAGCCGTGGCAGCTCTCCGAAGGGGTGCACCACGTGCTGGTGGCGGGCGTGCCGGTGCTGCGCGACGGCCGCCTCACCGGTGCGCGCCCGGGCCGGGTGCTGCGCCGGCCCGCTCCGCTCCCCCGGGAGGAACCGTGACGGCCTCTGACGTCAACATCTACACGCTCGACATGTCCCGGCGGCAGGCCGTCGCCGGGACCGCGCTGTACGCCGTCGCGCTCGTCACGAGCATCGTCGTCGCGATCGGCACCGACCAACCGGGGCTGTGGGGGCTCGTCCCGATCGTGGTCTACGCGGGCCTGGCCCTGGTCGGGGTCGACATCGTGCTCGCCACGCTCGGCGCGGTGGTCTGCGCGGTCGTGCTGACCCGCTCGACGCCCGCCGAGCTCGGGCCGGTGCTGATCGAGTCGATGGGCTCGCTGATCGCGCTGCTCGGCGTGATCATCCTGCTCGGGGCCGGCCTCGGCGAGGTCCTCAAGCGCACCGGCGTGGCCGAGTACGTGGTGCTGAGCGTCGTCCGCAGGGTCGGGCTGACCACCCAGCTGCGGGCCCAGCTCGGGGTGATGCTCGCCTGCACGATCCTCGCGGCCGCGCTCGGCACGCTCGCCGGGTCGGTGGCGATCGTCGCGCCGATCGTGATCCCGCTGCTCGCCGCGCTCGGGTTCTCCACCACCGCCACCGCGGCGATGTTCTTCTTCAGCGGCCTCGCCGGGCTCACGCTGAGCCCGTTCGCGCCGATCACCACCAGCATCTACGGGGCGGCGCAGGTCAGCTGGATCGCCTACGTGCTGGCCGCCGGGCTGCCCACCGCGGCCGTGATGTTCGGGGTCGGCTTCCTGGTCGTGCGGTGGAACCAGCGGCGCACCGCGGCGGCGTTCCCGTACCCGCCCGAGCGCGCCGTCGACCTCGACGCCGTGCAGGAGCCCGCCCCCGGGGCGGCCCGCACCGCCGCCGCGTTCGTGGTCGCGTTCCTCGCGCTCGTGGTCTACAGCGGCGTCACCGCGGCGGGCGCGACGTTCGTGCCGGTCGCGCTGGTGCTGCTGATCGCCGTCACCGGGCTCGCCGCGCGGACCCCGGTCGGCGACCTGATGGGCGCGGTCTACACCGGCGCGAGCCGGCTGTTGGGGATCTTCTTCCTGTTCTTCCTGCTCGCCGTGCTGTTCACGCTCGTCGACTCGATGGGCGTCTACGACGGGGTCGCGGAGCGGTTCGCGCTGTCCTCGCTCGGCCCGTACCTGTTCTGCCTGGTCGTGGTGCTGATCGGCTGGGTCGGCGTGGCCGGGGCGGCCGCGGCGCAGGCCGTGCTGGTCAACCAGGTGTTCGGCCCGCTCGCCGCGACGCTCGGCGTCCCGCCCACGGCCTGGAGCCTCGTGCTGCTCGCCGTCTCCCAGACCGACGGGCTCGGCCCGTTCCCCAACCCCGACATGATCGGGCAGATGGGGCTCGCCGAATCCCGCTCGCTGCGCTGGCAGCTGCTGTCGTCCTACCTGGTGCTCGTCCCGGTCGTGGCGCTCTACGCCGTGCTGCTGGGGGTCTACCTGTGACGGCCACCGACGTGCTCGCCACCCTCCCGGACGGGGCGTCCGCGCAGGTCGCGGGCGAGGTGTTCGGCTCACCCCACTACGGAGGGGCGCCGCTGCGCGCCGTCGCGGCCCGCCGCGGCGCGGCCCGGCTGCGGTGCGCGTCGGTGCTCAAGCCGCTGATCGTGTGGACGGGCGGCGGCGGGCGCACCGACGACGGCGAGCGGGCCGTCCGCTTCTCCGACAACGCCGCCACCAACCGCATCTGGCACGCGGGCCCGCCCGGCCGCCTCCTCGACCGGATCGCCTCGGCCACCGGCGTGCGGTGGCGGACCGCGAGCGCCGACCCCGGCTGGTTCGGCGGCGTCGAGGTGAGCGCCACCGAGCTCGTCACGGCCTACGGCGCGCTCGCCCGCGCCGCGGCGGGCGACCCGGCCGCGGCGCGGGTCGTGGGCTGGATGGGCGCCGTCCCGCCAGAGCAGGCATTCGGCATCCCCGACGCGCTCGCCGACACCCTCGGGGTCCCGGCGAGCGCCGTCGCGGTGAAGGCGGGTTGGATCGGCCACCCCGACGAGACCGCCCTGCGCACCCACGCCGTCGCCGTCGCCGAACGGGACGGCGAGACCGTGGTGGTCGCCGCCCTGACCGCCCTCCCCTACCCGGCCGACCGGGAGCGCTACCAGGAGGCGCTGCGCGCCGGGCGGCCCGTCGTCGACGTGCACGAGCAGATCGCCGGGCCGCTGCTGCGCGACCTGCTCGCGGCCGCGAGCCGCGACCTCGCCCGGTTGGGCGCCCGGTGACGGCGGGGTAGCCGCGATCCGGGCAGCCGGGTGGACACTGGCCGGCATGGCCGACACCCGGGCGGACCGCACCGAGCGGTGGTTCCGGGTCGCGCTGCTGCTGAAGGGCCTCGACGGCGCCGCCGAGCTGCTCGCCGCGGTGGCGCTGCTGCTCGTGCCGGCCGCCGCCGTGCACCACCTCGTCGCCGAGGTCGTGAGCCGCGACCTGCTCGGCCCGCCCGACGGGTTCCTCGCCCGCCACCTCGTGGCGGGCACCGACGAGTTCGCCTCGGGCAACCGCGCGTTCGTGCTCGCCTACCTCGCCGTCCACGGCCTGGTGAAGATCGGGCTGGTGGGGGCGCTGCTGCGCAAGTGGCGCCCGGCCTACCCGGTGGCCGCCGCCGCGCTGGGCGTGATGGTCGCCGTCGAGCTGCTGCGCGGCGTGCGCACCGGATCGCTCGCGCTGCCGGCGCTGGCCGTGCTCGACGTCGTCATCATCGTGCTCGTCCTGCGGGAGTACCGCCTGCTCGGGCGCTGAACCTCACCGCCCGAGCAGCTCGAACGGGCTCGCGAACCCCTCCCCGCCGTGGCCCGCGGCGACCCGGCGGTCCATCAGCCCCTTGACCTCCCGCATCCGCACCGCCTCCACGCCGAGGGACTCGCGGTGGCCGATCAGGTCGTCCATCAACGCGGCCTGCACGTCGAGCGGGCCGAGGTCCGGCGGGTACTCGCCGCTCGCGACCGCCTTGCCGCTCGCCGTCACGACCGGTGGGTAGGCCGGCAGCATGCCCGCCACGCGCTCGGCGAACCCCGCCACGTCGGCGCCCTCCGCCCGGACCACCCGGAACGCGTGCAGCAGGCCGATGAGCAGCTCGTAGCCCACCGTGACGTGGCCCTGGAACTCCACGGCGCCCGCGGCCGCCGACCGGCTGAGGGCCCGGCCGTGGTCGGTGCTCGCCCGGGTCCACCTCGCCGCCGCGCTGCGCGTGCAGGGGCGCACCGGACGACGCCGCCCGCGCCGACGGGCTGCTCGCCGCGCCCGGCGCGAGGCCGCCGAGCTGGGCATGGCCGCAGCCCTGCCCCCTGAGCCCGCCGAGCCGCCCACCGAGGCCGGCGTCCTGCGGCTCGACGGCGGGGTGTGGACGGTGCGGTTCGCCGGGCGCACCACCCAGGTCAAGGACGCGAAGGGGCTGCACGACCTGCGCGCGCTCCTCTCCCGCCCCGGCGTCGACGTGGCGGCCGTCGACCTGCTGAACCCGCACGGCGATCAGGCCGTCGCCGCCCGCCGCCAGTTCGGCGCCGACCCGGTGCTCGACGACCGGGCGCGCGACGCCTACCGCAGCCGGCTGCGCGCCCTCGACGGGGAGATCCGCGCCGCCCTCGACCGCGGCGCCGACCGGCGCGCCGCCGAGCTGGACCGCGAGCGCGCCGCTCCGCTCGACGAGCTGCGCCGCGCGGCCGGGCTCGGCGGGCGCAGCCGCAGGCTCGGCGACGACGCCGAACGCGCCCGCCAGGCCGTCACCGCGCGGATCCGCGACGCGATCCGGCGGCTGCGGGCCGACCACCCGGAGCTGGCCGAGCGCCTGGCCGCGTCGGTGGCGACCGGCACGTACTGCCGCTACCGGCCCGAGCGGCCGATCACTGGAGCACGTGATCAGGCGAGCGCCGCCGCGACCACCTCCTGGGCCTCCTCCTGGATGCGGGCCAGGTGGTCGGGGCCGCGGAAGCTCTCGGCGTAGACCTTGTAGACGTCCTCGGTGCCCGAGGGCCGCGCGGCGAACCAGCCGCCCTCGGTGACGACCTTGAGCCCGCCCAGGGGGGCGCCGTTGCCGGGGGCGTGGGTGAGCCGGTCGGTGATCTTCTCGCCGGCCAGCTCGGTCGCCCGGACGTCCTCGGCCGAGAGCTTCCCGAGCTTCGCCTTGTCCTCCGGGCTGCAGGCGACGTCGGTGCGGGCGTAGGCGGGCTCGCCGAACCGCGCCGTCAGCTCCCGGTACCGCTCGCTCGGGGTCTGCCCGGTGACGGCGGTGATCTCGGAGGCGAGCAGCGCGAGGATGATGCCGTCCTTGTCGGTGGTCCACACGCCGCCGTCCATCCGCAGGAACGACGCGCCCGCGCTCTCCTCACCGCCGAAGCCGATCGAGCCGTCGAGCAGGCCCGGTACGAACCACTTGAACCCGACCGGCGTCTCCACGAGCTTGCGCCCGAGGTCCGCGGTGACCCGGTCGATCATCGACGAGCTGACGGCGGTCTTGCCGACGCCCGCGTCCGGCGACCAGCCGGGCCGGTGCGCGTACAGGTAGCCGATCGCGACCGCCAGGAAGTGGTTCGGGTTCATCAGCCCGTCGGCGGTGACGATGCCGTGCCGGTCGGAGTCGGCGTCGTTGCCGGTGGCGATGCGGAACTCGCCGCGCCGCTGCACGAGCGAGGCCATCGCGTACGGCGACGAGCAGTCCATGCGGATCTTGCCGTCCCAGTCGAGCGTCATGAACGCGAACCGCGGGTCGACCTCCGGGTTCACGACGGTGAGGTCGAGGTCGTACCGCTCCGCGATCGCCGCCCAGTACGCCACGCTCGCCCCGCCCATCGGGTCGGCGCCGATGCGCACGCCCCCCGAGCGGATGGCGTCCAGGTTCAGCACCGACGGCAGGTCGGCGACGTACGCGCCGAGGAAGTCGTAGCGCTCGAGCCCGGCCCGGTCCAGGGGCTTGCGCCGGACCCCCTTCATCCCGTCCCGCAACAGCTCGTTCGCCCGGTCGGCGATCCAGGAGGTCGCGTCGGTGTCGGCCGGCCCGCCGTTCGGCGGGTTGTACTTGAACCCGCCGTCCGACGGCGGGTTGTGCGACGGCGTGACGACCACCCCGTCGGCCAGGCCGCTCGTGCGGCCCCGGTTGTGGGTGAGGATCGCGTGCGACACGGCCGGGGTGGGCGTGAACGCGTCGTCGCGGTCGGCGAGCACGTGCACCCCGTTGGCCTGGAACACCTCGATCGCCGTCACCCACGCGGGCTCGGACAGGGCGTGCGTGTCCCGGCCGATGAACAACGGCCCGTCCGTCCCCTGCTGGGCCCGGTACTCGCAGATCGCCTGGCTCGTGGCGGCGATGTGGGCGTCGTTGAAGGTGGTGCGCAGCGACGACCCGCGGTGCCCCGAGGTCCCGAACGCGACCCGCTGTGTCGGGTCGTCCGGGTCGGGGGTGCGGTCGTGGTAGGCGGCGAGCAGGGCCTCGACGTCGACGAGGTCCTCCGGCTGCGCGGGGGTTCCGGCGCGGGGATGGTTCGGCATCTCGCACTCCCGGGTCGCGGCGGGTCTGCGTCGCTCACCATGCCACCGCTGCGGGCGGACGGCACGGTCTCACGGGTCCGTCCGTTCATCCGGGTCCCGCGGGACCTGGCTCCCGACGCGCCCACCGGCGGCCGAGTCGACGAGGATCGAGCCCCGCGGAACCCGCAGCGAGCGCCCGGCGCCTCACACCGCGGCCGCCGTGCGCTGCTGCGGTATCCGCAGGTGCAGCGGCAGGTGCCCGGCGGGGGTGCGCGGGGTCGAGTCCGTCGTCAGGTGGTAATGACCGCCGCGGGAGCGGGCGCAGAGGTACGAGCGCAGCGGCCGGGCGCCGAGCGCCTCGAGCTCGCGGGCCGCGGCCTCGGCGGCTTCGCGGGTCGAGTAGATGACCTTGCCGTCGGAGCCGGAGCGCGGCAGGGCCCTGCCCTCCACCTCGGCGCGGCTGGGCCGGCAGAAGATCGGACGGCCGGCCTTGGTGAGCCGGGCGTGGCGGCAGAGGACCTCGGCCCGGGCCTGGTCACGCACGCCCCGCTGCTCCGGCACGATCGGTCCGGTCGTCGCGTCGCTCCGGTCGGCGGTCACCTGATCCCTCCTCCGCGTCCTGTACCCCGTGATCGCGTGGGTCCCAGCCTGCCGTTAGCCGGGGCGCAGCGGGATAACACCATCGTGTTGTCGTACGAGGACGCTCACGCTGGGTAGCCACGCTCCCCCGGTGTCGATCACTGGCAGTGGCGGGCGGGCGGATCGGCGAGCGCGACGTGGACAACCCGGCGTGCCCCCGCCGGAGCCGACACCGCCCGGCCCTAGCGTGTGCGCAGAACGTGGACGAGGGGGACGCGCCGCATGTGGCACCTGCACCGGGCCGAACGGTCCGACACGCTGGCCCACGCGCTGGGCGAGCTGCTGGCCGAGCCGCCGGGTGACCCGTTCGCCACCGAGGTCGTCGCGGTGCCCGCCCGGGGCATCGAGCGCTGGCTGGCGCAGCGGCTCGCCCACCGGCTCGGGGCGGCCGACGGCGCGGCCGACGGGGTGTGCGCGGGCGTGGCCTTCCCGGCGCCCGCCGCGGTGGTCGCCGACGTCGTCGCGGCGGCCACGGGGGTCGCCCCCGACGACGACCCCTGGCAGCCGGAACGCGCGGTGTGGCCGCTTCTGGAAGTGATCGACGCGAGCCTCGACGAGCCGTGGTGCGCCCCGCTGGGCGCCCACCTGGGCGAGGCCGGGAACGGCCGCCGCTACGCGGTGGCGCGCCACCTCGCCGACCTGTTCGCCTCTTACGCCACGCACCGGCCCGGGCTGCTCACCGCGTGGCGGGCGGGCAGCGGGGAGCCGGAGGGCCGGGCGGCCGACCTGGCCTGGCAGGCCGAGCTGTGGCGGCGGCTGCGCGAGCGCATCGGCGTCCCGTCCCCCGCCGAGCGCCTCGAGACCGCGTGCGCGGCGCTCCGGGCCGACCCGGGCGTGGTGGCGCTCCCACCTCGTCTGTCGATCTTCGGGCCCACCCGGCTGCCCGCCGAGCACCTCGCGGTGCTGGACGCGCTGGCCGAGCACCGCGACGTCCACCTGTGGCTGCCGCACCCCTCCCCCGCGCTGTGGTCGGCCGTCGTGGTGCCCGACGAGGTCCCGCTGCGGCGCACCGACCCCACCGCGGACACGCCCCGCCACCCGCTGCTCGGCTCGCTCGGCCGCGACGCCCGCGAGCTGCAGCTGCGGCTGCCCACCCGCTGCGTCGACGTCCACCACGCGGTCGAGCGGCGCCCGCCCGCCACGCTGCTGGAGCGGCTGCAGGCCGACCTGCGCGACGACCGCGCCCCCGACGGGAGCTTCCGGCTGCGCCCGGACGACCGCAGCGTGCAGGTGCACTCCTGCCACGGGCCGGACCGGCAGGTCGAGGTGCTGCGCGAGGTCGTGCTCGGGCTGCTGCAGGACGACCCCACCCTCGAGCCGCGCGACGTGCTCGTGATGTGCCCCGACGTCGAGACGTTCGCGCCGCTGGTCTCGGCCTGCTTCGGGCTCGCCGACGGCCCGGACGCCCACCCCGGCCAGCGGCTGCAGGTCCGGCTCGCCGACCGCGCGCTGCGCCAGGTCAACCCGCTGCTCGACACGGTGTCTGAGCTGTTGGAGCTGGCCGACTCCCGCGCCACCGCCTCCCAGCTGCTCGACCTGCTCGGCACGGGGCCGGTGCGCAGGCGCTTCGACCTCGACGAGGCCGACCTGGAGCGGCTGCGCGAGCTCGTCGTCCGCTCCGGGGTGCGGTGGGGCCTCGACGGCGCCCACCGGGCCCCGTTCCACCTCGACGGGTTCCCGCAGAACACCTGGGCCGCCGGCCTCGACCGGCTGCTGCTCGGCGTGGCGATGTCCGGCGCGGAGCACGAGTGGCTCGGCACGGCGCTGCCGATGGACGAGGTCGAGTCCGGCGACGTCGCGCGCGTGGGCAGGCTCGCCGAGTTCGTCGAGCGGGTCGGGGCCGTCCTCTCCGGGCTCACCGGGCGCAAGCCGCTGCAGCGGTGGGTCGAGGTGCTGCAGGACGGCCTGGACGCGCTCACCCTCGTCACGGGCGCCGACGAGTGGCAGGGCGCGCAGGCCCGCGCCGAGCTCGCCGCGGCCGTGCGGGCCGCCGGGCCGCACGCCGCCACCGTCGAGCTGGGGCTCGCCGACGTCCGCGGGCTGCTGGCCGAACGGCTGCGCGGCCGCCCCACCCGCGCCAACTTCCGCACCGGCACGCTCACCGTCGCCACGCTGGTTCCGATGCGGTCGGTGCCGCACCGGGTGATCTGCCTGCTCGGGCTCGACGACGGGGCCTTCCCGCGCGCGGGCGTGCCCGACGGCGACGACCTGCTCGCCCGCGACCCCCTGGTCGGCGAGCGCGACCCGCGCAGCGAGGACCGCCAGCTGTTCCTCGACGCGGTCTGCGCCGCCACCGAGCACCTGGTCGTGGTGCACTCGGGCGCCGACGAGCGCACCGGCGCCCGCCGCCCGCCCGCGGTGCCGCTCGGGGAGCTGCTCGACACCATCGCCGCCACGGCCGGGCCGGAGGCGCTCGACCAGGTGGTGGTACGCCACCCGCTGCAGCCGTTCGACGCGCGCAACTTCACCGGTCCCCGCCCGTTCAGCTTCGACCGGGCCGAGCTGGCCGGGGCGGTCGCGGCCGCGGGGGCGAAGGCGCCGCCCGCGCCGTTCCTCGCCGAGCCGCTGCCCGCCGCCGAGCCCGACGACGTGGTCGACCTCGACGACCTGGTGGCGTTCGTCAAGCACCCGGTGCAGGGTTTCCTGCGCCAGCGGGTGGGGCTCTCGCTGTTCACGCCGGACGAGCAGGACATCGACGCGCTGCCGGTCGACCTCGACGGGCTCGCGCAGTGGCGGATCGGCGAGCGGCTGCTGCGCGACCGGCTCGCCGGGCGGCCCCTCGACCGCTGCCGGCAGGCCGAGTGGCGCCGCGGCGAGCTCCCGCCGGGCGCGCTGGGCGAGCGGGTGCTGCTGCGCGTGCTCGACGACGTGGAGCCGATCGTCGCGGCCGCCCGCCCGTACCTGGTGGGCGAGGCGGACGACCGCGACGTCGACGTCACCCTGCCCGACGGCACCCGCGTCGTGGGCACCGTCGGCGGGCTGCACGGACGCGTGCTGCTGTGCGTCGGGTTCTCCCGGCTCGCCGCCAAGCAACGCGTGGAGGCGTGGGTGCGGCTGCTCGCGCTCACCGCGGCCACCCGCGAGCAGTGGCGGGCGGTCACGATCGGGCGCGGGCAGAAGTTCGGGCTCGCGATGGCCACCGCGGGCCCGCTCGACGCGGACCGGGCCGCCGCCGAGCTGGCCGAACTCGTCGCGCTGCGCCGCGCCGGCCTGTGCGAGCCGCTCCCGCTGCCCACCGTCGCGGGCCACACCTACGCCACCCGGCGCCGCGGCGGCGCCGACCCCGCGGGCGCGCTCGAGGAGGCGCTGCGGGCCTGGACCAACGGCGCGGGCGCCGAGCGCAGCGACCCCGCGCACGTGCGGGTGTGGGGCCCGGACCCCGGCCCCGACGTGCTCACCGCGCCGGGGCCGCCCGGCGGCGAGCCCACCCGGTTCGGCACGCTCGCGCTGCAGGTCTGGTCCCCGCTGCTCGACCAGGAGGATGTGGTGCGGCTGTGACCGTGATCCCGTTCCCCGCACCCGCTGTGCTGGCGCCCGCGGCGTTCGACGTCTGCGGTCCGTTGCCCACCGGCACCACCGTCCTCGAGGCGAGCGCGGGTACCGGCAAGACCTTCACCATCGCCGCGCTCGCCGCCCGTTACGTCGCCGAGGGCCACGCCACGCTGCCCGAGCTGATGCTCGTCACGTTCGGCCGGGAGGCCACCCAGGAGCTGCGGGAACGGGTGCGGGAGCGCCTGGTCACCGCCGAGCGCGGGCTCGCCGACCCGGCCGCGGCCCGCGCTGGTTCCGACGACGTGCTGCGGCTGCTCGCCGACGCCCCCGACGCGGAGGTGGCGGCCCGGCGCGCCCGGCTCGCCCGCGCGCTCGCCCAGTTCGACGCGGCCACGATCGCCACCACGCACCAGTTCTGCCAGCAGATGCTCGCCGGGCTGGGCGTGGCGGGCGACGGCGACCGCGACGCGGTGTTCGTCGAGTCGATCGACGACGTCATCACGGAGGTCGTCGACGACTTCTACGTCCGCAAGTACGGCGCGCGGAACGCGGGGACCCCCGACTTCAGCCGCAGCGAGGCGCTCACCCTCGCCCACCGGGCGGTGCACGACGGGCAGGCCCGGCTGGAGCCGCGCAACGCCGAGCCCGGCACCACGGCGCACGTGCGGTACCGCTTCGCCAGCGCGGTGCGGGCCGAGGTGGCGCGGCGCAAGCGGGCCCGGCGGATCTACACCTACGACGACATGCTCACGCGGCTGGCCGACGCGCTGGCCGACCCGGCGCGCGGGGCGGCGGCCCGGCTGCAGGCCCGCTACCGGGTGGTGCTGGTCGACGAGTTCCAGGACACCGACCCGGTGCAGTGGCAGATCCTGCGCACGGCCTTCCACGGCTCCACCACGCTCGTGCTGATCGGCGACCCGAAGCAGGCGATCTACGCGTTCCGCGGGGCCGACGTCGTGAGCTACCTGGAGGCCACGGAGGCCGCCGACCACCACGCCACCCTGGCCCGCAACTGGCGCAGCGACTCGGTGCTGCTCGAGGCGCTCGACACGGTGTTCGGCGGCGCGGCGCTCGGCGACCCGCGGATCACCGTGCACCCGGTGGAGTCCGCCCACCCGGGCAGCAGGCTGCGCGGCGCCCCCGTCGACACCCCGTTCCGGCTGCGCGTGGCCTCCCGCGCCGGCCTGCCCACGGCGCCGCGCCGCGACCTCGCCGTCGTCGGCCCGGCTCGCGAGCTGGTCGCCCGCGACGCGGCGTCCGACATCGCGGCGCTGCTCGCCAGCGGGGCCACGGTCGCGGGCCGGCCGCTCTCCCCCGGCGACGTCGCCGTGCTGGTGCGCACCAACGACCAGGGCGCGATGCTCCGTGAGAAGCTCGCCGCCGCGGGCGTGCCCGCCGTGCTGTCCGGCACGGCGAGCGTGTTCGGCACCCCGGTCGCGGCGGACTGGCTCACGCTGCTGGAGGCCCTCGAGCAGCCGCGGGCGGCCCGGGTGCGCGCCGCCGCGCTCACCCCGTTCGTCGGCCGCACGGTCGCCGAGCTGTGCGGGCCCGACGCCGAGGCGCTGCTCGACGAGGTGGGGGCCACGTTGCGGTCCTGGGCGGCGGTGCTGCACGAGCGGGGCGTGGCCGCCCTGCTGGAGGCGATCACCACCGACACGGGGCTGCCGGGGCGGCTGCTCGGCGTGGCCGACGGGGAGCGGCTGCTCACCGACCTGCGCCACATCGCCCAGACGCTGCACGCCGCCGCGGTGTCGGAGCACCTCGGCCCGGGCGCGCTGGTGGAGTGGCTGCGCCACCGGATCGCCGATGCGGCGCAGGACGTGGTGGTCGAGCGCAGCAGGCGGCTGGAGTCCGACGCGGACGCGGTGCAGATCATCACGATCCACCGCAGCAAGGGCCTGGAGTTCCCGATCGTCTACGTCCCGTTCGCGTGGGACCGCAACGTCCGCGACCCGGACGTGCCGCTGCTGCACGACGACACCGGCGCCCGCGTGCTCGACGTCGGCGGCGAGACCGGGGAGGGCTGGAAGGAGCGGGTCGCCAAGCACCGCGCCGAGGAGGCGGGCGAGGACCTGCGGCTGCTCTACGTCGCGCTCACCCGGGCCCGCTGCCAGGTCGTCACCTGGTGGGTGCCCGCCACCACCACGGCCACCTCCCCGCTGCACCGGCTCCTGATCGGCAGGCCCGCGCCGGGCTGCGACCCGGCGGAGGCCTACCGGGTGCCCGCCGACAACGCGGCGTTGCACGCGCTGCGCGAGCTGGCCGGCCCGCGGATCTCGGTGGAGGAGGTCCGGGCGGCGCCCGCCGCGCCCACGCTGCCCGCCCGCGTGCCCGTCGGCGGCGAGCTGCGCGCCGCGGAGTTCTCCCGCCAGCTCGACATCGCCTGGCGGCGCACGTCCTACAGCGCGCTCACCGCGAGCGCGGCGGCCCACGGGCCCGGCGTCGCGAGCGAGCCGGAGGCGCCCGGGATCGACGACGAGGCGGCGGTCGAGCTACCGGCCGGGGCCGAGCCGGACGGGATCCCCCCGCTGCCGTCGCCGATGGCCGGGCTGCCGCTCGGGGCGGGCTTCGGCACGCTCGTGCACGGCGTCCTCGAGGCCGCCGACCTCACCGCGGCCGACCTGGCGGGCGAGCTCACCGCCCACGCCCGGGAGCAGCTCGGGAACCACCCCGTGCCAGGCGTCGAGCCGGAGGAGCTGGCCACCGCCCTGCTGCCCGCGGTGCGGACCCCGCTCGGCCCGCTCGCCGGCGGCCTGCGCCTCGCCGACATCGCCCCGCGCGACCGGCTCGCCGAGCTCGACTTCGAGCTCCCGCTGGCGGGCGGCGACTCCCCCGGCCCGCCGGTGGCGCTCGGTGCGCTCGCGCCCCTGCTGCGCGAGCACCTGGCCCCCGACGACCCGCTGCGGGACTACCCGGACGCGCTCGCCGGGCTCGCCGAGCAGCAGCTGCGCGGCTACCTCACCGGCAGCATCGACGCGGTGCTGCGGCTGCCCGGGCCGCGGTTCGCGGTGGTCGACTACAAGACCAACTGGCTCGGCCCGATGGGCCCGGACGGCCCCGGGCCGCTCACGTGCGCCCACTACACGCCGCCGCGGCTGGCCGAGGCGATGATCGCCTCGCACTACCCGCTGCAGGCGCTGCTCTACAGCGTCGCGCTGCACCGCTTCCTGCGCTGGCGGCTGCCCGGGTACGCGCCGGAGCGGCACCTCGGCGGCGTGCTGTACCTGTTCGTGCGCGGGATGTGCGGGCCCGAGACCCCGGCCGTGGACGGGGTGCCGTGCGGCGTGTTCAGCTGGGCGCCGCCCGCCGCGCTCGTGGTGGAGCTGTCGCGGCTGCTGGACGGTGCGGTGTGACGGCCACTGGTGTCGGCCCCGGGCCCGTCGGCACCGCCGATCTCGGCGACGTCCGGCTGGCCCGCTCCGCCGACGGCCTGCTCGGGCTGTTCAACACCGCGGGCGTGCTCGACCCCGCTGACGTGCACGTGGCCACCCGGATCGGGCGGCTCGGCGGCGAGGCGGACGAGGAGGTCCTGCTCGCGGTGGCGCTCGCGGTCCGCGCGGTGCGGCTCGGCTCGGTGTGCGTCGACCTTGCCTCGGTGAGCCGCACCGTGCTCGGCGAGGGCGACGAGCTCGTCGACACCTCCGCGCTGCCGTGGCCCGACCCGGCGCGGTGGCTCGCGGCGTGCGCGGCGAGCCCGGTCGTGGCCGACGGGCCGGACGCGCCCGGCGGGCGTCCGCTGCGGCTCGTCGACGGGCTGCTCTACCTCTCCCGCTACTGGGGTGAGGAGGAGGTGGTGCGCCGTTCGCTCACCGAGCGCGCCGCGGCGCCGCCGCCCAGGGTCGATCTCCCGCGCCTGCGCGCGGGCCTGGAGCGGCTGTTCCCCGACCCCGCCTCGGAGCGGCAGCGCCTGGCGGCCGCGGTGAGCGTGCTGCGGCGGGTCACGGTGCTCGCGGGCGGCCCCGGCACCGGCAAGACCACCACGGTCGCGCGGCTGCTCACCCTGCTGCACGAGCAGCCGGGCCCGCCGCCGCGGGTGGCGCTCGCCGCCCCGACCGGCAAGGCGGCTGCGCGGCTGCAGGAGGCGGTCGCGGCGGAGTTGCCCGCCGAGCTGCGCACCCGCACGCCGGAGGCGGCCACCCTGCACCGGCTGCTCGGCTGGCGGCCCGGCGGCCGCTTCCGCTACGGCCCCACGCAGCGGCTGCCGTTCGACGTGGTCGTGGTGGACGAGACGTCGATGGTGTCGCTCACCCTGATGGCGCGGCTGCTGGAGGCGGTGCGCCACGACGCCCGGATCGTGCTCGTCGGCGACCCCGACCAGCTCGCCTCCGTCGAGGCCGGCGCGGTCCTCGGTGACCTCGCGCGGGCGCCGGGCCGGCCGGAGGCGGCCCTCGACGCGGCGCTCGAGGCCGTGGGCCTCCCCGGCGGCCTCACCGGCGGCTCGGTGATCAACGGCGTGGTCACGCTGCGGCACGTGTGGCGCTTCGGCGGCGCCATCGCGGAGTTCGCGCGGGCCGTGCAGGCGGGCGACGCCGACGCCGCGATGGCCCTGCTGCGCGGCGGCCACGCCGACCTGGAGTTCGTCGAGTCCGAGGACACGTGCGGCGTCCACGCGGACGTCGTCGCCGCCGGGCGGGCGCTCACGGAGGCGGCGCTGCGCGGCGACGTGCCCGAGGCGCTCGCCGCGCTGGAGCGCCACCGGGTGCTGTGCGCACACCGACGCGGGCCGTACGGGGTCTCCCGGTGGAGCGCGGAGATCGAGCGCTGGCTGCGCGCGGCGCTGCCCGACGCGCCGACCGGGCCCTGGTACCCGGGGCGGCCGGTGCTGGTCACGGCCAACGACTACGACGTGGGGCTGTTCAACGGTGACACCGGCGTGGCCGTGGCGATGCCGGAGGGCCTGCGGGTCGCGTTCGCCCGCGGCGGCGCGCCCACCCTGCACCCCCCGGCCCGGCTGTCGGAGGTGTCCACCGTGCACGCGATGACCGTGCACCGCGGCCAGGGCAGCCAGTTCCGGCGGGTCACCGTGGTGCTGCCGCCCGCCGAGTCGCCGCTGCTCACCCGGGAGCTGCTCTACACGGCGGTCACCCGGGCCGCCGAGTTCGTGCGGGTGATCGGCAGCGAGGAGGCGGTGCGGGCCGCGGTGGCGCGCCCGGTCAGCCGGGCGAGCGGCCTGCGCCACCGGCTCGGGGCTGCGCGAACGGGCTGACCAGCTCGTCGGCCACCCACCGCGCCACCTCGGCCGGGTAGGGCGGCACCAGCCCGAGCACGACGTGGCCGAACCCGGCGTCGAGCGCTTCGCCGATCGCCTTGCGGGTGGCCTCGGGCTCGTCGTAGGTGACCGGGAGGTGGATGGACCGGGTGATCGAGGCGGGGTCGCGGCCGATCTCGACGCAGTAGCGGTCCAGCAGCGCGCTGCGGGACACGACGTCGTCGATGTCGCCACCGGGGATGTTCCACAGGTCGGCGTGCTCGGCCACCACCCGCAGCGTCGCCGACGACCGGCCGCCGATGAGGATCGGCGGGTGCGGCCGCTGGACCGGCTTCGGGCTGCCGAACGCGCCGGCGAGCCGGACGTGGGTGCCGTCGAAGTCGAACGGCTCGTCCTCGGTCCACAGCCGCCGGATGACCGTGCACGCCTCGGCGAGGCTCTCCACGGAGTGGCCGAAGTCGTGGTACGGCAGCCCGTGCGCCTCGTACTCGCGCCGGGCGACGGGGTGGCCGGGCCGCGAGCCGGCACCGATGCCGAAGTCCAGCCGTCCTCCGGAGACGACGTCCACGGTCGTGGCGATCTTGGCCAGCACCGCGGGCGGGCGGAACCGGTTGCTCGTCACGAGTACCCCGACCCGCAACCGGCTGGTCTGCGCGGCGAGGGCCGAGAGCAGGGTCCAGCCCTCGTAGGTCGGCCCGTCGAGGCCGCCGAAGATCGGCATGAGGTGGTCGTACAGCCAGGCGTGGGTGATCTGCGGGACCGCGTCCGCCTCGCGCCACACCCGCAGCAGGTCGGCGTAGTCGACCTGGGAGGGGGCGGTCATGATCCCGAAGCGCGGTGGGGCGAGCGGCATGGGCGCGACCCTTCTAAACGGAACAAGGTTCCACAAACGATACGGAACGCAGTTCCGTTTGACAAGCCGGCGCCGGCGAGGCACGACCCGGCGCGGACCGCGGGCGGAGGAGCGAAGATCGGGGCATGAACCCAGCCGCCGCCCGGATCAGCGCCCGGATCAGCGCCGTCACCGTCACCCCCGTCGCGTTCGCCGACCCGCCGCTGCTCAACTCGGTCGGGGTGCACGAGCCGTTCGCGCTGCGCTCGATCGTGCGGCTCGACACCGACGAGGGCCTGGTCGGGTGGGGCGAGACCTACGCCGACGACGTCCACCTCGAGCGGCTGCGCGCGGTGGCCGCCGCGCTGCCGGGCCACGACGCGTTCGCGACCCACCGCCTGCGGCAGGTGGTCGCGGACGTCCTCGGCGCGGGTGCGGGCGGCGGTGACGGCGTCGCCGGCATGATCACCGGCGCCAGCGCGGTGGACCGGGTGTTCTCGCCGTTCGAGGTGGCCTGCCTCGACGTGCAGGGCAAGGCGGTCGGGCGGCCGGTCGTCGACCTGCTCGGCGGCGTGGTGCGCGACCCCGTGCCCTACAGCGCCTACCTGTTCTACAAGTGGGCGGCGCACCCCGGCGGCGAGCCCGACGAGTGGGGCGAGGCGCTCACCCCCGACCAGCTCGTCGCGCAGGCCCGGCGGATGATCGACGGCTGGGGCTTCTCCGCGATCAAGCTGAAGGGCGGGGTGCTCCCGCCCGACGACGAGATCGAGGCCACCCGCGCGCTCGCCGCCGCGTTCCCCGGCGTGCCGCTGCGCCTCGACCCGAACGCCGCCTGGACCCCCGAGACCGGCATCCGCGTGGCGAAGGCGCTCGACGGGATCGTCGAGTACCTGGAGGACCCCTCCCCCGGCATCGACGGCATGGCCCGGGTCGCGGCGGAGGCGCCGATGCCGTTGGCCACGAACATGGCCGTGGTGGCGTTCGAACACCTCCCGCCCTCCGTCGCCGCCGACGCCGTGCAGGTGGTGCTCTCCGACCACCACGTCTGGGGCGGGCTGCGCCGCTCCCAGGTGCTCGCCGGCACGTGCGAGGCGTTCGGCATCGGCCTGTCGATGCACTCGAACTCCCACCTCGGCATCTCGCTGGCCGCGATGACGCACCTGGCCGCCGCCACCCCGAACCTCACCTACGCCTGCGACACGCACTGGCCGTGGAAGACCGAGGACGTCGTGCGGCCGGGCGTGCTGGAGTTCGTCGACGGCGCGGTCGCCGTGCCGACCGGGCCGGGGCTCGGCGTCGAGGTCGACGAGGACGCGCTCGCCGCCCTGCACGAGCAGTACCTGCGGTGCGGGCTGCGCCGCCGTGACGACACCGGCTACATGCGCCGCTTCCAGCCGGACTTCGAGCGCAAGCTCGCCTACTGGTGACGGATCACCAGCGCCCGGGCGCGCTGCCGGTGATCGCCTCCGACGGCTTGCCGTCGACGCCGACCGGCACGTCCCCGGCCAGCATCACCCGGTGCATGATCCGGGGAGCGCCGAGGTGGGCGTGGTCGCTGGGCGCGAGGTGGATGGTCGCCCGGTTGTCCCAGAACGCCACGCTGCCCGGCTCCCACCGGAACCGCACCGTGTATTCGGGGCGGACGGCCTGCTCCAGCAGCATGTCGAGGACGGCCCGGCTCTCCGCGCGGGAGAGGTCGACGATCTGCTCGACGTAGTAACCGTTGACGTAGAGGATCCGCTCGCCGGTCTCCGGGTGGACCCGGACCATCGGGTGCACCGAGGCCACCTGGTGGTCGAGCAGGTGGCGCAGGTAGGCGTCGTCGCCGGGCCGGGGCTGGTAGCCGACGCCGAGCCGGTGCTCGGCCCGCAGCCGGTCCACGAATTCCTTCACCGGCGCCGACAGCCCGGCGTACGCGGCGGCCAGGTTGGACCAGGTCGTGTCGCCGCCGTAGGGCGGCACCGCCTCGGCCCGCAGGATCGTCGCGGCGGGCGGGTCGACGCGGGCGCCGTGGTCGCAGCGCCAGCCGCGCAGCAGGGAGTAGCGGCGCCGCTGCAGCCACTCGTCGTGGTCCATCCCGAACCGCCCGCCCAGCTCCAGCCGGTCGGCGGTGGTCTCGACCTCGGGGACGTCGGCGGGCGATGCGCTCCCCCGACGAGCGAGCACGACCGGCCGCCCGAACCGCCGCGCGAACGCCACGTGCCCGGCGTGGTCGAGCCGTTGTCCGCGGAAGAACACGACCTTCCAGCGCAGCACCGCGTCCCAGATCGCCGCGACCTGGGCGTCGTCGAGCTCGTCGGCCAGGTCGACCCCGGTGATCTCGGCCCCGGTGTAACCGGCGACCGGCTGCACCTCCACCATGCGCGCTCCGTTCCCGTCGGCGTTCCCGTCGGCGTTCCCGTCGGCGTTCCCGTCGGCACTGCCGACCCGAGCTAACCACCGGTACCCGGCCGCGCGCACCAACCGATCACACCCGCGCGCTCGTCCACCTCCGCAGGGCGTCGATGGTGGTGTCGGGCGAGGTGTTGAAGCAGAACTTGATGCCCGGGACGAGCTCGACGAGCAGGTTCACCACCCGCTCGAAGAGCGGCGTGTACTCCTCGGCCATCCGCAGGCCCGCGCCGATCACCACGACGGGGAACCGTCTGTTCGCGACGGTGTCGCGGATCTTCTCCTCGGCCTCGTCCGGGTCGTCCGAGGTCAGGCGGCAGGGCACGACGTCGAACCCGGCGTCGCGCAGCACTGCCTCACCCGCCTCGATCCGTTCGGTCAGCAGCTCCTCGGTCACGCCGGGGTAGCGGCTGTAGTCGATCGCGCTCGGGTGCATCCCGAGCGACAGGACGGCGTCGCCTCCGCTCGTCACGGCGACCTCCTCCTCGCGGTTTTCTTACGGTCGTAAGATATTACGGTCGTAAGATAAACGGCGCCCGGAAGACGGGTCAAGGTCAGGGGGGCGGATGCCGAAGAAGGTCGACCACGACGAGCAGCGGCGGCGCATCGCCGAGGCGCTGTGGCGCATCGTCGCCCGCGGCGGGCTCGAGGCGGTCAGCATGCGGGACGTGGCCGCCGAGGCCGGGCTCAGCTCGGCCCAGCACTACTTCGCGAGCAAGGACGAGCTGCTGCGCTACGCGCTCGAGCACATGGTCGAGCGCTCCACCCAGCGCATCCAGCGCCGCATCGCCGACGCGGGCGAGCTCGCCCCGCCCCGGGCCGTCCTGAAGGACGTCATCGCCGAGATCCTGCTCTCGGAGGAGCAGTACCGCGACCAGGCCCGGGTGTGGGCGGGCTACCTCGCGAAGGCGACGGTCGAACCGCGGGTGGCCGAGCTCTACCAGCGCGTCTACACCGAGCTGGGCGACATCATCGCGGGCCTGCTCGCCGCGGCGAAACGGGACGGCGACGCACCGCCCGACCTCGACCCGCACCGCGCCGCCGCCGGCCTGCTCGCCCTCGCCGACGGCCTCACGATGCACGTCCTGGTCGGCCTGCGCACCCACGAGGAGGCGCTCGCGGCGCTGGTGGACCGCCTGGACGGCCTGCTGCGCGATCCCGGGAGCTAGGCCTGCTCGGCCGAGCACCACCACGTCGTGCGGCCACCGATCCGGCCGTGTTCCATCGGCGCACCGCAGCGCGGGCAGGCCGCACCCGGCTTGCGGAACGGGATCACCTCGCCGGTGTGGGCGCCGCCGTCGGCGATCGCCGCCTCGATCGTGCGCCGCATCGCCGCGTACAGCCGGTCGAGCTCGTCGGGACCGAGCTGGTCGACCGGGGTGCGCGGCGAGATCCGGGCCTGCCAGAGCAGCTCGTCGGCGAGCAGGTTGCCCACCCCGGCGAGCACACCCTGGTCCTGCAGCCGGGCCTTCACCGGCGCCTTCCCCCGCCCGACGCGCTCCCGGAACTCGTCGGCCGAGATCGCGAGCGCGTCCGGGCCGAGGCCGTCGAGGTCCGGCTCCAGCCGCACCCGCCCGAGCCTGCGCTTGTCGAGCAGCCGCAGCCGCCCGCCGTCGGCGAAGTCGATCGAGAACCGCTGCCACTCCGGGCGGATCGCGTCCGGTTCCGGGCGGAACGGCTCGCCGCCGACGTGCTCGCCGTCGGCGCCGTCCACGACGATCCAGCCGCCCATCCCCAGGTGGATGCCGAGGTGGGGGCCGGGCTCCCCGTCCGCTGCCACGGTGTCGCACCACATCGTCTTGCCGCGCCGGTGCGCGGCGACCAGCCGGCCACCCACCAGGGCGCGCGCGATGTCGCCCGGCCGGTGCGGCCGGCACACCCACTCGTCGGTGTCGTCGACGGCGCGGATCTCACGGTCGAGCGCAGCCTCGATCGCCTGGCGTGCGCGTTCCACTTCGGGGAGCTCGGGCACGCCCCCAGTCTGGCCGGTCGCCGCCGGACGGGTTCAGCTGGAGCTGCCGAAGTCCTCCGGCGAGGCGTTGTCCAGGAAGCGGCGGAACCGTTCCAGCTCCTCGTCCTCCGCCAAGGGCTCCCCGGTTCCGCCCTCTGCCTCCCCGATCACGTCGTCCTCGTCCCCGGGCCCGACCACGCCCACCTCGGCCACCGCCGCCTCGTCGAGCACGGCGTCGGCGGCCTCGATCCGCACGTCGACGTGCAACGCCATCGCCACGGCGTCGCTCACCCGAGCCGACACCCGCACGTCGCCGTCGAAGACGAGCTCGGCGTGGAAGACGCTGTCGCGCAGCATCGTGATGCGCACGAGCTGCAACTCCCGGCCGAACGAGCGCACGACGTCGAGGATCAGCTGGTGGGTCTGCGGGCGGGGCAGCTCGACCCGACGGCGGGCGAGCTCGATGGCCGTGGCCTCGGGCACGCCCACCCACACCGGGAGCACGCGCCGCCGTCCCCCGGTCTCCTGCAGCAGCAGCACCGGCTGGACGGCCATCGGGTCCCTGCCGAGCGCGACCACTCGCATCTCCTGCACGGCGACCCCCTTCCGGGCATTTCCCGGGTCCACGCTTCCGCGCCGGGCACGCCGCGTCAACCACGATCAGGCGGCTGCCGCCCTCCGCAGCGCCCGATACAACAGGTTGGGTTCGCCCAGACGTCTGCGCAGCTCCCGTTCCAGGCCCGCGATGGGGTACAGGTTCTGCGGCGCGCGGGAGTCCTTGTACTCCGTGGAGGCGAACCGGGGCAGGGTCACCTGGCTGCGCGCGGCGTGCGCGACGGCCTCCGCCGGGGCGAGGTCGGCGCTGCACTCCACCCGCACGATGCCCGCCCACGGCGCGCCGGGCCGGCACGGCAGGCGCAGGTACCAGGTGTGGCGCTCCCACGAGCTGCCGAGCCGGAACACCGGGGTGCGCTGGCCGGTGCCCAGCGCGGCGACCACCCCACCCAGCTGCGGCGGCAGGTAGTCGCTGCGGTGGGTCTTGACGAAGCCGATCACGCGGGGCAGGTGCTGGCGGCCGCGCAGCGGGCCGTCGACGACGAGCAGGTCGTCGGCCGAGCCGTGCCCTCCGCGCGCCGCGGCCGCCGCGGCGAGCTCGGCGTCGGCCAGCTCGCGCTGCACGGCGAGGCTGAGCAGCTGCGCGGGCGCGACGTCCGGGTGGGCGGCCGTGCGCGTGGCCCGGTACGTCCCGGCCGTGGTGCGCACGTCCTCCGCGGACTCGGCGGTGGTGAACAGGCCGCGGCGGACGTCCGCGGTGACCAGGTGCGCGCCCCGCTCCCGGCAGCAGCAGACCACGCCCGCCGCGTAGGAGGCGCACAGGGCGGGCGTCGCCTCGGCGCCGCCGTCCTCCACCCACACCTGGGCGTCGACCCGGCGCACCCCGTCGACGAACAGCACGGCCTCGGGCGGGGCGACCGCGGGGTCCGGGTCGATCGGCCGCCACTGCGAGGCAGGCAGCTCGACGTCCAGCGCCACCTGCGCGGCCGACTCGCCGAGCTCGGTGCCCAGGCTGGTGCCGTAGGACGGGTCCCACGGGTCGACGGCGAACCTCACAGCGACTCCCGGACGACGCGGGAGGTGCGCTGGTCGCGGCTCACCACGTAGCGCACCGGCACGCGCTCGGCGAGCGCGGGCACGTGGGTGACCACGCCGACCATCCGGTCGCCGCGCGCGGCCAGGTTCTCCAGGGTGCCGGCCACGACCTCGAGGTTGGCCTCGTCCAGGGTGCCGAAGCCCTCGTCCAGGAAGATCGACTCCAGGCGGGCGGCGCCGTGCGCGGCCAGCCCGGACATCTGGGCCGAGAGCGCGAGCGCGAGCGCGAGGCTCGCCTGGAACGTCTCCCCGCCGGAGAGGGTCTTGACCGGGCGGCGGGCATCGGCGTCGGTGTGGTCGATGACGAGGAACTCCCCGCCTTCGTGGGTGAGCGCGAACTGGCCCCCGGACAGCTCGGCGAGGCTGCGCGACGCGTCGGCGACCAGCGCGTCGAGCGCGGAGGCGACGAGCCAGCGCGGGAACCCGTCGGAGCGCAGCAGGTGCCCGAGCAGCTTCGCCACCTGCTGGGCCGACTCGGCCTCGTCGCGGTCGGCGCGGATCCGCTCCGCCGCGGCCCGCCGCTCCGCCACCCGCTCCTGGGCCGACTTGGCACCGGCGAGCGCCGCGGCGACCGCGGCGGGTGCCGTGCTGCCCAGCGGGGCGGCCGCGGACACCCCGTGGGCGGCCAGGTCGTCGGCGATCCGCCGCTCGATCGCGTCGCGGGCCACGCGGGCGTCCTCGGTGGCGGTGGCGGCGTCGGCCAGCCGCGCGGCGCGCGCCTCGGCCTCCCGGTGCGCCCAGCCGGTGAGCTCCTGCCAGGCGGCGAGCAGCTCGTCCCCGCCCACGGCGGGTGCGCCGAGCGGCACGAGCGGGTCGCGCGCGGCGCGCAGCGCGTCCCACGCGGCCTTGACCTCGGACGCGACCTCGACGGCGGTGCGGTCCGCGGAGCGCAGCTCGGCGCGGGCGGTGCGCAGCCGCGCGTCGGCGTCGCGCACCGCGGCCTCCAGCGCGTCGAGCCCGCCGAGGGCCTCGGCGGCCTCCGTGTCCGACGGGGCGTCGCGCAGCGCGGCCTCCAGCTGGGCGACCCGCCGCTGCGCGGTCTCGACGGCGATGCGCGCCTCCTGCTCGGCCCGCGCAGCGGCGGTCTCGTCGCGGTGCCGCTCGGCGGCGGCGCGCTCGGCGGCGCGGAACGCCCGCTCGGCCGTGTCGCGCTGCTCCTCGGCCTCGGCGACGGCGGCCCGGGCGGCGGGCAGCGCCGCGTCTCGGGCGTCGCTCTCGGCGCGAGCCCAGTCGACGAGCGCGGTCCAGCCGGCGAGCACGTCGGTGTCGGACGGGGCCGGGGCGCCGAACGGCACGAGCGGGTCGCGCGCGGCCCGCAGCCGAGCGGCGGCCTCGTCGACCTCGGTGCGCAGCTCCTCCACGGCCGCGGCGGCCGCGTCGCGGGCCCGCCGAGCGGCCCGCACGCCCTCGGCCGCCTCCTCCGCGGCCCGGCCGAGCCGATCGAGGTCGGCGAGCGCCGCTTCCAGGTCGGCGGGGGCTGGTGGTTCGGCGCCGCCGGTGTCGGCCGGGTCGACGCCGCCCACCGGGAACAGCCCGCCGTCGTCGGCGACCGGCTCGCCACCGGGCAGCACCCCGGCGAGCGCGGACCGCAGGCGCGCGATGTCGGCGTCGATCCGCTCCAGCTCGGCGCGGGCGCGCTCGCGCGCGGAGATCGCGGTGGCCTCCTGCGCGCGGGCGTCGTCGTGCGCGCGGGTCGCCGCGGCGACGGCCTCCTCGGCCGCACCGAGATCGTCACCGGGCTCGGCGGGCGGCGGCAGGGTGGCCACGGCCTGCGCGCACACCGGGCAGGGGTCGCCGACGGCGAGCGCGGGCCGCAGCGATGCGGCGAGGTCGGCGCGCAGCGCGAGCCGGTGCCGCTCCTGGGCGTGGTCGAGCCGGTGCCGCGCCTCGGCGACGGCCTCGGCGGCCGCGGCCGCGACCCGGTCGGCCTCGGCGGCACGCGCAGCGGCGTCGGTGCGCTCCCGCTCGGCGCGCTCGAGCTCGCGGCGGTCCCGCAGCGCCTGTTCGAGGGGGCCGCGGGCGGGCGCGGCGGCCAGCCGCTGCCGGGCGGCGGTGTCGGCGTCCTCGGCGCGGGCGAGCGCCACGGTGGCGTCGGCGAGGGCCGCGTCGGCGGCGGCGCGGCGCTGCTGCAGCGCGTCCAGCCCGGCGGGCACGGACAGCGAGCGGAGGGCGTCGCGCTCGGTTTCGAGCCTGCGCACGACCTCCTGCCGCTCGGCGAGCAGCGCGGCGGCGGCGTCCCGGGCGGTGCGGGCCTCCTCCATTCCGGCGCGGGAGTCGGCGGCGTCGTTCGCCGCGGTGGTGTACGCGGCGGCGGCCTTCTCGTGCCGCTCCCGGACCCCGGGCAACTCGGCGCGGATCGCGGCGAGCTCGGCGTGGTCGCGGCGGGCCTGCTCGAGGGGCCCGCGGGCGGGCGCGGCGGCCAGCCGTTCCCGGGCGGCGGTGTCGGCGGCCTCCGCCTCGGCCGCCCGCTCGGCGGCCTTCGCCCGCTGCTCGGTGGCGCTGCGGTACCGGGCGTCGAGGTCGGCCAGGCCGTCGGGCACGGTGAGCGCGGCGAGCCGGTCCCGCTCGGCGCGCAGCTGCGCGGCCCCGGCCTCGGCCGACTCCAGCGCGGCCGACGCCGCGGCGAGCTCCGGCACGGCCGCCTCGACCCGGCCGGCCAGCTCGGCGAGCTCGGCGACCCGCGCCGCGGCCTCCCGCTCGGCCTCCTCGGTGGCGTCGGCGTAGCCGGCGAGCTGCTCGGTGAGCACCTCGGCGCGCTGGCGCTGGGCCGCGGCCTCGCTGTTGGCCTCACGCGCGATGACGTCGTAGACGCCGAGCCCGAGGATGCGCACCAGCTTCTCCTGGCGCTTGCGCGGCTCGGTGTGCAGGAACTCGGCGAACTCGCCCTGCGGCAGCACCACGCACGTGCAGAAGTCGCCGAACGGCAGCCCGAGCAGCTCCTCGACGGCCTTGGTGACCGGGCCCGCGCCGTCGGCGAGCGGCTCGCTCTCCTCATCGGCGGCGCCGGTGCCGGACGGGTCGCGCAGCTTCTCCAGCCGCGCCCCGCGCACGGACACCCCGCCGCTCGCCGCCCGGCGCAGCTCCCGCGCCACGACGTAGCGGTCGCCGCCGACGTCGAACACCAGCCGGACGGTGCCGCGGTTGATCGTGGGCGCGAGCGCGAGCGCGACGGTGCGGGCGTTGTCCCAGCGCGGCACCGACCCGTACAGCGCGAACGTCATCGCGTCGATCACCGTGGACTTGCCCGCGCCGGTGGGCCCGACGAGGGCGAAGTAGTCGGCGCCGGTGAAGTCGACGGTGGTGGGCTCGCGGAACGAGCCGAAGCCCGTCATCTCCAGCAGGACCGGGCGCATCAGCTCGCTCCCGTCACGCGGTCGTGCAGCCGGGCGAACAGCTGCTCGACCCGCGGGTCGCTGACCCCGCGGGTGTCGAGGTACTCCCGGAACAGCTGCGAGGGCGTGCGGTCGGGCCCCGCGGACGGGCGGGGTGCGGCGACGGGCGCGGAGAACTCGGGGTCGATCCGCACCTCGAGGGCGTTGGGCAGCAGCTCCACCACCTCCTCGCGCAGCCCGGCGCGGGCCGGCTCGCGCACCCAGACGCGCAGGAAGTCGTCCCCCACCCCGTCGGCGAGCGCCGCCAGCTCGGCGACCGTGCCGCGGACGGTGCGCAGCCTGCGCGCCGAGGTGATCGGGATGTCGGTGACCTGCGCGGGCGTTCCCGGCGAGGCCTCGACGAGGCAGACGACGGGGGTGTTGTCCTGCTCGCCGAAGTCGACCGCCAGCGGCGCGCCGCTGTAGTGCACCGGGCACGGTGCGTCGATGCGCTGCCGGCGGTGCAGGTGGCCGAGGGCGACGTAGTGCGCCTCGATCGGGAAGATCGTGGCGGGCACCGCGTACTCGAAGATCGACTGGGCGGCGCGCTCGCCGCCGCCGAACACACCGTTGAGCACGGTGAGGTGGGCCATCACCAGGTTGACCGAGTCGTCGCGGAACCCGGCGGTCAGCGCGGCGAGGATGTCGCGCAGGAACTGGTCGTAGGCCCCGGTGTTCTCCGCGGGGGTGTTGGCCACCAGCTCGGCGGCGCGCACCGCGTAGCGCTGGGACACGAACGGCAGCACCGCGACGACGCCCCGTTCCCCCGTCGACTTCGCGGTGAACTCCACGACCCCACCCCTGGCGGCCGGGCGCGGCGCGCCGACCAGCGTGATGCCCGCGGCGCCCGCGAGCGGCCGATAGGCGTCGATCGCGGCGGGGTGGTCGTGGTTGCCGGCGATCGCGATGACCTCGGCGCCGTCGCGAGCGAGCCCCATGAGCGTGCGCACGACCAGCTGCTGGGCCGGGGCCGACGGTGCCGCCGTGTCGTACAGGTCGCCCGCCACGAGGACCGCGTCGACCTCGTGCTCCCGCGCGATGCCGACGATCTCGCGGAGCACCTGCTCCTGCTCCTCGAGCCGCGAGCGGCCCTTGAGCGTCTTGCCGACGTGCCAGTCGGCCGTGTGCAGCAGTCGCATCGAGCGGATCGTAAGGGCGGTTCCCGGCGGGGCCGGGGACGCGCGCCGGTGCGTCGGCCGAACAGACGTTCGCGTGCGCCGAGAGGGCGCTCACCCCGGCGTGTCGGGCGCGTCAACCGGCTGAACGGACCTGTCCCCGCCGGACGGACAGGAGTAGAAGCGACGCATGCGCAGCGTCGTGCACTTCGAGATCCCCGCCGATGACGTGGCCCGGGCGAAGGAGTTCTACCGCTCGGTCTTCGACTGGCAGCTGGAGGACATGCCGGGGATGGACTACACGTTCGCCCGGACCACCGAGGTCGACGAGAACCAGATGCCGGTCACGCCCGGGGCGGTCAACGGCGGCCTCGTGCCGCGCAGCAGCGAGACGCCGACCCCGGTGCTGACCATCGACGTCGAGTCGATCGACCAGGCGCTCGAGCAGGTCAAGGCCGCCGGCGGCCAGGTGGTCCGGGAACGCACCGAGGTCCCCGGGATGGGCGCCTACGCCTACTGCACCGATCCCGAGGGCAACACGCTCGGGCTCTGGGAGACGATCTGACGGGTCCGCGCCCCGTCAGAACGGCGCGTCGTCATCGTCGGCGGGCGCCGCGGGGAGCCGGGCGAACGGGTCGCGCGCGCGGTTCGCGTGCCCGTTGGTGGCCGCGGGCGGCGGTCCGGCCGACTCCGAGAGCCGGGTGGCCCACGCCGGGAACGGGAACTCGACGGCCAGCGGCACCGGGATCTCCGGCTGCGAGACGAACATCGTGCCCGGCTTGGCCAGCGTGGCGCGCTGCCGCTGCGACGGCGGCAGGAACCCGTACTCCGGGCGGCCGGCCTCGGCGGGGTCGAGCCGGCCGACCACCTTCACCGAGGAGTTGGACACGATCCGCCGCTCGACCTCGCTCGCGGTCTGCTGCGCGCCGATCAGGATGATGCCCAGCGAGCGGCCGCGCTCGGCGATGTCGAGCAGCACCTCCTTGATCGGGCTGGAGCCCTCCCGCGGGGCGTACTTGTTCAGCTCGTCGAGCATCGTGAACAGCAGCCCGCCCGGCCCGGCGGCCTCCTTCTTGCGGGTCTCCGACGCGAGCACCACACCCACGACGAACCGCTGCGCCCGCTCGGGCAGGTTGTGCAGGTCCACCACCGTCACCTGCGCGCCGTCGGTGCTGACCCGCCGGCCCGGGGTGTCGGGCAGGTCGCCGCGGACGATCGTGCGCAGCGGCTTGAGGCTCGAGCGCAGCCGGCGCAGGAACGCGTTGATCGTGCCGGTGCCGGTGACCGGGCCCGCCCAGTCGCGCCGCTCGTCCTCGTCGGTGAGGCGGTCGGAGATGAACTCGACCAGGTCGTCGTAGGTGCGCAGCACCTGCCCGCCGATGAGGACCCCGCCGTCGCCCACCGGCGTCGCCTCCCGGCGCAGCCGGCCCGCGACCTGGTGGATCACCATCGTGTACTGGTTGCGCTCGTCCTCGGCGTCGGCGAAGACGTAGGGCAGGAGCTCCTCGGCGCAGAATTCGGCGAGCGTCCACCAGAACGCGCTGACCCCGCTGGTGCGCCCGGAGACGTACGGGCGGCCCGACAGGTCGTCGGGGGTGGGCGGGGCGAAGAACCCGGCGGACGGGAACGGCCCCGCGGGCAGCCCCAGCGTCGCGTAGGCCGACACCAGGTCCTCGTCGAGCTTGGTGTTGGCGTGGTCGAGGAACAGCAGGTCCTCGCCCTTGACGCTGAACACCAGCGCCTTCGCGTTGACCGAGCGGCGCCCGAGCACGCCGCTGCGGAAGATCGAGTAGAGCAGGAACAGCGCGAAGCTGGTCTTGGTCGCGACGCCGGAGATGCCGCTGATCGAGACGTGCCCGCCGCGGGTGCCGTCGAGGAACTCGAGGTTGAGGTAGATCGGGTCGCCGTCGCGGCCGAGCCCGACCGGGACCTTGAGGTCCATCTGGTCGAAGTACAGCGCCCGCGCCCGCTCCTCGCCGGTGGCGCGGGTGGCGATCGACCCGGGCGTCGGCGGGACGTAGCACTCCGGCTCCACCCGCGTGGTGGTCACCTCGGCGATCTCCTGCACCTGGGCGGGCAGCACGCCGTCGGCGATCAGGAAGACGTCGGAGCCGAACGTCGCGCCCTCGTGCCGCGCCCGCACCTCCGTGACGACGCCCGCGGTCAGCACCGGCCCGATCCCCGGGACCGGGCGGACGGTGACCACGACGTCGTCGAGCTGCAGGTACTGCTCGGGCGCGAGGGCAACGCTGAACTGCAGCGGTGTGGAGTCCTCCGTGCCGACCACGCGGCCGACGGCGGGGGCGGATGCGTCCGGCGCTGTCACTGGTGCCTCCGCGTGCTCGCAGGCCTTCCCGGGCTCGTCGACCATAGCGACCGGTCCGGTCACGACCGCGACAGGCCGCCCGGCGTGGCGGGCGCCCGCCGCACCGTCACCAGGACGAGCAGCACCAGCACCGCGGCGAACCACAGCACGGCACGCTGGGCACGCCCGGTGCGTCCACCACCACGCCGCCCGCCGCGGCGCCGAGCGCGATCGCGAGGTTGAACACGAAGCCGCGGCCGCCATCACCCAGGTCTGCAGCGTCACGGGCGCCCCGCCGTAGGCCAGGCCCCACACCAGAAGCAGCGCCGCCCCGCCCCACGGGGTCGCGCCCACCAGCGGGAACAGGGCGAGGGTCGCGCCGATGCCGACGCCGATCACCGCCGCCACGCGCCCGGGTACGCGCGCCGCCCGCGGCCCGGCGAGCAGGTTGCCCACCAGCCCCAGCACGCCGTAGCCCAGCAGGAGCACGCCGATGAGCGCCCCGGCGACCCCGGAGATGTCGAGCAGCGCAGAGCTGACGAACGTGTAGGCGCCGTAGTGGCCCGTCACCAGCAGTGCGGTGGCGACGATGCCCGCCACCAGCGCGGGGTTGCGCAGCTGGGCCACCACGGCGCGCGGGCGCACCGGCTCAGCGGCGGGCAGGCGGGGCCGGAACACGAGCGCCGCGACGAGGACGGCGGCCGACAGCGCCGCGAGCGCGCCGAACGCCGCGCGCCACCCCAGCCAATCGCCGAGGATCGTCCCGGCCGGCACGCCGAGCACCGCCGCCACGCTCACCCCGCCGAAGACCAGCACCATCGCCCGCGGGACGGACGGGCCGGGGACGAGCCGCATCGCCAGGCTCCCCGCGATCGCCCAGAACCCGCCGATCGTGATCCCGACGAGCACCCGCGAGCCGATGAGCACCCCGTACGCGGGGGCGAGCGCCGAGACCAGGCTCGCCGCCGCCATCACCGCGAGCAGGACGGCGAGCAGCACGCACCGGTCCAGCCGGCCGACCAGCAGCGGCACGAGGATGGACGCGAACGCGGCGATCACCCCGGGGCGGTGACGGTCTGGCCCGCGGTGCCGGTGGACACGCCCAGCTCGGCCGCGATCGCCGGGAGCAGACCGACGGGCAGCCGCTCCGCGGTGATCATGGCGAAGATGCCGACCGAGACGGTGAGGAGCCGAACCACATCCACGGCGTCGGGCGCTCGGTCTCGTGGGTCGTCGCTGACATGCCGGGCTCCGTTCTCCGGGCAGCACGGATCGACCCGCGCGGCCCGGCGGGTTGCAGGGACGGGTGCGCTCAGCCGGCGGGGGACTCCCCGTCGGCGGTCACGGTGTTGGGGTCAGGTGGGGAGGTGGATCAGGTGGATGCCGTCTCCTCCAGCGGGATCCAGCGATCGGCCCACCGGCTCAGGGCGTAGACCGCGTCGTGCAGCTCGCGCCCCTTCTCGGTCAGCCGGTACTCGACGCGCACCGGCGTCTCGGCGTGGACGACCCGTTCGACGATGCCTTCCTCCTGCAGCTCCTCGAGCCGCTCGCTGAGCATCCGGTCGGACAGGCCCGGGACGACGTCGCGCAGGTCGGCGAACCGGGTGACGTCGAGCAGCATCGCGCGCAGGATCGCGCCGGTCCACCGCCTGCCGACGACCTCGACGGCCTTGTGGTAGCGCGGACAGAACGCGGCGTCGGTGGCGTCCACGCGAGCAGACCAACGAATCGTAAGTGCACTTACGACAGGTAAGTCGAAGATCGACTTGAGGGTGCGCGCCGCTGACCTCAGCAAACGACCATGGACGACCTCTACCTGCGGCGCCTGTCGTTCGGTAACCTACCGATCACCTGTCGTGAGGAGTTCGGATGGCGCACGGCGAGGCCGAGCGGATCGTCACCCGGACGCTGCAGGCCATGTGCCGGGTGATGTGGGGCTTCGCGCCGCGCATGCTCCCGCACATCGTCGGCACGTTGGGGCCTTGGCGCTCGCTGGCGTGGTTCGCGGCCAACATGCCCCGCCTGCTGTGGACCCTGCACGTGCTCGGCCCCGTGCGCACGCACCTGGCCGCCGTCGCGATCTCGCTGCACAACGGCTGCACCTACTGCGCCTACGGCCACGCCTACGCGCTCGAGCTGATCTATCTGCGCGACCACGGGCGCCTGTTCCCCGTCGACGCCCGCACCCTCGCCGGGTGGCGCGACCTGCCGTCGCGCGAGCTGGGCAAGCGGCTGCGCGGCGTGCTGCAGGAGGCCGGGCTGCACGCCGAGACGATGTGGGTGGAGCG